>Ga0153956_1001077_pt1 | contig 26138 bp, 22 predicted proteins | sample TSFL040MetaG_FD_104704 | JGI IMG/M metagenome (GOLD analysis project Ga0153956, IMG submission 104704) | Attine ant fungus gardens microbial communities from Florida, USA - TSFL040 MetaG | ecosystem: Host-associated > Fungi > Mycelium > Unclassified | place: USA: Florida, Wekiwa Springs... | reverse complement strand
CGAACTGGCGAAGCGGATCGAGCGCGGTGACCTCGACGCCAAGCAGAAAATGGTCGAGTCGAACCTCCGCCTGGTCGTCTCGATCGCGAAAAATTATCGGAACCAGGGCCTGCCCTTCCTCGACCTGATCCAGGAGGGGACGCTGGGGCTCGTCCGCGCGGCGGAGAAGTTCGACTACCGCAAGGGGTTCAAGTTCTCCACCTACGCGACCTGGTGGATCCGCCAGGCGATCGCTCGTGCGCTCGCCGACAAGGCGCGGACCATCCGCATCCCGGTCCACGTGGTCGAGAAGCTGAACAAGATCGGCCGTGCCGAGCGCAAGCTCGTCACCGAGCTGGGCCGTGAGCCCACCCCGGAGGAGATCGCCGAGGTCACCGGCATCGATCCCGAGGAGGTCGACTCGATCAAGCGCTCCGCGCAGGCGCCGGTCTCCCTGGAGAAGCCGGTCGGCGACGAGGAGGAGTCCGAGTTCGGCCAGTTCATCGCCGACGAGAAGGCCGAGTCCCCGTTCGACCGGGCGGCCGACCTGCTCACCAAAGAGGCCCTCAAGGAGGCCCTCGAGAACCTCTCCTACCGCGAGCGTCGCGTGCTCGAGCTCCGTTACGGGCTCGGCGGCGAGCACCCGCGGACCCTGGACGAGGTCGGCCGGACGTTCAACGTCACCCGCGAGCGGATCCGCCAGATCGAGAACCAGAGCCTCAAAAAGCTCCAGTCTCTCGGCGAGGCGCAGAAACTGCGCGAGGTCGCGTAGTTCCTCCTAAGCATTAGTTCTCGGATAACCGGCTAACCGGTTACAACGTCTCGACATCCCGGCCGATCCAGGCCGGGATGTTCGAGATAACCACCGCCCTGAGGACCCTCGTCGAGCGCGAGGGCTCCGACCTGCACATCAAGGTGGACTCGCCGCCGGTCGCCCGGATGCACGGCGAGCTGATCCCCCTGGAGGGGTTCGGCAAGCTGAGCGCGGAGGACACCGAGCGGGCCTTCCACGACATCGCCGAGCCGCGCTCGGTGAGCGAGTTCGAGGCCGACGGGGAGGCCGACTTCTCCTACGCGCTGCCGGGCGTCTCCCGTTACCGCGTCAACGTCTTCAAGCAGCGCGGGTCGATCTCCATCGTCTGCCGCGCGATCCCCTTTCAGATCCGCTCGATCGACGATCTCGGCCTGCCCGAGGTGGTCCGCAACCTGGCCGAGGAGCCGCGCGGGATCGTCCTCGTCACCGGCACCACCGGCTCGGGCAAGAGCACGACGCTGGCGGCGATGATCGACCACATCAACGAGACCCGGGCGCGGCACATCATCACGCTCGAGGACCCGATCGAGTACCTGCACGCCGACAAACGCTCGATCGTCAACCAGCGCGAAGTCGGCTCCGACACGGTCGGCTTCGGCCGCGCCATGCGCCGCGTCCTGCGCCAGGACCCCGACGTGATCCTGATCGGCGAGATGCGCGACGAGGAGACGGTCCGCACGGCCCTCTCCGCGGCCGAGACCGGCCACCTCGTCCTCTCCACCGTCCACACCCTGGACGCCACCGAGACGATCAACCGCATTATCGACTTCTTCCCGCCCCACCTGCAGCAGCAGGCGCGGGTGATGCTCGCCGCCACCCTTCGCGGGGCGATCGCCCAGCGCCTCGTCCCCGACGTGACCGGCGAGGGCCGCGTCCCCGCCTCCGAGGTCCTCGTCGTCACCGGCCGCGTCCAGGACCTCATCCTCAACCCGGAGGAGACCGGCAAGATCACCGAGGTCATCGCCGAAGGCGAGTACTACGGCATGCGCACCTTCGACCAGGCCCTCCTCACCTACACCGCCGCGGGCCGGATCACCGAGGAGACGGCGATGGAGTACGCCTCCAACCCCCACGACCTGAAACTGATGCTCGCCGCGGGCGGCCGGCGGGCGAGCGGGATCGAGCAGCTCGACACCGCGATGGCGCACTGAGTGAGGGACGAGGGCGCATGCGCGAGAAGCTCAACGAAAGCAAGGCCGCCCAGATCGGCCTCGTCGCCGTCCTGGTGGTCATCGGCGCGATCTTCTTCCTGAAATCGAGCGGCGGCGGCGAAGGACAAGGCGCCGAAGCCGAAGGCGAAACCACGGTGACGGTCGAATCCGGCGGCGAATCGGTGTCGATCTCCGCCCCGACGTCGGCGTGGGAAGGGGCCCCGACCGGGATGGGGGAATTGCCGACGTCGCTGCCCGCCGCGAAGGCGCCGCCTCACGCGTTCCGTCTCGCCTATGACTCGGGCGCGCCAGTTGCCTTACTGATCGTTCACAACGGCGGGATCGACGACGCCTACACGAAGCTGGCGCTGAAGGAGGTGGCACGATTTGAAAGCGTCGCCGTCTTCGTCGTGCCTGCGAAGAAGATCGCCGACTACGCCTCGGTCACCGTCGGCCTCAACGTCAACCAGGTGCCGGCGCTGATCGTGCTGCGCCCGAAGGGGCTGAGCCACGGCAGACCGCAGGCGTCGGTCCTCTACGGCTACCAGACGCTGGAAAGCGTCTACCGGGCGATCCGCGACGCGGTCTACAACGGGCCCGAAAAAGAGACTTACCACCCGGGCTGAGACGGCGATGAGCTCTGAGCACCCGACCCACCTGCAGGCCGTCCCCGACTACGATGGGGGCGCCACGGTACCCGCGCTGCCCGCGCAGGAGCCCGGCACGCCGGGGCTCACCCCGCCCTTGCGGCGGGGCCACTCGCGCGGCTACATCACCGACGTGCTGGTCGAGCTCGGCTTCGTCGCCGAGGCGGGGGTCCACTCCGCGATCGAAGCGGCCCGCTCGGCAGGCAAGACGCCGGAGTCCCTGCTCCTCGCGCAGGGCACGATCACCGAGGAGCAACTCTCTCGTGCCACCGCCGAGCGTTATGGCCTCGACCACGTCGACCTGGCTCTCTACGGCGTCGACCTCGCCGCCGCGGCGCTCTTCCCGGTGGCGATGGCGCGCCGCTACATGGCGGTGCCGGTCGGCTATGCGGACTCGGAGACGCTGTTGGTCGCCGCTGCCGACCCCGCGAACGTACTGGCCGTCGACGACATCCAGATCGCGACCGGGCTCGACTGCCGGATCGCGGTCGCCGCGCGCAGCGACGTGGAAGGGCTGCTGACGCGGCTCGGGACCCTGCAGAGCGCCGCCGCCGACGCGATCATCACCGCCGAGCCCGTCGACGAGGAGGCCGAGCTCGCGCCCGTCTCCGACATGCAGGCCGGCCCGGAGGACGCGCCGGTGGTCAAGCTCGTCTACAGCGTGCTGGCCCAGGCGGTAGGGGAGGGTGCCTCCGACATCCACCTCGAGCCCGAGGAAGGGGAGTTGCGGATCCGCTTCCGCATCGATGGCGTGCTGAAGGAGGCCGCGCACGTGCCGAAGCGGATGATCGGCGCGGTCATCTCGCGACTGAAGATCATGAGCGAGCTCGACATCGCCGAGAAGCGCGTGCCGCAGGACGGCCGCGTCAGCGTCGCGGTCGAAGAACGGCGGATCGACCTCCGCGTCACCACCCTGCCGACGCAGCGGGGTGAGGGGGCGACGATCCGGATCCTGGACGAGAGCAACTCACAGCGGACGCTCGACGAGCTCGGCATGGACGGGTCGGCGCGGGCGCGCTTCGAAGACGCCTTCCGCCAGTCCTACGGCGCCGTCCTCGTCACCGGGCCGACCGGCTCGGGTAAGAGCACGACCCTCTACGCGGCGCTCGGCGAGCTGAACGACGTGACGAAGAAGATCATCACGATCGAGGACCCGGTCGAGTACCGGATCGACGGGGTCAACCAGATCAACGTGAACCGCAAGGCGGGGCTCGACTTTGCCACCGGGCTGCGCTCGATCCTGCGCGCCGACCCAGACATCGTGATGGTCGGAGAGATCCGCGATGCCGAGACCGCGCGGATCGCGGTCGAGGCGGCGCTGACCGGTCACATGATGCTCTCGACCCTGCACACCAACGACGCGCCCGGTGCGATCCCGCGGCTGAACGAGATGGGCATCGAGACGTTCCTCACCGCCTCGTCGGTCGACTGCGTGGTGGCTCAGCGGCTGGCGCGAAAGCTCTGCCCGAGCTGCAAGCGCCGGACGATGATCTCGAGGGAAGCGCTCGCCGGGGCGGGCGTCCGGTCCGGGGCCGATGTCGAAGGCTACGAGCCGGTCGGCTGCCCGCGCTGCAACAACACTGGCTATCGCGGGCGGGTCGGCATCTACTCGGCGATGTCGATGAGCGAGAGCCTGAAAGAACTGACGATCAAGCGGGCGGCCGAGCCCGAAATCGCCGCCGTGGCCGAAGAGGAGGGGATGCTGACGCTGCGCGAGGACGGCGTCTCCAAGGTCCGCGCCGGGGTCACCAGCCTGGAGGAGGTGCTTCGTGTCACCGCATGACTTCGATTTCTCCGAGGTGCTGCGCCAGATGGTCGAGACGCGCGCCTCCGACGTGCACCTCACCGCCGGGGTGCCGCCGATGATCCGCGACAAGGGGCGGATCCGGCCGATGGAGGGCTTCCCGGTCCTGAATACGCAGCAGACCCGCGAGGTCGTCTACGGGATCCTCAACGACGACCAGCGCAAACGCTTCGAGGTGGAGCAGCAGTTGGACTTCGCCTACGCGATCCCGCAGGTCGCCCGCTTCCGCGTCAACTGCTTCTTCCAGCGCGGGGCGGTGAGCGCGGCGTTTCGGTTGATCCCGCACGAGATCCCGGCACTCGACTCACTCGGGGTGCCGCCGGTGCTGCGCGAGCTGACCCAGAAACCGCGCGGCTTCGTCCTCGTCACCGGGCCGACCGGCTCGGGCAAGAGCACGACCTTGGCGGCGATGATCGACGCGATCAACGTCGAGCGCGAGGACCACATCCTCACGATCGAGGACCCGATCGAGTTCCTCCACCGCCACAAACGCTCGATCGTCAACCAGCGGGAGGTCGGCAGCGACGCGCCGGACTTCGCGCGGGGGCTGCGGGCGGCGCTGCGCCAGGACCCCGACGTGATCCTCGTCGGCGAGATGCGTGACCTGGAGACGGTCTCGACCGCGCTGACCGCCGCCGAGACCGGACACCTGGTCTTCGCCACCCTCCACACCCAGTCGACGGCACAGACGGTCGACCGCGTGATCGACGTCTTCCCGCCCGAGCAGCAGGCGCAGGTGCGGACGCAGCTCTCGATCGCCCTGCAGGGAATCGTGACCCAGCAGCTGCTGCCGACCAGCGACGGGCGCGGCCGCGTCGTCGCCTGCGAGGTGCTGATCCCGACGCCGGCGATCCGCAACCTGATCCGGGAGGGCAAAACGCACCAGATCTACGCGGCGCTGCAGACCTCGGGCGCGATCGGGATGCAGACGATGGACGCCGACCTGGCGCGGCTGGTGCGGGGCGGCAAGATCGGCCGACAGTTGGCCGAACAGCGGGCGTCTGTCCCGGAGGAGTTGAGCCGGTTGCTGGGCGGGGAGGCGGCCGTGGCGGGCGCCGCGCCGGTCCCTGCGTTCGCGAGCACGAACGGGGGTTAGGCGATGTCGGCGACCACCTTCGAGTTCAAGGCGATGGATCTCGCCGGATCGACCACGAGCGGCGAGCTCGAGGCCGACTCCAAGGCCGCGGTCGGCGAGCAGCTGCGGCAGCGCGGCCTGATCGTCCTCGACGTCAGCCAGAAGTCGAACCCTTTCAACATCGAGGACATCTTCAAGCGCTGGCGCGGCACCGACATGCGTGAGCTGGCGATCTTCTCGCGACAGTTCGCCACCCTCCATGCCTCCGGCATGCCGATGCTGCGTGCCCTGCAGACGCTCGAGGAGCAGACCAACGACGAGATGATCCAAGAGGCCGTCGCGGGCATCCGCGCCGACGTTGAGGCGGGTAGCTCGCTGGAGCAGGGAATGAGCCGCTACCCGAAGGTCTTCGACCGCCTCTATCGGGCGATGGTCCGGTCCGGCGAGGAGTCGGGGCGGCTCGACGAGGCGATGGACCGGATCGCCTACCAGGTGGAAAAGGCCGACAAACTGCGTCGCGAGGTCAAATCGGCATTGATGTACCCGGCTCTGATCTTCGGCTTCGCCACGGTGGTGCTGGTCGCCATCGTCGCCTTCGTGATCCCGGTCTTCGCGAACATCTTCAAAGAACTCGCCGAAGAACACCCGGAAGAAGCGGCTGGTCTCCCGGCGCCAACCCAGTTCTGCGTCGGCCTCTCCGACGCGCTCACCGGCTACTGGTTCGTGATCATTCCGGGCCTCGTCCTGGCCGTCTTCCTCTTCTTCAAATGGAAGAAGACGGAAGCTGGCCACCGGGCCTGGGACCGCTTCATCCTGAAACTGCCGGCGAAAATCGGCGACGTGGTCCAAAAGGTCGCCTTGGCGCGATGGTCGCGAACCTTCTCCGGTGCCGTGTCGTCAGGTGTGCCGATGCTCCAGGCGATAAAACTGACCGGTGAAACGGCTGGAAACATCGTCGTCGAGGAAGCGATGGACGACGTGTACGCCTCGGTCAAGCGGGGCGGCTCGATCGCCGGGCCGATCACCGACAACGCCATCTTCCCGCCGATGGTCGGCCACATGATCGCGGTCGGCGAGGAAACCGGCCAGCTCGACCACATGCTCTCCAAGGTGGCCGATTTCTACGAGGCCGAGGTCGACGCCAAGGTGAAAGCTCTCACCTCGCTGCTCGAGCCGGTGATGATCGTCTTCGTCGGCGGGATGGTGGGGTTCATCGTGATCTCGATGTACCTACCGATGTTCAGCATCTACGAACACATCCGCTGATCGGGGCGCGCCGCTCGGCGAGCTTGTTGTCGGTCCGCGTTTCGAGCTCCACGATCCGTCTCTCGATCTCCTCGAAGTTGCTGGCTGCATGCCGAATCTCCACGAAGGCACGCATGATCTCGATGTTGACGGCGATCGCTCGCTTACTTCTGAGGACGCTCGACAGCATTGCGACCCCCTGCTCGGTGAATGCATAGGGCGCGAAGCGCCGTCCGCCATGGCCCGAACTTGAGGTGCCAATTTGGCTTTTCAAGTTGTCCCACTCAGCCTTGGACAGCTGAAACATGAAGTCTTCTGGGAAGCGATCTCCGTTGCGTCGGACCGCCCGAGTGAGCGCGCCGGGCTCGACCCCGTAGAGCTCGGCAAGGTCCTGGTCCAGCATTACCTGATGACTGCGAATGACCGAGACCTTCCCGTGAATGACGCTGCTGGTCATCGCTCTCACGTCGCCCGATTCGTCCGCCTCCATTCCTGCCATGTCAGGACCCTGTCATTTCGATCGGTCGGCTTGCGAGGCTGAATCGAACCGCCCTGAGGATCTGTGAACAAACACGAACCGAGGTGTGTCCGGATGTTCGTCCAGAACCACCTAAACGAACGGCTAGTCCTCGAGGACAACTCCACATTTTTCGCAACCGAGGTCGCACTTTTTCGTGACGGCGGCAGTCAAAAGTCAGGCCTGGATAGTGGACGGAAATCGGCTCTAAAGCTGGGCTCAATACGGTCGATGCTTGTCCGGTAATGAATCTGCCAGAGCCTTGGTGCAACAGGCAAACCCACCGTGAGGTGGCGACGCAAAGTCGTCGGAGCTCTCAACCGAGAGTTGGCCGGACTACCACCGGGGTCGACAGACACCGTGGCATCACGCGACGGGGCCTGGCGCAAACGATAGGTCCATAGGAGGTACCTATGTTTCTCCAGAATCTCCGGGCGCGACTCGGTGCCCGGCTAAACGGTGACACCGAGGCAGGCTTCACGCTCATCGAGCTTCTCGTCGTCATGCTCATCCTCGGCATCCTCGCCGCCATCGCCCTCCCGGCCTTCTTCAATCAGAAGGAAAAGGCCGGCGACGCGAATGCGAAGGAGACCGCTCACAGCGCGCAGGTAGCGACTGAGACCTACGCCACGGAACACGGTGGGTCTTACGCTCTCGTTAGCGAGGAAGCGCTGCACAAAATCGAGCCGACGCTCCCCGCCAAAACGGAAGCGGGCGGCGTCGAAACGCAGTCGGTCACGGTGAAGGAACTGAACGGTGGTACCGGCTACGAAATCACGGTCAAATCGACGACCGCAGGCCAGACGTTCAGCATCAAAAACGAAGCAGGCGCCATCACGTTCCCCTGCACGGTCAAAGGCAAGGGCGGTTGTCCGGAAGTGAACAACCTGGGTAACTGGGGTAACGGCTGAGGCAGAGCGTAGGTCGTTGATGACCAACGCACGCAGCATCAAGGGGCGGGCCACTGCGGCCCGCCTCTTGGCTTGTCTTGTGCCGTTCGCACTGTGCTTGGTGGCGGTCGCTACGGCAGCCGCTGAACCGCCGGTGCCACCCATCATCACCGGGACGAACCCATCCTCTTCGGCGCAGGCGCCGGCGACTTCGATCACTCCCTCGGTTTTCGGTGAATCCGAACCGGTCATCATCAAGGAGAGTGTGCCCCTCGGCGTACCGTCATCGTTGGCGGGCGCCCTGCAGCCGACCAAACATCCGAACTACGTGATCGAAGTGTTCTCCGGCGAGGAATGCGAAGGTTCGGCGATCGGCCAGACGACGGCAGGGGTCTTCGACCTGGAAGGGATTCCGGTGACCGTGACCCCGGATCAGAAATCGACTTTCTCGGCCCGGCAGGTCGACCCCGAAAATACTTCCGAACCCTCTTTCTGTTCCGGGCCCTTCTTCTACTGGGAGGGCAACGTGCCGCCGGAATCGAGCGAAGGAAATGGAGGGAGCAGCGGCGGTTCCGGCAGCGGCGTCTCGAGCAACGGCGGTGGGGGGTCGATCGGACCGTCGACTTCTGTTTCTGCGGTGAAGCCGCAGGCTCCTCGCATCCATACGAATCCTGGCGGTGTCGCAAACGACACCACGCCGTTCGTCGCCGGCAGCACGCAAGCTGCCGAATCGGTCGTCGTCTACGCGAGTGAAGGCTGCAAGGGCGCCCCGGTCGCCAAGGGTTCCGTGGATCAGCTGCAGTCCGGCTTCCAGATCTCGGTCAGCCCGAACGCCACCACCACCTTCTCGGCGGCGGCCGTCATCGGCCAGCGTTCCGCCTGCTCGGAACCGGTCACCTACACCGAGGATTCGACCGCGCCGCGGACCCGCATCACGATGGCCCCCGGCGTCAAGACGCGAAAGCGCAAGGCCGTCTTCCGCTTCAAGGACATCACGGAAGATCCCCCCGGAACCACCTTCGCCTGCAAGGTCGACAAGAGGGCCTGGAAGCCCTGCGCCTCACCCTTCCACCTGAAGCACCTGAAGTACGGCCATCACCTCGTGAAGATCCGCGCCACGGACCTCGCCGGCAATCACGAACGCAAACCTGTCAAGCGCCGCTTCATCGTCATCCACGCCGGCCGTCTCTGAGCGACGGCCGGGTGCTCGGGTAGAACTCCCGCCGTGGTCGGCGTGGCGATCATCGCGTTCTTGGCCGGGCTGGCGGTCGGCAGTTTTGCAACGGCCGTCGCCTATCGGCTGCCGCGCGGAATGCCGTTCGGGATGGAGCGCTCGCAGTGTCCTTCCTGCGGTGCCCAGATCGGCGCCCGCGACAACATTCCGGTTCTTTCCTGGCTGCTTCTCCGTGGTCGGGCGAGGTGCTGTGGCGCGCCGATCTCGCCGCGCTACCCGCTGACCGAGCTGGCCGTCGGCACCCTCTACGCGGCGACCGTGATCGTCTACCGTCACGACGCGGCGGAAGCGGTGATCGGCCTTGTCTTCGTGGCGATGCTCGCAGTAATCACCTTGACGGACCTGGACCAGAGGATCATCCCGAACAAGGCGCTGATCGCCGGCGCGGTGCTCTGCCTCGCGATCGCGATCCCAACCGATCCCGGTGGTGTCCCCGAGCGATTGATCGCCGCCGCTGCCGCCGGTGTCGTTTTTTTCCTCGTCGTCCTCGCCTATCCGCGCGGGATGGGCCTCGGCGACGCGAAGCTGGCGGCGACGATGGGCCTCTTCCTCGGTCGCGGCGTCGCCCCGGCGATCCTCGCCGGTCTATTGGCGGGCAGCATCGTCGGCCTGGCGCTGATCGCGACCCGCGGCGCCGCTGCCCGCAAGATGACGATCCCCTTCGGCCCATTCTTGGCCCTTGGCGGGATCGTCGGCCTGCTGGCCGGACACCATCTGGTCGACCTCTGGCTCGGTTGAGAACTCGCCCGGAAGATTCAGCCGGCTGATTCGGCGGATTCGCCGCGGCCCGCCGGTTTGGTGGGGGTCAGTTCTTCCGGGGTCTGCGCGGTGCCCGTCTTGGTGTGCTTCACGGCGCCGAGGGCGGCGCGGCGGGGCTTGGCGCTGAGGGTGCGGTTGATCTTCAGCAGCTCGATCCGATAGGTGTGTTCCTGGGGGCCGTAGACGAAGGTCTCGGGGAGGCCCGGTTCGAGGGCCAGGAGTTGGCAGGACTGGGAGCCGATCACGCAGTTGCCTTCGCCGAAGATCGAGACGACGTCGGAGGAGACGAGGAAGAGGGCCTTCTTGCCGTCGCGGCTCGTGCCCATGAAGGCGACCGCCGGAGTGTCGCGCGCCGGCAGCATCGTGAGTTCCGGCAGGTTGCGGCGCACTTGCGCCTTCGGGGTCCGCTTCGCCTTCGCCCCGGCGTTCGAGGTGGAGGCCTGGGGGACGGAGACGATCCGCACGTCGATCGCGTTGGAGGCATAGCGGGTGCGCGTGGGACCGCTGTGATCGCTTGATTCCGTCGCTGGCGATTCGATCGGAGCTTCGACCGGCGCACTGGGGATTTCCACCGGCACACTGACTTCCGCGGGCGGGGCTTCGCCGCCGATCACAGTCGCTTCGACCGGAGGTGCTTCGACGGCGGGCGGGGCCGTTTCGCCGGCTTCGCCGCTCACTTCCGCGGCTTCTTCGGCGCCGGATTCCGACGCCTTTTCGGCGAAGGGATCGAGCGCCCGGTAGTGCTTGAAGCGCCGCCGGAGTTCGCGCAGGCCCGGTTCCGTACGGGAGACGACCAACGCTTCTTCGCCGCCCGCGGCGCTCGAAGCCGTGGCCGTCGGCAAGGTCGCGTCCGGTTCCTTTTCGCTCGAGCCCTTGGAGCTTTCGAGGAAGATCGGCACGGCGACCAACGCCACCAAGAGGATCACCACCAGCGGCAGCAGATGGCGTTCCTTCAGGTCGTAGTAGAGGTCGTAGACGAAGTCCGGGATCTTCAGCTCGGAGAGTTTGAGATCCGGCCCCTTCTTCAGGAAGTTCATTCCGCGGCCACCGTCTGGGTCGAGGGTTCGGCGGGGGCGCTCGGCGTAGCCCCGGCGGTGACGCCCTGTCCTGGGGGAGTCAGGTAGGTGGTGACCGAGAAGCTCGCGTCGAGCTCCTTTGGCCCACCTTCGCTTTCACCTTCTTCACCTACTCCTCCTTCCTCGGCGGTGAGGGAGAAGCCGTTGATGGTGACGAGGCGGCCGTCGACGGCGACGGTCTGGTTCGACTTGACCAGTGCGTCGATCCGCCCGATGAACGTCCCGATCTCGAAGAAGTTGCCCTTGAACTGGAGCGTGTAAGGCATGGTCGCGAGGCCGGCGGAGCCGATCGACGCGCCAAGCGGCAACAGTGACGCCGCCACCTCGGTGGCGGGCTGGGCGGCCACGGATGCTTCGGGCGTCGCGAGGGGCGCTTCCGCGCCGCCGCTCCCTTCGCCTTCGAGCTGGATGCTGTCGAACCGGACTCCGGACGTGGCGGCGATCTGGCTGAGTTCGACCAGCAGCGACGGGGTCTCGTCGGTCGACGGGACAGCCTGGCCGAGCTCGACCAGCTGGTGGTAGGCGGCCGGAAACGAGCGGCGCGCCGCGGTCGCCTGCGCGAGTTCGCTGCGCGAGGATTCGATGCTGGCGGTCAGTCCTTCGGCCTGCTTGGCGAGTCGGTCGGCTTCGTCGCGCTTCGGGCTCAGCAAGAGGACCCAGAAGGCGATCGCTGCGGCGGCGACGACGAGGATCGCGGCGATCGGCCGGGTCGAGGAGCCCATCAGCTCGCTCCCGCTTCTTCGGATTCGCCGGACGAGGGTTCGCTCGAGGTGGTTTCGGTGGGAGTCGATTCCGATTCCGGCGCCGCTTCGGTCGTCACTTCCGGTGCGACGCCTTCGCCGGTTTCGACGGGCGGAACCGGCGCCGCGTCGAAGCCGGCGACCAGTTGGAACTGGGCGGTCCTGCCGCTGCCGCCGCAGGTCGAGGCGGTTTCGGCCGAGGTCCCTTCACCACCGACGACGGAGGACGGCAGGCCGACCCGGGTCACTCCGTCGATGCCCTTGAGGGCCTCGACGAAGCCGGCAACGGCTGCCTGGCTGCTCGCGCAGCCCACCATTTCGAGCGCCGGTCCGGCGATCTGGGTGCGCAGGCCGATGCCGCTACCGCCGGAGACACTGACCCCCGGCGCCACGGTCCCGGTGAGGCTGGTCAACTGTACGTCGGCGGGGAGCACCAGCGAAAGTTCGGCCAGCACGCGTTCCCAGTCGAAGCGACTGTCAGCGAGTTCGGTGATCGTCGCCAGCCTCTGTTCGCGGACGTTCGCGAACTGGCTGTAGGAGGCAAGCGCTTTCGCTTTCGCTTCGACGCTCGCCTTTTCGCTTTCGAGGGTCGCGACTTCGGCCTTGCGATCGGAGACCTTGTCGTTGGTGACGACGAGGGCGGTGATCGCGATCACCGCCGCGGCCAGGGCACCGACGACGATGTAGGCGAGCGGGCCCGCGCGCAGCGGCCTGCGCCCGCCGGGGCGCTCCTCGGTCGGGATGAGGTTGACCGGGCGCATCGTCAGGGGTCCAGCGCCAGGCCGAGGGGCAGGGTCAGACGTGCCGCGGTGGCGGCGTCATAGCCGGAGAGCGCGGCTGGGCGGCCAATGGAGATCGGCATGCCGACAGCGGGTTCCATCCGCTCGGCGAGTCCTGGGATCGCGCTCCCTGGCCCACAGAGGAGGATCCGCTCGACCGGCACCGCGGCCTCCTGTGCGGCGTAGAAGTCGAGCGAGAGCCGGAGCTCGTCGACGAGCGAGTCGGCGCCGTGCTCGAGTGCCTCGCGCGTGCGCGCGACGACGCCGGGATCGCCCTCGATCTGCTCGACCGGGCGGCCGAGGCCGACGTGACCGAGCCAGAGGTTGGCGTGTTCGGACGAGAGGCCGGTCCCCGAGGCGAGGCCTCCGGCGATGTCCTCGAGGCCGACCGGGGACACCCTGGTGAAGAGGCAGGAGCGGCCTCGCGCGACGGCAAGGTTCGTGGCGTCGCCGACGTTGCAGTAGAGGACCGCGGCGCGCTCGGCCGCGGGCAGGGCCTCGCCTTGATCGTCGACCCGGTCCTCTGCTCCCGCCAGCGCGCGGATCATGCCGAAGGCCGAGAGGTCGACGCCGACCGGTTCAAGGCCGGCGTCGCGCAGCGGGCGCAGCGTGGCGAGGATCATCTCCCGGCGCGCCGCGACGACCATCACGTCGATCTGCGCGGGAGCGTCACCGCTCGCCGGCACGCCGCCGACGACTCGGTGCTCGATCACGGCCTCCTCGAGCGGCATCGCGATCTGCTCCTGCGCGCTGAAGCGGACCGCGGCGTCGAGCTCGTCGGGACTCTCGATCATCGGCAGGCGCAGCGACCTGACGACGAGGCGCTGGTTGGCGAGGCCCAGGCGGACCTGCTTGTTCAGGTCGTGAGAAGCGAACAGCTCACGAAGAGCCTCGGCGACGGCCTCGGGCTCGGCCACCTCGCCGTCGCGGAACGCATCCGGCGCCAGCCGCTGGATCCCGGCCGCGACGACCCGCGCGTCGCCTTCGACTTTCGCTTCCACCGCGGCGACGCTGCCCGCCTCGATCTCGAGGCCGACGACCGCGCCACCGGAGGTCTTCTGGCGGCCGAAGCGGGGCATCGAAAGCGTCGGTCCGCCAAGGGTCGGCCGGGAGCCACTCGGCCGGCGAAATTCCGGCCGCCGCAGTTCAGGACGGCGAGGCCGGGGGAGGGTGATCTGCTTGGTGAGTAGTGAGCTCATGGGTCAGGTGTCGGAAGCCTGTTGCCGACCCCTATTCATCGGCCGCTGGACGCCGATACTTTCGCCACCTACTCACAAATCGGCGACACTCGTCCGGTCGTCATTCGGTGGTCTCACGACCGATCACCCAGTCGGATTTGACCGGCTCCAGGAAGTGCGGCGGCTCGGTCGTCTGGAACCGTTCGTCGTATTCGTAGTTCTTCAGGTAACCGGTGGTATTGGTGGTACCGACGGCGCCGCGGTAGTACTGGGCGATCGCCCCGACCACGTTGAGGTTCTTCAGCTTCGGCCCACACGAATAGTTGTCGACGATGAAGGAGTGTTCGAGCGCCAGCAGCGCGGCTTCGATGGTCGGTTCTTCGATATATCCCGAAAGGTTCGCGCTGCTGGAATTGCAGGTCTTTTCGGTGATCGTTTCGCCGTTTTCGGTGCGGGTGGTGGTGGTGGTTACCTTCACCGGATGCTTGACCCGGATGAAGTTGTTGGCGATCAGACCCAGCATGCCTTCGCTGCCGGTCGTCTTCTTGAGGTTGCCGGTGATCACGATGTCGTTCTGGGAGGCGATCGTGAGTGGCTTCGAGAACGTGCCCTGCACGTTGACGTTCCCGCATTCTCCCTTCGCTTCGGTCGAGTATTCGACCCCGAACGGGGTGTACTGCCCGGTGCAGGCGATGCTGGAGACGTAGATGACGCCGTTCGGCGGGTAGGACATGGTGGTGCCGGTGCATTGGGTGCCGTGCCCGACGACGATCTGGGAGCCCTTGAGGCAGATGTTCACTTCGCCCTTGAAGTTGTAGTTCGATTCGGCGATTTCGGCGAGTTCGTGGTTGGATTTTGGCGGGATCAGGTCGCCTTGACCGAAGAGGTAGTGGCCTTTGATGTTCGTTTCGTTGCCGTCGCAATTCGAACCTGAGTGCAGAATCGAGTTGCTGGTCGAAAGCCATCCCGGTGAGGTCGGGTAGCTGACGATGATTGCGTCTCCCGAGCTGCGACCGAGGGTCGGGTTTTCGCAGAGGACGAAGACGTCGTTGGTCCTCATCGGCCCCTTGATGTTGTCGCCACGGACGAACGAGATGGTGTCGCAGTACTCGGGGCTCTTTTTTTTGCCTTCCGAGTTGTAGTAGAAGCTGTCTGAGCGCAGGGTCAGGGGTTCGCCGACGGAGCTCAGGGCTTGGCCCGCTTCGTTGGTGAGCGGCGATTCCGTCCGGCCTTCGGAGACCTTTTTCGAGCAACGTTCGGTAGCCGCTTTGATCAGCACTTCCTTGCCGTAGGTCACGGGGTCGGACGTCTCGCGCTGGGTGAAGTAGACGTAGTCGAGGAAGCTGGACGGCTTGAACGTGGCAGTCACCGCGACGTGGGTGGTGCCGACGAAGCCGTTCGACCGCACCCGGAACGTCCCGCCCATGGTCGTGCCCACCGGTTCGAGGAAGCTCGCCGTCGCGGCCGCGAGCGAGGAGCCGTCACAGCTGGTGTGGCCTTCCGCCGGAAGCAGTTCGATCGCGTAGGCGGCGTTGGCCTGACCCGGGACCGGACGCCGGTTCAGCGTCGAGCCTTTCTGGTTGAGCGCCGTGGGCTGCCCGCTCGGCTCGGCTTCGGTGCATTTTTCCCAATAGTTCGGTTCGGCATGGAGGTGAAAGGCGTATTCGTTGACGCCGGCCAGGGCGGCCTCGTAGGCCTGCTTGCGAAGCAGGTCGCGCCCCGACTGCTGGGCGTCGCCGTTGACCGCGGTGACCGCGACGGCCGCCAGGAGCATGATCAGGGTGATCCCGATCACCGTCATGATCATCGTGAAACCGTCTTCGTCGCGGGTCCTCATTGACATGGCGGGGCGCTCTGCGTGTTGTACAGGGGGGGCGTGAGGCGCAGCGTGGCGCTGTCCTTGACGATGGCGGTGGCACTCGCGTCCTTGGTCGGGTTGGCCCGCGGTTCGGCGTTGAGCGCGACTCGGATGTAGATCGTTTCCGCCGCGTTGGCACCGAGGCTTGGCGACGCGCTGAGAGGAGACGTCGCAAGGGCACCGTTGACGAAGTTGTAGTAAGTGAACACCGCGCTTCCTTCGCCCGGACCGACCTTTTCGAGCAGCATCCGTCGTACGCCGCCTTCGGTCTCCCACAGCGTGTTGCCTTCGAGCGCGATCGTGCTTTCGATCAACGGTGGAGAGGCGAGGCTCTGCTTGCCGCTTTCGGCGCGGAGAAAGATCAGCTTGGTCGAGGTGCTGCCTTCCTTGATCGGGATGAGCCTGGGCGAGGCGCAGGCGGAGTGCAGCTGTTCGATGATCTTCGTCACCGTGATCCTGGCGTTCTGGGTGGCTTCGACGCGCGCGTCGACCCTTGCGTTGCCGTGAAGGGTGGAGATGATCACCATGCTCAGCCCGGCCAGGACGACCATGCCCATCGCCATACCGACCAGGAGTTCGACGATGGTCGAGCCGCGCTCATCTCCGGATCGGGGCAGCTCGCTCATGGGCACTTCAGTTCCGTGCTCCTGCCGGTCGAGCCCGTGCCGGAGAGGTTGAGCGTCGTGGCGATCGGGGCGGCGACGCTTTCGACGCTGAGGGGGGTCGCCACTTCAAGCCGGCGGTATTCGGTTTCGTTGGCGGCGTTTGTCAGTTTTGCCGACGCGCAGACTTGGTAGGTGCTCCACGGCAGTCCGATCGCCTGGGTGGTTCCGGCGGTCCCCACGGCGACGTGACCGATCTGATCGGTGGTGAACGTGCGCTTCACCTTGGTGCCGGTTTCCGGGCACTTGGAGTCGGTGAGGGTCACCGTGGCGCCGATCACGTTGCCGCCTTCGTAGGTGACCAGTGCATTCAGCGCGGGGACCTGGATCTGTGGCGTCGCCGGGAGGCCGGATTTCACCTTCACGTTGCCGATCGCCGGTGAGTTCGAGGGTTCCGGCAGGTCTTTCGTGCAGGAGCCGGCGTAGACCGCGTAGGTGGCCGCGAACGGGAAGACGGGATTGGCTTCGAGCGGCGTGGCGGACGTGACGGTGCCGGGCGTCCCGTAAACGGCGGCGGGTTTGCCGCCTTCGGAGTTGTAGACCATCATCGAGTCGATGGCCGCGGGCTGCAGGGTTCCGCCGGGTTCGGCATAGACGAATTGCGGCGCGATCCGCCCGGCTTCGTCCCAGTAGACTGAGATCTGCTGGGTGCCGCTCGCCGGGACGCTGACGGTGGGCAGGGTTTCTTCCGTCTTCCCTTCTCGGTTGATCAGGCCGTTGCCCCCCGTCGTCAGCCGATACGTGCTGTTGGTTGGCGCCGGGAGGTCGGCGAAGACCACACAGCCTTCTTCTCCGGTCGAGGCGGTGGCGTTGGTCGGCCCGGAGATGGAGGCGGTGATGCCGGACACCGGTTTCCCTTCGCCGTTCGTCGCCTGGATCGCCAGCGTCCCGTGGCTCGGGTCGAGGGAGCCGTTCGACGGCGCGACGACGCTGTGGATCGAGACCGGGTTCAGCAGCGTGGCCGACGAGACGGTCGAGGTGATTTCGACGTAGTCGGCCGACGCTTCTCCGGACGAACAGGAACGGGTCCCGCTCTTGTTGTTCACGAACCGACCCGACGAGCGGATCACGTATTCCGTTCCGCCGATTTTGGTCGTTTCGGGCGGCAGTTCCCCGTTGAGGCTCGCGAGCCGCATCGTCCGCATCCGCGCCTGCGCTTCCTGGGCGAGGCCGTAGGCGACCGATCGGTTGCGCTCCGAGGCGGCCGAGTGCGTCGTCGCCGTGATCAGCGCCAGCACCGCCCCGGCCACGATCGCGAGGATCAGGGCGCTGACGAGGACCTCGATGATCACGAAGCCGTCCTCGCCCTCGGTCTGTCGCGCGCGCGGAAGCATTCGCTACGCCATCGACACGGTGCCCTGCCGCTTGAGGGGGTTCGACGCCAGTCCTACCGGGTTTTCGCCAACGCTTCAGTTTGTGAAGCGACATAGCTACACTTGTTGAAGCGAAGTTTTGGTGCCCCCACCTTGAGTTGAAGCCATGAGTGCAAGCAGCAACGCCGAATGTCCTGTCTGCAAGACCGCTGAGGTGGTCTGTGGGAAGTGGACGCTCCTTGTGATCAGGGATCTGGCCGAAGGGAACTGTCGGTTCTGCGAGCTGGAACGGTCCCTGGAGGGGATCAGTCCCAGGACGCTGTCGTTGCGGTTGCGGGCGTTGGAGGAGGAGGGGATCGTCAAGCGGCATACGTATCCCGAGGTGCCGCCGCGGGTCGAGTATGCGCTGACCGCGAAAGGCGAGGCGCTGGTGCCGCTGATCGATGACATGCGGACGTACGGGACCCGGTGGCTGCTGGAAGAGGCGGGGGAGCCCGCCGAACCGGCGACACAGGCCACCGCCGCCTAGAGATTGATTCCACGGCGGGTCGGGGGCCGCTCCGCCCGTCCGAGTTGCGTGAGGTTCGCGGGGAGGATGCCACGGGTCGGGAAGTCTCCGGACTTCCGTGGGCGCCTCGTGCGGGAGAGGTCACGAAGCGCCCCGAGAGGGGCTACCCGTTGACGATGACGCCGGGAACGTCAATCTTCCGCGTGTCCTGTGTCCGTTTTCGGGCCTGGGAACAGGGCCCGAGAACGCGATGCACGAGTTGACCCCACCATGGTGTGGTCAACTCGTGCATCGCGAAAGTGCGTGTTGCCCAACACGCACGGAAGGGTGACGTTCCCGGCATCTCCCTCACGAGGTCCGACTTCCGTGACGGACAGGTAACCCTCCCGTGACCCGCATGCGACGATCCCTCCTCACTCCCCACATCCCCGGCCGTCTCGGCCGGCGTCCCTTGGTCCTCCCTTCCCACCGCTGGGCCCCCCACCCTCAGCTCCCGGGGTCGTGGAATCCATCATCTAGCGCGCCGATAACTTGCAAGGCGTCGTGCAGGCGCAGGAAGCCGGGACGGGAGGCAAAAGTCAGGCCCCGTGCGCGACTTCCTGCTGAACGAAAGCCTTCGCCGCCTCGCAACCGAGGCCGCGACCCGTTTCAACGCGATGGTTGCCGAAGGGGAACAGATCCCCTTCGACGTGGCCACCGACACTGCTGAGGACTCGCCGTTCTACAGCTACGTGCCGCAGACCGGGCGTTTCGTCTCCGAACGGGTCGGCGAGCTGCACGCGCTGCCGAGCTGGAGCGCCGCCCGGGAGGCGGTGGTCGAGGCCGGCGTCGCCTCCACTTACCTGGAGGGGCGCGGCGAGATGGTGCCGCCCGAACCGGGCGCCCGCGCCGAACGGATGCTGGAGGTCTTCACGGTCGAGCTCTTCAAGGATGGCAACGGCTTCGCGCTGGACCGCGGCAGGCTGGAGGCGCAGGTCTCCACGCTGGACGCGGAAGCGCGCAGCGCCGATGACGCGGACCTGCTGATGGTGCCGATCGTCGGGCTGCGGATGTCGATGAACCGGCTGCAGTTGCCGAACGGGGTGCGGATCGTCCGCGCCGACTCGATTGCCGCGCCGGTCGAGGCGATGCGCAGCGAGGGCATGGGCCGCGCCGCCTGGGAGCCGCAGTTCCTCGCCGTCGCCGAGCAGGGCCACGACGGGGCCGAAGCGGCCCTCGAGCAACTGCGGGAGCTGATCAGCGTGATGCGGATGTTCAAGGTCGGCGGCATCGGCCTCGGGCCGTTCGCCTTCGCCCCGACCGGGGAGGACACCTGGCGCCGGATCACCACCGGGGCGCCCGCGACCCGGCCGGGCGGCTACCGCCTCACCGAGGAGGAGGGCACCGAGCTCGCCGACTTCGCCGCGCTGCTGGAGCAGCGTCCCGACCCCGACAGCGCCCTCAGCTGGGCGGTCGGCCGCTTCGAGATGGGCTGCGAGCGCGAGAGCGCGATGGAAGGGCTCTCAGACCACCTGCTGGCGCTGCGCGCGGTGCTCGAGGGCCACGGGCCGGTCGGCGCCTCGCTGCCGCTGCGGGCCTCCGCGCTGATCGCCGACGACAACTTCGATCGCATCGAGGCCCGTGAGCGGGTCGAGGAAGTGCTGGAGCTGGAGCGCGCGCTGATGAACGGCCGCATGCTCGACCATGCGATCGAGCTGGCGACCTGGATCGAGGACGGTGCCCGCCGCCTCCTGCGCCAGGCGGCGCTCGGCGAGCTCGGCAACGACCTCTCGACCACCGCCGACGAGACCTTGATCACGACCGGCCTCGAAGCCGGCGACGCCGAGATCATGGTCTACGCCGAAGAAGACTTCGCTGTCGAGGATGAGATCGAGGACGCGCCCGCGCCGGTCGACGAGTTCCGGGTCGTCGAGGCCCCCGCGATGGAAGAGGCGCCGAATGACATCGCCGCCGACATCCGCGAAGCCGAGAGCTACCTCGGGGACGAGCCCGACACCGACCTCGAGGAGGACGAACCGATGGAAACCCGCATCCTCGAGCCGATCCCCGCCCCCGGCGAGATCAAGGTCACGGCCACCCACTGGCTCGACGAGGTCGACCAGGAGGCCGGGCACTCACTCGAGTGGCCCGCCCCGGAGGCGGAGCGCGACCTCCAGCACCGCGAGAAGATCGACACGCCCCGCGTGCGCCACCTCTTCCCGGTCCCGGACTCCGACTGGGAGCTCTCCCACCCCGAGTTCGAGTACCGCCGCCGTTAGCTGTTCCTTTTGGCCGGCATACGGGCATAAGGAACAGCTGGGCCGCCGGAGCTAGCATCCACCTGGTGGCCGATGTTTCGCAGCTCCTCGCGCTCTACGAAACCACCGAGTCGCTCACCGAGGCGAAGGAGGCGCTCGACCGGATCGCCGCGATGGAGTACCCGGCGGACCTCGAGCTGGGCGAGTGCTACGACGAGCTGGCGGAGGGTGCCGCCAACTCCGACGACTACGAGCTCGCCGTGGAAGCGGAGCGGCTGGCGGTCGAGCACGGCTGCCGACATCCTGACCTCGCCGTGGACATGCTCGGTTGGTACCTGTTGAAAGCAGGGGCTACGGAGGAAGGAGAGGCGGTTTTCGCGGCTTCACTCGAGCGGCGCGCGAACGATCCTGATCTGCACGGGACGATCGGCGCCGCGCGATCGGACTCCGGCAACCACGAGGGCGCCGTGCGAGCCTTCGACCGGGCGCTCGAGCTGGCGGAGGCAGGGCGAGCGGCCCGCTCGTCCGAAAGCCTCAACGATCGGCTCCGGGTCGAGCGACTCAGGGCCGAACGCCAGGAATCCCGCCAAGATCTCGGACTGCCACCCGACGAACCGGTCCACACCGCCGGGATCGCCAGTCCGCGCTTCACCGAAGCCCCCTCGTACACGGTCGCCTGGTTTCCACGCGAGGAGATCGCCTTGGCCCTCGACCGCTGGCCATCCCTCGCGGACGACCTCGAGGACCCTGGCGCATACTGCGCGATCATCGAGAGTCGCCTGCGCGACCTGCGTGCGGCCACCGGACGGGTGCCCTCCGTCGCCCCGCTGACGGTCGAGGGCCTCGTCGAGTTCGGGGAGGCGAATGGCCTCGACCCCGAGACGAGGGAGGCCAGGAGCCGGTTCGCCGCCGAGCTCGGTAGCCGGGATGAGGTTGTCGCCTGGCCACCCGGCAGGAACGATCCATGCTGGTGCGGATCGGGCCGAAAGTACAAGCGCTGCTGTGGCTGACTCGCGGGAACGGTCGACCGACCGTCAGGCGCGGCCCGCGGCCATCGCGACGCGCTCCTCGCCCGTCGCGAAGAGGTACCTGTTGATCTGCGCCAGGCCGGCCAGGTCGTGGACGTCCTCGTCGAGGTAGGGGACGCGGATCACGCCGGTCGCCCGCATCTCCCGCGCCAGGTGCTCGATGTTGCGCGCGTCGCGCTCGGCCAGCGCCTGGTAGTCGGCGAAGTTCGCCGCCACCCGCTGCGCCAGATCCTCGTCGCCGAGCTTCTCCGCCAGCGTCCCGGGCAGGTCCTCATCGTCCCCGCGCAGCTGCTCGGCCGGGTAGTGGACCTTGTTGACGATGACGCCGCCGAACGGCAGTTTCGCCTCGACCAGCTTGCGGTGGAAGTAGACGGCCTCGTCGATCGGCTCGCCCTGCGGCCCGCAGACGACGAGGAAGCAGGTGGTCGGCGCGGCGAGCAGCTTGTTCACCCGCTTGGCCCGCGCCTGGAAGCCGTCGACCATGCCGCTGAAGGCGTTGAAGAACTCGGCCAGGTCGGCGATCAGGTCGAAGCCGACGATCCGCTTCATCACGCTGAGCGCCACCGTCGCCCCGCGCCCGGCCACCTTCGCCGCGAACCCGGTCGGCTTCATGAAGACCTTCAGCGATTTGCCTTCGATGAACTGGGTGAGGCGGCGCGGCGCCTCGAGGAAGTCGAGCGCGTTGCGGCTCGGCGGCGTGTCGAGGACGAGCATGTCGTAGTCGCCTTCGGTGTGGAGCTCGAAGAGCTTCTCCATCGCCATGTACTCCTGGGACCCGGCCAGCGCCCCGGAGATCTGCTGGTAGATCGGGTTCTGCAGGACGCGATCGCGCGACTCCTCGTCGGGGGCCTGGCGGGCGATCAACTCGTCGAAGGTCTGCTTCGGGTCGAGCATCATCGCCCACAGCTCGCCCTTGATCTCGACCCCCTGCGCCTCGAAGAGCTTCGGGTCGACGCGGCGCGCGTCGTTGCCGAGCTCCTCCAGCCCGAGCGAGTCGGCGAGCCGCTTCGCCGGGTCGATGGTCAGCACGCAGACCTTGAGGCCGCGCGCCGCGAGGCCCGCCGCGATCGCCGCCGAGGTGGTCGTCTTGCCGACCCCGCCGGAGCCCGCGCAGATGACCACCTGCTTGCCGTCGAGGACGTCGGCGAGGGTGGGGGACTTCGGGCTCACGCGAGCCTCTTCGAGAGGCGGCGCGCCGCCTCCGGTCCCAGGTCGGGCTCGAAGAGGAAGGGGAGCGTTTTGACCGGCGCCTGGGCGCGGCGCCGCAGCCGTGCCAGCTGCGCCCGCTGCGACCGCGCCCGGCCGAACTCCGACAGCGCCGCCCGCGCCGCCGCCTTCGCCGCGCCATCGTCCGCGGCCGCCAGCGCGGTCAGCTTCTCCGCCTCCTCTTTGGAGAAGCGCTCCGGGTAGAGCCCGTTGAGGTAGACGCGATCGACCGCGACGCCGACCTCCTCGACCAGGTCGTGCTCCAGCGCCGCCGACTCGTTGACCGGCATCTCCTCCGGCAGGGCGACGATCGCGACCCCGGTGTTGTCGTGGTCGGTGATGAAGTTGTCCAGGGTCTTCGCCTGCGAGTGGATCGGCCCGACCCGGGCGATGTTGGCGAAGGTGCGCGGGGTCTGCAGGAAGCCGACCCCGTGGCCGGTGGCGGGCGCGTCGACGATCACCGTGTCGTACTTACGCGCCGACTTCACCTTGCGGTCAAGCTGGGCGAGCTCCCAGATCTTCCCGATCGTCACCAGCTCCTTCAGCCCCGGCGTCGCCGCGGCGAGGTAGTTGAAGATGCGGCTGCGGAAGAGCATGTCGCGCATCGCCCGCACCTTCAGCTGCAGCAGGACGTACTCGCGCATCGACTCGTCGGGGTCGATCGAGATCGCCCAGAGGTTCTCCTCCAGTTCGACCTCGTGGAAGCCGACGGTGGTGTGCTCGAACATCCGCGAGGCGTTCTCCTGGGCGGAGACCTCGCAGACGATCGTGCGCTTGCCTTCGGCGGCGGCCCGCATGCCGAGGGCCACGGAGACGGTCGTCTTGCCGACTCCGCCCTTGCCGGTGACGATCACCAACCGCTTGTCGAGAAGCTCGGGTATCGGGCAATTCCTAGCAATTTCGCGTTAAGGCAGGAAAAAGGCAGTCCCATCCGAATATCCGCGCAATGGGATTTCTAAGCCGCAAGAAGAAGAATCGGGAGCCCGTCGTCGTCGAGGAGACGCATCCGCTCGAGGAAGAGCTCCAGGGGATGGAAGAGGCGGTCCCGGAGCGGCCGGTGAATGACTACGAGCCGGAATACGTCGAACTTGAGGCGGAGCAGGACGACATTGACGAGAGCGCTCCGACCGCGGGTCCTGTCGCGCACGAGGGGTCCTCGTCCTCGCGGGCTGCGGGCGAAGACCTCTCATACGCGCCACCCGCGGACGCTGCGGGATCGGTTGACGCCCCGCCTCCGGCCGCCGCGGTGGAAGAGCAGGAGCCCGAGGCCGTCGCGTCCGTCCCGACGCCGCCCGCGCCCGCGGAGCCGGCGCCGCTGCGCGTCGAGGAGGCGTTGAACGCGGAGCGCAAGGACGACGACGAGGAGCCTGGCGACGCGCGGATGAGGGCGGTCGACCTGATCGCTCCGACCCGCCTCGATTTCCTCAAGCCGCAGGAGGAACCCGCGGCCGAGCCGGTCGACACCGCCGACGTGATCGCCTTCGCCAACCAGAAGGGCGGCGTCGCCAAGACGACGACGACGCTGAACCTGGCCGTCGCCTTCGCCGAGTCCGGCCACCGCGTCCTCTGCATCGACCTCGATCCGCAGGGAAACTTGACGATGTCCCAGGGCATCGACCCGGACAAGGTCGAACACAGCCTCTACGACGTGCTCGTCAACGACATGCCGATCTCCGAGATCATCGTCGAACGGGAGATCGACATCGCCGTCGCCTCGATCGACCTGGCCGGCGCCGAGATCGCGATGAGCACCAAGATCGGCCGCGAGCGCTCGCTGGAGAAGGCGCTGAAAGAGGTTGCGGCCGACTATGACTTCGTCTGCATCGACACGCCGCCGAGCCTCGGGCTGCTGACGATCAATGCTCTGACCGCCGCGAACAAAGTGATCGTCCCCGTGCAATGCGAGTATCTGTCGATGCGCGGGCTGGTCCAGTTGCAGAACACGCTGCGGATGATCCAAGAGAACCTCAATCCCGAAGTTCGTATCGAGGGCATCCTGCCGACGATGCTGGACACGCGCACCATCCACGCCAAGGAGGCGGTCGAGATCCTCGAGGAGAACTTCGGTGACCTCGTCTTCGAATCCCGGATCCGCAAGGCGATCAAATTCGCCGAGGCTCCCGTGAAGGGCGCCAGCGTGCTCAAGTACGATTCCGAGAGCAGCGCGGCAAGCTACTACCGGGATCTGGCGAAGGAGGTTCTCGCGAATGGCTCGGCGTAACAAACGGGCATCGATGCGCGAAGGTCCGCTCTCGGACTTGTTCAAGTCCACCGGGGCGGACGCCCCTGAGGATCCGCCCGAGGCTCCGCGCCCCGGCCGCGGCCCCCGCTACGGCCGCGAGGATCCCGCCGAGGCGAAGAAGGCGGAAGCCGACGGCGCGCCCGTCGAACCGAGCGCGCCCGCGCCGCCGTCGGGGCCGCTGCCCCCGGCCGCCGGTACCTTCTTCGACCAGGAAAGCGAGCCCGAAGCTCCGCCACCGCCCGCCCGCTGGCGCGAGGAGCCCGCGCGCCACGAGCCCGAGCCGCCGCGCGAGCCCGTCGCCCGCGAGCCGGAGCCCCCGGCGCCGCGCCGCGTCGACCCGCCGCAGTCTTCCGAGCCCGCCCCCGAGCGCCTGAAACGGGTGTTCGCCGAGGAGCCGCGCCCGCGCGATCCGCGCGAGGACTTCCTGCAGACCCCGCGCTACGGCCGCGAGGAGCCCGCCTACGAGGCGCCCGGCTCCGGTGAACCGCACCAGCCGGTGATCAAGGTCGTCGGCGTCGGCGGGGCCGGCGTCAACGCGGTCAACAGGATGGTCGACGCCCGCATCCCCGGGGTCGAGTTCATGGCGGTCAACACCGATCTTCAGTCGCTGCAGCTCTGCGTCGCCGACGTCACCGTGCACATCGGCGACGAACAGACGCGCGGGCTCGGCGCCGGCGCCGACGCCGCCGTCGGCCACCGCTCCGCGTTCGAGGAGCAGGACAAAATCAAGCGCCTGCTGAAGGGCTCCGACATGGTCTTCGTCGCCGCCGGCGCGGGCGGCGGCACCGGGACCGGCGCCGCCCCGGTGGTCGCCCGGCTGGCCCGCGAGGTCGGCGCGCTCACGGTCGGCATCGTCACCAAGCCGTTCACCTTCGAGGGCAACAAGCGCGCCAGCCAGGCCGCCAAGGGCATCGAGGAACTCGCCGCCGAGGTCGACACGCTGATCGTCGTGCCGAACGACCGGCTGCTCGAGGTCCTCGACCAGCAGACCTCGATGGTGGAGGCCTTCCAGGTCGCCGACGATGTCCTGCGCCAAGGGGTCCAGGGCATCTCCGACCTGGTCACGCTTCCGTCGGTCATCAACCTCGACTTCGCCGACGTGCGGACGATCATGTCCGACGCGGGGCGGGCGCTGCTCGGGATCGGCATGGCGCACGGCGAAGGCCGCGCGATCCTCGCCGCCGAGAAAGCGATCT
>Ga0153956_1001076_pt1 | contig 26152 bp, 27 predicted proteins | sample TSFL040MetaG_FD_104704 | JGI IMG/M metagenome (GOLD analysis project Ga0153956, IMG submission 104704) | Attine ant fungus gardens microbial communities from Florida, USA - TSFL040 MetaG | ecosystem: Host-associated > Fungi > Mycelium > Unclassified | place: USA: Florida, Wekiwa Springs... | reverse complement strand
GGGGTGGTGTTCTTCCAGGTGCTCGATGCCGCCAAGGCGGCGTATGAGGTGTCCGATCTCTATCTCGCCTTGCTCAACCTCACCACGACCAATTTGCGCACCGTGATGGGATCGATGGATCTCGACGAGACGCTGAGCAAGCGCGACGAGATCAATGCGCGGCTGCTCTCGGTGGTCGATCACGCGACCACGCCGTGGGGCGTGAAGATCACCCGCGTCGAGATCAAGGACATCCGCCCGCCCGCCGACATCGTCAACGCGATGGCGCGGCAGATGAAGGCCGAGCGCGAGAAGCGCGCCAACATCCTCGATGCCGAAGGTTCGCGCGCGTCGGAAATCCTGCGCGCCGAGGGCCAGAAGCAGGCGCGCATCCTGGAAGCCGAGGGCCGGCGCGAATCCGCTTTCCGCGACTCCGAGGCGCGCGAGCGCGCGGCCGAGGCCGAGGCGAAGGCGACCAAATACGTCTCCGACGCGATCGAGGAAGGCAGCACGCAGGCGATCAATTATTTCATCGCGCAGAAATATGTCGAGGCGATCGGCAAGTTCGCGACGTCGCCCAACGCCAAGACCATTCTGTTCCCGGTCGAAGCGACCAATCTCATGGGCACGCTCGGCGGGATCGGTGAGTTGGCGAAGGAAGCGCTCGGCACGCAGCCGGTGAAGGTACCCGCCGCGCCGACCTCGACCGGAAACGTCCCGCGCGTGAAAGGCCCCGACGCGCAGTGAGCCTCGACGACCTGCTCGCCCATGCCGCGGCGTTGTGGCTGGCGCTCGCCTTGCTGCTGGGGATCGCCGAGCTGGCGGTCCCCGGCCTGTTCCTGATCTTCTTCGCGATCGCCGCGGCGGCGACCGGGCTGGCGCTGTTCGCGCTGCCCGGCTTGCCGCTGCTGGCGCAGTTCGCTTCGTTCGCGGTGTGGACCGGGGTGGCCGTTGCGATCGGGCGGCGCTGGTACACCGATTACCCCGTCAATACCGAGGACCCCCTGCTCAACGACCGCTCGGCCCGGCTGGTGGGCGAGATCGTCTCGGTCGAGCAGCCGATCGTCCACGGCAAGGGACGCGTGCGGCTGGGGGACGGCGCATGGCCGGCGCGCGGCCCGGAGGCCGCGGCCGACACGAAGATGCGCGTAATTGCGGTGGACGGCGGCGTGCTCGTGGTGGAGCCGCTGCCGCCCGCCTGATCAGCTCTTGTTGAAGAAGCTGCCCGCCATGCCTTCGAGTTTCCCGAGCATGCCGCTGCTCTGGGCCTGCTCAAGCAGGCTGGCGAACTGGCCGAGCGAGCCTTCGCCGCCGATATGGCCGACCACCTGCTGCAGGATGTCCGACGACAGGCCGGTCTGCGTCGCGGCGGTATCGACCGTGTCGCCCGGCTGCGGATGCGCCTGGGCGAGCGCGGTGATCGCCTGCTCGGCCTGTTCCGGCGAGATGCCGATCTTGGCCGCCATGTTCTGGACGTCCACGTTCGAATTGACCTGGCTGAGAATTCCGTCGAGCAATCCCATGATACTTCCTTTCGCTTCGAACCCGTTACGCGCCCGTATCACGTCTCCGGTAGCGGCGCGAGGTCCGGCGCGACGAAACCGCGCCGCGCGGCGACCGAAAACAGCAATTCGCGGCTGTAGAAACGAAGCGGCCAGTCGCGCTGGCCCATCGGTGACCCGAGTAGCGCGTTGACTGAGGTTACTAACGACTCCGCTGGTCGCTGAGAGAGGTGCAATCGCACGCCGACGACAAACGCTCGCGTGATGCTGTCGTGATAGCCGTTATGATCGTCGTTCACCCCGCCGACGCTTTCGTTGTAGCGCGCGATGATCGCGGCGATCCCGGCATCCACGTCGATATCGGGCCGCTCGCGCAGCAGCCAGCATGTCGCGGCGAGATGCGCCTCGTGCGTCCAGCCCTCGCGCGGCAAGGTACGCGCCAGCAGCCCTTCGCCGACATGGCGAACGGCGGCGTCATCGGGAAACGGGCGGAACGGCAGGGCGGTCATCGATCGGGCTTTCGTAATGCCCGATCGATGACCGGGCCGGTTCAGGCGGTGGCTGCGGTCTTCGGGGCGGCCTGGCGCACGCCCTCATCGACATGGTCGGCGAATTGCGCGAAATTCTCGACGAACTGGTCGACCAGCTTGGCCGCCGCCTCGTCATAGCCGGCCTTGTCGGCCCAGGCCTCGCGCGGATCGAGGATGCCGCTGTCCACGCCGCCGACCGCGACCGGCACCTGGAAGCCGAAATTGGGATCGGTGCGGAACTCGGCATCGTTCAGGCTGCCGTCGAGCGCGGCGTTGAGAAGCGCGCGCGTCGCCTTGATCGGCATGCGCTTGATCCCCGGCATGGTCGCCTTGCCCCCCGACCAGCCGGTATTGACCAGCCAGCAATCGACGCCACCGCTGGCGATCCGTTCCTTGAGCAGATTGCCGTAGATCGACGGGTGGCGCGGCATGAACGGCGCGCCGAAGCAGGTCGAGAAGGTCGCTTCGGGCTCGGTCACGCCGATCTCGGTCCCCGCGACGCGCGCGGTATAGCCCGAGAGGAAGTGATACATCGCCTGATCGGGCGTCAGCTTGGCGATCGGCGGCAGCACGCCATAGGCGTCCGCTGTCAGGAAGATCACGTTGCGCGGCACCGGCCCCATATTCTCGCTGGAGGCATTGGGAATGAAGTCGATCGGATAGGCGCCGCGGCTGTTCTCCGCGAGGCTGGCGTCATGCAGGTCGAGCTGGCGCGTGACCTGATCCATCACGACGTTTTCCAGCACCGTGCCAAAGCGCTTGGTGGTGGCGAAGATCTCCGGCTCGGCGTCTTCCGACAGGCGGATCATCTTGGCGTAGCAGCCGCCCTCGAAATTGAAGACCGCGGTGTCCGACCAGCCATGCTCGTCATCGCCGATCAGCGTGCGGCTGGCATCGGCCGACAAGGTCGTCTTGCCGGTGCCCGAGAGGCCGAAGAACACCGCCGTATCGCCATCGGGGCCGATATTGGCCGAACAGTGCATCGGCATCACCCCGCTTGGCGGCAGCAGGTAGTTGAGCAGGCCGAACACCGACTTCTTCATCTCGCCGGCATAGCGGGTGCCGCCGATCAGGATCAGCTTCTCGGTGAAGTTGACCGCGATCACCGTCTCGCTGCGGCAGCCATGGCGCGCGGGATCGGCGCGGAAGCTGGGCAGATCGATGATCGTGTAATCGGCGACGAAACCCTTCAGCGCGCTCTCCTCGGGGCGGACCAGCATCGTGCGGATGAAAAGGTTGTGCCAGGCGAGTTCGTTGACGACGCGGACGCGGACGCGGTGCCCGGGCTGCGATCCGCCGAACAGATCCTGGATGTAGAGCGTTTCCTTCTGGGCGAGTTCCTTCAGGAAATCGGCCTTGAGCGCGGCGAAATCGTCCGGGCTCATCGGCTTGTTGACCTTGCCCCACCACACGGAGTCGCGCGTCTCGTCGTCCTTGACGATGAACTTGTCCTGCGCGGAGCGGCCCGTGTGCTGCCCGGTCTCGACCACCAGCGGGCCGTCGGCCGAGAGCTTGCCCTCGCCGCGCGCCACGGCCGCCTCGACCAGCCGCGCCGTCACCAGATTCCAGTGCAGCGTCGCGCGGGTCTCGATGCCCTGCGCCTCCAGCCCCGCGTCGGGAATACGCTCGCTCACTCATGCTCTCCTAAAAACACGTACCGCATACGTATGCGGGTTCAGTGATTCGCGCGCATATCGGCGGACATTTGGGTGGTCAAATGACCACGTTGGACAATTGAGGTTGCCGGCGATCGGGCGCAATTTCGCCGCAGTTGAGCGTTCAATGCGTTTCGACTAACCCACACATGCAACGATGGGAATGCCCCGCCGATGACGGCTACGATCGCGCTCGTCGATGACGACCGCAACATCCTGACCTCGGTCTCGATCGCGCTCCAGGCCGAGGGCTTCCTGACGCGGGTCTATTCGGACGGCGAGACGGCGCTCAAGGCTCTGGTCGATACCCCGCCCGATCTCGCCATCTTCGACATCAAGATGCCGCGCATGGACGGACTGGAGCTGCTGCGCCGGCTGCGCGAGAAGCAGGCGACCCCGGTGATCTTCCTGACCAGCAAGGACGACGAGCTGGACGAGGCGCTGGGCCTCGCGATGGGTGCGGACGATTATATCGCCAAGCCGTTCTCGCAACGCCTGCTGATCGCCCGCATCCGCGCCATCCTGCGCCGCACCGAATTGACCCAGGCTGGCACCAGCGCCGAAGAGGAGCCGGCGGAGGGCGCGATCACGCGCGGCCGGCTGACGATCGATCCGGCGCGCCACCGCGTGACGTGGAACGGCCAGGGCGTCACGCTCACCGTCACCGAATTCCTCATCCTCGAAACGCTCGCGCAGCGTCCGGGCATCGTGAAGACGCGCAACCAGCTGATGGATGCGGCCTATCACGACGACATCTATGTCGATGATCGCACCATCGACAGCCACATCAAGCGGGTGCGACGCAAGTTCCGGCAGGCCGATCCGGAATTCGACGCGATCGAGACACTCTATGGGGCCGGGTATCGCTTCTCTGAGGAATGAGGATGGCGACCTGTCGCTGCGCTGGTCGGGGCGGGTCTCGCTCACGCCGCGCATCCTGGCGGTCAACATCATCGCGCTGGCGCTGCTGGCGGGCGGGTTCTTCTATCTCGATTCCTATCGCAGCCGGATCGTCGATTATCGCACCGCGCAGGCGAGCCGCGAGGCGCGGCTGATCGCCGAGGCGCTCAATGCCGCCGGGACCGATCGCCGCGATGCGGTGGCGCTCGGGCTGGCGCGCGATACGGGCGCGCGAATTCGCATCTTCGATCTCGACGGCCGGCAGGTCACCGACACGCGTGCGCTGGGCTTGCGCAATTTCCAGCTGATCGATCCCGACCGGCAGGACCAGGGACAACGGATCGGACGCTTTCTCGACGCGATGATCGATACCGTGGTCGGTGCCGAGCGCGCGCCGCTCTATCGCGAGCGGCGCGCGGGGCAAGACTGGCCCGACGTGCGTACCGCGCGGCAGACGTCCTCGTCGGCCGCGACCGTATGGCGCGCGCCCGACCGCACGCCGGTGATCACCGCCGCGGCCGCGATGCCGGGCCAGGGCGTGGTGATGACCACGGTCAACGCGCGCGATATCACCCAGACGGTGCGGATCGAGCGGTTCCGGCTCAGCGTCGTGCTGATGCTCGTCAGCCTCGTCTCGGTGCTGCTGTCGCTGTTCCTCGCGAGAACGATCGTGCGGCCGCTGCGGCGCCTCGCCCGCGCGGCGGTGCGCGTGCGGCTGGGACGTGCACGCGAGGTGGTGGTGCCCCGCCTGCCCTCGCGCCGCGACGAGATCGGCAGCCTGGCGCGCGCGCTCAGCGACATGAGCCAGGCGCTGCGCGCGCGGATCGACGCGACCGAGGCGTTCGCCGCCGACGTGACGCACGAACTCAAGAACCCGCTCGCCTCGATGCGTTCGGCGATCGAGAGCCTGACGATGGTCAAGGACCCGGCGTTGCAGGAACGCCTGCTCGGTATTGTGCGCGACGACGTGCACCGGCTCGACCGGCTCATCACCGACATTTCCGACGCCTCGCGGCTCGACGCGCAATTGAGCCGCGCCAAGTTCGAGCCGGTCGATCTCGGCGCGATGATCGACGGACTGCTCGCCCAGCGCGCCGAGCGCGGCATCGAGCGCGGCATCCGCATCGTCTTCGACCATCGCCCCGATACGCCGCTCGTCACGATGGGCGAAGGCGCGCGGCTGGAGCGCGTGTTCGAGAATCTGATCGACAACGCGATGTCCTTCTCGCCCGACGATGGACTGATCACGATCGGCGGCAGGACGGAGGGCGGCGAACTCGTCGTGCGGATCGAGGACGAAGGGCCCGGCGTCCCCGAGGAAGCGCGCGAAGCGGTGTTCCGCCGTTTTCAGTCGATCCGGCCGGAGAGCGAAGCTTTTGGCCAGCATTCGGGGCTAGGGCTGGCGATTGCGCGCACGATCGTCGAAGGGCATCAGGGCGCGATCGCGGTCGAGTCGCGCGAGGACCGGCTGGGCGGGGCGCGCTTCGTGGTCCGCCTGCCGCTGATCGGGCGCTGAATACGGGGGCGAGTTTCTTGGGATCGCAGGCATCGGCGGCGCTGGCCGCGGTATCTTCCGAAACGGTGCACGGCACCTGCGTCGCGATCGGCGGGCGCGGCGTGCTGATCGAGGGGCAATCGGGATCGGGCAAGTCCGACCTTGCGCTGCGGCTGATCGATCGTGGCGCGATGCTCGTCAGCGACGACTACACGGTGCTGGTGCGCGACGGCAAAGGCCTGGTGGCGCGCGCGCCGGCCAATATCGCCGGCAAGATCGAGGTGCGGGGCGTCGGCATCGTCGAGATGGCGCAGGCCGGCGACACGCCGCTCGGGCTGGTGGTGCGGCTGGTGGATGCACCCGAACGGCTGCCGGTCGACGATGCCGTGCGGCGCATTGCCGGCGTCAAGCTGCCCGAAATCGCGCTCAACGCGCTCGAGCCGTCGGCGCCGATCAAGGTCGAGCTGGCATTGAAACGCGCCGCGGGCCGGAGCAAGTGAGCAGCGAGCCGAAGAATATCCTGCTAGTCACCGGCATGTCCGGTGCGGGCAAGTCGACTGTTTTGCGCACACTGGAAGACCTCGGCTGGGAGGTCGTGGACAACCTCCCCCTCCTGCTGCTCGATCGCCTGCTCGGCGCACCGCTCCCCGAATCCGCCGAGGGCGAAAGCCAGCCGCTGGCGATCGGCATCGGCGCGCGCACGCGCGACTTCGATCCCGAGAAGATCGTCCGCCGGATCAAGACGCTGCGCGAGAATCACGGCCACGATATCGGCACGCTCTTCCTCGATTGCGCCGGCGGGGAGCTCGAGCGGCGCTATTCGGAGACGCGGCGGCGCCATCCGCTGGCGCTCGACCGCCCCGCCGCCGACGGCATCGCCCGCGAGCGCGAGTTGCTTGCACCCTTGCGGCGCTGGGCCAACCGCCTGATCGACACCACCAGCCTGTCGGCCAACGAGCTGGCGCAGCAGGTGCGTGATACATTTTCCGCCCCCGCCCCCGGTGGCGAGCCCACCCTTTCGGTAATGTCGTTCGGCTTCGCCCGCGGTGTGCCGCGCAACGCCGATCTGGTGTTCGACATGCGTTTCCTGCGCAATCCGCATTGGGTCGAGGATCTGCGCCCCGGTACCGGACTCGACGCCGACGTCAGCGCCTATGTCGCGGACGATCCGGCCTACGATGACGCCATGGCGCATATCGAATCGCTGCTGTTGCTGCTGCTCCCGCGCTACCGCGCCGAGGGAAAGAGCTATGTCACGGTCGCGTTCGGGTGTACCGGCGGGAGGCATCGCTCGGTGCACGTGGCGGAGCGGGTAGCCGCGCGGTTGCGCGACGAAGGATTTTCGCCCACGGTCGCGCACCGCGATCTCGCGGCGGCGCCCCAGGACTCGCTGGAAGGCACGCCGCGGGGCAACGAAACGGATGGGACGCCTGTGAAATGATCGGTCTGGTTCTGGTGACCCACGGGCACCTTGCCGACGAATTCGTGACAGCGATGGAGCATGTCGTCGGCAAGCAGGAGCGCGTCGCCACCGTCGCGATCGGCCCCGACGACGACATGGAGGCGCGCCGCGCCGACATCGCCAACGCGATCACCGCGGTCGATGCCGGGCGCGGCGTCATCCTGCTGACCGACCTGTTCGGCGGCACGCCCTCCAACCTCGCCATCTCGCTCATGGTGCGCGGGCATGTCGAGGTGATCGCGGGAATCAACCTGCCGATGCTGATCCGGCTCGAATCGGCGCGCAAGGCGATGAAGGTAGTCGATGCCGTCGCCGCGGCGCGCGAGGCGGGGCGCAAATACATCTCGGTCGCGTCCGAAGTGCTCGGCGAGGCCGCTGCCTGATGAAGGTCGAGCGCCAGGTCCTCATCACCAACAAGCGCGGGCTCCACGCGCGCGCCTCGGCCAAGTTCGTCACGCTCGCCACCTCGCTGCAACCGGTGGAGGTTTCGGTCGCCAAGGACGGATCGGGCGCGGTCACCGGCACTTCGATCATGGGCCTGATGATGCTCGGCGCGGCGATGGGCGACACGATCACGATCAGCGCCGAAGGCGACGGCGCCGAGGGCGCGGTCGGCGCGATGTGCGAGCTGGTCGAGGCGAAATTCGGCGAGGATTGAGCTCGCGCGTCAAATCGATCCTTATCGGCGTGTGCCGGGAGACCATGCGATGCTCGAACTGCTGCGTAACGCACTGGCGGAGAATAATAACGTGCTCCTGGCGCGCATCTGCACCGCTGGTCAGAAGATGCCTAATGAGCGCGCGATCATCGCCGTCGACGAACTGGGCATTGCCGTGCAGGGCGCCAATGAGGGCGAATTCTATGTCCAGCCCTGGACTAACATCGCCTGGATCGCGGTATCGTGAAGGGATAACGGGCCAAAATGCCCCGCCAGATCACCGCGTTCTCGAACACCCTCGTCAAGCGTGTACGCTCGCTGCGCGAGAAGCGGCATCGGCGCGAGGAGGGGCTGTTCCTCGCCGAGGGGCTGCGCATCCTGACCGAGGCGCGCGAGGCGGGGCGCATTCCGCAATACCTCTTCTTCGCCCGCGACAGCGCGGCGCATCCACTGGTCAAGGCGCTCATCGCCGATGTCGAGGCGGCCGGCGGCGAAGCGATCGAGACGATCCCCGACATCCTCTCCAAGCTCTCGGGCAAGGATAATCCGCAGGCGGTGGTCGGCGTGTTCGCCGAGTTCGTCACACCGCTCGACGCGCTCGACCGGAGCAAGGCGGGCATCTGGCTGGTCGCCGAACGGCTGCGCGATCCGGGCAATCTCGGCACGATCCTCAGGACCGGCGACGCGGTCGGCGCGGGCGGGTTGATCCTGATCGGCGAGTGCGTCGATCCCTTTTCGGTCGAGGCGGTGCGCGCGAGCATGGGGGCGCTGTTCACCGTGCCGATCGTGCAGAGCGGCTGGGAGCCGTTCCTCGCCTGGCTGCGCGCCGGGCTTGGCCAGCTCGTCGGCCTCAGCCTCGATACCGAGCACGATTACCGTGCCACGCGCTACGAAGCGCCCACCTTCCTGCTCACCGGCAACGAGGCGCAGGGCATGCCCGGCGATTACGCCGCGGCATGCGATCTGCTGGTCAAGATTCCGATGCTGGGCAAGGCCGACAGCCTGAACGCCGCGGTGGCGACCGCGGTGATGGCCTATGAGGTGCTCGCGCAGCAGCGCTAGATCGCGATGAACAGCGGGCGACGGCGCAGGACAGCCCTCGTTCAGCCCGGAACGGCCATATCTCCGGACGAAGGAGATCCGTCGTGAAGCTCGCTTTCGCTCTTGCCGCCACCGTCATGTTCCTCTCGGGCACCGCGTTCGCCGCACCGGGCGAAGCGCCTTATCGCGCGACGGGCAGCGCGCCCGAATGGCGCCTGACGATCGGCGATGGGCTGATCCGCTATGTCGGCGACAACGGTCGCACCCGGATCACGACTCGCGCGCCGAAGCCGCGGATCAGCTTCGCGGGCGAGATCTATCGGGCGCGCGGAATCGGCATCAATATCGTCCATGCCCGCTGCACCGCGCGCGATGCGGCCGTCTATCGCGACCGCGTATCGGTGACGGTGCGTGGCCGGACCGTACAGGGCTGCGGCGGCGACATCGTCGACCGGCCCGAGCGGCCTGTCCCACTGCCCGTCGCGGCGCGTCACGGCCCCGGCGTGCCAGCGCTCGACGACAGCGCGTGGACGATCAGCAGCGTCGATGGCATCCCCGCAGCCACCGCGCGGCCGACCTCGATCCGCTTCAGCAACGGGCGCGTCGAGGGTAACGCCGGCTGCAACAGCTTCGGCGGCGATTATCAGCAGCGCGGCATCATGCTGCAGGCCTCGCACATCATCTCGACCAGGATGGCCTGCCCCGGTCAGGGCATGCAGATCGAGGGCAAGGTGTTCCATATCCTGGAGGGCCCGGCGCAGGTTTCGTTCCGCAGCGGCGAAACGCTGGTGATCTCCACGGACGGCAGCAGCATGACGCTCAGCCGCGAGCGCTGGGCGCGCTAAGGGAACTCGCCCGCGGCCTTCGCGCGTTGGAAGAAGGGCGGATGGTCCCCATCTATCCGCCGGAGGTCACCTGCCCGACGTGAACGTCTATCACCAGCCCACGCGCGAGCGCGCCACCGGCGCGGTGATCGCTCTGGTCCTTCAGGTAGCGTTCTGCGTGCTTCTGATTCGCGCGTTGGGGGTGAGCTTTCCGCCCGCAGTGCGTGACGATCTGAAGGTGTTCGGCCTGGCGCCGAAGCCGCCTCCGCCGCCGCGCGAGGAACTGCGTCCCGAGGAAAAGCCGAGCAAGAAGGCATCGGGCAAGGCCTCGCCCGCCAATCTCGAGGCGAAGCGCACCGAAACGGTTGCGCCGCCACCGGTCGTGCCTTTGCCCGTTCCGCCCCCGGTGGCCGTCGCGCCGATCGCTGGCCTAGGTACCGCGCCGATCCAGGGCGCGACCAACGTCCGTGGGCCCGGCTCGGGCGCGGGCGGCCAGGGTAATGGCACCGGAAGCGGCGGGGACGGCGATGGCGAGGGAGACGGCGGCATTCCGCCCCGCCAGATCAAGGGCCGGATCAAGGATTCGGATTATCCGCGCGATGCCGTACTGGCGCACGCTGGCGGGACGGTCTCGGTCAAATACAAGGTCGGCACCGACGGGCGCGCGAGCGACTGCACGATCACCCATTCGAGCGGGAGCACGGCGCTCGACGCGACGACGTGCCGCCTGATCGTCGAGCGCTTCCGCTTCAAGCCGTCACGCGACGAAACCGGCGTGCCGGTCGATTCCTACATTGTCGAGGATCACAGCTGGAATATCTCGGAGGCGCCGCCTGAGGGCGATGGCAAGCAATGATCGTTACTCGGCCGTATCCCCGTCGTTAGCGATCAGCGCCGGCGCATCGCCATAGCGCGCCAGTGCCTCGACCGGCGGCACATCCTCAATTTCGCGTGCGCCGGGTTCGATGTTGAGATCGCGAAGCTTGCGCGCGGTGACGAGCGTGCGGCTTTCGAAGCTCGATACGAAGGTGTTGTAATTATTCACCGCGCTGGTCAGCCCGCCGCCGACCTTGCGCAGATCGCCTGCGGCCTTGGCGAGGCGATCGTACAGTTCCTTGCCCAGTTCGCCGATCTGGCGCGCTTCCTTGGCCAGCCGCTCCTGCCGCCAGACGGCGGAGACGGTGCGGGCAATGGCGATCAGGTTGGTCGGCGTCGCGAGCAGCACGCGCTTCTCGAATGCGAAATCCCAGAGCGTCGGGTCATGCTCCAGCGCGGCGGAGAGGAAATGCTCGCCGGGCACGAACATGATGACGTAGTCCGGCGCGTCGGCGAACTGGTTCCAATAGGCCTTGTTGCCGAGTCCGTTGACGTGCGCGCGCATCGCCGCGGCGTGCAACGCAAGGCCGCGCATCCGCTCGTCCTCGTCGACCGCGCCGAACGCGTCCTGATACGCGTTCAGCGACACCTTGGCGTCGATCACCAGGCTGCGTCCGCCGGGTACGCGCACGATCGCGTCGGGGCGCAGCCGCCCGCCGTCCTCGTGCGATATCGAGACTTCAGTCTCGAAATCGGTATGTTCGGATAAACCACAGGTTTCCAAGACGTTCTTCAGCTGCTGCTCGCCCCAGCGGCCGCGAGATTTGGGCGCATTGCGCAGCGAATTGACCAGTTTCGCCGCCTCGCTCGACACCTTCTCCTGGCCGACGCGCATCGCCTCGATCTGGCCCTTGAGCTCCGAGAACGCGCCCTTGCGCTCGGCCTCGACCTTGCCGACGGCTTCCTCGTAGCGTGTCAGCCGGTCGCTCACCGGCTGGAGCATCGACTTGAGGTTCTGGCCCGCGGTCTCCTCGGACTGGCGGAAGCGCTCGTCGGCGCGCTTCAGGAAGCTTTCCTGCGCATCGCCCAGCGCCTTGGCGGAGAGTTCGGCGAATTGCGCCGTCAAGGCGTCTTTCGCTTCCAGCAGCTCGCGCTGGCGCGTCTCGAACCCGGCGGCGAGCGTGCGCAGCTCGATATTCTCCAGCCGCGCGACGTCGCGATCGTTGCGGAGCGCGATCAATTCCTCGCGCAGCGCGTCGCTCGCTTTGGCGCGCTCCTCGGCGGCCGCGAGGTCGGTGATCGCCTTCTTGAACTCCTCGGTGCGCAGATCACGCTCGGCACGCGCCTGCGCGGTGCCGCGGATGCCGAACACCCAGCCCAGTCCCAGCCCGGCGAGCAACGCCAGCACCATCACCAACGCCGTCCCCAGACCCGTCATCGCTTCCTCGTATGGAACATTGCGCGAACTGTAATCATCTCCGGCGATTTGGCAAAGGCGCTTGCGACGGGCCGCAGGCGCGCTACGAAACGGCCATGCTGAGCGACATCGAAATCTCCCGCGCCGCCCGCCTCCAGCCGATCGCGGCGATCGGCGCCAAAGCCGGCATCCCGGCCGACGCGATCGAGCCCTATGGACATTACAAGGCGAAGGTCGATCTCGCGCGCCTTCCCGCCTCTGAGGTGCAGGGCAAGCTGATCCTGGTCACCGCGATCAGCCCGACCGCAGCGGGCGAAGGGAAATCGACCACATCGGTGGGCCTGGCGGATGCGCTCAACCGGATCGGCAAGCGCACGATGATCGCGCTGCGCGAACCGAGCCTCGGCCCCTGCTTCGGCACCAAAGGCGGCGCGACAGGGGGCGGTTATGCGCAGGTGGTGCCGATGGAGGACATCAACCTCCACTTCACCGGCGATTTCCACGCCATCACGTCCGCGCACAATCTGCTCGCGGCGATGATCGACAATCATGTCCATTGGGGCAATGCGCTCGATATCGACGTGCGGCGGATCGTCTGGCGGCGCGTGCTCGATATGAACGACCGCGCGCTGCGCGACATCGCGCAGTCGCTCGGTGGCCCGGCCAACGGTTTCCCGCGCGAGAGCGGGTTCGACATCACGGTCGCCTCCGAGGTGATGGCGATCCTGTGCCTCGCCGGCGATCTCACCGATCTCGAGGCGCGGCTGGGGCGGATCGTCGTCGCCTATGCGCGCGACAAGAAACCGGTCACCGCCAGGGACTTGAAGGCCGATGGCGCCATGGCGGTATTGCTCGCGCAAGCGGTGAAGCCCAATCTGGTGCAGACGCTGGAGGGCAATCCCGCCTTCGTCCATGGCGGGCCTTTCGCCAATATCGCGCACGGCTGCAACTCGGTGATCGCCACACGCACTGCTTTGGGCCTGGCGGATTACGTGGTGACGGAGGCGGGGTTCGGCGCCGATCTGGGCGCGGAGAAGTTCTTCGATATCAAATGCCGTCAGGCCGGCCTCAAGCCCGCCGCCGCGGTGATCGTGGCGACGGTGCGCGCGCTGAAGATGAACGGCGGCGTCGCCAAGAAGGATCTCGGCGCCGAGGATGTCGCGGCGGTGCGGCGCGGCGGGGTCAACCTCGCGCGGCATATCGAGAATGTCCGCCAGTTCGGCGTGCCGGCGGTGGTGGCGATCAACCGCTTCGTCACCGACAGCGAGGCCGAGGTCGAGGCGGTGAAGGCGATCGCCGTGGCGCACGGATCGGAAGCGATCGTCTGCACGCACTGGGCGGACGGCGGCGCGGGCGCGGAAGCGCTGGCGGAGAAGGTCGCCGAGCTGGCCGAATCCGGTATCTCTCAATTCTCAACACTGTATGACGATGATCTAACGCTGTTTGACAAGATCAACACCATCGCGACACGCATCTATCGCGCCGAGGAGGCGGTCGCGCAGCGCGGCGTGCTCGACCAGTTGCAGCGCTGGGAAGAGGCGGGTTACGGCCGTCTGCCCGTCTGCATGGCGAAGACGCAATACAGCTTCTCGACCGACCCCACCCGGCTCGGCGCGCCGACCGGCCATGTCGTGCCGGTGCGCGAGGTGCGCCTCTCGGCCGGCGCCGGTTTCGTTGTGGCGATCTGCGGCGAGATCATGACCATGCCCGGCCTGCCGCGCGTGCCCGCAGCGGAGGGGATACGGTTCGGGGAAAGCGGCGAGATCGAGGGACTGTTCTGACCAATCTTCCTCTCCCTTGACGGGGAGAGGATAGCGCAGCTTGCGAGCTTGCTGGCTAGCGGAGCTTGGAGATCAAGCCGCCTTGCGCAGCTTCGCCAGCTTCTTCAGCACCATCTCGCGCTTCAGGCGGCTGATGTGATCGATGAACAGCACGCCGTTCAGGTGATCGATCTCATGCTGGATGCAGGTCGACATCAGGCCGTCGAACTCCGCCTCATGCGCTTCGCCCTTCTCATCCAGCCACTTCACGCGGCAGGTCAGCGGGCGCTCGACCTCGGCATATTGCTCGGGGATCGAGAGGCATCCCTCGTTGTAGATGCCGGTTTCCTCGCTCACCCAAAGCAGTTCGGGATTGATGAAGACGTGCGGATCGCGCACCGGCTTGGGCGGATCGTCCTCGCTCTCGCGCTCCTGCAGGTCGATCACCACGATGCGCTGCAGGATGCCGACCTGCGTCGCGGCGAGGCCGATGCCGCGCGCGTCGTACATCGTATCGAACATGTCGGCGACGATCGCGCGCACCGCATCGTCCACCTTGGCGACGGGTTCGGCGACGGCGCGCAGGCCGGGATCGGGGACTTCGAGGATAGTCAGCAATGCCATGAGCGGTCAGCTATGGAACGCGCAGGATCGCGTCAAGCCACCCTGCCCTCCGTCACCCCAGCGAAAGCTGGGGTCTCAGGCGGCAAGATCGCAACAGGAGTCGCGTGAGATCCCAGCTTTCGCTGGGATGACGGCAGTTAGACCACCGGCCGCCGCGCCCGCAACGCCTGCGCCAGCGTGCCCTCGTCGAGATAATCGAGCTCGCCGCCGACCGGCAGGCCATGCGCGAGCTGGGTGACGCGTACCGGAAAGCGCTCGATCCGCTCGGCGACGTAATGCGCCGTGGTCTGGCCTTCCAGCGTGGCGTTCATCGCCAGCACCACCTCGTCGATCCCGCCCGCCTCGATCCGCCGGACGAGCGAATCGATCGCCAGATCCTCGGGCCGCACGCCCTCCAGCGCGGAGAGCCGCCCGCCGAGCACATGGAAACGCCCCGGAAACAGCCGCGAGCGCTCCAGCGCCCACAAATCAGCCACTTCCTCCACCACGCAGAGCGAACGCTGATCGCGCCGCGGATCGGCGCAGATGCCGCAGGGATCGGTCGTATCGACATTTCCGCACACCGAGCAGGTCGCGAGATTGCGCTCGACCTTCTCCAGCGCGCTCAGCAGCGGCGCCAGCGCCGTCTCGCGCCTCTTGATCAGATGCAGCACCGCGCGCCGCGCCGAGCGCGGCCCTAGTCCGGGCAGCCGCGACAGGGCCTGGGTCAGCGCATCGATCTCGGGAGAGGCCATGCGGAACAGATAGGGGGTTGCAAGGCCCTCTGCCAAGCGGCCACAGCAGCGCGATGCGGATCATCTTCATGGGGACGCCCGATTTCGCGGTGCCGGTGCTCGATGCCTTGGTCGATGCGGGCCATGATGTCGTGGCGGCGTACAGCCAGCCGCCGCGCGCAGGCGGGCGGCGCGGCAAGGCGCTGACGCCCTCGCCGGTGCAGGCAGGCGCCGAGGCGCTGGGGATCGAAGTGCGCACGCCGCTATCGTTCCGCAAGGAGCCCGAGGCGATCGAAGCGTTCGCCACGCTGGAGGCCGACGTGGCGGTGGTCGCGGCGTACGGGCTGATCCTGCCGCAGACCCTGCTCGATGCACCGAAACATGGGTGCATCAACGTCCACGCCTCGCTCCTGCCCCGCTGGCGCGGCGCCGCGCCGATCCAGCGCGCGATCCTGGCCGGCGACGTCGAGACCGGCGTCGGGATCATGCAGATGGAGGCCGGGCTCGATACCGGCCCGGTGCGGCTGGAGGGGCGCATGGCGATCGGCAGAAAGACCGGAGGCGAACTGACTGCCGAGCTGAGCGCGATGGGCGCGCGGCTGATGGTCGAAGTGTTGGGCGATCTCGATGCGTATCCACCGATGGCGCAGCCCGAGGACGGCGTCACTTATGCGCCGAAGATCGACAAGGCCGAATTGCGGCTCGATTTCACGCAGGGTGCCGATGCCGTGGAGCGGCAGATTCGCGCGTTCAATCCGCCGGGCGCCTATTTCGAGCTGAACGGCGAACGCGTGCGCGTGCTGGCTGCGGTCACGATCCGTCATCCCAGCGAAAGCTGGGATCTCCTTGTGGCTGCCGCACCCGATACGGCGAGAGACCCCAGCTTTCGCTGGGGTGACGGTGTGGTGATCGACGATCGCCTCACCATCGTCTGCGCATCCGGCGCGATCCGTCCTACACTCGTCCAGCGCGCGGGGCGCGGCGTCATGACGTCAACCGAACTTCTACGTGGCTTCCCAATTCCTTCCGGCACGCAATTGTGACGCGGTTCGCGCTGACGATCGAATATGACGGCCGCCCCTTCATGGGCTGGCAGCGCCAGGCGCACGGGCCGAGCGTGCAGGAATCGATCGAGGATGCCGCGCACGAAGTGACAAGTGAGGATGCGCAGGTGCAGGCCGCGGGCCGCACCGACGCCGGCGTCCACGCCACGGGGATGCGCGCGCACGTCGATATCGCGCGCGCGATCACGCCGTTCCGGCTGATGGAGGCGCTCAATGCCAAGCTGCGCCCGCAGCCGATCGCGATCCTCGCCTGCGAGGTCGTGCCCGACGACTGGCACGCGCGGTTCTCGTGTATCGCGCGGCACTACGCCTATCGCATTATCAACCGCCGCGCGCCGCTGACCTTCGAGAAGGGATTGGCATGGCAGATCGCGCGGCCGCTCGATGCAGCGGCGATGCAACGCGGTGCCCAGCGCCTGTTAGGGCGGCATGACTTCACCACCTTCCGCTCGGCGCATTGCCAAGCCGATAGCCCCTTGCGCACGCTCGACCGGCTCGACGTGACGCGCGACGGCAACTCGATCACCATCCACGCCTCGGCGCGCTCCTTCCTGCATCACCAGGTACGCTCGATGGTTGGTTGCCTGGTGCAGGTCGGACTCGGCCGCCAGACGCCTGATGATCTCGCCCAAATACTGGAGGCACGCGATCGCAACGCGCTGTGGCTCAATGCGCCTCCGGATGGGCTCACGTTTCTTCGGGCGGATTACTGATTCACGCGAAGGCGCGAAGAGGATTCGCGCGATAGCGCCCCTCCTATTTTCGCTCGCAACGCACGCCAATGAATGAAGGCTGCTGACGCAGCCGAAAACGTCTCCGCGCCTTCGCGCCTTCGCGTGAACTATTCACGCCGGAAGCGCGCCGCGAGCTCGACATGGGTGGACCAGCGGAACTGGCCAACGGGCTGAATCCAGTCGAGCGTATAGCCGCCCTCGCACAGAACCTTTGCATCGCGCGCGAAAGTGCTGGGATTACACGAAACATAGGCGATCACCGGCACTTTCGACGCGGCCAGCGCGTCCGCCTGATCGCGGGCACCGGAGCGCGGAGGATCGATCACGATCGCGCCGAAGCGGTCGAGTTCCAGTGGCGTCAACGGGCGGCGGTAAAGATCGCGATGCTCGGTGAAGACCGGGCGGCCGCCCGCCGCTGCCTTGAGCGCCATTATGGCGTCGCGCGCCGCCTCGGCCGCATACACTTTGGCGGGACCGGCAAGCGCCAGCGCGAAGGTGCCGAGCCCGGCGAACAGATCGGCGATCGTGCCCGCCTGCCCCACCGCCTCGCGCACGGCCGCGACCAGCGCCGTCTCTCCTTCCGGCGTTGCCTGAAGAAAGGCAGCCGGCGGCAATGGCACCGGTACACCGCCAAGCGCGATCGTCACCGGCTCTGGCTCCCAGCGTGTTTCAGGACCCAAGCCGGAATCTAGCGATAAGCGCGCGACGCCATGCCGCTGGCAGAAAGCTGTGATGATCTCCGCCGCCTCCAGCCCATCCGCGTCCAGACTGGTGATCAGCACATCCGGCCCCTGATCTGCCGCGGTCAGATGCACATCCCAACGCCGCCCCTTGCCGCCGAGCCGCGCGAGCAGGCCGCGCAGCGGTGCGACGAGCGCGAACAGCGCGGGCGAAAGGATCTCGCACTGGCGGATATCGACGATCGCGTGGCTCTGCGCCGCGTTGAAGCCGAGCAGAATCTGCCCCCCTTTGCGCTCGGCATGAAGCGTGGCGCGACGGCGGGTTCTTGGCGGGGAGAGCGCAGGCGGGCGGATCGGCGCATCCAACCCCTGCGCCGCCAGCGCGCTCGCAATGCGATCGGTGATGAAGCCGGCATAGCTCGCATCGTCGAGATGCTGGAGCTGGCAACCGCCGCATTGCGGGAAATGGCGGCAGGGCGGGGTCTGGTGATGCGGGCCCGGCGTGACCAGGCCGTCTTCGCACAGAAGATCGCCTGGCGCGGCCAAGGCGGTGTGACGGCCATCCGCCGTGACGCCATCGCCGCGCGCCGCGACGCGGATGATTTCATTGGGCGCGGTCACAGCGAGGCGCGCGCTTGCGTTAACGCATCGGCGAGATCGTCGGCGATGAAAGCCTTGCCCAGCCGCCGCGCCGCCTCTCCATGCAGCCAGACGCCTGCACAGGCCGCGTCGAACGGATCGAGCCCGCTCGCCAGCATCGCGCCGGTCGCGCCGGCCAGCACGTCGCCGGTGCCCGCGCTCGAGAGCCATGGATTGCTCGGGGGCGAGATTGCGATCCGTCCGTCCGGTGCGGCGATCACGGTATCGGCGCCCTTGAACACGACGATCGCCTGCGCCCGCTCGGCCGCATCGCGGGCGCGATCGATCTTGCTCGCATCGCTCTTGCCGAACAATTTATCGAACTCGCCACCATGCGGTGTGAGGATCGCTGGCCTGCCGCGCTTCGCCAGTCGCCTGAGATCGAGCTTGGACAGGGCATCGCCGTCGATCACCAGCTTCCGCTCGCTCGCCAACGCGGTGTCGAGCTTGGCCTGAGCACCGGCATCGCGGCCGAGGCCGGGACCGATCACAACAGCACCGATCCGCTCATCATCAAGCACTTTGGCATCCCAGGGCCGGCGCACGATCGCGTGCGGCGCGCCCTGCGCATCGCTCAGCGCGAGGACGTAGCCTGCGCCAGCACGCAACGCTGCCAGCGCTGCCAGTTCACCCGCGCCGGGCATCGCGCCGCCCACTACCGTTACCATACCGCGTGAATATTTGTGCGAATCCGGGCCCGGCTCGGGCAACTCGGGCGGCGCGAGTACCGACATGTCGCTCGACACGGCGATGCCGATATCGATCACGCGCACTGCGCCGCAGAAGCGTGCGGCGAGCTGAAGCAGGTGCGAAGGCTTGAGCGCGCCGAGCGCCAGCGTCACGTCGAACGCCGGCACATCGCTCAGCACGCGCGCGTCGTCGGTAGCGATGCCGCTAGGCAAGTCGATAGCGATCCGGAGCCGCGCAGCCTTCGTCAATCGCGCGAGTGGTGACGTCATGGTCTCGTCAAGCGGGCGTGACAGGCCGGTGCCAAACAGGCCGTCGACCAGGATCGGCGCCGGTTCGGCCGCGCCGAGCGTCTCGACCATCTCGCCCCATTCCGCACGCGCCGCCTTCGCAGCATCGCTCTTCGGCTCACCGCTCGCGGCTACCTTCACCGGTACGTCCATCGCACGCAGCCGCGTCGCCGCGACATAGCCGTCGCCGCCATTGTTGCCCGGGCCGCACAGCACCAGCACCGGCGCGCCCGAGCCGATCCGCGCTGCGGCGTCCGCCACGCCGTTGCCGGCGCGCGTCATCAGGTCCCGCACGCTGCTGCCCGCGGCGATCGCGCGCTCTTCCGCCGCGCGCATCGCCGCGGCGGTCAGGATCGGCTGGCCTTCTATTCCGGTCATGAGGCTTGCGGCTTGCTGCCCTTGACGGTGGCGGGAAGCCGGTAGCGGTCTGCGCCGAGCGCGACCTGGATGTCGGACGCGCCGACGATCGTCACGATCGCTTGCTCCGCGCCGTCCGCCGCGACCACGCCGCGGCCGTCCTTGGTCACGAGCAGGCGGTGGAAGCCGCCGTCCGGGTGACGGATGGTGAGAACCAGCCCCTTGTCGGTGCTCTCGCGATCGACGTTGCACACGCGCTTGAACTCGGTCGAATTGTCGAGCGCACACAGGATGCGATCGTCGGCGGTGGCATCGGCGCTCTGCTGCGCCTCGGCTTTGGCGAGTGCCGCCGTATTCGCCTTCTCGTCGGCCTGCTGGCAACCCGCCAGCAGGGTCAGCAACACGATCGCGCTAGATATCCGCGTAGACATGGGTTTCGGACGCCGCTCCGGGGTGAGTAACGGCGCCCTTATAGGCAGGTCCGACATTCTGCGCATAGCGCCACAAAGCGCCGGCCTGATAGTCGTTCCGCCGCGGCACCCACTTGGCGCGGCGCGCGGCGAGGATATCCTGTGCCACATCGAGATCGATCGTGCCGGCTTCGGCATCGATGCGGATCGTGTCGCCGTCCTCGATCAGCGCGATCGGGCCGCAATCCGCCGCCTCCGGCCCGACATGCCCGATGCAGAAGCCGCGCGTGCCGCCCGAGAAGCGCCCGTCGGTAATCAGCGCGACCTTCTCGCCCATGCCGAGCCCGTAAAGCGCGGCGGTGGTGGAGAGCATCTCGCGCATCCCCGGGCCGCCCTTGGGGCCTTCGTAGCGGATCACGATCACTTCGCCCTCATTGATGGTGCGGCCCTCGACTGCGGCGAAGGCGTCCTCCTCGCAATCGAAGCAGCGCGCCGGGCCTTCGAACTGCAACCGGTGCATGCCCGCGACCTTCACGATCGCCCCATCGGGCGCGAGGCTGCCGCGCAGACCGACCACGCCACCGGTCGGGCTCAGCGGCGTCTTGACGTCGTAAATGACCTTCTGATCGGGATTCCACGTGATTTCGTCGATATTCTCGCCGAGCGTCCTGCCCGTCACGGTCATGCAATTGCCGTCGAGCAAGTCGTTCGCGAGCATCGTCTTCATCAGCATGTAGACGCCGCCGGCCTCGTACATATCCTTGGCGACATAACGCCCGCCGGGCTTGAGATCGGCGATGTAGGGCGTCGATTTGAACGCCTCGGCGACGTCGAACAGGTCGAAAGCGATCCCCGCCTCGTTCGCCATCGCCGGGAGATGCAGCGCGCCGTTGGTCGAGCCGCCGGTTGCCGCCACCACGCGCGCGGCATTGATGAAGGCTTCGCGCGTGCAGATGTCACGCGGGCGGATATTGCGCTCGATCAGTTCCATCACCTGCGCGCCCGCCGCGACCGCAATCTGTTCCCGTGATGTGTAAGGAGCCGGCACCATATTGCTGTTCGGTAACGACAATCCGATCGCCTCTCCGACGCACGCCATGGTGTTGGCGGTGAACTGGCCGCCGCATGCGCCGTGACCGGGGCACGCGACTTTCTCGAGATCGTGGACCTCGCCCAGCGGGCACGCACCGGCGGCATATTTCCCGACCACCTCGAACACGTCGACCACGGTCACGTCCTGATCGTGGAAACGGCCCGGCAGGATCGATCCGCCATAGACGAAGATCGACGGGATATTGAGCCGCAGCATCGCCATCATCATACCGGGCAGCGACTTGTCGCAGCCCGCGAAGCCGACCAGCGCGTCATAGCAATGGCCGCGCACCGACAGTTCGACCGAATCGGCGATCACCTCGCGGCTGACCAGCGAGGACTTCATCCCCTGATGCCCCATCGCGATTCCGTCGGTGACGGTGATCGTGTTGAAGCGGCGCGGCATGCCGCCATTCTGGATCACGCCCGCACGCGCCGCGTCAGCCTGGTCGTTGAGCGTGGTGTTGCATGGCGCACTGTCGTTCCCTGCGCTAGCGAGCGCGACGAATGGGCGGGCGATCTCCTCCTCGGAGAGGCCCATCGCATAATAATAGGAACGGTGCGGCGCGCGCTCCGGGCCTACGGAGACGTGGCGGCTGGGGAGCTTGCTCTTATCGAAACGATTGGTCATGGCGTGCGCCCTATGGCGCGACGGGCCGCCCTTGCGCAAGACTATTACGCAAATCGAGTAAAATTTGTCCGAGAATGTCGCGCCAATGCGCTACGCCGTACTGGTCGGCGATCAGATCGTTGCGCACCTCGATCGCCACGCTGGGGATGCCGGCGGCCTCGGCATGGCGGTTGAGCGTCGCGTTGAGCAGGCGGCCCGAATAGGGTTCGTTGTCGCCGGTGACGATGCCGCGTGCTTCGAGCAGCGGGATGATCGCGTCGGCGGCGCGGCGGTCACGATTGGAGAGGATGCCGATCTGCCAGGGGCGATCGGTGCCCCCGTCCTCCAGCCGCGGCGTGAAGCTGTGAATCGAGGCGATCAGTTGTGGACGATGTCTAGCGATCTCGGCGGCGAGTGCACGGTGATACGGTGCGTGAAAGCGAGCGATGCGGGCGTGGCGATCGACGTTCATATTGCCCGGGACCAGATGGCCGTCGCTCGTCTCGGGGGTCAGCCGCGGATGATCGGGCTGGCGGTGCAGGTCGATGACCAGCCGCGAGACGGTCGCGAGAATCGCCGGGGCGCCCAATTGCTCCGACAACGCGCGGGTCAGCGGCCCAGCGCCGATGTCGATCGCGATATGCTTGAGCAGCAAGTCCGGTGCGATGCCGAGGTCGATATCCCCGGGCACGGTATTCGACGCATGATCGCAGACCAGCAGGATGCGCGGATCGGTCCCGTTCAGGATTTCGGGCGCGCTCATGCCGAAAAGCGAAGGGCGACGGACTCGCGCCCGCCGCCCTTGCTATGAAATGACGCCCGGGGGGGCCGGGGATCACCGACGGACGCGGCGCGCGTGGCGTCGGATCCATCTGCGCCGTACCCAGCAAGAGCGATGCCAGCCGTGGTTACAGGCGTGGAAGACAAGCGCGCCGGTGCTCGCCGTCCCGCAATGGCACGCCGATCTGTCACACCAGCACCGATTCGAGACACCACCAGCCCTTGCCGTTGCGCCGGATCGTGGAGGCGGCGCGGGTGCGATCATCCTCCGTATCGTACAGCGCGAAACAGGTGGCGCCCGAGCCCGACATGCGCACCAGCCACGGCCGCTGCGCCTTTTTGAGCGCCTCGATCACCGTATCGATCTCCGGCGCCAGCACGCGCGCCGGAATTTCCAGATCATTACGGCCGCGCATCGCGAGCACGATCGGCCGCCCCTCGCCCAGTCCGCCGCGATCCTGCCCGTCCCAGCGCGCGAACACCTGCGCGGTAGAGATCGCAACACCGGGATTGACCAGCAGCACCGGGATGCCGGCGGTGCCTTCGAGCGGCTTCAACTGCTCACCGCGCCCGGTGCCGATCGCGGTATGGCCGAGCAGGCAGGCCGGCACGTCCGAGCCCAGCCGTTCGGCGCAGTCGAACAGCCGCGGATCGTCGAGCGCGATGCCATGCAGCCGCGCCAGCCCGCGCAGGGTCGCCGCGGCATCAGCCGAGCCCCCTCCGATTCCGGAGGCGACCGGCAGGCGCTTGCGCAACAGCAGGGCGTGCGCTCCGGCGATTCCGAACGTCGCGGCAAAAGCACGCTCGGCAGCGGTGACGAGATTGCCCGGCGTATCGCGCAAGGCGGCGGCAAACGGCCCGGTGACGACGAATTGCGGCGCGTCGGCGATGGCGACACGGATTTCGTCACCGTCCGCCAGAAAGGCGAATAGCGTCTCCAGCTCGTGATACCCGTCCTCGCGCTTCCTGCGGACATGCAGCGCAAGGTTGATTTTTGCGGGCGCTGGTTCGACGATCATGCCGTCTCAGCGCGCCTGCGCGGTGTGCGCGTCCGGGCCGTTGGCGATCTTGGCGTTCAGCCGCGCAAGATCGGCGGGATCGGCGGAAACCTTTGCTGCGGCCCAGGCGTAACGTGCTTCGTAACGGCGGCCGATCGCCCAATAGGTGTCGCCGAGATGCTCGCCGATCGTCGCATTGGCGGGTTCGGCCGCAGCCGCGGTCTCCAGCAACGGCAACGCGCGCGCGGTGTCGCCGCGCCGGAACCATGCCCAGGCCAGCGAATCGCTGATCGAGGCGTTGGCGGGGGCGAGCTGGTGCGCCTGCTGCAGCATCTTCTCCGAAGCGGCGACGTCTTCATGATGCTCGATCCGCGCATAGCCGAGATAATTGAGCGCGAGCGGTTCATCGGGCGCCATCTCGACCGCCTTGACCAGTTCAGCGCGCGCTTCGGTCCAGCGCCCGGCCTGCTCCAACGCGCCGCCCAGCTGCAGGTGATAGGTCCAGTCGGCATTCTTGCCGGCACGCTTCAACGCCAGGGCGAATGCGCCGGCCGCCTCGCCGTAACGCTTCTGGCCCGTCAGCAGCTCGCCCAGCTGGCGTGCATCGCCCGCGTCACCGTTGGCGGACTGCCGCTTGGCCGCCTCGATCGCCTGCGGCGACGCACCGGACCGGGCCAGCACCTGCACGTGCATATCTTGCGCTACCGCCCAGAGTGGATGGTCGGGCGCGATCTGATCAAGCACGGCCAGTGCGCGATCGGGCGCATCGCTTTCCGCCAAGGCGTCGGCGAGCAGCAATCGCGCCCGGTCGTTGCCCGGCTCGGCGGCCAGCGCCGAACGAGTCAGCGCGATCGAGAGCGTCGCCGCCTTGCCGTGCGCGATGTCCGCGGCGAGCCGCGTGAAGATGCGCGAAACGCCGAACGCAAGTGAGGGCTGCACCCCGTCCCCGATATGTGCCGAGAGCGCCGCGAGCATCGGATCGTCGCCGATCAGCAGGGCATGCGCGGTATCCGCCCTGCCCTTCGCGGCGAGCAATTGCGCGGCGTTGTAGCGCAGGTCGATCCCGCCCGGATCGGCGCCGAGCAGCATGCGCAGCCCGGCCACGCCGTCATCCATATGCCCGGTCGCGATCAGCAGCAGCGCGCGATTCTCCGCCGCGTAACCGCGTTCCAGCGCGCTGCCCTGCGCGGCATCGAGCAACGGCATCGGATCCTTGTCCGCCGCGAATGCCTGCCATGCGCGCACCGGGTTAGCGATGAAGGCGAAGGGCGTGTCCTTGAGCGTCTTCAGCGCCTGCTCGATCTTTGCGGCATCGCCCGTGCGCGCGGCAAGCGCGCAATCATAGAGCGCGACATCGAGCGGCGCCTGCCCCTTCGCCTGCAGCACCTTGGCGGCGCGTGCTGCCAACGCGTCATCGCCTGCCGCAAGGGCCTGGCGCCAGGCCCTGAGCGCGATATCTGCATTGTCCGGCTGCGCATAGAGCACGGCGGCATAGCCCGCGGCAGCGCGATCGACCGCGCCGCCAGCCTCGGCCGCGCGCGCCTTCACATAGGCGGACAGATCGGACGATTCTGTGCTGGCGAACGCCGGCGCCGCGGCAAGCAGTGCCGGGATCGCCAGCCAGGCACGATTACATATTGGGATAATTCGGCCCTCCGCCGCCTTCCGGGACAACCCAATTGATGTTCTGGGTCGGGTCCTTGATGTCGCACGTCTTGCAGTGGACGCAATTCTGCGCGTTGATCACGAACCTCGGATCGCCCTCGTCCTCGCCGACGATCTCATAGACGCCTGCCGGGCAATAGCGCTGCGCCGGCTCGTCGAACATCGGCAGGTCGTAATCGACCGGAATGTCAGGATCCTTGAGCGTCAGGTGGACCGGCTGGTCCTCGGCATGGTTGGTGTTCGACAGGAATACCGAGGACAGGCGATCAAAGGTCAGCACGCCGTCCGGCTTGGGATAGTCGATCCTGCGCACCTGATCCTTGCGCCACAGGCTTTCATTGTCGCGGTGGTGTTTCATCGTGAACGGCCATTTGAGGCCGAGATATTCCATCCACATCGCAAGGCCCGCGAAGCCGGTGCCGATCGTATCGCCGAACTTCTTCACCAGCGGTGCGACGTTGCGGACCATCGACAGCTCCTTCTTCACCCAGCTCGCCTCGAAGGCTTCCGGATAAGCGGTAAGCTCGTCGCCCGAACGGCCAGCCTGGATCGCGTCGAACGCCGCCTCGGCGCCGAGCATCGCGCTCTTCATCGCAGTGTGCGTGCCCTTGATCCGCGGCACGTTGAGGAAGCCCGCGCTGTCGCCGACCAGCGCACCGCCCGGAAACACCAGCTTCGGGATCGCCTGCAGTCCGCCATCGGAGATCGCCCGCGCGCCATAGGACACGCGCTTGCCGCCTTTCAGGATCGCGGCGATCGCCGGATGCGTC
>Ga0153956_1001075_pt1 | contig 26161 bp, 19 predicted proteins | sample TSFL040MetaG_FD_104704 | JGI IMG/M metagenome (GOLD analysis project Ga0153956, IMG submission 104704) | Attine ant fungus gardens microbial communities from Florida, USA - TSFL040 MetaG | ecosystem: Host-associated > Fungi > Mycelium > Unclassified | place: USA: Florida, Wekiwa Springs... | reverse complement strand
GTGCAGCCGTTGAAGAAGGCATCGTCCCGGGAGGCGGCGTGGCTCTGGTTCGCACCGCAGCTGACGTCGACGCTCTCATCAAGACGCTCGAAGGCGACGAGAAGATCGGTGCCTCGATCATCCGCCGCGCCATCGAAGAGCCGCTGCGCCAGATCGTTGGCAATGCAGGCGAAGAGGGTGCCGTGGTTGTGGGCAAGATCCTCGAGTCCAAGAACAACCAGGGTTACAACGCCGCAACCGGCCAGTTCGAAGACCTGGTTGCCGCCGGCGTCATCGACCCCACCAAGGTAACCCGCACCGCCCTGCAGAACGCAGCCAGCATCTCCGGCCTTCTGCTCACCACCGAAGCCCTCATCTCCGAGATTCCGGAGAAGGCAGCTCCGGCTGGCGGTCATTCGCACGGCGGCGGCATGGACGGCATGTACTAAAACCTGTGTAAAAAGAGGCTCCGACATCCCCGGAGCCTCTTTTTACATTCTTATTACCTTCATCCCTCGCCCCCGCGCATGTCTAATTAACTCAGATAGATACCCTTTTCACTAAAGAGGATTCGGATTCAACATAACGAAATCCGAATCATGCCCGGTTTGCGGCTCAACGCAAAGGCCGCTATGCTTGTCGAGTACATTGATCTCGTTTTTTGTGGCGTTAATTGACGAATAGCCACTTGGAATCTATTTTCTGTGATGGTCTAACGAATGTCAGATACATTTCTCCATGCGGCTTCCTCTTTTGGTCTTCAAGGCCACGATGTTGAAGTCCGCGGAATCGAAAACATTCTTAAGCTCCAGCCAGTTCTCAATGAGTTCTGCCATCTGTGCGATCAGGATGGCCGCATGGATGACCTGCTTTACTTCTTCCATAAGCCCGGCCTGCTTCCCTCCCGCCCTCATCTTTACCTTCTGCTAAAAGAGGCTGCGACCGATCTCGGCCAACTTAAAAGTTCGGACCTGATCGCCGCTGTGCTGTTGTACGAATATCAATTCGCTAGCATCGGCCTGAAGGCGTTTACGGTGGTCGACCGTACCGGAGGAGCTCTGATCGCTCCCCCTGAAATTCGCATACTCATCGCCGCCCGTATGCGCGACATCTTTATCAAGCGCGGGGCTCACGTGGCATTTCTCACGGTGGACGCCACAGGCCATGAAAGTCCGGAGGCAGAGCTGTCAGAAGGTTCCCAGGGCAAGAATTCGCATCTCTGGAAGATCCGCCACCGCCACTATCCCTCCCATCTTGAGCTGAAGGACACCTTCGACGACACACTCGCCACCATTAACAAGAAGACGCGCACCAACCTTCGCTACTATCGAAAACGGGCGGAAGCCGAGCTTGGCGCCCACTTCCTTCCCGAAATTTCCGTCTCCGAAGACGAACTCATCGCCTTCAACAAGGAATGCAGCTACGCTGTCTCCGACGATGTTGTCCGCTGGCGCTTCAAGTCGCACAAGCTTCTCCAAGGACCTTTCATGATGGGTATCAAGGACAAGGACAACCGCTGGTTAAGTATCCTCGCCGGTCGCCGCGTAGAAGACCGTACCGAACTCCTCTGGCAATTGAACCGCAATGACATGGGGCAGCAGCATTCCATCGGTACAGTCATGCGTTCCTATTACATCGAAGAAGAAATCAAGCGTGGATCGCGTCGTCTCTCCAGTGACCACGGCACACCCCATCCCATGACCAACTCCTTCGTGCATCGCGATCTGTACGACATCGCTGTGGTGCGCTCCCCGCTCCGCAAGCTGTTTACACGCGCCGGAACCAAGTACCTGCATAACGACAACCCTCTTGCCGAATTGCTGGCCGACGAAACACAACCCTGGCACAAAGCCGGATCTGCGCCCAAAACATCACGTCGAAACGAACCCGCAACGCCTCCAGCCCACGCATAACGCGGCACGCCTCCGGGCGCAGAGTTGCATTCACAAATAGCTTCGCAAGAACTATAGCTAGCGAAAGAGCACAACTTCAGCTATGCCGTAATTTCTTTGAAATGGCCCGGCTTCAGCCGGGCCATTCTTACCCCTTACGACCCGGAAGCGCGTTTTGTAAATAAACACGAGTCCCCTTCTGCGCCTTGGCCTTCACCGACTGCCACTTCGTATCCGTTCCACTCACTGTCAGCAGATAGCTCTCGTGCAGGCTCGTCGCAAACTGGTTCAGATAAGGTTTCAACGAAACAGGATTCATCGATCCCGCATTAAACAACATGCCGCCGGTCGCCTCTCCCACCTGCGACAGATAGCTCTGCCCGCTGAAACTACCCAGCCCCGGGTTTACATTCCTATAGCCAAAAAAGATGGAGTACACCGGTACACGCGCTCGCTGCGCCGCCTCAATGGCCGACTGCACATAAGGGCTGTTCTGGTTGCTCGGCACCGGCACGCCGTTATACGGATCCACACCGTTCGTAATCATCAGCACCACCCGCGGCGCGTTCGAATCACCTGGCCAGTGCTGCACAAAATCCTGCAAACAGAAATAAGGGCTTCCGCTGATACCGGGGCTCGACATCGTAATGTGAAGCTGTTTCGCCGCCACCTCCGCATCCGTCGTGAAGCCGCCCTGCCCCATCACCACGCGGCCGTTCTGCATGTAACCCACACCAACCGAAACCTGCGGAGACACCGTGTTCTGCACAAAACTTTGCAGGTCCGCCATCTGTGCACCGAAGTTGGAACGCAGACCATCGTCAATCAAAATCGCCACCTGCATCGGCCTGCTGCTGGCCCGCTGCAAAGGCATAACGCTCACCACCGGAACATCGTGTCCATTCATCTGCACCTTCAGGTCGCCGGCCTGCACCGGCATCTCGTTGTCCTTTGAAACCGCGCGAACGACAAACGAAATATTCTTCGGTGAATCCTGCGCATAAAGAACTGGAGCAACAGCAAGCGAAAGACCAAGCACTGCAACCAAAGTACGAACCGGTGTAAACATCGTTCTGTTCCTTTCGGAGGATTTCTTTCTCTCTCCATCCCATAAGACGTAAAACTCATGCAAAGTAATACGCCGTACGCAGATATATTTTGCGCACGGCGTCGAATTTCGCAATCCCTATGACTCATAGGTAAAGCGGTTCATATCATGCAATTACCAAGACCACTTCCTCCGCAATGTAGAGCCATAACAAGAAAATGTTTGCGGAAGAGCAGTACTTCAACCCTCTGTAGGGTGCTAGATGTTTTGCAGGGGCCCGGCTGAAGCCGGGCCATAAAATAATGCAAAATCAAGCGGCTTCAGCCGCTGGGGATACACCTCTATTCACTGGGAAAACGGAACTTCAAACCCGCACGAAAAGTAAGTGGCAGCGATGGATATCCAATTGGCCCCATATGCTGGTTATTCAAAAGATTCTCCATCTGCGTGAACATAGAGACAGCAGGAGTAAGCCGGTATGTCACATTTGCATCCAGTCTGGTAAATCCCGGATCAAGATTCCGATTCGGCAGCAGCATCGAATTATCAAAATTCGCATTTGAGTATGAATCGATAAACGTGGAATCGTCAGCCCGCGAAGCAACAGCACCCTTCAAAGCAGCATTCCACTTAGTCGCCATATACTGCACTGCAAAAAAGCCCGTCTGCGGTGGACGACGAAAAGGCCTCTGCCCCACCAGCGGCGAATACACACCAATCGCAACTCCCGGATAATTCGGATTCACTGTCGTAACTCCACCTAACGCATCAATCGCATCCGTCGCAAAAGACTGCTTCACCGTCGCATCCAGGTAGCTATAACCCGCACGCACAAAGAGATGAGTCACCGGCTGTAATTCCAGTGAAGTCTCCACACCCGATCCCGTAGTATCCAGCGAATTCAGATAGAAAGAGTTCAAAGTATTCGGCAAACTCTGGTTGAAATAAGCGTTGTACTGCAATACCGGAACTCCTTCTGTTCCGCGCCCATAAGTGGAATGGAAGTACGTAACATGCAGAACAGCACGGTCACCATAAATGTTCTGATCCATGCCGCCTTCATATACCCGACTGCGCTGTGCACCGAGTGGTGACACCTTGAATTTTTCTATATCCGATGTGTCACCTATAGAGAGCAGTTTCACGTATAGAGAACTAAGCTGCGCATCCAGCTTAGGCTCCTGTACTCCCTTGGAAAAGTCAAAGCGGAATCGCGTGCCATGAAACCACGAGCGTCCGGGTTGCACCGCATAATACGACAGTCCAAGCTGTGGCTCACCTTCTGTGCCATATAGTGAATTCCACTGAATAGCTCCTCCCAGTGTGTAGAACAAACAATGCTTTATATCACCATGAAGTTCCAGCGTGTAATCAAAGTTAGAACGTCCTACCTGCTGATTCGTAAAGTACATCGGATTTCGATAGCTTCCACGCTCATCCTGAAAACGGAAACCGGCAAGAACACCCAGATGAGGGGTCACGGTATATGTGCTGCGATAGTCCAGACCATCGCGATTGTTTACAAACTCGTAGTATTGAGGAAACGGATCGTAACCAACATTCACTTGCCCGGTTGCTACCGTGCCATTCGCTCCATGAATCGTTACAACGTTTCCGTAATATCCACCAAAGCCATCTGAGGTTCCTACCGGCAGGTAGTAATGCGCCTGCTCCCGCTTGCGTGAACCTATATAACGCAGCGTGTTATGCCACGAGTTCGCACGTGTATCGTCAATCACACCGCTGATATAAGTATCCTGATCGCCCTGCTTCCCAATCTGCGTCAGACCTTGAAAGTCATAAGCTCCCGGCAACCCGACAGCACTTACTGCATTGCGCACCGTACCGCGAATACTGGTGTTTCCGCTAAAACTGTATCCAAGGTTCGCAACCGACGTTGCTGCATGAAACCGATCGTTCGGCAGCGCATTCGAACTATCGAAACGGGAAAACGCCGTGTAGTAATCGGCCTTGCCATATGTGCCAGAGAGTATAGCTTCATTCCTATATGTGTGAAGATTTCCCGCATCGCCTGAGTAAGTCAACACAGGACGAATCGTTGTACCGCGCGGCGTCTCCAACCGCACCACACCTGCGCGCGCATCCGTCCCATACACAATACTGTCCGGTCCGCGGTGCGTCTCCACCGTCTGCAACGCAGTTGACGACACAGTACCAAAATCAAAGCTGCCGCCCACATCATTCGCCGGGACATCGTCAATTACAACCTTGTTCGCATCCGAATTCGCGCCACGCACAAACAGCGAAGTTACTCCTCCATACTGCCCTGTCTGCACCACTGCTACGCCCGGCTGCAAACGAAGTTCGTTCAGCACATCCACACGCGTACTCAACTGCTGCGCGTCGATCACATTCACGCTGGAACTGATCTGCTGCACCGGCGTTGGCTCACCCGTCGCCGTCACTGTAATCTCTGTCTTCACCGGACCAACATCCAGCGACAGATTCCGTGTAACTACATCCAGCGCGCGACCATAAAACGAATCACTAACTTGTGCCGAGAACAGCGGCGCACTCGCCAGCACAACAAAGCGTCCATCTTCCGAAGTACGAATTTCAAAGGAGCCATCCGGCAGAGTAGTAGTCGAACCTACCACCTGCTTGCCTTTGACTAACTGGACACGAGCCACAGAAACAGGCCGCCCCAGCGGATCGCGCACCGTTCCGCGCACAATCACGGCATGGGCTGTAGCTGTAGTGGATACGATGGCCGCGGCTGCACAAAACTGCGCAGCAACACGACGTTTGCGTGTAATGCATTGCATATAAATTCTCCTATGCTTCCCCCTCGGGAGCATGGCGTAAAGCCGGTAACAGAATCGGTCTCCTGACTTACGCGCTTTCACTTGTCATCCGGATCACTTCATCCCCACCTTCCCGCTTTCGCAGTGGCAAGAAACTCATCGGATAACTCATCTCTCCGAAACTCTTCGGAGATAACGCGATTCACAGTTGCGGGGCAGTGGCGGAATCACACCGCGCTTCCCATTGCATTCCATTACGCTCGTGGGCGTTCAGGGTATACGCACTCACCAGACAGTAAGTACGAAATATATAACTCAACTTATATAACTCAGTCTAACTTGTTATGCCGTCCGTGTCGCTCGCGCAACTACATCCGCAAAAATCTTCGCAGCCTGCTCGCACGCACTACGGCTCACATCGTGGTGCGTCACAAAACGAATCGTGCTGTCATTCAGCGCACTGGCCAGCACACCTTCTTCCTTCAACGCAGCAATCAACGCAGGCGCGGACAGCACCGTGTGAATGATCACAATATTCGTCTCCACATCGTCCCTGCGCAGCGTAACGCCTTCGATCTGGCTCAACGCATCCGCAAGCAACGCAGCATTCGCATGATCCTCATGCAAACGCTTCGACATCGTATCCAACGCGATCAATCCCGCAGCCGCAAGCACACCGGCCTGCCTCATACCGCCGCCCAGCGCCTTGCGAATACGCCGCGCCTTCTCGATGTTCACAGCCGAGCTCAGCAACACCGAACCAACAGGCGCACACAGCCCCTTCGACAAGCAGAAGTTCACCGTGTCATAGCCCGCAGTCAGTGTCTTTACATCCGTCTTCAACGCCGTGGCCGCGTTAAACACACGCGCACCATCCAGGTGAATCGGCAATCCACGATCATGCGCACCATCACGCAACTCGCGCATCACTTCCAGCGGAGTCACTGCCCCGCCCGCCATATTGTGCGTATTCTCCACCCAGATCAGCCCCGTCTGTGCCTTGTAGTACGGCCCATCTGTACTGACTACTGAAGCCACATCATTCCAGCGTAAAATACCGCGTTCGCCGCGCACCGTGCGCAACTGGCACCCGCTGAACATTGCGGCCATACCCATCTCCCAATTCAGCACATGCGCGCGCTCTTCGCACACAACCTCCGTGCCCGGTTGCGTATGCAAACGCAGACCAATCTGGTTTCCCATCGAACCCGTGGGAACAAACAAGCCCGCTTCCTTCCCGAAGACTTCGGCAGCCCGTTGCTCCAACCTGTTCACTGTAGGGTCTTCGCTGTACACGTCATCACCCACCTCAGCCGCAGCCATGGCGGCACGCATCTCCGGTGTGGGCTTCGTCACAGTATCGCTACGCAGATCAATCACTGCCATTCTCAACTCCTAAAATCCTGGGAGATCACACAACCACCGACTCATGCGCCAGCAGTTCCCCAAAGATGCTGGAAGAGAGCACTCGCCCCTGCGCCGTCAGCGACACACGCCCCTTCTGCACCAGCATTAAGCCGTCGCGTTCCAACTCACATGCCTGACGATATAAGTCGTCCACCCAGTTCGCAGGAAAATCCCCACGTAACATCTCAAGCGATACACCTTCTATCAGCCGAAGCCCTAAGAAGATCGACTCTTCCCACTCGCCACGTTCATCAATATGTTCCAGCTCCGGTTCAGCCTCATCCGCCATGTACTCATTCAATTCATCGCCATGAGCAAAGCGCACCGCACGTTCATCCGCCTGCGCAGGCAACATCGAATGCGCATCCAGCCCAAACCCCAGATATGGATCGCGCTGCCAATACTTGCGATTATGCTCCGACTGCTTACCGATTCGCGCAAAGTTCGAGATCTCATATTGTGCCAATCCGGAAGCATCCAGCGCCCCACACGCCTGCGCGTACAGCTCAGAAACCAGCGAATCCGTCGGCGTGGCATGCGCACCATAGCGCACACCGGGGCCAATCAGTTCGCGCCCCAGCCGCGAATCCTCATCCACCTCCAGCATGTACACCGACACATGCTCCACACCCGCATCCACCACCTGCCGCAACGACTCCGCCCACGAAGCCTGCGTCTGGTGCGGCAGTCCCGCAATCAAATCCACATTCAGATTCGACACACCCGCCACTCGCAACCGCTTCAACTCTTCACGACAGCCATCGCCTGTATGCACACGGCCCACCGCGTGCGCCTCCGCATCCACAAAGCTCTGCACCCCCAGTGAGATTCGATTCACGCCGCCATCCAGCAGCGCGCCCAGCAACTCATCCGAAATCTGTCCGGGAGCCGCCTCCACCGTAACTTCCGCATCAGCCGTTACAGAAAACGCAGCACGCAACGCAGCAAACAAACCGCGCATCTGTTCCGCTTCAAGCAGCGACGGCGTTCCACCACCAAGAAAGATCGAATCCACACTGCGCGGCATAACCAGTCCATGCAGATCCGCAAATTTATGTGCCGATGCAATCTCCGCCGTCAGCCGATCGACATAGGCCGCCATCCGCGCCGGAGGAAACGCATCCGACGCAAAGTTACAGAAAGTGCACTTCTGCCGACAGAATGGCACAGACACGTAGATTCCAAGCGTTCTGTCATTTACAGGCATCCCTTTCATTTTCCCACGCCAACGGAACCAAAAGGTGAGCCGAACCACGTCACTCCAACATCTACAATCAAACAAGAACTGAATCATGGCGAAGCGCGAAAAACAAAAGCCGAAGTCTGCGGCAAAATCCACACACGACGAAGACGTCCTCGGCAAAGCCTACGACAGCCGACTCATGCGGCGTCTGCTTACCTACATGCGCCCGTACCGTGGCCACGCCTTCCTCAGCTTCGGCTCCATTCTGCTCAAGGCCAGCGCCGACGTCCTCGGCCCCTACCTTGTCCTCGTCGCCACCGACCGTTACATGACCGGCCACAACACCGCATTCGTGCCCCACTGGTTCGGTCAGCACCTCAGCCCGCGTCCGATGGTCGGCATCACGCAATGCGCCGCACTCTATCTCTGCGCCCTGTTGCTCAGCTACGGCCTTGAATTTCTTCAGACCTACCTCATGCAGTGGACCGGCCAACGCATCATGTTCGACATGCGTTCGCAGATCTTCCGCCACATGCAGCGCATGCACATTGGCTTCTACGATCGCAATCCCGTCGGTCGCCTTGTCACCCGCGTCACCACCGACATCGACGCTCTCAACGAAATGTTCACCAGCGGCGTTCTCGCCATCTTTGAAGACGTCTTTGTACTCGCCTTCATCATCGGCATCATGTTGTGGCTCAGTTGGCCGCTGGCATTGCTCACGCTGTCTGTCCTGCCGCTCATCATGTATGCCACGCGGCTCTTCCGCATCGCCGTACGCAGCAGCTATCGCCGCATTCGTATCGCCATCGCCAAGATCAACGCCTACACACAGGAACACGTCAGTGGCATGAGCGTGGTACAGCTCTTCAACCGCGAACAGCGCGCCTACCGCGACTTCCAGGAGATCAACGCCGAACACCGCGACGCCTACGTCGACCAGGTGCAGGCCTACTCCCTCTACTACCCTGTCGTTGAACTTCTCAGCACCACCGCCATCGCCATGGTTCTGTGGAAGGGCGGGTTCGGCGTGCTCCACGGAGCATCCTTCTTCGGTCGCACCGTCACCGTCGGCGTTCTGCTCGCATTCATCCAATACGCTCAGCGGTTCTTCCGACCCATCCAGGACCTCAGCGAAAAGTACAACATCCTGCAAGCCGCCATGGCCGCCAGCGAACGTGTCTTCAAACTGCTCGACACCGAACCCGAGATAGTCTCGCCCGCAACCCCAACGCTCGACACCGACGGCAACGCCTACTCCATCGAGTTCCGCAACGTCTGGTTCACCTACCAGTCCCTCACCAGCGAACAGAAGCAACTCATCGACCTCGCCCAGTCCGACGACGAACTCGCCACCATCCCCGACATCGAATGGATTCTGCGCGGTGTCTCCTTCCACGTTGCACGAGGCGAAACCGCAGCCGTCGTCGGCCACACCGGCGCGGGCAAAACCACCATCACCGCGCTCATGATGCGCTTCTACGACATTCAGTCCGGCTCAGTCATGGTCGATGGTGTTGACGTCCGCCTGATGCCGCTCGACCATCTGCGCAAAAAATTCGGCGTCGTATTGCAGGACGCCGTCCTCTTCACCGGCACCGTCAAATCCAACATCCGCATGGGTTCCGACTGGATCACCGACGCCGAGGTCGAGCACGCCGCCGACGAGGTCAACATCGGCGACTTCATCCGCGCCCTGCCCCAGGGATTCAACGAACCCATGCAGGAGCGCGGCGCCACCCTCTCCACCGGCCAGAAACAGCTCATCAGCTTCGCCCGCGCCCTCGCCCACCGCCCGGAGATTCTCATTCTCGACGAGGCCACCTCATCCGTCGATACCGACACGGAACTGCGCGTCCGCCTGGCGCTCGAAAAGATGATCAAAGGACGCACCTCCTTCGTCATCGCGCACCGCCTCTCCACCATCCAGAGCGCCGACAAAATTCTCGTCATGCACAAGGGCAAGCTCCGCGAAAGCGGCACGCATAACGAACTGCTCGGCCACCGCGGACTCTACTGGCGCCTCTACCGCCTCCAGTACAAGGATCAGGAACCAACCACCACCGACCTCTCCGAGGCCCTCCCCCTCCAGTCCGGCGACTGATCCGAAGTGCATGCATTTGTGCCAACCTAAAGCCGGAGACGAAAATGCGCGCACTCAAAGCAAAGTCCAAATCCTCTGCCGACACGCAGTACCGTGGCAAACAGACAAAGACGGGCAACTAGTCCAACCAGTCCATCGACCGGCGTAATTATTACAGTTCGGCAAAAAGCCAGCCCACCCACTAGGATTTACAGCCCGGTTGCGCTATCCTTTGCCCTGAATCATTACATCCGACAGGGTTAACCACGGCTTAGTAAGCAGGAGAATAGGCACGCATGTTCAGCGTCATGCCACAGGACAGAAGTTTCTTCGACCACTTTGAGCAACTGGGCAAATGCCTGGTCGTCGTTTCGGATGAACTTGCTGGAAGCATGAATCTCTGGCCCGGTACCAACGGCCACGTGGTTAAGATGGAGCAGACCAGGCACGAGGCCCACCGCGTCATGCGCGAAACTCTCCTCCGCCTCGACACCGCCTTCATTACCCCGTTCGATCGGGAAGACATCCTCGAACTCACCAGCAAGCTCTACGAGACGATTGCCGTCATCGCCACGGCAGCCCGCCGCATGGAGCTCTACCAGCTTGAGGAGATGCATCCTTCCCTGCGCTCGCACACCAACGCCATCGACACCATGGCGGCCGAAATCTCGGCCACCCTCAATCGCCTGCGTTCCAAGGCCAAGCTCAGCAGCCTGCGCGCTAACCTCGACGAGATCGGACGCCAGGAAGAGATCGCTCGCCAGAGCCGCGACATTTTCCTCACCGAGCTGTACAGCGGTCAGCCCGACCCCATCTCCGTCATGAAACGACGCGAGGTACATGACCTTATGTTGGAGGCCATCTACCTGCTCGACAACCTCGGACGCACCATCGAGCGCATCCTCCTGAAGAACGACTAACGCATGCACGCCACACCTTTATTGCTGGTCGTCGTTACCGTCATCATCGCGCTTGGGTTCGACTTTCTGAACGGCGTGCACGATGCGGCGAACTCCATCGCCACCATCGTAACCACCCGTGTGCTCACACCGCCACAGGCCGTGGCCTGGGCGGCGGTCTTCAACTTCATCGCTGCCTTTCTCTTCGGCACCGGCGTCGCCCATACCATCAGCAGCAACCTCATCGATCCGAAGGTCATGAACCTGTATATCGTTCTGGCCGGACTCATCGGAGCGATTGCCTGGAACCTGCTCACCTGGTACCTGGCGCTGCCCACCAGTTCCTCCCACGCCATCATCTCCGCACTTGCCGGAGCGGCCATCGCCAAGGCAGGCTTCCACGCCATTGTCGCCGCCGGGTGGATTCCCGTACTCGAGTTCCTCATCCTTTCGCCACTCATCGGCATGATTCTTGGCTACATCTTCATGCACATCGTGGCCTGGACATCGCACAAAGCACCACGCGAAGATGCCTCCCGCTGGTTCCGCCGTCTGCAACTCGTCAGTGCCGGTGCCTACTCCCTCGGCCATGGCACCAACGACGCCCAGAAGACCATGGGCATCATCGTCGCCCTGCTCATCTCCACCGGCTACGGCCAGTACGCCACCGGCCACACTGTGCTCTTCGGCCGCCACCACGACATCTCTCTCTGGATCATCCTCAGCTGCCACGCCGCCATCGCCTTCGGCACCATGATCGGCGGTTGGAAGATCGTGAAGACCATGGGTTCGCGCATCACGCCGCACCTTCGCCCCATGGGCGGCTTCTCCGCTGAAATGGCGGCAGCGGTCACCATCGCGCTGGCCACCTTCGCCAAGGTGCCTATCTCCACCACCCACGCCATCGGCGGAGCTATCTCCGGCGTCGGCGCCACGCGCGGTCTCCACGCCGTCCGCTGGATCTGGGCCAAACGCATCGTCTACGGATGGATTCTCACCTTCCCCGGCGCAGCCATCGTAGGCGCAGTCACCTACTACGTCCTGCACGGCACCCTTGAAGTCTGGCTAGGCGGAGCCGCCGCCATTCGCTAGGTCGGTATCGACCTATAGGTTTGAGAAGAGTCTGTTTTTCTTCTGTTTTGCTATGGCCCGGCTTTAGCCGGGCCGCGGGCAAGGCGGCTGCACATACACCGGCAAAGTTGGCGGTGCCGTATGGATTGAAATACCAATCGCAAATGTCTGTGCAGCAGCATTCTCTGTTATCGAACCAGCTCCACCTGCCACCACCAGCGCTGCAACCACTGCGGAACCAATCATTACCTTCATCGAAGTTTCTCCCGTTTGCGACATGCATGTCGCGTCCTGAGCCATTCGCCCCCTCCTCTCGCAGAGAGTTTTCTCTATACGCAATCTGGCGCAACCAAACATCCACACCATGCGCGATGGCGTCATTCCCGCACACCTCATACACTGAAACCGGAGTGAAAAGCCCTCTCGTCTTCCTGTCCGCAGGCGAAGCCTCCGGCGACCACTACGGTGCCGAGCTGATCCACCTGCTCCGCCAGTCCCTCCCCGATGCCCGCTTCACCGGGCTCGGCGGCACCGCCATGGAATCCGCCGGACAGCAGCGCGTCATCCGCGCCGAAGACGTCGCCGTCATGGGCATCACCGAAATCCTTGCGCACATCCCCAAAATCCTGCACAGCTACAACACTCTCGTCCGCTCCATCAAAACCAACCGGCCCGAAATCGCTGTCCTCATCGACTTCCCCGACGTCAACTTCCGCTTGGCCAAACATCTCAAGCAACTCGGCGTACCTGTCATCTGGTTCGTCTCGCCGCAGCTCTGGGCCTGGAAGCGCAAACGTCTCCGCTGGGTCCAGCAGCGCGTCTCCAGGATGCTCACCATCTTCCCCTTCGAGCAGCCCTTCTACGCCAACCGTAGAGTCCAAGCCGAGTTCATAGGCCATCCACTCGCAGAACAACCGCTACCAACAATCTCGCGCGAAGACTACGCCGCAACCGCCGTAAAAGACCCACAAAACCAGTGGTCCGATCACATCTTCGACAGCAAGCTCGACATCAACAAACCCTGGATCGCCCTCCTCCCCGGCAGCCGTCGCGGTGAAATCGTAGCGAACCTTGGAGAGATGCTGCGTGCCGCCCGCGAAATCGGCCCCGACTACGAGTACCTCATCCCCGTAGCACCTACTGTCAGCAGCGAGACCCTCTCCTTCATGCAGCAAGAGGCCCGCAAGCTCATAGCCGACCGACATATCACCTTTGTCCGCGACGCCCGCGCAGCCCTCCTCCACAGCCGCGCCGCAGTCGTAGCCAGCGGCACCGCAACAGTGCAAACCGCTGTCATCGGCACTCCTTTCGTCGTCGTCTACCGCGTCTCCAACCTCACCTTCCGCATGGCCAAAGCACTGGTAAGGTACCCGCCCGAGATTCCCGCAGAACTCGACGATCACGGCAACCTGCCCATCGCCATGGTCAACCTCATCGCTGGCCGCCGCATCGTGCCCGAGTTTTTACAGGAGCAGTTCACCGGTGAAAACGTAGCCACAGCATTACGTCCTTTACTCGCCGACAGCCCACAACGCGAAGCCCAGCTTGCCGCCCTGGCCGAGGTTCGCCGCCGTCTCCTCAGTCCCACCGAACGCACCGCCATGCAGAGCCTGCGCGACTCCATACTCCAATCCCTTGAAGGAGAAGGCTGATGCAGCGCACCCCACACCCGCAACCTGCGTCTAACCATGTAACAGACCGGATAAACCGGCCCGATTTTCTTTGCGCAAAAATGAGGACATTCGCCAGCATGTTTGCCACCCGCACGACCTTCGCCTTTGCCAGCGCCTTCTTCTTCGCGCTCAGCGCCACGGCTTTTGCCCAGAGCACGCGCCAGCCCATCGACATCACCGGCTACACCATCGACGCGCAGATCGAACCCGACGCCCAGCGCCTCACCGCCACCGCGCAGGTCACCTTCACCCCCCGGCAGGACATCACCTCAGCCACCTTCGAACTCAACAACGGCCTGCATATCAGCAAGATCACCGGTGCCACCGGCAAGCCGCTCGTCAACGACCGCGACGCCCGCCGCTCCACCGTCACCGTCTCGCTCCCCGCACCCATCACTACCGGAACAACCTCAACATTAACCTTCACTTATGAAGGAACACTTAAAGAATCAGATACAAGTCCGGTCGAAGGCATCAAGATGGCGGCCATCGCCAACCCGGTCTCGCTTCTCCTCTATCCCGGCCGCTGGTTTCCCCTCACCGGTCTCTACACCAACCGCTTCACCATGAACCTCAAGGTCACCGTCCCCGCCGACCAGACCGCCATCTCCAGCGGCTTCACCGGCAAAAAGCCCCTTCCCGGCAACAAGACCGAGTTCGACTTTGCCTGGACCAAGCCCGGCCTGCCCGGCACCCTCGTCGTGGGCAAGTTCCTGCCAGCCATCAAGTCGCCCGAAGCCCGCCAGGTCTCCGTCTACGTCACCGAGAAGCACAAGGAAAAAGCCGCCGAATACGCGGCCCTCGCCGCCCAGCAGCAGGAATTCTTCCTCACCAGCTTCGGCGCGCCCGAGTCCGGCGTCCTCCAGATCGTCGAAATCCCCGACGACTCCGTATCCGCCTCCTGGGGGCCTGAAGTCCTCGCCATCGCCGGCAACCGCATCGGCGACCGCAACAGCAGCCGCCTGCTCTCCAACACCATCGCACACCAGTGGTTCGGCTCCGAGATCAGCCCCGCCACCCTCAACGACGCGTGGATCACCAACGGCATGGCCCGCTATGCCGAGCTGATGAACCTCGAAGAGACCGGCGGCAAAAGCGCCCTGCAAAACGCCATCCCCGACATCGAGGCCGGAGCGCTCGCCTACGACACCCAGCCCCTCAGTACCATGGCCCGCGTCGATCCCTTCTCGCCCCAGTTCCAGTCCATGACCCTGGAAAAAGGCGCCATGATCTTTCACATGCTCCGTTACATGATGGGCGAAGACAAGTTCCTTGCCTTCCAGAAAAACCTGCTCTCCACCTACATGGACAAGCCCGTCTCCACCCAGAACCTCGTGGACATGGCGCGCCTCACCGCAGGCGAAGGCGTCAACCTCACGCCCTTCTTCGCCCAGTGGGTCGACGGCACCGGCTCCCCGACCTTTAAAAACAAGTACAGCGTCTACCGCCTCGGAGGCGGCAAGGGCTTCCGCACCGTCGGGTCGCTCTCGCAGGATCTCGACCTCTTCCGCATGCCCGTCGATCTCCAAGTCGAAACCGATGGCAAAACCGAAACCCGCAAGATCGACGTCTCCGGCACCGACTCCGCCTACACCATCGAAACCTTCGGCCGCCCGCGCCGCATCGCCATCGATCCCGACAACTGGATTCTCAAGAACACGCCCGACCTCGCCGTCCGTGTCGCCGTTCTCAAGGGCCAGCAGCTCGTCGCCCAGGGCGACCTCATCGGCGCCCTGGCCGAGTACCAGAAGGCGCTCGACACCAACCGCAACTCCTCGCTCGCCAACTACCGCATCGCCGAAATCTTCTACACCCAGCGCAACTACCAGTCCGCCGCCAACAGCTATCGCGACACCCTCCGCGGCGACGGCGACCCGCGCTGGACCCAGGTCTGGAGCCACATCGGCCTCGGCAAGATCTTCGACATCACCGGCCAGCGCGACCGCGCCGTGCAGGAATACCGCCTCGCCGTCCAGACCAATGACAACACGCAAGGTGCCATCAACGAAGCCCGCCAACACCTGCAAAAACCCTTCGAACGCCCTCGCCAATCCGAATAGAGTGGTTTTCCAAAAGGTCCATGAGGTACGAATCGTCAGGGCACGGCTTTAGCCCGGGCCGTAAAACACCACCAGTAACAAGCGGCTTTAGCCGCTGAGGGAATGCTGCGTATGAACCGGCTGAGAACCGATGGACCGAGAGAAAAGCCATCTGGCGTTTTCTGTCGGCTTCGTGAAAAAGCATGGAATGAACCATGTTTTCAAACAGCACTATGCAAACCATGCAGGAAAATGTATTTAAGCGTGCAAAAAACCACTCAAAACATGCGTTTATCCATGCAGAATCCATATAGTTTGCGGCACTCTCAGACCCATTGTGAATCCTTTTATCTGCCGTTACATCTCTATATATGACCGCGAATGGGGTCATGCTCAAGGCAAACAAGACCGCGAGCACCCCTTCGGATTTGGGGGTTCGGTTTATGTTCCGTTTCGCAGCAGTCATCCTCGCCATCGCATCACCGTTAGCACTTACAGCGCAGGAGCACGATCGTTCGCCGCATACGCACGATAGCTCACCGGGATATCACAGCAGTGCACCACGCCCCACAGGGCAATCGCAAAACACCAGCGCCCACCGCTAAGTTCCGAGCGATGGATCAAAGCGAAATCCCCTGTAATTACAGGGGATTTCTTATATCTTAAATTTCCACTGAGATATTTACTGCAACAGCTCTTCACGAACAGAAACAGTATCTCGACAGCTTTGCGCAAAGGCTTCTACTCTCATCAAAGTTTCCTCCGATGTAGCCTGACCGCGCGTAATCGTTGCATTGTTCTCATCAAATACAAGACCAACACAGCGGTCTGCACGATAAGTACACGAAGCAAGATCGGTCACGCTCAGCGCACGTGTCTGAATACAGAGGATCGTCTTCGGCGGTGCCATGCGGTCCACCATGCAGACAATCTCCAGTTTTGACTCCAGTTCATCCGGCACGAAATCAATTGCCACATCGGCCTCGCGCACCGCGTCTTCCACCGTAGTTACAGTTTCAAGCCGACCGGGCAAACCTTCCGTTGGAATCTCTTCCAACGCCTCGCGCAATAACGCCGGCATTACGTCTTCCAGCACCACACGATGCCCCGCGCGGATGGCGGCTGCTGCAAGCGTACGGCCCGCCCTGCCTGCACCAATCAGCGCAAGTGTGAGCGGGCCGTTATGTTTTACATCTGGAATCAAGTGAGAACTTACTTGGCTTCGATGGCTGCCACAACCGAGCTGTAGCTGGGTTCCGAGGTGCGAATGTGCTCAGCCAGGCGGCTGCGCTCTTCCGCCGAAAGCGTGGGCAGCACAGCAAGAATGCGCCGCAGCGTTACCGAAATATCGTCGACATAGTTCATGGTGCGGATCGCTTCACCGGACAGCGGCATCGTGAGAAACTCCTTCAGCTCCAAGTTTAAGGCATTCCACTCAGACTGTGTTGAGAGGGAACAGGATTCGAAATGAAGGGAACAGGGAACAGCCTGTCTTTGCTCTTGATATGTCTGACGCTTTGTCTTACTTCTTTTCGTGGAACTTTATTCTTTGAGTGTCCTTGCAGGACAGCCGTCACTTTTTAAACCGGCGACGGACAGGCTGTTCCCTGTTCCCTGTTCCCTCAAAGATGCTGCATCACGCGCTCTGCCCCTGCAATGCTTCGGGTTGCGGAGGAATCTCCGTCACCTCCAGCACCTCTTCTGCCACATAGGCATCGCGGTCGCATTCCTGTGTAATCTCACCGAACTGCCGCGAGATATCCGCATGCAACTGCTCCGACGCATAACGCCATGCCCAGTTATTTTCCGGCGCGCCGGGAGTATTCATGCGCCCCTCAGACCCCAGGTGCAGCAGGTCCTGCATGGGAACAATGCAGATGGCAGCTACCGAACGCTCTGCACAGCGAATCATCGCCCACACGCAATCATGCGGATGCGGCAATGGCCCAAGGTACGACAGAAGATTGCGCTTCTCGGCATCGCCCGCATAATGCCACCATCCAAGTGTGGTGTTGTTGTCGTGCGTGCCGGTGTAACAGATGGTGTTGTGATCGTAGCGATGCGGCAGGTGCACATGCGCTCCACGATCGGCGAAGCCAAACTGCAGCACACGCATGCCGGGCATATTGAAATCCGTGCGTAGCTTGTCCACCTTGTCGGTGATCACGCCGAGGTCTTCCGCGATGAACGGCAGCGAGCCTCCCAACGCTTCCTTCAAACACTCAAACAATGCATGCCCAGGAGCCTCAACCCATTCGCCATGAATCGCCGTCTCTTCTTCCGCGGGGATGCGCCAGTACGCTTCAAATCCGCGGAAGTGGTCGAGCCGCAGCAAGTCGTACAACTCCATCTGCCGCTTTACACGCGCAATCCACCACTGAAATCCGTTCTTTTCGAGATAGTCCCAACGGTACAGAGGATTACCCCAGCGCTGGCCGGTGACGGAGAAATAATCCGGCGGCACACCCGAAACGGCAATCGGTTTGTAATTCTCGTCCAGATCGAAGAGTTCGCGATTTGCCCATACATCCGCAGAATCGTACGAGACGAAGATCGCCATATCGCCCATGATGCGGATATCGCGGCTGTTGGCAAAGCTGCGCAACCGCTCCCACTGTTGCATGAAGAAGAACTGGATGACGTACTCGATCTCCAGCGCCTGCCTGTTCTCTTCGTCGAACTGCTTCAGAGCCTTTTCATCGTGCGAGGCAAACTCCGCAGGCCATTCCGTCCAGAGCCTGTATCCGAACCTGCGACGCAGCACACTATAACGTGCATAATCCAGCAGCCAGTTACGGCTTCGCTGGCAGAAGGCTTCGAAGGCTTCGTGCTGCTTTTCCGAACGGTTCTTCAGAAAACGCACAGCGGCGCGTTCAATCAGCGGCAACTTTTCCATGAGCGCCCGTTCAAAGTCCACCGGCCCATGCGTTCCGGCAAGGCCGTTGCTCTCTCCGATGTAGAGCCAGCCATCCTGCTGCAAACGCTCAAGGCTGATGAGCAGCGGATTCCCGGCAAATGCCGAGATAGCCGAATAGGGCGAGTTGCCATAGCCAACAGGGTTGAGCGGCAGAACCTGCCAGAGTCGCTGTTTCGCAGCAACAAGGAAGTCAAGAAACTGGTAGGCGGCGGGACCGAAATCACCAATGCCGCCATACGAAGGCAGAGAAGTTACATGGAGCAGCACACCGGAGAGACGCTCGGAGATCATAGTTGCAAGTGTGATGCGCAACCGCTGTGAATTGGAAGAGGAAACTTGTTGGGGAATCAACAGAGTTGTCCCTCAAAAAAATCCCTGGAATAAAACAGGCCAGAGATTTAGTCTCTGGCCTGTTCTGTCTGGTTCGTCCAGCGGATTAACCGCCAATGGGTAAGGCGGGCTGTTTTGGTTTTTCGAGAATGCGAACACCGCCACCCTTGGTGTAATCGTCGATCAGCGACTGCATGTAGACACCGAAGCGCTCGGCACGCTTCTCCTCCAGCAGCTTGTCGCGTGTGGACGAAAATGCCTTGGCGATCTCATCCGTGCTGGGTTCCTGCTTGTCTGTCACTTCGAGCACGGCACCGCCATCGCCTGTATTCACAGGAGCGGTCACGCCGCCCTTGGCCAGATCGAACGCCGCCGCCGCACCACCGCTCATCGCGCCCACTTCCGGCACATTCGCGGTACGGTCTACAAGATCAGAAGACTTTACGCTCAGCCCCATGTCCGATGCCGCCTTGTGCAGATCGCCCAACAGCTTGGCCGAATCCGACAGTTTCTGGAGCTTCGCCTGCAACATGGCCGGAACCTGCTCCGAACGATAGTCGTTCAGCACCTTATCCTTCCACTCGGCAAAGGTGGGCGCATGGGCCGGCTGCACGTCCGCAGTCTGGAAAACCACGTAGGTGTTCTCGCCTGCTGGAGCAAAACGCGGTGAATCGCCCTTCTTGCCGGTGAACGCAGCCTGGATCATCTGCGCGCTGTCCGGCAGGCCGGGAACCGTGTCCGTGCTGGTCAACCAGGCCGAGGTGTCGACCTTCAGGTTATGCGCGGCAGCGGCCTTCTGCATGCCGTCCTTGGCTGCGTCGTTCGCGGTCTGCCCGGCAAACGCCTGCAATGCCTTGGTTGCATTCTGCTGCTCCAGAATGGAACGGATGTCGCCGGAGACTTCGCTAAGAGGCTTGTCGTGTGCCTCGTCGCGAGCCGTGGCCTGGATGATGTGATAGCCAAAGGTGGTATGCACCAGACCGGAGGTTTCACCCGGCTTGAGAGCCATCGCCGCATCCTGGAACGGCTTCACCATCTGGCCGTTCGCCTTCACATAGCCTAGATCGCCACCCTGCGCCTTCGAACCTGGATCGTCCGAGTTTTCCTGGGCCAGCCTGGCGAAGTCAGCGCCAGCATGAATTTTGTCAAGGATGCCCTGCGCTTTGGCCTTCGCTGCTGCATCGGCCTTGGCATCACCTTGCTGCGCTGCAATCAGGATGTGGCGCACCTTTACCTGCTGGTCCACGTGGTAGTCGGCCTTGTGTGCGTTGTAGTAGGTCTGAATCTCCGCGTCGGACACCTGCGGCTTGCCGCCGGGCAGGTTCGACATCGTAACCGGGATGTACGAAATCTGGCGCTTCTCCGGCACCGCATTCGCATAGCGAGACTTGTTGGTGTTGAACCACTTCTCCAGATCGCTGTCGATGGGATTCACGGTCTTCGCAATGTCGGCCGAGCTAACGACAACATAGTCGAACTTGATCTTCGAACCCTGCTTGCGAACCATCTCGCGCACAGCGCTGTCGCTCACCACGGCTCCTGCCGTGACGAACTCCTGCAGTTTGCGGCCGGTAAGCTCTTCGCGCACCTTCTGCTCAAACTCGCCCACCGAGGGGAAGCCGAGGCGGTTGGTCACAAAGTCGCGATACTTGTCGTCGCCGATGAACTTGCCTTCAGGAAAGAAGAACTGCCCAAGCTGGCCGTTCTGTAGTTCCTTCTGTACATCATCGTTGGTGGCAGCCAGACCAAGGCGAGCGGCTTCGCGCTGCTCGATGGCCTGCGCAATCAGCAACTGCTGCGCCTGCGCTTCAAAACGCGGCATCAGAAACGGCAGATACTGTGCGGGCAGATTCTGCTGTTGTGCCATGTTCTGGGCAAGCTGCGCCACGTCCGTGGACTTGATCTCAGTGGTATCACTCAGACGGCCCCAGAAGCCCGGCTTGCGCACAGTGGCGTACACGCCCTGCGATGTGCCTGACAGGCCATCGTACAGACCAGGGACGAGGTAAAGCACCATCGAAAGCGTGGCAACGCCGATGATCACGGCGAAAATCGCCTTTGTTACACGGTTATCCTTCTGCAGAGAACGAATCATTTTGCTTTCGGCGGAGACCCTTCAAGAGTGAATCGCGGTGTGAGACGCATGCGCCCACACTTCGTCTTTTAGGACGAAGACACTCAGGACAGTATATAGCGGAGCGCAAAAGAACTCCGTCGCCTTAAAGGAAAAGCCCGGACGAATCCGGGCTTCTCTCATTCAGTTACCACCAGTATCCTCTGGGGCCGTAGTAGCGACGATAGTAATACGGCGCAGGATAGGCATAGACGCCAACCGAGGGGTATGGGCGACCGTAAGGCCGTGGCGGCATACGCTGGCCTGCCGCTGGACCAGCATTCATCGCAAGGCGCTGCATCTCTGCCTCGGAAATCGTCGTCACCTGCAACGGAGCCGACAACTGGAAGTGCACCATTGCCTCGGCGGGCAGGTTGGCATTGCCGCTCGGCGTAGCTGCGGCTGAACCCAGACCGGCAGCGCCACCCACACCCGCACCTACGGCAGCGCCTGTTCCGCCACCAATCGCAGCACCAAACAGCGCACCCAGGCCAGCGCCAAGGATGGTTGAGTTCACCGAACGCAGCGCCTTGTCGTGGCCGTTAATCGTGAACGGCAGGCTTTGCAGCGGAATACGCTGTCCGCCAAGATCGAGAGCGGTCAACTGTAGCGTCAATTCGCCACGACCCTTCAGAATACCGGCGCCCTTCGCGTCGAGCACAGTGCCTTCCACGGTTGCGCCGCGCGGAATGGCAATCTGACCATCGGCAAGAATGTCGTTTGTTACGAACGCGGTAAAAGTGGAACCCGGCTGCGCGTCTCCGCTGGACAACCAGTTGTTCACACGCACCGGCAGATCGGTGCCACCGGGAACATGCACCACCGTACCGCCAGCCTGTCCCTGCAACGGGGCGCCCTGTTGATAGCCACCCTGGGCCATCTGGCGTTCGTAAGCGCGGCGATAGATGCGCGGCCGCTGTCCCTGCGGATAATTCCCTGCCTGCGGCGGCATATTCGGATCGCCATAACCCTGCTGCTGGTTGCCATAAGACTGCTGTGGACTGCCATAAGGCGACTCCGGCTGCATGTCGGCGTAAGGCTCCTGCTGCGGAGCACCATAAGGCGATGTGGACTGCATCGGCTGTTGATCAGCATATTGATCGTCCTGCTGCGGCGGAGCATTGCCACTGTCCTGCGTTTGCGGATTGGCTGCAGCAATCGAAGCTCCCTGAGAAGCTGGCATCGAACCTGTTACATCCGTGTTCGGCGTAGCGGTTCCACCCACCGTCAACTGGTCAACCACTTTCTTCACACCATCGGTACGCGCAGCGATCTGCTCTGCTGCGACACGCGCATCCTCGTCGGTCACATTGCCGGTGAGGGTCACGGTGCCAAAGACGGTGGAGGTATTAATCGACTGGTTGGCCAGACGGGAATCCGCAGCAAATGCCTTCAGAACATTTGCCTCTACCTGCGCATCGCTCAACTTCCCCTGTGCAGAGGTGGCCGGCGCGGCAGATTGAGCAAAAACGGCAGACGGAGTGAGTAGAACTGCCGCCAACGCCACAGAGCCCAAGGCGTATCGACCCAGAGAACGTACTGCAAATTGAAACTGCATTCTTCGTAACTCCGCAGGCCACTGGCCGCTTGTATCGTTATACAGCCTGCCCGCATTGAGTTAGAACGCTCTTTCTGATTAAAAGTTGCGGTTATTTCAAGCCTGTCTTCCTGCGGAAGATACAAAACAAACACCCTGCCATTACCATGCAGGGTGTTTTGTTTCGAGCCCATTACTGCGACTATCTGGTGGACGCAGCCAGCGGTTTCAGGATGTCGTCCAGATAAGCCGGAGATCCTTCCTGCCGTACCAGCACCGGGTAGCGCTCGCCGTCGTGATAGTTCACATCCACCGGCACAACCGCGTCCTCCTGCTGTACCAGCAGATGAATCGGCTCCGTTGCACCCTTGGCCTTCACGATGGCTGCTTTCAATGCTTCCGGCGAATAGGTCTGGCCATTGACAGCCATCAGTTTTTCGCCCGGTGCGAGCTTCGCGTGATCCGACGGGCCATCCCACAGCACATCGACGATGACGCCTTCGCCGGTCAAGCGCAGCCCCAGCGAATACCACACATTCAAGCCACCACGGCGGCTTCCCGAAAGCATCTTCTCTCCCTTGCTCGGCTGATCCTGGTAGACCAGCTTATAGCCACCACGTTCAATGCCGTCGAGGTCCACCTGCGGATCGACGTTGCGAATGCGGTCACTCAGGAACCTGGCCCAGTCGTACTCCACCACCTGGTTCAAATCCTGCACAATCTCGTCGAACTCGTAAGGCACAATCAACGGCCCGGTGTTGCCACCCTTGCCGAGAAAGAGCTTCGCAAAGTCAGTCAGCGATCTCTTGTTGTCCGTCAGTTTGCGAATTAACGTGTCCGCATCCAGCCACACCAGTTCGCCTTCCTGGTAATAGTCCTGCCCGCGCCGCCAGTTCATCCACTGCGGATTACCGCCGCGAATCAGGCTGCCCGCAATGGCCGTGTCTTCCGTGGAGCGCCAGTTGCGTCCGCGCTTGTAATCCAGTTGCGCAGCGGAGAGAGCCAGCAGATCACGATAGCCATCGGCATTCTTCAAGCCCGAACGGGCCGCCAGCACATTGCCCCAGTACTGCGTCATGCCTTCGTACACCCACATCAGGTCGCCCTGCTGCGGCGTTTCAAAATCGGGTTGATAGAGACGCGCCGGACGACGATACTTGCCGTTCCACGAATGCGTAAACTCGTGCGCCAGCAGATCGGCTTCGGCTAACTGATGCGTGTCGTCGGCAAAACCCTTTTCGCCTGTGCCGTTGTCCGAAGACTGACCATGCTCCAGGCCTTCACCACCGGCGCGATCAGAAAGTGTCAGCAGAAAGTGATACTCGTTGTAATGATGCGAACCGTAGTTGGCGCTGGCTTCGCGCACAAGGTTTGCAATCTCGGCCAGCGTGGATGCACGCATGTTTGCGTCTTCCGGCTGATCGGCCACCACGTCAAGAAAATGCTTCGGCGTAATCTCCGGAGCCAGCGGGTATTCGTGGAAGTATTTGCCCGTGATTACAGGCGAATCTTCAAGCTGCTCCACGTTGGTTACGGCATACTTTGTGGTCACGGCATCGGCTGGCGGCGTATGCGCGCCTTCGAGTACACCCGTGGTCTGCGGTGTGGGCACAGTGCCTGTCGGCGTAAGTGCTGTGCCAGTGCCCCATCCCGCAGGCACAGTTACGGAAGGCTGAATCGCAATGTCCTTCACCGGAATATGCGCGGGATACATCATCACATGCTCCCACTCCAGCACCGACATCTTCGTGGTCACGCGACCGGGAACGATGCAATCCAGATGCACATGCACCGTGTTCACATCCTTCGGCACCGTGACGTGAAACTCCGCCAGCGTCACATCATCACGACGCCACTTCAGCGTCTGTCCATTGCCGGTGAAGACCACGCCCACGATGGAGGGCAGCGGTCCGCCCGGCGCATGCGTGCCCGGAATCCACTTCGGTGTCACCAGGTCGGCCGTGCTGTCCGGCTTTACCGGGATATCGATCTCCGCGTGATATAGATGACGCGCGCCTTCGGTCAGATCGGCTGTGATCTGGATAGGGGTTTTCTGCGCAGAGAGCGACAATGCGCCGCAGAGACATAAAGCGGCAACCGTCAAGCTGGACGAACGATACATCATGAACAAGAACCTCACAAAACGTGCGCATGATCCTATGTGCGCATCTTCTCATGCTAACAACGGTTGTATCGTTTGTTCGACCAATGCCACTCGCAGGTTTGCGACATTGCAATACATCGTCAGAGAAGATGCACTACCGCTCGCCCCACTTCAACTTCGAGCGCAGCACACTGAACAGGCCATGCTCGCCCAATCGAACCAGACGTACACCGTATTGCGAACGCGTGCAGCAGACCACATCGTCCAGCTTCAGTTCCACGGCTTCCTGCCCGTCCACGGTAAGATACGTCTGCCCTGCGATGCCCTTCACCGAAATACGCACCGCAGCCTCAGACGGTGTCACAATCGGACGCAGTGTCAGCAGATGCGGACAGATCGGCGTGACTACCATCGCATCCACGCTGCTCATCACAATCGGCCCGTTCGCTGCAAGGCTGTACGCCGTTGAACCTGTCGGAGTGGAAACGATAATGCCATCGGCACGGAACGAGGCCACCTGCTGGCCGCCAATCTCCACCGAATATTCGCCCATACGCGCAATCGCGCCTTTGGTCAAAACAACGTCATTCAACGCATCCCAGCTCTGCATGGTCTTACCGTTGCGCACCAGGTTGGCGTGAATCATGCTGCGCATGTCCACCGAGCAGGAGCCTTCCTGCCACGCGTCGAATGTCTTGTAGATCTCCGACAGCGGAACTTCGGTTAAGAAACCTAACGATCCAAGGTTCGCGCTGAGAATGGGTGTATCTGTCTTCGCAAACGCACGCGCGGCGGAAAGCAGCGTTCCATCGCCACCGAGAACAATCACCAATGCCGGACAACAACCAGCCATGGCTTCGCGCACCATACCGTGTTTCTGCATATAGGCCGCACTGGTCTCGTCCAGATGCGCTTCAAATCCACGCTCTTTCAGAAAGTGGATCAGCTCCGGCAAAAGAACTTCCAGTTCCGGCTTCTGCGGCTTCGAAATGATGGCAACATGCTGCATGGGTTTGTTCCCCCAGTGTACCTATTCACGCGCTCGCGTCAGAAGCTTTCCCACAGAGACTCAATCGAAATACGCATGCAACAGAAATTCACGATTACCTTCCGTACCCGTG
>Ga0153956_1001074_pt1 | contig 26168 bp, 17 predicted proteins | sample TSFL040MetaG_FD_104704 | JGI IMG/M metagenome (GOLD analysis project Ga0153956, IMG submission 104704) | Attine ant fungus gardens microbial communities from Florida, USA - TSFL040 MetaG | ecosystem: Host-associated > Fungi > Mycelium > Unclassified | place: USA: Florida, Wekiwa Springs... | reverse complement strand
CGCCACCCGACAGATGCACGTTCTTGCCGATCTGCGCGCACGAGCCGACGGTGGCCCACGTGTCGACCATCGTGCCTTCGTCGACGTACGCGCCGATGTTGGTGTACGACGGCATCAGCACGACGTTCTTCGCGATGAACGAACCGCGGCGCGCGATCGCGGGCGGCACCACGCGAAAGCCGGCGGCGGCGAAGTCTTCGGCGCTGTAGTTCGCGAACTTCGACGGCACCTTGTCGTAGAACTGGCTGTAACCGCCGGCCGGCATCGGCGCGTTGTCTTCGAGACGGAACGACAGCAGCACGGCCTTTTTCAGCCACTGATTGACGACCCAGTCGCCGTCCTTCTTTTCGGCGACGCGCAGCACGCCTTTATCGAGTTGCTCGATCGCGTGGGCGACGGCCTCGCGCACTTCGGCCGGCGCGGCCTTCGGCGACAGGTCGGCGCGGTTGTCCCAGGCGGTATCGATGATGCTCTGAAGTTGTTGCGACATATGCGTGATTTTCTGAAGAGTTGAAGTCTGAAGAAGGGGAGGCGGTGCCCAGGCGGATCCCGGCACGGCTTGCCGCCGGGCGCGGGACCTGGCGGCTCGGGCCTGACGGTTTAGCGCCCCAGCGAGCGGCAGAAATCGACGATCCGCTGCGCGCCCTGCGTGCATTCGTCGACGTCGGCGACGAGCGCGAGACGCACGAAATCGCGGCCCGGGTTCACGCCATGCGCGGTGCGCGCGAGGAACGAGCCCGGCAGAACCGTCACATTATAGTCGGCGTACAGACGCCGGGCGAACTCGGTATCGCCGAGGCCGGTGCGCGCGACGTTCGCCCACAGGTAGAACGCGGCGTCCGGCAGACGCACGTCGAGCACGTCGGCGAGCATCGGCGTCACGGTGGTGAATTTTTGCAGATATTTGGCGCGGTTTTCGCGTACGTGCGTCTCGTCGCTCCACGCGACCACGCTCGCGCTCTGGAATACCGTCGACAGCGCGGTGCCGTGGTACGTGCGATACAGCAGGAACGCCTTGAGGATCGCGGCGTCGCCGGCGACGAAGCCCGAGCGCATGCCCGGCACGTTCGAGCGCTTCGACAGGCTCGAGAGCATCACGAGACGCTCGAAGCCGCGTGCGAGCCTGTGCGCGGCTTCGAGGCAGCCGAGCGGCGGCTTCGCTTCGTCGAAATAGATCTCCGAGTAGCACTCGTCCGACGCGATCACGAAGCCGTAGCGGTCCGACAGCGCGAACAGTTCGCGCCAGTCGTCGAGCGTCAGCACCGCGCCGGTCGGGTTGCCGGGCGAGCACACGTAGAGCAGCTGGGTGCGGGCCCACACGTCGGCGGGAACCGCCGAGTAATCGCACGCGAAGTTGCGCGCCGGATCGCTGTTGACGAAGTACGGCTGCGCGCCGCCGAGCAGCGCCGCGCCTTCGTAGATTTGGTAGAACGGGTTCGGACAGAGTACGATCGCAGGCTCGTTGTCAGCCTTGTCGCCGGCCTGGCCGTCAGTATCGTTGCGGGCGTCGCGGCGCGGGTTCAGCACCGTCTGCGCGAGCGCGAACAGCGCCTCGCGCGAACCCGACACCGGCAGTACCTGGGTGAGCGGATCGAGCGCCGGCAGGCCGTAGCGCTGCGCGACCCATTTCGCGATCGACTCGCGCAGCGGCGCCGAGCCGAGCGTGGCCGGATACGCGGCGAGGCCGCCGAGCGAATCGACGACGGCCTCGCGGATCAGCGGCGGGGTCGGATGTTTCGGCTCGCCGATGCCGAAGCTGATGTGCGCGAGGCCGGCCGGCGGCGTGACGTCCTTGAAAAGCATGCGCAGCTTTTCGAACGGATAGGGCTGGAGGGAGTCGAGTAGCGGATTCACGGACGAAATGACCTGATCGGATGGACGCGGACGGGTGCGGGAAAACCGGTTGCGCGCGTCGGCGGGCGCGCGGCGCATGAAACGGTGTATCACGCGCGCGGCGAGCCCGCCGGCAGCGGCGGCGAAGGGACGATTATAGCGTGGCGCGTTTGGCGCGCGGCGCCCGGCGGGCAACGCGAGGGCGCCGCGCAAAGGGCGCCCCGAGCGTGCCCGCAACGGCCGACGCATTTGGCGCATGAGCCGAGGCGGGAACGCAGCAGGAACGAGGCAGGAACGGAGCAGGAACGGAGCGCAACCGCGCGCGGTTCGCACAAAGAGACAGGCAGGAGCAGCAATGTACGCAGCAATTCCGCAAACACGCGGACGAAACCGGACCGACTGTGCCGCACGCGCCGGCGCCTATGCGACGCGAGCGGCCACACTGGGTGCAAGCATCAGTCGCGCGCCCATCGATGCGCCGCATCAGACCGTGTCCGCAACGGCTGCGCGCACCGGACACGCGCCGAACCCCGCCCGCCGGAGTCCGTCCCGATGAGTACCTGGCTTCGCAACGGCTGGCCGACGCTCGCGATCATGCTGGGCGCGTCGGTATGGGGAATGGTCTGGTATCCGCTGCGCATGCTGGCCGCGCTCGGTGTGACCGGCACGGCGGCCAGCGCGCTGACGAGCGGCACCGGCTGCCTGTTCGTGCTGCTGGTGCGGCGCCACGCACTGAAGACCGTACGCTGGCACTGGCTGCTGCCGGCGCTCGCGCTTGCCGCGGGCATCACGAATCTCGGCTTCGTGTGGGGCGCGATCCACGGCCAGGTGATGCGCGTGCTGCTGCTGTTCTATCTGACGCCCGCGTGGACCGCGCTGTTCGCGCATTTCATCCTGCACGAGCGGCTGACGTGGTCCGGCGCGGCGCTCGCCGCGCTGTCGCTCGCCGGCGCGGTGACGATGCTGTGGTCGCCGCGGCTCGGCGTTCCGATGCCCGGCAGTCTCGCCGAATGGGCCGGGCTCGCGGGCGGCATGGGTTTCGCGATGAGCAACGTGCTGATCCTGAAAACGAGCCGGGTGCTGCCGGACATGAAACCCGAGATGCGCACCGCGACGATCTTCGGCGGCGCGGCGCTGTTCAGCGCGCTCGCGTCGTTGCTGGAACCGATGCCCGCGCCGCCCAGCGGCGCGCATCTGGGCACCGCGGCGTGGCTGGTGCTCGGCCTCGGACTGCTGCTCGCGTCGAACAACATGCTCGTGCAGTATGGGCTCGCGCGGGTGCCGGCCAATCGCGCGTCGATCATCATGCTGTTCGAGCTGGTCGTCACCGCGCTCTCCGCGTGGCTGTTCGCGGGCGAGGTGCCGGGTCCGCGCGAATGGGCCGGCGGCGCGTGCATCGTGCTCGCATCGGCGTTATCGAGCTGGGTGCATCGCACGAAGACGGCGCCGCCCGATCCCGCGATCGACGGCACGGACGCGCCCGGCGGGCCTGATCGCGACGATGACGGACAGCCCCGCCGCGACGATCGTGGCGAGCACCGCAAGGGCGGCAAGAATCGCTCACGCGCGATGGTATGATTCCCCCTCATTAGCCGGCGCGTGCGCGCAAGCGTGTGCTCGGGCGATACCGGAACGGTACCCGGGCGCGAGCGGCCGGCACCCGAATTGCGAAGGCTCGCGAGGTTGCGTGGGGCCATCCCGCCACGGCGGTGAGCGGCTGGCGCCACCTCGCGAGCCACCTATCATTCTTACTCGAACAGCGAAATCGCCGTGCGTCTGACCTCGATCAAACTCGCTGGCTTCAAATCCTTCGTCGATCCCACGCATTTCCAGGTCCCCGGCCAACTGGTCGGCGTCGTCGGGCCGAACGGATGCGGCAAATCCAACATCATCGATGCCGTGCGCTGGGTGCTCGGCGAATCGCGCGCGTCGGAATTGCGCGGCGAGTCGATGCAGGACGTGATCTTCAACGGCTCCACCGCCCGCAAGCCCGGCAGCCGCGCGAGCGTCGAACTCGTGTTCGACAACGCCGATGGCCGCGCCGCCGGCCAGTGGGGCCAGTATGCGGAGATCGCCGTCAAGCGCGTGCTCACGCGCGACGGTACCTCGAGCTACTACATCAACAATCTGCCGGCCCGCCGCCGCGACATCCAGGACATCTTCCTCGGCACCGGCCTCGGGCCGCGCGCGTACGCGATCATCGGGCAGGGCATGATCGCGCGCCTGATCGAGGCGAAGCCGGAAGAGCTGCGGGTGTTCCTGGAAGAAGCCGCCGGCGTGTCGAAGTACAAGGAACGCCGCCGCGAGACCGAGAACCGTCTGCACGACACGCGCGAGAACCTGACGCGGGTCGAGGACATCGTCCGCGAACTCGGTACGAATCTCGAAAAGCTCGAAGCGCAGGCGGTCGTCGCAACGCGTTATCGCGAGTTGCAAAGCGACGGCGAGGAAAAGCAGCGTCTGCTGTGGCTGCTGCGCAAGAACGAAGCGGGCGGCGAGCAGCAGCGCCAGCAACGCGCGATCGAACAGGCGCAGATCGACCTCGAGGCGCAGACCGCGAAGCTGCGCGAAGTCGAACTGGAACTCGAAACGCTGCGCGTCGCCCATTACTCGGCGAGCGACGCGATGCAGGGCGCGCAGGGCGCGCTGTACGAAGCGAATGCGGAAGTGAGCCGGCTCGAGGCGGAGATCCGCTTCATCGTCGAGTCGCGCAACCGGGTGCAGGCGCAGATCGCCGCGTTGAGCGCGCAGCGCGAGCAGTGGCAGTCGCAGGCGACGAAGGCACAGGACGATATCGCCGACGCCGAGGAACAGCTGGCGGTTGCCGAAGAAAAGGCTGCGCTCGCCGAAGAGGACGCGGCCGCGAAGCACGACGCGCTGCCCGCGCTCGAAGCGCGCTGGCGCGACGCGCAGGCGGAGCTGAACACCGAGCGCGGCGGCATCGCGCAGACCGAGCAGGCGCTCAAGCTCGAAGCCGCGCATCAGCGCAATGCCGATCAGCAGTTGCAGCAATTGCAGCAGCGTCAGGAGCGGCTGAAGTCGGAAGAGGGCGGGCTCGACGCTCCCGACGAGGCGCAGCTCGAGGAGTTGCGCATGCAACTGGCCGAGCACGAGGAAATCCTGCACGACGCGCAGGCGCGCCTGGCCGATGCGCAGGAAACGCTGCCGCGGCTCGATGGCGAGCGCCGCGCCGCGCAGGAGCGCGTGCAGGCCGAAAGCGCGCAGATCCATCAACTCGACGCGCGTCTTGCCGCCTTGAAGCAGTTGCAGGAAAACGTGCAGACCGAGGGCAAGATCCAGCTGTGGCTCGACAAGCATGAGCTGGGCAGCCTGCCGCGCCTGTGGAAGAAGCTGCATGTCGAGGCCGGCTGGGAAACCGCGCTCGAAGCGGTGCTGCGCGAGCGTCTTGCCGCGCTCGAAGTGTCGAATCTCGACTGGGTCAAGGCGTTCGCAAGCGACGCGCCGCCGGCCAAGCTCGCGTTCTACGCGCCGCCGTCGGCGGGGCAGCCGGCCGCCGCGCCGGGCGCGTTGCGCTCGCTGTTGTCGCTGGTGCGCATCGAAGATGCCGGCATTCGCGCGGTGCTGGGCGACTGGCTCGGCCTGTCGTTCGTCGCCGACGATCTGCAGCAGGCGCTCGCGATGCGCTCGCAACTGCCGGAAGGCGGCGCGTTCGTCGTCAAGGCGGGCCACGTGGTCACGCGCGTCGGCGTGCAGTTGTACGCAGCCGATTCCGAACAGGCCGGCATGCTGGCCCGTCAGCAGGAAATCGAGAATCTCGGCCGCCAGGTGCGGGCCCAGGCACTGCTCGCCGACGAGGCGAAGGCCGCCGCGATCCGCGCCGAAGCCGCGCACACGCAAGCGGCGCAAGCGCTCGCCGAGCTGCGTCAGCAGGCCGAACGCGCGACGCAGCGCGTGCACGCATTGCAGATGGACGTGCTCAAGCTCACCCAGGCGCACGAACGCTATACGCAGCGCAGCACGCAGATTCGCGAAGAACTCGAGGAAATCACCGCGCAGGTCGACGAGCAGCGCGCGCTGCGGGCCGAATCGGAAGCGAACTTCGAGCGCCACGACGGCGAGCTGGCCGAGTTGCAGGCGCGTTTCGAAGATCATCAGCTGGCATTCGAAGCGCTCGACGAGCAGCTGAGCGCCGCGCGCGGCGAAGCGCGCGATCTCGACCGCGCCGCCACCGACGCGCGCTTCGCGGCGCGCAATATGGCGAACCGTATCGACGAGCTGAAGCGCAGCATCCAGGTCGCGCACGAGCAGAGCGAGCGCGTCGCCGGGTCGCTCGAAGACGCGCGCGCCGAACTCGAAACGATCAACGAGCAGACCGCGCACACGGGTCTCCAGGACGCGCTCGATATCCGCACGGTCAAGGAAGAGGCGCTGCGCGCGGCGCGCGTCGAACTCGACGACCTGAGCACGAAGCTGCGCTCGGCCGACGAAACCCGTCTCACCGCCGAGCGCGCCTTGCAGCCGCTGCGCGATCGCGTCAACGAATTGCAGCTGAAGGAGCAGGCCGCGCGCCTGAGCGGCGAGCAGTTCATCGAGCAACTCGCCGCGGCGGGCGTCGACGAGGCCGAATTGCAGGCGAAGCTCACGCCGGACATGAAGCCGTCGTATCTGCAGGGCGAAGTCACGCGCATCAACAACGCGATCGTCGCGCTCGGGCCGGTCAACATGGCCGCGCTCGATGAACTGAAGGCGGCGACCGAGCGCAAGACCTTCCTCGACGCGCAATCGGCCGATCTGACGAGCGCGATCGAAACGCTCGAAGACGCGATCCGCAAGATCGACGCGGAAACGCGCACGCTGCTGCAAAGCACGTTCGACGAAGTGAACCGTCATTTCGGCGAGCTGTTCCCGCGCCTGTTTGGCGGCGGCCAGGCAAAGCTGATCATGACCGGCGACGAGATCCTCGATGCCGGCGTGCAGGTGATGGCGCAGCCGCCTGGCAAGAAAAATTCGACGATTCATCTGCTGTCGGGCGGCGAGAAGGCGCTCACGGCGACCGCGCTGGTGTTCGCGATGTTCCAGCTGAATCCCGCGCCGTTCTGTCTGCTCGACGAAGTGGACGCGCCGCTCGACGACGCCAATACCGAGCGTTTCGCGAATCTGGTGCGGGCGATGTCGGACAAAACCCAGTTCCTGTTTATCTCGCACAACAAGATCGCGATGGAGATGGCGCAGCAACTGATCGGCGTGACGATGCAGGAGCAGGGCGTGTCGCGGATCGTCGCGGTCGACATGGAAACGGCCGCCGGTTTCGCCCAGAATATCGTTTAAGTTAAGGCCTTCGCGGGCGTGCGCGTTCAGCGCGGCGGCTTCGCATGAAGACCGCGCGACAACTGAAGCGGACGCGGAGCCGCGCGGATAGAAGAATTGCTGATGGAGCATGCATGGACGAGTTGACACTCGGTTTGATCGGCGCGGGCGCCGTGGTGGTCGGCGGCGTGGTCGTGTACAACGCGTGGCAGGGCGCCAAGGTGCGCCGCAAGATGCCGCGGCCAATGCCGGCCGAGACCGCCGAGAGCTTTGCGCGGGATGAGCATCAGGAGCAGAGTCCGTTCATCGAGCCGGCGCGGCCCACCACGCGACGCGAGCCGGCGGCGAGCGCCGCCTCGGACGCGGATCCGACTGCCGCGCGCGTCGAGCCGACGTTTGGCGCGAGCGCCGCGCCGCTCGATACGCCAGCCGATATCCAGGCGGAAATGACGTCGGCGAACGGTTATCCGGCCGCCGAGGCCGAAGGCGAGCAGCAGCACGCCGCGGCGCAAGCCGGCGAAACAGAACCGCCCGCCGATGCGGGCGCGCCGAGGCAAGCGCCGGCCGCACAGGAGCGCGTCGAGCCGATTCTGCCCGCGGCCACGACGATTTCGTCGGCGCCGCCCGCGATCGTCGATCGCCGTATCGACTGCATCGTGCCGATCCGGCTCAATGGCGCGGTGGCCGGCGACAAGGTGATTCCGCTTGCGCAGCGTCTGCGCCGCGCCGGCAGCAAGCCGGTGCATATCGAGGGCAAGCCGGAAGGCGGCGCATGGGAACTGCTGCAGAACGGCGCGCGCTATGAGGAATTGCGCGCGGCCGTGCAACTGGCCAATCGCAGCGGCGCGTTGAACGAGCTCGAGTTCTCCGAATTCGTCACCGGCGTGCAGCAGTTTGCCGATGCGCTCGACGCGGCGCCGGAATTTCCCGACATGCTCGAAACGGTCGCGATGGCGCGCGAGCTCGACGGCTTCGCCGCGCAGTGCGACGCGCAACTGTCGATCAACGTACTGTCCGATGGCGCGCCGTGGTCGGCCAACTATGTGCAGGCAGTCGCGTCGCAGGACGGCCTGCTGTTGTCACGCGACGGTACGCGCTTCGTCAAACTCGACTCGCGGCAGAGCCCGGTATTCATGCTGCAATTCGGCGATACCAATTTCCTGCGCGACGACCTGACCTACAAGGGCGGCGAGATGATCACGCTGGTGCTCGACGTGCCGGTTGCCGATGAAGACATCCTGCCGTTCCGGCTGATGTGCGACTACGCGAAATCGCTCGCGGAGCGCATCGGCGGGCGCGTAGTCGACGATGGCCGGCGCCCGCTGCCCGAGAGCGCGCTGCTGGCGATCGAAAAGCAGTTGATGACGCTGTACGCGAAGCTCGAACAGGCGGGAATTCCGGCGGGCTCGCCGGCTACGCGGCGCCTGTTCAGCCAGTAACGCTTCAACGTTTTTGTGTTTCGAAGACGGCCGCGCCTGGTGCGGCCGTCTTCGTTTCTGCGCGCGTATTGATGCATTGCAATGCTCGATTCATTGGATTGCCGCGCGGCGTCGCGAAGCGGTGTTCTGCGGCGCAGCGCGGGCTCGGCGAACGATGCGGACAGCGCGACGCATGCGTGTTCCGAACTCGGCCGGCCGGCGCTTCGCAATAACCCCCGGATCCGCCATTCGGCCGATGTACACGGGCACGCTTCCTGCGATAATCCGATGTCTGAATTTGACCTTGAGAAGCTTCCGACAGCATGGCCCGAACTCCCGTCCCTTCTTCAGAATCCAGCGCTCCGGGCGAGCGTGCCGCATGGCTGCGCGCGGAGCTCGAACGCGCGAATTACGCGTACTACGTGCTCGATCAGCCGGACCTGCCGGACGCCGAGTACGACAAGCTGTTCAAGGAACTGGAGCGTATCGAAACCGGGCATCCGGACCTGATCGTGCCGGACTCGCCGACCCAGCGCGTCGGCGGCGAGGCGGCGAGCGGCTTCGAGCCGGTCGTGCACGATCAGCCGATGCTGTCGCTGAACAACGGTTTCGCCGACGAAGACATCGTCGCCTTCGACAAGCGCGTCGGCGACGCGCTCGGCAAGAATGCGAGCGAGCCGCCGGTGCCGGTCGAGTATGCAGCCGAGCTGAAATTCGACGGCCTCGCGATTTCGCTGCGTTACGTCGACGGCGTGTTCGTGCAGGCGTCCACGCGCGGAGACGGCACGACCGGCGAGAACGTCACCGAAAACGTCCGCACGATCCGTTCGATTCCACTGAAGCTGAAGGGCAGGCGCGTGCCGCGCGTGCTCGACGTGCGCGGCGAAGTGCTGATGTTCAAGCGCGATTTCGAGCGTCTGAACGAACGTCAGCGCGCCGCCGGGCAACGCGAATTCGCGAACCCGCGCAACGCGGCCGCGGGCAGTCTGCGTCAGCTTGATTCGAAGATCACCGCGCAGCGGCCGCTGTCGTTTTTCGCCTATGGGATCGGTGTGCTCGAAGGCATCGAGATGCCGGCCACACATAGCGAACTGCTCGACTGGTACAAGGAAATGGGCTTGCCGGTCAACGGCGAGCGCGCGGTCGTGCACGGCGCCGATGGCCTACTCGGCTTTTTCCGCGCGGTCGGCGAGAAGCGCGACAAGCTGCCGTACGACATCGACGGCGTCGTGTACAAGGTCAACCGCCGCGACGAGCAGGAGGCGCTCGGCTTCGTGTCGCGCGCGCCGCGTTTCGCGCTCGCGCACAAATTCCCTGCGCAGGAAGCGCTGACGAAGCTCGTCGCGATCGACGTGCAGGTCGGCCGCACGGGCGCGATTACGCCGGTTGCGCGTCTGGAGCCGGTGTTCGTCGGCGGTGCGACGGTCACCAATGCGACGCTGCACAACGAGGACGAAGTGAGCCGCAAGGACATCCGCATCGGCGATACGGTGATCGTGCGGCGCGCCGGCGATGTGATTCCGGAAGTGGTGAGCGCGCTGCTCGATCGCCGTCCGGCTGACGCGCGCGAATTTGTGATGCCCACGCAGTGCCCGGTGTGCGGTTCGGCGATTGAGCGCTTGCCCGACGAAGCGATCGCGCGCTGCACCGGCGGGCTCATCTGTCCGGCGCAGCGCAAGCAGGCGCTGTGGCATTTCGCGCAGCGGCGCGCGCTCGATATCGACGGCCTCGGCGAAAAGATCATCGATCAGCTGGTCGAGCAGAACCTCGTGCGCACGCCGGCCGATCTGTTCAACCTCGGTTTCGCGACGCTCGCGGAGCTCGATCGCTTCGCCGACAAATCGGCGCAGAACCTGCTCGACTCGCTCGAAAAAGCCAAGCACACGACGCTCGCGCGTTTTGTCTATGCGCTGGGGATTCGCCATGTCGGCGAGTCGACTGCGAAAGATCTCGCGAAGCACTTCGGTTCGCTGACGCCGATCATGGACGCTTCGCTCGAAGAGCTGCTCGAAGTAAACGACGTGGGGCCCGTGGTCGCCGAATCGATCCACCAGTTCTTCGCCGAGGAGCACAACCGCACGGTGATCGAGCAACTGCGCGCGCCGGGCAGGGTCAGGTGGCCGGAGGGGCCGCCCGCGCCGAAGGCACCGCAGGGCGTGCTGGCCGGCCAGACGGTGGTACTGACCGGCACGTTGCCGAACCTGTCGCGCGAGGATGCGAAGGAAATGCTCGAGGCGGCCGGCGCGAAGGTGGCCGGGTCGGTGTCGAAGAAAACCAGTTACGTGGTGGCGGGCGCCGACGCGGGCAGCAAGCTGGCGAAGGCCGAGGAACTCGGCATCCCGGTACTCGACGAAGATGGCATGCGCAAGCTCCTGGAGGGACATTGATGATCCACGACATTCTCAAGATGGGCGATCCGCGCCTGCTGCGTATCGCCGAGCCGGTCGATCACTTCGACACGCCCGAATTGCATAAGCTCGTGGAGGACATGTTCGAGACCATGCACGATGCGAACGGCGCGGGTCTTGCCGCGCCGCAGATCGGCGTCAATCTGCAGGTGGTGATCTTCGGCTTCGGCAAGAACGAGCGCTATCCGGATGCGCCGCCGGTGCCGGAGACGGTGCTGATCAACCCGACCGTCACGCCGGTCTCGCAGGACATGGAGGAGAGCTGGGAGGGCTGCCTGTCGGTGCCGGGGCTGCGCGGCGTGGTGAGCCGCTTTTCGATGATCCGGTACCACGGCTTCGATCAGTTCGGCAATCCGATCGACCGGGTGGCCGAGGGCTTTCATGCACGGGTCGTGCAGCACGAATGCGATCATCTGATCGGCAAGCTGTACCCGATGCGGATCCACGACTTCTCGAAGTTCGGTTTCACCGAGGTGCTGTTTCCGGAGCTCGATCCGAATAGCGACGATTGAACGGCAAGCGCGCCAGGTTGCCGGATCGAGAGTAAAAAAACCCACGCGCAGGCGTGGGTTTTTTTTACGGGTTCAGCGCGCCGGCTTCGCAAAAAGCCGGCATGGCGGTCGCGATCAGAACGTTTCGTGTTCCGACAGATAACGCCATTGGCCCGGCGGCAGCGCGCCGAGCACCACACGGCCCATGCGTACACGCTTCAGGCCGACGACTTCGAGGCCGACCAGTTCGCACATCCGGCGAATCTGACGCTTCTTGCCTTCGCGCAGCACGAAGCGCAACTGTTCGCCGTTCTGCCAGCTTACTTCGGCGGGACGCAGCGGCACGTCGTCGAGCGACAGACCGTGGCGCAGCAGTGCGAGGCTTTCGGCCGGAAAACGGCTCTCGACGTCGACGGTGTGTTCGCCATACGCGACGCGCACCAGATATTCCTTGTCGACTTCCGAATGCCCGCCGATCAGCTGTTTCGCAATCCGGCCGTCCTGGGTCAGCACGAGCAGGCCGGTCGAATCGATGTCGAGCCGCCCGGCTGGCGCCAGCTGGCGCAGATGCGAGACCGCGAACGCAATGCCCGACTGGTCGCCTTCCCAGCGGTTCTCCGGCGTGACGAGCGTGATGGCCGGCTGATAGCCGTCTTCGGCCTGACCCGAAACCAGACCGACCGGCTTGTGGATCAGCACCGTCACCTGGCTCGACTGCGCGGCTTCGGCAGCCGGATCGATGTCGATGCGCTGGTCCGGATAGACCTTCGTGCCGAGCGTATCGACGCGTTCGCCGTCGACCATGACCCAGCCTTTTTCGATCCATTCATCGGCCTCGCGGCGCGAGCAGATACCGAGTTTGGACATCAGCTTCGACAGGCGCAACATGCCGGGCGCGTCTTCCCGGTCGCGGCGCGGCGGTGGCGGGGTGTCGTGCGGTGCGTCGTGCCGTGCGTTTTGAGACGTGTTTTGAGACGCGTCGCGCGGTGTGTCGATTTCCGCGTCTCGTCGTCGCGGCGTCGCTGGTACGGCCGGATGCGGTTTGCCGGCGCGCGCGGGGCGCTCGTCGGTGGCACGGCGCGCGGCGGCCGGCGAAGTTTTGTCGAAGCCGCGGGCAGGGCGTTCGCCCGCTTCGCTCCGGCGCATCGTGCGCTCGCCGAATTCCCGTTTGGCGGGGGCCCAGTCGCCGCGTTCGCTACGCTCGCCGCGCGGCTTGTTGCCGTCGCCACGGTCGTCACGCGGGGCGCGCGAGGGCCGCTCCGAGCGCTCCGAACGCTCGCCGTAGCTGCCCGTCCCGGGTTTCGCGAAGCCGCGCTCGCCGCGCTCGCCTTCGAAGCGGCGCGCAGCGCCTGCACCACGCTCACCGCGCTCGACGCCGCGCCGTTGCGGTGCGCCGCGCTCACTGCCGAAGCGCGGACGATCGGCGGCATCACGCTCACCGCGCGCCGGCCGCTCACCGCGTGTGCCGCCTTCCGACGGACGGCCAGTGCCCGTGCGCGAACCGCTGAACGGGCGACGCTCGCCGTCGTCGCGGCGGGGAGGGCGATCACCGAAACTGCGCGGCGCGCGCTCGCCGCGATCCGCACTGCCTTCGAAGCGGCGCGGTGCGCGTTCGGTGCGTTCGCCCGCGCCTTCGAAGCGGCGCTGTGTGCGTTCGCCGCGTTCGCCCGAGCCTTCGAAGCGGCGCGGTGCGCGTTCGGTGCGTTCGCCCGCGCCTTCGAAGCGGCGCGGTGCGCGTTCGCCACGATCACCCGAGCCTTCGAAGCGGCGCGGTGTGCGTTCGCCGCGTTCGCCCGAGCCCTCGAAACGGCGCGGTGCGCGTTCGCCGCGTTCGCCCGCACCTTCGAAGCGGCGCGGTGTGCGTTCGCCGCGTTCGCCCGAGCCCTCGAAACGGCGCGGTGCGCGCTCGCCACGGTCACCCGAGCCTTCGAACCGACGCGGTGTGCGTTCGCCACGATCACCAGAGCCCTCGAAACGGCGCGGTGCGCGCTCGCCACGGTCACCCGCACCTTCGAAGCGGCGCGGTGTGCGTTCGCCGCGTTCGCCCGAGCCCTCGAAACGGCGCGGTGCGCGCTCGCCACGATCACCCGAGCCCTCGAAGCGGCGCGGTGCGCGCTCGCCACGATCACCCGCGCCTTCGAACCGGCGCGGTGCGCGTTCGCCACGCTCCCCGCCACCAGCCGGTCGCCGCGGCGACCCTGTGGTGGCCGTGCTCCGCTCGCGCGCGAACGATCCTTCGGCGCGCTCCGCGCGCACGCCGTCGCGGGCCGAACCGGACTCCGCCAGCGGCGGCTTGGGCCGCGCCGGACGGGTCGGCTTACGCGCGGACGCGCTCCCGGAACGGACAGGGGCGCGTTCGGTCGATGCCGGCCGCGGATGCTTGGCTGTTAATTTGACTCGCATGAATTCTCACACTGCGATCGCGCGCAGCAATTCGGTTTCGACCTGTATTTGCAGGCGGTTGTCCGACAGGCTGTGTCCTTCGAGCAGGAACACGTCCTCGACGCGTTCGCCGAGCGTATTGATCCGCGCCGACGCGACGCCGACCCGGTGCTCGGCCAGCACGCGCGCGATCGAATAAAGAAGGCCCGGCCGGTCGTTCGCCGACACGGACAGGATGTAGTATTGGCCGCGCTCGTCGGCCCGCAGGTCGACGCGCGGGGTAATCGGAAAGGTGCGCGACAGGCGCGACAAGCGGCCCTTCGACGGCCCCGGCAGCAGCGTGCCGTGGCCGGTAAGGCGTGCGCTCAGCTCCTGTTCGACCAGATTGGCGATGTCGCGATAATGGACGTCCTGCTCGGTATGCGCGACGAGGAAGTTGTCGAGCGCATAGCCGTGGCGAGTCGTGCTCACACGCGCATCGAGCACGGACAGCCCGTTGCGGTCGAAGTACGCGCAGATGCCGGCGAACAGATCCGGCTGATCCTTCACGTAGACGAGCACCTGCAACGCTTCGCCGATCGGCGACGGGCGCGCCCGCACGAGCGGCGTCGGGGATTCGACATGACGGTAGAGCACGCGCGTTTGCCACGCGATATCGGCCGCATCGTGGCGCAGGAAATAACCGACGTCGAGCTTGCTCCACAGCGCCCGTTGCGCGCCTTCCGGCACCGTCTCCAGCCGCAGCAGCGCGAGCGCTTCCTCCTGGCGCGACTTCAGTTCCGAATGCGCGTCGGGGCGGGCGCCGCCGAGCACCGCGAGCGTGCTGCGGTACAGATCCTCGAGCAGCTTGCCTTTCCACGTGTTCCAGACCTTCGGACTGGTGCCGCGGATATCGGCCACGGTCAGCAGATAAAGCGCGGTAAGGCGGCGCTCGGTGCCGACCAGCCCGGCAAAACGCTTGATCACTTCAGGGTCGCTCGTGTCCTGCTTCTGCGCGACCTGGCTCATCGTCAGATGCTGCTGCACCAGCCAGACGATCAGATCGCCGTCCTCGTCTTCGATGCCGTGCTGACGGCAAAAGCGCTGCGCGTCGGCCATGCCGAGCGTCGAGTGGTCGCCGCCGCGGCCTTTCGCGATGTCGTGAAAGAGCGCCGCCACGTATAGCACCCATTCGCGCTCGAAGCTGACCATCAACTGGCTGCAGAACGGATATTCGTGCGTATGTTCGGCCACCGCGAAGCGGCGCAGATTGCGCAGCACCATCAGGATGTGCTGATCGACCGTATAGACGTGATACAGGTCGTGCTGCATCTGGCCGACGATGCGCCGGAAATTCAGCAGATAGCGGCCGAGCACGCTCGTCTGGTTCATCAGCCGGAACGCATGGGTGATGCCGGCCGGCTGCTTCAGGATCTCCATGAACAGGCGCCGGTTTTCCGGATCGCGCCGCCAGTGCTGATCCATCACGTCGCGGGCGTTGTAGATCGCGCGCAGCGTGCGTGCCGACAGGCCCTTCACGCCGGGCGTGCGTTCATAAAGCAGGAACGCTTCGAGGATCGCATTCGGCTCGCGCACGAACACGTCGTCGGAGGCGATTTCGAGCATGCCCTGCTTTTCGACGAAACGGTCCGACAGCACGCGCGTGATACCGCTCGTGTTCGGGAAAAGCTGCGCCTCGATGTTCTGGATCAGGATCGTCGCCAGCTGCGTGACCGCTTTCGCGGCCCAGTAGTAGCGGCGCATCAGCTGTTCGCTCGCGCGTTTGGCGGCGGTCGGATGGTAGCCGAGGCTTTCCGCGACCGGCGTCTGCAGATCGAATACCAGAATGTCCTGGCGGCGGCCCGCGATCACGTGCAGCCGCGCCCGCAGCGACTTCAGAAAGCCCTCGTTGCGGCGCAGCTCGCGCGCCTCGCGCTCGGTGATGAGACCGCGCGCATCGAGTTCGCGCCAGCTGCTGCCGAAGCCGGCCGCCTGGGTGACCCACAGGATCAGTTGCAGATCGCGCAAGCCGCCCGGGCTTTCCTTGATGTTCGGTTCGAGTGCGTACGGCGTGTCCTGAAATTTCGCGTGGCGCTGGCGCATTTCGAGCACCTTCGCCTGGAAGAACGCCTTTGGATCGAGCGCGGCGCGGTAACGCCGCGCGAAATCGTCGAACAGCGCCGCGCTGCCGGTGATGCGCCGTGCCTCCAGCAGCGAGGTGCGCACGGTGACGTCGTTGGCCGCTTCCACGAGGCACTCCGACACGCTGCGCACGCTGCTGCCGAGTTCGAGGCCGAGATCCCACGCGAGGCCGATGAAGCGCTCGATGCGTGCGTCGAGATGCGAACACGGCGCATCGGGCAGCAGCACCAGAATGTCGATATCGGAGTGGGGCGCGAGTTCGCCGCGCCCGTAGCCGCCGACCGCGACGAGCGCCAGCTCGCCGGGCAGCTCGCAGGTGTTCCAGGCGGCGCGCAGGGAGACGTCGGTGGCGCGCGCGAGCGCGGCCATCAATGCGTCGACGTTGGTGGCTGTGCGAAAGCGTTCCAGCAACTGGGCCTTGGCCGCCTTGTAGTCCTCCTTCAGCGACGTGGCTTGGGCGGGGGCGACGGCTGGAGCGCTACTCATTGGCAGGCGGGTGATCAGGGCGGAGCGTGCTCAGGCGGTGGCCGCGACGACGGGCAGACGCGCGGGCGGACGCGCGGGCGTGCCGGCCGACACGGTCAGCACGTCGTAGCCGGTCTCGGTGACGAGCACGGTGTGCTCCCATTGCGCCGACAGGCTGCGGTCGCGGGTCTTGACGGTCCACTGATCCGGCATCGTGCGGATGTCGCGGCGCCCGGCGTTGATCATCGGCTCGATCGTGAAGATCATGCCCGGCTGCAGTTCGAGCCCGGTGCCGGGACGGCCGTAGTGCAGGATTTGCGGATCTTCGTGGAACACGGTGCCGATGCCGTGGCCGCAGTATTCGCGCACCACGCTGTAGCCGAGGCCTTCGGCATGCTTCTGGATCGCATAGCCGATGTCGCCGAGATGCGCGCCGGGGCGCACCTGGTCGATGCCGAGCCACATGCATTCGAAGGTGGCCTGCACGAGCCGTTTGGCCATGATCGAGCCTTCACCGACGATGAACATGCGGCTGGTGTCGCCAAAATAGCCTTCCTTGATGACGGTGATGTCAATATTGAGCGCGTCGCCGTTCTTCAGCGCCTTGTCGCCGGGGATGCCATGGCAGATCACGTCGTTGACGGAAATGCAGGTAGCTTTCGGATAGGGCGGGTAGCCGGGCGGCTGGTAGTTCAGCGGCGCCGGCACGGTGCCCTGTTCCTTCAGCATGTATTCGTGGCACAGGCGGTCGAGTTCGCCGGTCGTGACGCCCGCCTTGACGAACGGGGTGATGTAGTCGAGCACTTCGCTGGCGAGCCGGCAGGCGACGCGCATCTGCGCGATATCGTGATCGTTTTTTAGGGTAATAGCCATGAGTCGGGCCTGAAATGCGGTTTATCGCGAGATTATCTCACCATATTTCCGCCGCCGCAGGCTTTTACAAGCGGGTCTGGGCGTTTGGGCGCGGGTGTGGCTGACGCTTCTGAAGGTGTGTTTCGTAGCGGCTTTCGCCAGCCGGCGATCGATCGTCCAGATTAAGAGCGCGATTTCGGGCCTGCCTGGCGCGGCTGAAGCGGGCCGCGCGCGGAGCCCATGCGCGGCGCGCGGGCACTACCCGCGCAGGTTGAGTGCGCGACTAGTCGCGTGCTATAATCTTTGGCTAAGTCGATCCAGGTTCGGTTTGTATTGCATTGTGGATTACATTGCGATGCAACTGGTCGGGAACGGCTTCTCGTGGCGCCGCGGTTTGCCTGCGTCGCGAGTCATGAAGCAGTACAGGCAGTCCACTCGCAAGCCGGCGCACCCAGGGTGTCGTCGCGTTCCAGCCGAAATCAAGGCGGGCGCGGCCGATGCGGCAGCCGGCTTAAGACCCAACCCTCGCGGAGATTTTCATGGCAGTTACGATGCGTCAAATGCTGGAAGCCGGTGTCCACTTCGGTCACCAAACGCGCTTCTGGAACCCCAGGATGGCCCCGTTCATTTTCGGTCATCGCAACAAGATTCACATCATCAACCTCGAAAAGACGCTGCCGATGTACAACGATGCGCTGAAGTACGCGCGTCAGTTGGCATCGAACCGCGGCACGATCCTGTTCGTCGGCACGAAGCGTCAGTCGCGCGACACGATCGCCCAGGAAGCGCAGCGCGCCGGTATGCCGTTCGTCAACGCGCGCTGGCTCGGCGGCATGCTGACCAACTTCAAGACGCTGAAGGTTTCGATCAAGCGCCTGAAGGACATGGAAGCGGCGCTGGAAGCGGGTGAAACCGAGCGCATGAGCAAGAAGGAAGCGCTGCTGTTCGAACGCGAAATGGCCAAGCTGCAAAAATCGATCGGCGGCGTGAAGGACATGGGCGGCATTCCGGACGCGATCTTCGTCGTCGACGTCGGTTACCACAAGATTGCCGTGACCGAAGCCAACAAGCTCGGCATTCCGGTCATCGCCGTGGTCGATACGAACCACTCGCCGGAAGGTGTGGACTACGTGATCCCGGGTAACGACGACGCCAGCAAGGCCGTCGCCCTGTACGCGGCTGGCGTGGCCGACGCGATCCTCGAAGGCCGCGCGAACGCGGTCAACGAAGTGGTCCAGGCAGCGCGTGGCGGTGACGGCGACGAGTTCGTCGAGGTCAACCCGGAAGCGTAAGGCTGCCCAGTGTCCGGCATAAAAGGGGGCTTTCAAGAGGCCCCCTTTTTTTAAGCCGCGACGCTTGTAACAGGTGTTGTAACGAGCATCTGGCAGGATGCTTCCGGCGGCGCCCGGCGCACCGCTCGCAAAAATACGCGAAAAACGCTGAAACGAATTCCTGCCGCCGGCATCGAAATGCGGGCGGCGTGTGACAGACAGAACCCAAGGAGCAAATGATGGCGGCAATTACCGCAAGCATGGTTGCAGAACTGCGCGCAAAGACCGACGCGCCGATGATGGAGTGCAAGAAGGCGCTGACGGAAGCCGACGGCGATCTGGCGCGCGCCGAAGAGCTGCTGCGCGTGAAGCTCGGCAACAAGGCGAGCAAGGCGGCATCGCGCGTGACGGCTGAAGGCGTCGTCGCATCGTTCATCGGTGGCAACGCCGGTTCGCTGGTCGAGCTGAACTGCGAAACCGACTTCGTCTCGAAGAACGACGATTTCCTCGCGTTCTCGAAAAAGGTCGCCGAGCTGGTCGCGACCCAAAGCCCGGCTGACGTCGCCGCGCTGTCGGCATTGCCGCTCGACGGCTCGACGGTCGACGCGGTGCGTCTCGCGCTGGTCGGCAAGATCGGCGAAAACCTGTCGATTCGCCGCTTCGAGCGCTTCGAAACCGCGAACAGGCTGGCAGCGTACCTGCATGGCACGCGCATCGGCGTGCTGGTCGAGTACACCGGCGCGGACGAGCAGGTCGGTAAGGATGTGGCAATGCACATCGCCGCAATGAAGCCGGTTTCGCTGTCGTCGAACGACGTGCCGGCGGACCTGATCGCGAAGGAACGCAGCATCGCTGAGCAGAAGGCCGCCGAATCGGGCAAGCCGGCTGAAATCGTCGCGAAGATGGTCGACGGCAGCGTGCAGAAGTACCTGAAGGAAGTGTCGCTGCTGAACCAGGCGTTCGTTAAGAACGACAAGCAGACGATCGAGCAGATGCTGAAGGCAGCGAACTCGAGCGTGCAGAAGTTTGCATTGTTCGTGGTCGGCGAAGGCATCGAGAAGAAGCAGGACGACTTCGCCGCGGAAGTGGCCGCCCAGGTCGCTGCTGCAAAGCAACAATAAGCGTTACCTAAGCTTCACAGCCGTACCGTTGCACCCGCGGCGAGGCAAGACCTCGCCGCGCTCGGCAGCTCCGCAAGGCCGCGCACGGGTTGACCCTCGCCGCGCGGCCGCCGCGGGCGAACCTCGGGGTTCGTCAATTTGGCGGCGCTTGCCCGAATCAGCATTTCACCCCTACATTAGTCCCTTGTTGTTGCCCTGTTCTGCACGATCTGGATACCTCTATGCCCACTGCCTATAAACGCGTCCTGCTTAAACTCTCCGGTGAAGCTCTGATGGGCGACGATGCCTTCGGCATCAATCGCGCGACCATCGAACGAATGGTGGCGGACGTGGCCGAAGTGGTCCGTCTCGGAACGCAGCTGGCCGTGGTGATCGGCGGCGGCAATATCTTCCGTGGCGTGGCGGGCGGCGCGGCCGGCATGGACCGCGCGACGGCCGACTACATGGGCATGCTGGCCACGATGATGAACGCGCTGGCGCTGCAGGACGCGATGCGCCACGCCGGCATCGAGGCGCGCGTGCAATCGGCGCTGCGCATGGACCAGGTGGTCGAGCCGTACATTCGGCCCCGTGCGATCCGTCAGCTCGAGGAAGGCAAGGTCGTGATCTTCGCGGCAGGCACCGGCAACCCGTTCTTCACGACCGACACCGCGGCTGCGCTGCGCGGCTCAGAAATCGGCGCGGAAGTGGTGCTGAAGGCAACCAAGGTGGACGGCGTCTATTCGGCCGATCCGAAGAAGGATCCGAGCGCGACCCGTTACACGACGATCAGCTTCGACGAGGCGATCGGCCGTAATCTGCAGGTGATGGACGCGACGGCCTTCGCGCTGTGCCGTGACCAGAAGCTGCCGATCCGCGTGTTTTCGATTGTCAAGGCCGGTGCGCTCAAGCGCATCGTGCTGGGTGAGGACGAGGGCACCCTCGTCCACGTGTAAACTCTCGTTTACATAACGTGGGCTTTGACGCGAGCCCGGGCCGCCGCATCGCGCGTGCCGGGCGGCTCGCACCGTTTTGAAGGTTCGGAGGTTTAAAAATGTCTGTGGCTGATATCAGGAAGGGCGCTGAACAGAAGATGCAGCGTTCGATCGACGCGTTCAAGAACGACCTGTCGAAGATCCGCACGGGCCGTGCGCATACGGGCCTGCTCGATCATATCCAGTGCGACTACTACGGCTCGCCGGTGCCGATTTCACAGGTCGCGAACCTCACGCTGATCGACGCGCGCACGATCGGCGTGCAGCCGTGGGAAAAGAAGATGGTCCAGGTCGTCGAGAAGGCGATCCGCGAGTCGGACCTCGGTCTGAACCCGGCCACGCACGGCGACGTGATCCGCGTGCCGATGCCTGCGCTCACCGAAGAGCGCCGTCGCGAATTGACCAAGGTCGTGCGCAGCGAAGCCGAAACGGCCAAGGTGGCGGTGCGCAACCTGCGCCGCGACGCCAACGAGCAACTGAAGAAGCTCGTCAAGGACAAGGAAATCTCGGAAGACGACGAGCGTCGCGCCGGCGACGACGTCCAGAAGCTGACCGACCGGTTCGTCGCCGAAATCGACAAACTCGTCGTCACGAAAGAAGCCGAGATCATGACGGTCTGACGCCGTTTGGCTCAGCACTTTCGGATTCTCACTTCTTCACCGGCATTACTGTTCCGACGGCCATGACCTATACCAGTTCAACCGTGCGTGTACCTGAAGTCGCCGCGGTGCCGCGACATATCGCGATCATCATGGATGGCAACGGCCGTTGGGCCACTCAGCGGCGTCTGCCGCGCGTGGCGGGCCATACGCGCGGCGTCGACGCGGTGCGGGCGGCCGTCGAAGCATGCGCGCGGCGGGGCGTCGAATATCTGACGCTATTCGCGTTCAGCTCGGAGAACTGGCGCCGTCCGAACGAAGAGGTATCGTTCCTGATGCGCCTGTTCGTCACCGCGCTCGAGCGCGAGATCGGCAAGCTGCACGCGAACGGTATCCGGCTTCGCGTGGTAGGCGATCTCGAGCGTTTCGACGCAAAGATCCGCGATCTGATCAAACGCGCGGAAACCAAGACCGCGCGCAATACCCGTCTCACGTTGACCATCGCCGCGAATTACGGCGGCCGCTGGGACATCATGCAAGCCACGCGCAAGCTTGCCGAGCAGTCGGCGCTCGCCGGCAAGGCAGTCGAAGTCAACGAGGATTCGTTCGCCGAGCATCTGTCGATGGCCTATGCGCCGGAGCCTGATCTGTTTATCCGCACCGGTGGCGAACGCCGCGTCAGCAACTTCCTGTTGTGGCAGCTTGCCTATACGGAGTTCTATTTCACCGACACCTTCTGGCCGGACTTCGATGCCGACGCGCTCGGTCATGCCATCGCTTCGTACGCCGAGCGTGAACGCCGCTTCGGCCGCACCAGTGCTCAGCTCGAGCCGCAATCGCAGAACGTCGATTCGCTTCCATGCTAAAAACCCGTGTGATCACGGCGATCGTCCTGCTGGCAGTGTTCCTGCCAGTCACGCTGTTCGCGCCGGTCGGCGCGTTCGGCGCGCTGATCGCCTTCGTCGTCGTATTCGCCGCGTGGGAGTGGGCGCGGCTGCTCAAGCTCGACGGCGCGGGTCCGGTGTTGTATGCGCTCGTTGCGGCGCTGGCGCTCGTTACCAGCACGCGGCTCGGCGTCGGCGCCGAGCACGCCAAACCGTTCTTCCAGGCCGCCGCGGTCTTCTGGGTGATCGCCGGTCCGTTCGTGCTGCTGCGCAAGCCCGTGCTCGCGCAGGGCGCATGGCGCACCTTTCTGTTTCTTGCCGGCATCGTCGGTTTCATCGCCTGCTGGCATGCTCTCGTGGCCGCGCGCATGCTGGGTGTGCCGTTCGTGCTGTCGCTGCTGTTATTGGTATGGCTTGCCGATATCGGCGCATACTTCTCGGGAAAAGCATTCGGAAAACACAAACTGGCCCCCGCCATCAGTCCGGGTAAAACCTGGGAGGGTGCAATCGGCGGCTGGTTGCTGGTGATGATCGTCGCGGCGATCGCGGTTTTTTTACACGCGTTCGAGCCGACCTTGTATTCCGCGCTGCTCGCGCAACTGGGCGCGCTGCGCACCGTATTTGCGCTGACCTTGCTGGTGGCCTTCAGCATCGTCGGCGATCTGTTCGAATCGATGTTGAAACGCCAGGCTGGCGTCAAGGACTCGAGCGGCCTGTTGCCGGGGCACGGCGGCGTGCTCGATCGCATCGACGCATTGCTGCCGGTGCTCCCGCTCGCGATGCTGTTGCTCGGCTAGAGAAAGAGATATGCAAAAACGTCTGACATTGCTCGGTTCCACGGGCTCGATTGGAGACAGCACGCTCGACGTCGTCGCGCGTCATCCCGAGCGTTTCTCGATTTACGCGCTGTCCGCGCATCGCAACGGCGACAAGCTCGTCGAGCAATGCCTGCGCTTTGCGCCGGAAGTGGCGGTGGTCGGCGACCCCGACACGGCCGCCAAGGTCGCCGCGAAGCTGCGCGAGGCGGGTAGCAGGACCGAGGTCGCGTACGGGCCGCAAGCGCTCGTCGAGGTCGCGAAGAGCGAGGGCTGCGATACGGTGGTCGCGGCGATCGTCGGCGCGGCCGGTCTCGCGCCGAGCCTCGCCGCCGCGCGCGCGGGCAAGCGCATCCTGCTTGCCAACAAGGAAGCGCTGGTGATGTCCGGCGCGATCTTCATGGACGAGGTGCACGACAACGGCGCGGTGCTGCTGCCGGTCGACAGCGAACACAACGCGATTTTCCAGTGCCTGCCGCGCGAAGCGTCGCTGCACGGCGGCGTCTCCAGGATTATTCTGACCGCGTCGGGCGGCCCGTTCCGCACCCGCGAACCGGCCACGCTCGTCGACGTGACGCCGGACGAAGCCTGCAAGCATCCGAACTGGGTGATGGGCCGCAAGATTTCGGTCGATTCGGCCACGATGATGAACAAGGGCCTCGAAGTGATCGAGGCACACTGGCTGTTCGGCCTGCCGGGCGAGCGCATCGACGTGCTGATCCACCCGCAGAGCGTGATCCATTCGCTGGTGTCGTATGCGGACGGCTCGGTGCTCGCGCAACTCGGCAACCCGGATATGCGCACGCCGATCGCATATGCGCTCGCGTTCCCGGATCGGGTCGATTCGGGCGTCGCCCAGCTCGATCTCGCGGAAATAGCCTCGCTGTCGTTCGAGAAGCCCGACTACAGGCGCTTCCCGTGTCTCGCGCTGGCGACGAAGGCGCTCGCCGAAGGGGGCATTGCGAGCGCGGCGCTGAATGCGGCGAACGAAGTGGCGGTCGAGGCGTTCCTCGCACGCCGTATCGGCTTCATGACGATTGCCGAGGTGGTCGACTCGGTGCTCAACGGTTTGCCGAACCGCAGCGCGCACGCGCTCGACGACGTGATCGAGGCGGACGCCGCCGCGCGCCGCGCCGCCACCGAATTCATCGCGCGCCTGCCCGAGGGCGCCCGTCGCACGGAACGCGCCGTCCAGTGAGGCGTTTATGAACCTGCTGATCGAACTGCTCGCCTTCGCGGTTGCGATTGGTGTGCTCGTGGTCGTCCACGAGTATGGGCACTACAGCGTCGCACGTCTGTGCGGCGTGAAAGTGCTGCGTTTTTCGATCGGCTTCGGCAAGCCGCTGGTGCAGTGGGTGAGCCCGAAAACGGGCACTGAGTGGACGATTGCCGCGCTGCCGCTCGGTGGCTACGTGAAGATGCTCGACGAGCGCGAAACCGGCACCGCGGCGATTGCCGCCGCGGATCTACCGCATGCTTTCAATCGCCAGTCGGTCTGGCGGCGCTTCGCGATCGTCGCGGCCGGTCCGATTGCGAACTTCCTGCTGGCGATCGTGCTGTTCGCGCTGGTGTTTGCGACCGGCGTCACCGAACCGGCGGCCGTGATCGCGACGCCCGCGCCGAACACGCCCGCCGCGCAAGCCGGCTTCGAGGGGGGCGAAACGATCGTCGGCGTGCGCGCGGGCGGCAGCGACGAAACCGCGCCGGTGCGTTCGTGGTCGGATCTGCGCTGGAAGCTGCTCGGCGCCGCGTTCGATCATCAGCACATCGTGCTGGTCGCGAAGGACGGCCACGGCGCGTCCGACTTCCCAATGGATCTGCGCGGGCTCGGCGACAAGGACGTGGACGAAGATTTCATGTCGCGGCTCGGTTTCGAGCCCGGAGGCGGCAAGCTGACGGTGGCGGGCGTGCAGGCGGGCAGCGCCGCGCAGAAGGCGGGTCTCGTCGCCGGCGACCGGCTGCGTGCGATCAACGGCACGCCGACCGATAACGCGGCGGCTTTCATCGCTTATGTAAAATCGCACGCCGGCGTGCCGGTCACGTTGCAGGTGGAGCGCGGCGGGCGCGGTGGCCATGCGGCGGGCGCGCTCGACGAACTGCGCATCGTGCCGCAACTGCAACGCGACGCGGCGAGTGGGCAGCAGGTCGGGCGCATCGGCGCCGAACTGGCGACTCAGGTGCCGTCGATCGACGTGCGCTATGGGCCGCTCGAAAGCGTGCGGCTCGGCGCGCACCGCACGTGGGACCTGGCGGTGTACTCGGTGCGCATGTTCGGGCGGATGATCGTCGGCGAGGCGTCGCTGCGCAATCTGTCCGGTCCGGTGACGATCGCCGACTACGCCGGCAAGAGCGCGCGCCTCGGTCCGTCCGCGTTTTTATCGTTCCTGGCCCTTGTCAGCATTAGCCTCGGTGTGCTGAACCTGCTCCCAATTCCGGTATTGGACGGGGGGCATCTGTTATATTATTTGGTTGAAGCTGTGACCGGTAAAGTTGTGTCCGATCGCTGGCAACTCGTTTTTCAGAGGGCGGGTCTCGCCTGCATCGTCGCGTTATCGGCGATTGCGCTGTTCAACGATCTGGCTCGTTTAATCCATTTTTAAAGTGTCTGGCGGCGTTCTCGAGGGCGGCCGCCCGGCCTGATGCAGCTATACACACTGGGGAAGCACGTTGTTCAAACCTCATCGCTTTGGTCCAAAGACGGTTATAGCCGCGGCTTTCGCCGCGCATGGGCTGGTTGCTCACGCAACGACGCCCTTCGTGGTGCAAGACATTCGCATTGAGGGATTGCAACGCGTCGAACCCGGTACCGTGTTCGCGTATCTGCCCATCAAGCAAGGCGATACCTTCTCCGACGACAAGGCATCCGAAGCGATCCGCGCGCTGTACGCGACCGGCTTCTTCAACGACGTCAAGATCGCGACCGAAGGCAACGTCGTCATCGTGCAGGTGCAGGAACGCCCCGCGATCGGCACGATCGACTTCGCCGGCATCCACGAGTTCGACAAGGACAACCTGACCAAGGCGCTGCGCGCGGTCGGGCTGTCGCAAGGCCGTTACTACGACAAGGCGTTGGTCGATAAAGCCGAGCAGGAACTGAAGCGTCAGTATCTGACGCGCGGCTACTACGCGGCCGAAGTCACCACCACGATCACGCCGATCGACCGCAATCGCGTTGCGGTGCTGTTCTCGGTCGCCGAAGGTCCGAGCGCGAAGATCCGCCAGATCAACTTCATCGGCAACAAGGCATTCAGCACCGGCACGCTGCG
>Ga0153956_1001073_pt1 | contig 26175 bp, 23 predicted proteins | sample TSFL040MetaG_FD_104704 | JGI IMG/M metagenome (GOLD analysis project Ga0153956, IMG submission 104704) | Attine ant fungus gardens microbial communities from Florida, USA - TSFL040 MetaG | ecosystem: Host-associated > Fungi > Mycelium > Unclassified | place: USA: Florida, Wekiwa Springs... | reverse complement strand
CGGCCTCTTCATAGGCATTCACACACCAGTGACGTGACAGGTAGGGACCGCTGCGCGCGGGATTGGTGGCGGCGTACAACCCGATGACCGGCGTACCCACCATGGTGGCCATGTGTGCCGGACCGGAGTCCGGGGTCACCAGAGCCGCGGCACGGGCCAGTAACGCCAGCAACTGCGGCAACGAATCCTCACCGATGCGGTTTTCGAGCTTCTCGCACGCGGCGGCCTCGATGCTTGCCGCCATGCGGCGTTCCGTGTCCGTCGGCGCCCCGCACAGCAGCACGCTCATGCCATGGCGGCGCACCGCGTAATCGGCCACCGCGGCATACCGCTCGGGCCGCCAGTTCCGCAGCGGATGACTGGAGCAGGGGCTGATGATCAACGCCTGCCTCCCCTGCGGCAGCACCCGGGCCGCATGCGCAAGGTCCTGCTCCGGCAGCGGCAGGTCCCAGCGCAGGATGCGCTCATGCACCCCGAGGGCCGCGGCGAACCCGAAAAAGCTGTCGAGGACATGCTCACGGGCGTGCGGGCTGATACTGGCGTTGGTGAACAGCCATTGCAGTTCGCGGGCGCGGGCACGGTCGAACCCCACCCGCAGGTCGGCGCGAATCTGGCTGGCCAGCAGGCTGGCCCGGAACGCGAGCTGCATGTGCAGCAGGGCGTCGAAGCGGCGGCCACCGAGGTCGTGGCGCAACTGCCCGATGGCGCCGAGGCCGGCGCGCTTGTCCACGGTGATAAACTCGACGCCATCCATGATGTTCATCAGCCGGGATTCAGCCTTGCCTATGACCCACGTGAAGCGGGTCCGCGGCCATGCCTGCTGCAATGTACGCAGCACCGGGACCACATGGCAGGTATCGCCGATGGCCGACAAACGCAGTATGCACACGCTCTGGGGCGCGGAAGGTCGACTCGTCATGCAGGTGGTGTGCGCATGAGCGCGAAGTGGCCGCTGGGGTCCGAAGTCAAACGCAGGGAATCTGCGAAGGGCGCCATGCTATATGACGCCTCCCGGGCCGGCAATTTGCCCGCCGACATCTTTGATCCGCAGCAGCTGCACCGCCGCGGCCTGATCGAGCAGGAGGCGCTTGGCCGCGGGACGGCGTGGTTCATCCGCCTGGACAACCGCTCCTGGGTGCTGCGCCACTACCGGCGCGGCGGCCTGATGGCGCACATCTCGGCGGACCGCTACCGCTTCGAGAGCGAGGACGAAACCCGCCCCTTCGCCGAATGGCAGCTGACGTACCACCTGTATCGCGCCGGCCTGCCGGTGCCGGCACCGATCGCCGCGCGCTACGTCAGGAGCGGTGACCGCTACACCGGCGACATCATCACCGAACGGCTGCCCGACACCCGCACGCTGGCCCAGGCGGTACGGCAGGGGCCACAGTCGCTGCTCACCTGGATCGCCGTCGGCCGTTGCCTGCGCCTGTTCCACGACCGCGGGGTGTGCCACGCCGACCTCAATGCCCGCAACATCCTGCTCGACACCGGCAGCGGTTTGAGCACGGCGGTGTGGTTGATCGACTTCGACCGCGGCAGACTGCGCGAGCCGGGCTGGTGGAGCGATGCCAACCTGGTGCGGCTGCGCCGCTCGCTGGAAAAGATCACCTGGGGTCTGCCGCCGGAACACTTCACCGAGGCGGACTGGCACGGCCTGCTGGACGGGTACCAGCAAGGTCACGCGCCGGCCCAGCCGCCCGGACGCCGGTCCACGCCCGTGCCGACCACCGCCCCGGTGGACCCCTGAGGCCGCCTGATTGCTGTACACCCTCGCCGCTTACCTGCTGGCGCCGCTGTACTGCGGCGCGCTGCTGTGGCGCGGCCTGCGCGAGCCTGGCTACCGCCGCGGCTTCGGGCAGCGGCTTGGATTCGGCCTGCGCCTCGCGCAACCCACTGTCTGGCTGCATGGCGCCTCGGTGGGGGAAATCCAGGCGGCGGCGATCGTGGCCGGGCTGTTCGAACGCGAAGCCCCGGGAACACGGCTGGTCGTGACCGCAACGACCGCCGCGGGACTGGCACGGGCGCAGGCGCTGTTCGCGGACCGGGACATCGACGTGCGTTACCTGCCGCTCGACCTGCCCGGCGCGACGCGGCGCTTCCTCGCGCACACCCGGCCACGGCTGGCGCTGATCCTTGAAACCGAGATCTGGCCCAACCTGTTCCTGGCCTGCCACCGCGCAGGAGTACCCCTGGTGCTCGCCAGCGCACGCATCTCGGAACGCTCGGCCCGGCGCTACGGCAGGCTCGGCGTGTTCCGCCGCGCCCTGGCACCGGTGGCGCTGGCTGCCGCCCAGACGGCGCAGGATGCGGCGCGGCTGCGATCACTGGGCGTGCCCGCCGGGCGCCTGCGGGTGACCGGCAACGTCAAGGCGGATTTCACCGTGCCGGCCGGGGTCTCCACCAGGGGCGCATCACTGCGCGCGCGCTATGCGCCGGCGCGGCCCCTGTGGGTCGCCGGCAGCACCCACGAAGGCGAGGAAGCGCAGGTGCTGGCCGCGCACGCGGCCGTGGAGCTGCGGCATCCGGCAGCCCTGCTGGTACTGGCCCCACGTCATCCTCCGCGCTTCCAGGCCGTCGCCGCCTGGCTCGCCCGCGAAGGCGTACCTTTCGTGCGCCATTCGCAGCTGGCATCACTGGACGACGCCACGCTCGGGGCGGCACGCGTGGTGCTGGTGGACGGGCTCGGAGAGCTCCTGGATTTCTATGCCGCCGGTGACGTGGCCTTCGTCGGCGGCAGCCTGGTGGCCATCGGCGGCCACAACCTGCTGGAGCCTGCGGCACTGGCACGCCCGGTACTCACCGGACCGTCGTATGCCAATGCCCCGGACATCGCCCGCACCCTGATCAGCGCAGGCGCGGCGCGAGTGGTGGCGGACGGCGCCGCCCTGGGCAGCACGGTGACGGCGCTGCTCGGTGATGCTGGTGAGCGTGCGCGCATGGGCGCCGCCGCCCTGGCCGCCGTGGACGCCAACCGCGGCGCCGCCGCGCGGCTGTGGTCCCTGCTCGCCCCGCTGGCCGGCGGCGAACCGGTACAATCGCCGCCATGAGCGATATCCTCGTACCCATCTCCCCCGGCGAACTGCTGGACAAGATCACCATCCTGCGCATCAAGTCCGCGCGCATGAGTGACGCCACCAAGCTCGCCAACGTGCGGCTGGAGCTGTCACTGCTGACCCGGACCTGGAAGGATTCGGGCCTGGCCACCGGCCGCGTGGACGCCGAGGAACAGGCGCTGCAGGCCGTGAACGAGCGGCTGTGGGACATCGAGGACCACATCCGCGACAAGGAGGCCGCCCGGTCCTTCGATGCCGGCTTCGTGGAACTGGCCCGCTCGGTCTACATCTGCAACGATGAGCGCGCGGCGCTGAAGAAGAAGATCAACCTCGCCCTGGGCTCACGGATCGTGGAAGAGAAGTCCTACAAGCCCTACACCTGACGACCGCCCTCATGACCGCCACGCCGCCCGCTGGCCCCCGCCAGGCAGCGAATGGAGCGGCAGGGTTGCCGACCTGAACGCCCGCAGGGCGGCCCCGGCAACCCCGCAGCGGTTTGAACGCCGCATGCGACGACCCCCGGCAGGGGTTTGAACGCCGCTTGCGGCGGCCCGAAGAGTGAGGCGCGTGGCGGGGCTAAAACGAGCGCGGGTCCAGGGATGGACCCGCGCAACGGCCTGCGGCCGCCATGTCAGCCAGGAAGGCGAACCGGAGACGTTATCCGGCCGTTTCAGTCAGCGTGTATTCCGCGCTGCAGTACGGGCACATCGCAGCACCCGTGTCCTGGATGTCCAGATACACCCGCGGGTGTGAATTCCACAGGTACATCCCCGGCATCGGGCAGCACAGCGGCAGGTCCGCGGCCGTCACTTCGTACCGATGCTGGGCGTTGGGCTGGATCAGGGGCTTGGTCGAGGCTGGCATGGGCTGATTATACGCCAACACCCGCGCCCTGCAGGAAGGTGCTCCGCCACACCGCGCTCACCGCCGCCCGCTCGGCCTGGAATTCCGAGGCATCCACCACCGGCTTGTTCCCCTCCAGCGCCAGCCGGTGGGTCCGCTCCCGGTAGGCCCGGTAGGCGTTCACCAGTCCATCCACCGTCAGCTGTGGAACCAGGTCCGCCGAGGCCACCGACTCCAATTGCCGGATCGTGTCCGAAAACATCATCACCGGCGGATAACGCAGTGCCCAATCCAGCGCCCAGTACTGCGCCAGGAATTCGATGTCGGCCACGCCGCCGGCATCCTGCTTGATGTCGAACCGTCCCGGGCCGCCGCGCGACAGCTCCTTGCGCATGCGCTCGCGCATCTTGCGCACCTCCTCACGCAGGCCGTCACGGCGCACGTGGTGCTGCAGCACATCCGCGCGCACGGCCTCGAACGCCGCGCGCAGACCAGGGTCACCCGCGACCGCCCGCGCATGCAGCAATGCCTGGTGTTCCCAGGTCCACGCCTCCCGGCACTGGTACTCGGCGAACGCCTTGATGCTGGTGACGTGCATGCCGCCCTTGCCGGAGGGGCGCAGCCGCACGTCGACTTCGTAGAGCCGCCCGGCGTGTGAGTGCATGGTCAGCAGGTGCAGGATGCGCTGCGCCAGGCGCATGAAGAACACCTGGTTGTCGATGCACCCCGCGCCTTCGGTTTCCTGCCGCTCCCCGATCGAATCGTGCAGGAACACCAGGTCGAGGTCCGAGGAATACCCGAGCTCCCGGCCGCCCAGTTTGCCGTAGCCGGCGACACCGATGGCGACCGGGCGCCGCATATCGCCATCGCCGCACATCGGCGCTCCGTATTGCGCGCTGATCTGCTGCAGGGACAGTTGCAGGACCTTTTCCAGGATCAGCTCCGCAATACCGGTGAGATGGTCGCTGACCCGCATCACCGGCAAGCGGCCAGTGAGATCGGCCACGGCGACCCGGAACACCGCCGCGCGCTGGAAATGCCGCAGCGCCTCCACCTGCCGTTCCGGATCATCCGCGAGCGACGGGTCCAGGCGCGCCTCGAGCTCCGCGCCCAGGGCCGCACGGCCGGGCAAGGTATCGAACTGCCGCTCATCCAGCAGTTCATCCAGCAGCAGCGGCGTGGCCGCGATCTGCCGGCTCAGGAAGTCGCCGGTACCGCACAGCATGACCAGCCGCGCGCGCGCGTCCGACCGCTCATTCAACAGCGCGAAGTATGCCGAACGCTGGCCGATGGCCTCGACCACGTCGAGCACGCGACCCAGCACGGCCAGCGGCTCGGGTTGCGCTGCGATGAGGACGATCAGCTTGGGCAGCAGGCTCTGCAGGCGCCGCCGCCCCGCGTCGTCCAGCCGGCGCACGAAGGTCGAACCGCGCAACGTCAGGAGCCGGCGCGCAGCCGCCGTCGCCAGGTCCGGTGGCGCCTCCGTGCCGGACGCAGCGCTGGCCCCGGATGCCCGGGTCGGGCCCGTCCAGCCAGCCCGCACGAGGTCCTGCACCAGCATCGGCAGCGCAGCCACGCTGTCATCCAGGCTCTCGAGGTCGAGCACCGGGCCGCAGGACCCGGTGGCCCCTTCCCGATCCTCACCCGATATCACCATGCGGAAGTGGTACCGCACGCGGGCTCGATGTTCATCGAGGCGCGCCAGCAGCGCCGGCCAGTCCGCCGCACCCATGCCGGCCGCGATCACGGCCTGCTCCGCGGCCGTGCGTGGCAGCACATGCGTCTGCGCGTCGGCACGCATCTGCAGGCGGTTCTCCACCAGGCGCAGGAAGTCATACGCGGCGCGCAGTTCAGCCACGGCGTCCATCGGCAGCAGCCGCGTCTCGCCCAGCCGCGGCAACGCCGCCAGCAGCGACGGCGTGCGCAGGCCGGCGTCCTGTCCGCCGCGGATCAGCTGCAGAGCCTGCACCAGGAATTCGATCTCGCGGATGCCGCCCGGACCCAGCTTCACGTCGTCCGACAGCTCCCGCCGCTCCATCTCGCGCTCGATCATCGCCTTCATTTCGCGCAACGAGGCAAACACGCCGTAATCAAGATAGCGGCGATACACGAAGGGGCGCACGGCGGCGTTGTAGATGCGCGCATAGGCGTCGGTGCCGGTCACGGCCCGCGCCTTGATCCAGGCATAGCGTTCCCAGTCGCGGCCCTGCATCTGCAGGTAGTCATCGAAAGCCGCGAAACTCGACACCAGCGGTCCACTGTCACCAAAGGGGCGCAGGCGCATGTCCACGCGGAACACGAAGCCATGTTCGGTACGGGTTCCCAGCAACCGGATCAGGCACTGCCCCATGCGGGTGAAGAAATCCTCGTTGGCGAGCGGGCGCGGACCATCCGTTTCCCCACCTTCCGGAAACAGGAACACGAGGTCGATGTCGGAGGAAAAATTGAGTTCGCCGCCGCCCAGCTTGCCCATGCCCACGACGATCAGGTCCTGCTCCTGGCCATCGGCGGAACGCGGCACGCCATGCCGCTCGCTGGTGATCCGCTTCGCCTGCTGGTGCGCAACACGGATGGCGGCGTCAGCAAATGCGCTCTGGGAACGCAGGGTCTCGTCGATGGGGGCCCAGCCCGCCAGATCGCGCCAGGCGATGCGCACCTGTTCGCGCACGCGCCAACGGCGAAGGTCACGCATCACACTGGCTTCGGCGGACTCACCCGCATCAAACACCGGTGCACGGCTGGCGTAGTACTGCTCAGGATCAACGGCGGCAGTTTCCAGGTCGCCGCTTTGAACCAGATCCGCCAGCAGCGCCGGATCCCGTTCACATGCCTGGCTTACGAAGTCACTGGCGGCAAATACAACTGCAGCGCTCTGGGTCAAGGCCTTGGAAACGCCGTCAGGGAAGGAGGAGAAGCAAGAAAGCATGACCGCCACCTTACCAAAAGCCGGGTGCGACAACGGTCGGGCGAAAACCACACCAGCCGCCTGACCCTTTGCCCGGTGAAATGGACCTCTGGCCACACCCGGCAGGGCGCTGATGCAAAAAAAAGACCCCGCTTACGCGGGGTCTCAAGAGTGCGCGGAAATGGGGGGTCTTATTCCGCGACTTTCAGGATGGGTTGAGGTTTACACCACAACCCGTCCATCCGTTGAACCTACAGTGCCTATATTACGGCTATTGGAGGCTCGCTTTAATTAAGCTTCCTACATGAACTTTTTTACATGTCCATGCCCATGCCGCCGCCCGGAGGGCCGGCGTGGCCATGGTCATCGTCCTTCGGAGCTTCGGCAATCACGACTTCCGTGGTCAGGAACAGGCCCGAGACCGAAGCCGAGTTCTGCAGCGCCAGGCGCGTGACCTTGGTCGGGTCCAGAATGCCCGCGTCCAGCATGTCGCCGAACTGGCCCGTGCCGGCATTATAACCGAACGCGCCCTTGCCTTCCTTCACACGGTTCAGGATCACGGCGGCGTCTTCGCCGGCGTTTTCCACGATCTGGCGCAGCGGCTCCTCGATGGCGCGGGCCAGCAGGCGGATACCCACCGTCTGGTCCTCGTTGGCGCCTTCCAGGGTGGCCAGCGACTTCTGCGCGCGCACCAGGGCGACACCGCCGCCCGGCACCACGCCTTCCTCGACGGCCGCACGGGTGGCGTGCAGGGCGTCCTCGACGCGGGCCTTCTTCTCCTTCATCTCGACTTCGGTCGCGGCACCGACCTTGATCACGGCAACGCCGCCGGAGAGCTTGGCAACGCGCTCCTGCAGCTTCTCCTTGTCGTAGTCGGAGGTGGCTTCCTCGATCTGCTGACGGATCGACTCCACGCGCGCCTTGATGTCGGACGCCTTGCCGGCGCCGTCGATGATCGTGGTGTTTTCCTTCTCCACGACGATGCGCTTGGCTTCGCCCAGGTCGTTCAGCGTGGCCTTTTCCAGCGCCAGGCCGACTTCCTCGGAGATCACCGTGCCGCCCGTGAGGGTGGCGATGTCCTGCAGCATGGCCTTGCGACGGTCGCCGAAGCCCGGCGCCTTCACGGCCGCAACCTTCAGGATGCCGCGGATGTTGTTGACCACCAGGGTGGCCAGGGCCTCACCCTCGACGTCCTCGGCAATCACCAGCAGCGGACGGCCGGCCTTCGCCACGCCTTCCAGCAGCGGCAGCATCTCGCGGATGTTCGAGATCTTCTTGTCGGCCAGCAGGATGTACGGCTTGTCCAGCTCGGCGGTCTGGTTGGCCTGGGTGTTGATGAAGTACGGCGACAGGTAGCCGCGGTCGAACTGCATGCCCTCGACCACGTCCAGCTCGTTGTCGAGGCCCGAGCCTTCCTCAACGGTGATGACGCCTTCCTTGCCCACTTTCTCCATGGCGTCGGCAATGGTCTTGCCGATGGACTCATCGGAGTTGGCCGAGATGGTGCCAACCTGCGCGATGTTCTTGGAGTCCTTGCAGGGCTTGGAGAGCTTCTTGAGCTCTTCCGTCACCACGATGACGGCCTTGTCGATGCCGCGCTTGATGTCCATCGGGTTGCGGCCCGAGGAAACGGCCTTGAGGCCTTCGCGGATGATGGCCTGCGCCAGCACGGTGGCGGTGGTGGTGCCGTCGCCGGCCTCGTCAGAGGTGTTGGACGCGACTTCCTTCACCAGCTGCGCGCCGATGTTCTCGAACTTGTCCTTCAGCTCGATTTCCTTCGCAACCGACACACCGTCCTTGGTGACGGTGGGGGCGCCGAAGGACTTCTCGAGCACTGCGTTGCGGCCCTTGGGGCCGAGGGTCGCCTTGACGGCGTTGGCCAGAATGTTGACGCCCTTGAAAATGCGCGAACGGGCGTCGTCGCTGAAACGGACTTCTTTAGCTGCCATGATCTGTTTCCTAATGAATGGTCAGACGGAGCGGGCTTACTTGCCTTCGAGGACGCCTACCAGATCGTCCTCGCGCATGACCACCAGGTCTTCTCCGTCGATCTTGATTTCCTGGCCGCTGTACTTGCCGAACAGGACCTTGTCGCCGACCTTCACGTCGACCGGACGGACGCTGCCGTCTTCGAGAATCTTGCCCTTGCCGACGGCAACGACCTTGCCCTGCACGGGCTTTTCAGTGGCCGAGTCGGGAATCACGATACCACCCGGAGAGGTACGCTCCTCCTCCAGACGTTTCACGACGACGCGGTCATGAAGAGGACGGATCTTCATGGAATTCGCTCCTTGGGAAGCTTGTTGATGAAAACTAGGGTTGATTGCCGGGGGAGGGCGTTAGCACTCCCCCTCGTTGGCTGCTAATGATAGGTCCGGGGCGCCGGATTTCAAGTCGCGTACTGAGATTAACCGCTCGGTGGCGACCCTTATGCCGCATCGCGGCATCGCTCATGCCTCAGTGCGACAGGCCTCATGACAGGCTGGAAGTACCCGGGAACAGCCGGGAAAAGCTATGCTCAGGGCTTGGAACCCGCGACCTGGAACTGCCCTGCGCTGCTGGTGCTGTGCACCTGCCCCGATGAAACCGTGGCGGACAATATTGCCCGCCAGGTGGTCACGCGTCGGCTGGCAGCTTGCGTGAACCGGCTGGACGGCGTCCGGTCCACCTATTACTGGAACGGCGGATTACAGCAGGATCCCGAGGTCCTGCTGCTGATCAAGACCACGCCGGACTGCCACGAGGCACTGCAAGCCTGCCTCAAGAGTCTGCATCCCTATGAAAACCCGGAATTCATCACCACCCCCATCATTGCCGGATCAGACGCGTACCTCCAATGGGTGGCGGCGAACTGCGGTGCCGGGGCGTAAGGCGCCTGGGCGCGCACCTGCCCTGACCCGGACCCTGGCAATGGTCCTGGCCGTGATGCTGGCACCACTGGTCACTTTCGCAGGCCAGCCGGCAGGTGGCCTGGGCGCCCTGCTCGACAACGCCAGGGACAAATCCGCCCAGGGCACCTTCCTGAATCCCGATGCCGCCTTCCAGGTCAGCGCCACCGCGAGTGGCAGCGACCGCGTGCGCATCGACTGGACCATCGCCGACGGCTACTACCTTTACCGTGCGCGTATCAAGGTCGGGACCGCAGCTGCTGCCACCCTGGGCGCGCTGCAGCTGCCTGAAGGTGAAACCAAGACCGACGAGTACTTCGGCACCCAGCAGATCTACCACCACACCCTGACGGCTTACCTGCCCGTGTCGCGCCCCGGACAGGCCGCGCTCGAACTGCCGCTGGCCGTGACCTACCAGGGCTGTGCCACCGCCGGCCTGTGCTACCCCCCGATCACCAGGACCCTGAACATCAGCCTTCCGGCCGGTGCGGCGGCATCACCCGGCGCCACCACCACTCCCGCGGCACCCCCGGCCACACAGGCAAGCGCAGGGCAGCCCGCAGCGGGCGCCGCGGACACCCGGGCAGGCGTGGCCGGACCCGCGGCTGGCACGGCGGGATTCGTCTCGCAGCAGGACCGGCTGGCCGGCTTGATCCGCAACGGCAACCTGCTGCTGGTGCTGGGAACCTTCTTCGGGCTGGGCCTGCTGCTGGCCTTCACCCCCTGCGTGCTGCCCATGGTGCCCATCCTGTCCGGCATCATCGCCGGCCACGGCGCCAACATCACGACCCGCAAGGCCTTTGCGCTGTCCCTGACCTACGTGCTGGGCATGGCCCTCACCTACACCCTGGCCGGGGTGGCGGTCGCCGCCGCGGGCAGCCATGTGCAGGCGCTGTTCCAGCAGACCTGGATCATCGTGCTGTTCGCGCTGCTGTTCGTGGCCCTGGCGTTTTCCATGCTGGGTGCGTTCACACTGCAGATGCCAAGCGCCATTCAGACCGCCCTGTCCGGGGTCAGTGGCCGGCAGACCGCCGGCAGTTTTGCCGGCGTGGCCGTCATGGGCGCGCTGTCCGCATTGATCGTCACCACCTGCGTGGCGCCGCCGCTGGTGGCCACACTGGCGGTTATCGGTGCCAGCGGCAACATCGCGCGTGGCGCCGCCGCGCTGTTCAGCATGAGCCTGGGAATGGGTGCCCCGCTGCTGCTGGTGGGCGCGTCCGCCGGGTCACTGTTGCCCCGCGCCGGAGTGTGGATGGACACGGTCAAGAAGCTGTTCGGCGTGCTGATGCTCGCGGTGGCCGCCTGGATGCTGTCGCGCGTCTGCCCGCCCTGGCTGATCGGCGTGCTGTGGCTGCTGCCGGCCATCAGCCTGGGCTGGGTGCTGTGGTCGATGCTGCGCAACGCGCCCTTGCTGAGCCATGCGTTGGCCGTGCTGGCGAGCCTGGCATTGCTGCTGACCGGCAGCGCGGCAACAGGCGGACCCGACCCGGTCTCGCGACTACTGCACGGTCCGCAGCGGGAACTGACGTTCCAGACCATCAGGTCCACGGCCGACCTGGACCGCGAAGTGGCGCAGGCCCATGCCGGCGGCCTCGGCGTGATGCTGGACTTCTATGCTGACTGGTGCGTGTCCTGCAAGGAGATGGAAAAGGACACCTTCACCGATCCTGCGGTGCGCGCCGCGCTGCATGACGTCGTGCTGCTGCGCGCGGACGTCACCGCCAACAACGCCGATGACCAGGCCCTGTTCAAGCGCTTCGGCATCTTCGGCCCCCCGACCATCGCCTTTTATGGCCCGGACGGCCAGGAACGCGCCCGCTATCGCGTGGTGGGCTACATGAAGCCGCCGCAATTCGCCGCCGTGGCGCGCGAGGCCGCAGGCAGGACCGCGAGCGGTTCGTGAAGCTGTCATCCAAAGTCCAGGCCGGCATTGGTCTGGGACTGGTTTTGCTGGCGGGCCCGGCAGGCTTCCTCCTGTATCGCGCAATGCCGGGCAGCCCGCACACCGGGGCGCAGATCATGGTGGCATCCGCGCCGGCCCGCGCCGACGCCCCGCGGTCACCTGTGGCTGCCGCAGCCTCCGCGTCCCCGACCGCGATACCTGAGCGCCTGCCGGACGTCGCGCTGCCGGATGCCTCAGGCGCCATGCACGAACTCAGTGCATATCGCGGCAAGCCGTTGCTGCTGAACTTCTGGGCCAGCTGGTGCGAGCCCTGCAGGCGCGAGATTCCACTCCTGGAAACGGTGCATCACAGGCACGGCGAGGTGCAGGTGGTCGGAGTTGCTGTGGACTTCGACGCCGATGCCCTGAAGTTCGCGCGGGCCCAGGGCATCGATTACCCCTTGTTGATGGGGGAGAAAGGCGGCCTGGAAGCTGCGCGCGCTGTGGGTGTGCCGGAGCTGGTCCTGCCCTTCACGGTGATTGCCGACAGCCGGGGCAAAATTGTAACGGTCAAGCTTGGAGAGCTGCACGCGGACGAAGCAGACCTCATACTGTCGAATCTGGCCCAGCTGGAAGCTGGCCGGCAGTCCCTGGCGGACACCCGTCGCGCAATCAGCGACGGTCAGCGCGATTTGGCCGTAATTCGCGCCAAAGATACCCAAATGGGCGCGAATTAGGGTACATTCGCCGCGCTTTGTTCAATTGCTCGCGGCGGTACCTTAAGCCCCATGGCGCATATTCTTCTGGTCAATGGCCCGAACCTGAACCTCCTGGGCACCCGGGAACCGGGTATTTACGGTGCCGTAACCCTGGCGGATATCGAGCAACGCGCCGCCGTGGTGGCGCGTGAGGCCGGACATACCCTGACCGCCTTCCAGAGCAACGCAGAGCACGCGCTGATCGAGCGCGTGCACCAGGCCGGCCGCGAGGCCGTGGACTTCATGGTCCTCAATCCCGGGGCATTCACCCATACCAGCATCGCCCTGCGCGATGCCATCACCGGCGTGAAGCTGCGTTTCATCGAAGTTCACCTGAGCAACATCCACGCGCGCGAGCCGTTCCGCCATTCGTCGTACTTCTCTGACGTCGCGGCCGGCACCATCGTGGGACTCGGCGCCTTCGGCTACGAACTCGCAGTGCGCGCTGCCGCCAGCATCCTGGCACGCGCCGCCTGAACCGACACACACTGTTTAAAGAATCGACAACGGAGCAACCACAGGCATGGACATCCGCAAGGTCAAGAAGCTGATCGAGCTTCTGGAAGAATCCGGAATCGCCGAAATCGAAATCAAGGAAGGCGAGGAAGCCGTACGCATCAGCCGCATGCCCACTGGCGGCATCGTGGCCCACGCACCGGCACCCGTGATGATGGCCGCCCCGGCACCCGCGGCTGCCGCCGCCCCTGCGGCCGCCGCGGCACCCGCCGCCGCGCCCCGCTCCAATGACCACGTCGTCACCTCGCCGATGGTCGGCACCTTCTACGCCGCCCAGACCCCGGGCGCCAAGCCCTTCGTCGGCATCGGCGACGAGGTCAAGGTCGGCCAGGTGCTGTGCATCATCGAGGCAATGAAGATGATGAACCAGATCGAGGCCGACAAGGCCGGCCGCATCACCTCCATCATGGCGCAGAACGGCGAGCCGGTGGAATTCGGCCAGCCCCTGTTCGTCATCGAATAACACCATGCTGGACAAGATCCTCATCGCGAACCGCGGCGAAATCGCGCTGCGGATTCTGCGGGCCTGCAAGGAACTGGGTATCAAGACCGTCGCCGTGCACTCGACCGCGGACTACAGCCTCAAGCACGTGCTGCTGGCGGATGAGTCCGTGTGCATCGGCCCGGCGCCTTCAGCCAAGAGTTACCTCAGCATGCCGGCGATCATCAGCGCCGCCGAGGTCACCGACGCCGGCGCCATCCATCCCGGCTACGGCTTCCTGTCCGAGAACGCCGACTTCGCCGAGCGGGTGGAGAACAGCGGCTTCGTGTTCATCGGCCCGAAGGCCGAGACCATCCGCACCATGGGCGACAAGGTCTCCGCCATCAAGGTGATGAAGTCCCACGGCGTGCCCTGCGTCCCCGGCTCCGACGGCCCGCTGGGCGACTCCCCCGAGGAAAACCTGCGCATCGCCCGCGACATCGGCTATCCGGTGATCATCAAGGCCTCCGGCGGCGGCGGCGGCCGCGGCATGCGCGTGGTGCACACCGATGCGTCGCTCCTGAACTCCATCAACATCACCAAGGCCGAGGCCCTCGCCGCCTTCGGCAACGACCAGGTGTACATGGAGAAATTCCTGGAGCGGCCGCGCCACATCGAGTTCCAGGTGCTGGCCGACCACCACGGCAACGTCATCCACCTGGGCGAGCGCGACTGCTCCATGCAGCGCCGCCACCAGAAGGTGATCGAGGAGGCGCCGGCACCGGGCATCACCGCCAAGCAGCGCAGGATGATGGGCGAGCGGGTCGTGGAAGCCTGCCGCGCCGTCGGCTATCGCAGCGCCGGCACCCTCGAGTTCCTGTACCAGGACGGCGAGTTCTATTTCATCGAGATGAACACCCGCATCCAGGTGGAACATCCGGTGACGGAACTCATCACCGGCATCGACCTGGTCAAAGCGCAGCTGATGATCGCCGCGGGCGAAAAGCTGCCCTGGACCCAGGACGACGTCCAGTTCCGCGGTCATGCCCTGGAATGCCGCATCAACGCGGAAGACCCCAGGACCTTCATGCCGTCGCCGGGACCGATCAAGCTGTGGCATGTCGCGGGCGGTCCGGGCATCCGCATCGACAGCCATGTCTACACCGGCTACAACGTGCCGCCGAACTACGACTCGCTGATCGGCAAGGTCATCGCCTACGGTGAAACCCGCGAGTCGGCGATCGCCCGCATGAAGGGCGCGCTGGGCGAAATGGTCGTCGAGGGCATCAAGACCAACATCGCCCTGCACCAGGAGATCCTGTCCCATGCCGCCTTCGCCAGCGGCGGCCAGGACATCCACTACCTGGAGCGGCGGCTGGGGTTGAAGTAGGCCGCATGCGACCGAAGGCCGCTGGCTGTCAGAGAACCAAGTGCCCTGGCTGTCGCTGACATTCGACCTCGAGGACCTGTCGGCGCAGCTGTGCGAAGAGGCATGCTTCGAGGCCGGTGCCGTGTCGGTGACCTTCACCGACCGGCGCGACGACCCGGTGCTCGAACCGGCGCCGGGTGAGGTACGGCTGTGGCCGGATTCCCGGCTGCAGGCCTTGTTCGAGGCGGACGCCGACCCACGAGCCGTCGTGGCATTGCTGCAGCAGCGGCTGGACCGGGAACCTCCCGGACTTGCCATCGAGCGCCTGGAGGACCGCCTCTGGGAGCGCGAGTGGCTCAAGGACTTCCATGCCATGCGCTTCGGCCAGCGGCTGTGGGTGTGCCCGCGGCACGAGGTCACCGCGGAACCCGGCGCCGTGGTGGTATTGCTGGACCCCGGCCTGGCGTTCGGCACCGGCACCCACGCCACCACTGCCATGTGCCTGGAATGGCTCGATGCCCACCCTCCCGCCGGCACCCGGGTGATCGACTACGGCTGCGGCTCCGGCATCCTTGCCATCGCCGCCCTGAAGCTCGGGGCCCGCGAGGCGCACTGCTTCGACATCGACCCGCAGGCCCTGATCGCCACGACGGACAATGCACGTGACAACGGCGTCTCAGATCGCCTCGTGATCCAGGAACGTGCCGCGGCACTACCGGCTGGTTGTGACGTGTTGCTGGCCAACATCCTTTCCGGCCCGCTGTGCCGGCTGGCCCCGGACTTTGCCGCCCTGGTGCGCAGCGGCGGCCGCCTGGTGCTGTCCGGGCTGATGGAGCACCAGGAACCGGAGGTCACGCAAAGCCATGCCCCATGGTTCGACGTACACCGGATTGCCCTGCGCGATGGCTGGGTAGCCCTCGAGGCCCGACGCCGCTAGCATGGGCACTCCTTAAACGACCATCGGCGCCATGTTCACGGTCTGCTCCAAGTGCAACCTGCGGCTTACCGTGACCCCCACGGACCTGCGTACCGCGCAGGGCTACGTGCGCTGCGGCCGCTGCCATAACGTCTTCAACGCCCTGGCCGCACTGTCGGAGGAGACCCCCGAGACCACGGGCGTGCACCGCGCCAACACCGCCACCCCGGCGCCACAGCCGGCATCGACGGCATCGACGGCATCGACGGCACCGGTGGCAGCGGCCGGGCCGCAGCCGGCCCCGGCCACCACACCCGGTCCGCTGCCCGCAGCCGTGCTACAGGCCGTGACAGCGCCGGCCCCGGAGGGCGCCGACACCGACCTGGAATTCAACGCGTCGGCCACCGACGTTTCCAGCATCTTCGTCACGCCGCCCACGACGCAGAACACCGGTACATTTGAAAGCATCATCCTGCGCGGCAGCCTGCCCGAGGACGACCGGGACGACATCAATGTGATGCACCTGCCGACCATGGAACTGGCGGCACTGGCGGCCGTGGCCGAAGAGGCGGTGCGGCAACAGGCCAGGCAGGAACAGGAACTCGCCGGGGAAGATCCACTGGAGCCCGCATCGGCGGAACCGGCACCACAGGACACATCGACGCAACCTGCGCTTACTGCATTGCAGGAACCGTTCGTACTGCCGGAATCCGCCAACCCGCTGGCAGCCGAAGCGGAGACACGATTCGAACTCGACCCGCAAGCCGCCGCTCCGGAAGGACTGAACGCGCCTGCTCCGGAGGCGCTCGAACCGGGGGCAGTGCGCGAACCCGCCGCGGCAGCAGTCGACGCCGACGCGGCCGACGCGGCCATTCACGCCGACATCGCGGCCGCGGCGGCGGCAATCGACGCCGATCCGCTGACCGCAACCGTGCCGGCAGCGCAGCTTTCACCCCTGCCTGCGTGGCTGCCGGCGGCGGCCTGCGCCATCCTCGCCCTGGGCCTCGTGGCGCAGGCCGTGCACCACTGGCGCGACAGCCTCGCGACGGGGCCACTGCGCCGGCCACTGACCGCGCTGTATGCAGGGCTTGGCCTGCCGCTGTCGCCACATTGGGATGTTTCGCGTTACGAGGTACGACAGCTGGGCGCCCAGGCGGCGGAATCCGGCGGCAATCTCGAAATACACGCCGCCATCCGCAACAAGGCGCGCCGTGCCCAACCCCTGCCGCTGCTGCGCGTGACCCTGGAAGACCAGTTCGGCAACCGCGTGGCCGCGCGCGATCTCACGCCTGCCGAATACCTGCCCCACGCGGCGGCCGACGCCACGCTGGCACCGGACGCGCACGTGGACGCCAGCGCAGCCTTCGTTGATCCGGGCCAGGCCGCCGTGGGCTTCGAGCTCGACGCCTGCCTCAGGCTGCGCACGGGCCTGGTCGTGTGCGCCAACGATCCCGGCAGACCCGCGCCGTGATCCGGATCGGCCCCTACACGCTGCCATCGCGCGCGGTGCTGGCTCCCATGGCGGGCGTCACCGACCGCCCGTTCCGCATCCTGTGCCGCCGCCTGGGTGCCGGGCTGGCGGCATCGGAAATGCTCACCAGCGACACCAGGCTGTGGCACACCGCCAAGTCGCGCCGCCGCATGGACCACAGCGGCGAATCCGCGCCCCGGGTGGTGCAGCTGGCCGGCGCCGAGCCGGCGGTCATCGCCGAGGCTGCGCGCCGCAATGTCGGACTCGGCGCACAAATCATCGATATCAACATGGGCTGCCCGGCGAAGAAGGTCTGCGGCCGCTCCTGCGGTTCCGCCCTGCTGCGCGACGAAGCGCTGGTCGCGGCCATACTCGAGGCCGTGGTGCGCGCCGTGGACGTGCCCGTGACCCTCAAGATACGCACGGGCTGGGACCGGCAGTCGATCAACGGCGTGCGCATCGCGCAGCTGGCGCAGGCCCTGGGGGTGCAGGCGCTGGCGGTGCACGGCCGCACCCGTGCCGACAAGTACGAGGGCCAGGCGGAGTACGACACCATCCGCGCGATCAAGGCCGCCGTGACCATTCCGGTATTCGCCAACGGTGACATTGATTCACCGCACAAGGCGCAGGCAGTGCTTGCGCATACCGGCGCTGACGGCGTAATGATCGGCCGCGCGGCCCACGGCGCTCCGTGGATTTTCCGCGATGTCAACTTCTTCCTCGAATACGGCATTATTGTTGATTCAGCGGCCGTCGCGCTGGCGGCGCCGGAGGTGCGTGATATCATCCTCGGGCACCTCGCGTCCCTGTATGACTTCTATGGTGAAGACCAGGGCGTGCGGATCGCGCGCAAGCATCTCGGCTGGTACTGCGAACGGCTGCCGGATTCCGCCGGAGCCCGCAAGCCTCTGCTGGCCGCAGACAATTCAAGTGAACAGTTCGGGCTGGCCCGCCGTCATTTCGACCACTGGGCGCAGACCCGGGCCGCCTGATCGCGGATCGCGCGGCGGCAATCGTTGCGGGGAAGGGACATGGCGGCGAAGAAGAACGGGCGGACCCACAGGGAATTCGCCCCGAGGTCCAGTGGCAGGGAGCTGCCTCTGCGCGCCCATACCGAACGCGCGCTGAACGACTACCTTGCCAGCCTCAATGGCCATCCGCCGGCGCACCTGTACGACCTGGTGCTGCGCGAGGTGGAGGAACCCCTGCTGAAGGCCGTGCTCGACTACACCGCGGGCAACCAGGTGCGGGCGGCCGACATCCTCGGAATCAATCGCGGCACGCTGCGCAAGAAGCTGCGGCTGCACGGAATCGCCGGCTAGCGCGATGAAAATCACGCTGTTCAGCGCGCGGGCAAAACGGGCCGAAAGCCGCTTGGGGCCGTCACCGCCCATGGGCGGCGGTTGCCCGTTGCCGGGGAATTAGCGTAGGTCCTGCCACGCGCGTGGCAGGACACCACGGCGGGGAGCCTCTCAAATGAGCAATGTTCTGAAACGGGCACTGATCTCGGTGTCCGACAAATCCGGCGTCGTCGAGCTCGCGCGGCAGTTGCATGCCCGCGGTATTGAACTGCTGTCCACCGGCGGCACGGCGCGCCTGCTGGCCGAAGCCGGCGTCCCGGTGCGCGAGGTCGCACAGCACACCGGCTTCCCGGAAATCATGGACGGGCGCGTCAAGACACTGCACCCGAAAATCCATGGCGGCCTGCTGGGGCGCCGCGGTACCGACGACGCCGTCATGGCCGCCAACGGCATCGATCCCATCGACCTGCTGGTGGTGAACCTGTACCCGTTCGCCCGGACCATCGCCAGGCCGGACTGCACCTTGGACGACGCCATCGAGAACATCGATATCGGCGGCCCGGCCATGCTGCGCGGTGCGGCCAAGAACCATGCGCACGTCGCGGTGGTGGTGGACCCCGCCGACTATCCGGCGCTGCTGGCGGAGCTGGAGTCGAACGGCGGCGCCACCACCCAGGGCCTGCGCAACCGCCTGGCCGCCAAGGCCTTCGCGCATACCGCTCAGTACGACAGCATGGTGTCCTCGTACCTGCTGCGACAGTACGACGTGGTGCCCGCGACCTTCCCGCAGGCGCTGCCGCTGGTGTTCGACAAGCTCCAGGACCTGCGCTACGGCGAGAATCCGCACCAGCGCGCCGCCTTTTATCGTGACCCGGCCGGCAATGGCGCGGGCGTGGCCGGCGCCCGCGCGCTGCAGGGCAAGGACCTGTCGTTCAACAACATCGCCGACGCCGACACCGCCATCGAGTGCGTGCGCCAGTTCGAGTGGCCGGCGTGCGTGATCGTCAAGCACGCCAACCCCTGCGGCGTGGCCGAAGCGCAATCGGTGTCCGTGGCCTACGAACAGGCCTACCGCACCGATCCCACCTCGGCCTTCGGCGGCATCATCGCCTTCAACCGCGAGCTCGACGCCGGCACCGCGCGCCTGATCCTGTCGCGGCAGTTTGCCGAAGTCATCGCCGCCCCCTCGGTCTCTACCGCGGCGGCCGCGGTGCTGGCGGAAAAGCCCGCGATCCGCGTACTGGTGGTCGACATGGCCGCCGGCGGCGGGCCGTTGGAATTGCGCAGTGTCACCGGCGGCCTGCTGGTACAGACGCGCGACATCGCGCCGCTTGCCGCGGCGGATCTCAAGGTGGTCACCAGGCGCGCACCCACGACGGAGGAGCAGCGCGACCTGCTGTTCGCCTGGCGCGTGTGCCACTACGTGAAATCCAACGCCATCATCTTCGCCCGCGACAGCGCCACCGTCGGCGTCGGTGCCGGGCAGATGAGCCGCGTGTACTCCACGCGCATCGCCGCCATCAAGGCCGCGGATGAGAAACTATCCACCACGGGCTGTGTCATGGCCTCGGACGCCTTCTTCCCGTTCCGTGACGGCCTGGATGCGGCGGCCGAACACGGCGTGCGCGCGGTCATCCAGCCCGGCGGCTCCCGGCGTGACGACGAGGTCATCGCCGCGGCCGATGAACACGGCATTGCCATGGTCTTCACCGGCATCCGGCACTTCAGGCACTAGGCGCACCGCCCGCCCCACAGGGTTCGAATCCATGCAAACCAGGAAGGTCCTCATCATCGGCAACGGCGGGCGCGAGCACGCGCTGGCCTGGAAGTGCGCGCAGTCCCCGGATGTCACGGAAGTGATCGTCGCCCCCGGCAACGCGGGCACGGCGCTCGAGCCGCGGGTACGCAATGCCGGCGTCGGCGCGGAGGACATCCCGGGCCTGATCGCGCTGGCGCAGCGCGAGGGCGTGACGCTCACCATCGTGGGCCCGGAGGCGCCGCTGGTCGCGGGCGTGGTCGATGCATTCCAGGCCGCGGGCCTGCCCTGCTTCGGCCCCTCGCGCCTGTGCGCGCGCCTGGAAGGCTCCAAGGCCTTCACCAAGGAATTCCTCAAGCGCCACCGGATTCCCACCGCCGCCTACGCCACCTTCACCCGTGACAACTTCGACGCGGCCTTCGTGCGCGCGCAGCGGCCGCCGGTGGTGGTCAAGGCCAGCGGCCTCGCGGCCGGCAAGGGCGTCATCATCGCCCCGACCCACGACGAAGCCATCGCCACCGCGCGCCAGATGTTCGACGGCCTGTTCGGCGACGCCGGGGCCGAGGTCGTGATCGAGGAGTTCCTGCAGGGTGAGGAAGTCAGCTTCATCGTGATGGTGGACGGCGAACATGTGCTGCCGCTCGCCACCTCGCAGGACCACAAGCGCCTGCGCGACGCCGACCAGGGCCCCAACACCGGCGGCATGGGCGCCTATTCACCGGCACCCATCGTCACACCGGCGCTGCACGACCGGATCATGCGCGAGGTCATCCTGCCCACGGTGCGCGGTCTCGCCGCCGATGGCACGCCCTACACCGGGTTCCTGTACGCGGGCCTGATGATCGCGCCCGACGGCACACCCAATGTGATCGAGTACAACTGCCGCTTCGGCGACCCGGAAACCCAACCCGTGCTGTCACGCCTCAAGTCGGACCTGCCACGGCTGATCGAGGCCGCGCTCGCCGGCTCGCTGGACACCGCAACGGCCGAGTGGGACTCCCGCGCAGCCCTGGGCGTCGTCATGGCGGCGCAGAACTACCCCGACACCCCGCGCAAGGGCGATGCCATCCAGGGTCTGGACCAGGCCGCGACGCTGCCGGGCAAGGTGTTCCACGCCGGCACGTCACTCAAGGACGGACAGGTGGTGACCAGCGGCGGCCGCGTGCTGTGCGCGGTGGGCCTGGGGACTTCCGTCAGCCAGGCGCAGCACCAGGCCTATGACCTGGTGCGGGCGATTTCGTGGGACGGCGCGCAGTATCGCAAGGACATCGGTTACCGGGCGATTGCGCGCGAGCGCGGCTGACGGCGACCGGCCGCGGAAGACGAACAGCGGCAGTAACGCCATGCCTGGCAGCGGCCTGACGGATGCCAGCGCCGCGCTCGTGCATCGGGGTCAGGAAGCCAGCGCCGTCCCGAGCCGGGCCTGCAAGCGGCCGAGCCCGCCCTGGCCGGCATGGTCCGCGGCCAGCCTGCTGAACTCCACGCTCTCGCTGCAGACGCCAAAGCCGGCTTGGCTCATCTGCGCCAGCAGGCTCGACGCCATCCGGGCCAGAAGCTGCGGCGCACCTGTATCGGTAGCGCGATAGCTGAGGTACACGCTCAGCAGCAAAGCGCGCCCGACCAGCTGGAACTCCATCAACGCGGGCATGCCCAGCGCGGCCGCCACCCGCTGCACGGTGTCCTGCATCTTGATCGCGGTCGGCGCCTCCTGGGGCGCGGCGAACACCAGTTTTGCCAGGCACGCGGCACCAGGGTCAGGCGTCGAAAAACCGGGCTTGCCTGCCATCAGGGCCACCTGCTCCTGCCAGCCCGGGTCCGCGCCCAGTTCTGCCTCCGGAACGACGCGGGCTCCGGCCACCGACCTGAAGCCCGCCGTCAGGACCGGCGCGGTCAGTGCAACCACCTCGGGGATGCCGTACAGCGCGCCCGAGAGACGCCAGGGCGCGCCACCCGAGGCCGGGGACCGGCGCGCCCGCGCCAGGTCGCGGTGGGTGATGGTGATCGTCCCGCCCAGCGTGTTGTTGATCTTCAGCGGCCTGAGCATTTCCAGGATGCCGCCGAGCGCGGCATCGTCGCTCAACTCCAGCGCGAAGGGCTGGAAGGCCGGCGGCCGGCCCATCAACCAGATCCCCATCTGGGTCGGGATGGCGATGTCGGACTGCAGGGCCAGTCCGTCCGGGTAGGGCCCCAGTGCGAACTTGTACAGCGGCCAGGCGCGGTTGTCCGCCATGGCGCCCATGCCGGTGCGGAGCAGGACACCGTCCGGCAGCACGAACTCGGCGCCGCACTGCATGAGCGCGTGATCGGCATAGGGGGTGTGGCCGACGCCCTTGGACAGGAAGCTGCCGACGACGCTGGCCCGCGGGTCGCGCTCGCTGTCCACCAGCAGCCCGGTGCCCTCGCGGTCGAGATGACGCGCCAGGTCGAGGTAGGTGACGCCGGGCTCGACCCGGGCATAGGCGTATTTCGCATCGACCGCCAGCACCCGGTTCATGCGGTTGAGGTCGAGGACCAGGCAGGCGCCGTCGCCCCGCAGTCTCGAGCCGACAGCGCTGGCACTGTAGCGCGTGTACAGCCCCAGGTTTTCCTGGCGTGCCAGCCGCACCAGGGCGGCAACCTCGGTGGGCGCGGCCGGGCTCGCCACCAATCTGAAATCAGGCCGTGTCCCGAGGACCGGTGGCAGGCGCTGGATGAGTTCCTGGAAGCGGCTGTCACCGGGCTTGAGGACGTTCGCAGGGCCTGTGATCGCGGCGGCTTGGCTGATGACGCTGTCGTTCATGGGCTGGGTCCAGTGAGGTAGGCGGCGAGGCGCTCGAGTTCTGCATCGCTGATTTCGGTCGGCCTGAAGGGGGGCATCATCTGGAACCCCTGCCGCACCACCGTCTTGATCAACTGGCGGTTGACCAGCGGGGAGCGCCGCAGCACGGACTGGTCGGGACCGAGATCACCCGCCATGCGCAGTGTCCCGGGATGGCCCGGGCCGGGGTCGTGGCAATCGGCGCACCAGTGGGTGTACAGCTCGGCCCCGGAACGCTCGCGCGCGGATTGATCGGCGGTGGCCGGTCCGGTCAGCACCGCCGCGCAGAGGATCGTGATGGCGCCAACGCCAGCCGTGAACGCGGCCCTCATGACGGCCAGATCCCGCTCTTGCCCGGCGCCAGTATCCCCGCCGGGTCGAGCGCCCGTTTCAGGCGGTGGTTGAAGCGCCCGAGCGCGCCCTCATTCCAGCCATAGGTGCCCGCGACCTTGTCCATGAAGTCGAGGTGGGTGCGGTAGACGCCGTAGTGGTCGTCCGCCGCCTTGTCGATCAGGCGGGTCAGCAGCCCCCGCATGCGCTCGTGCTCCGCCGGATCATCCAGACGGAAGGCCGGCATGTAGATGTGATGCATGTCGCGCCAGCCGACGATGAACTCGCCGAAGTAGTCGAACCCCGCCTTGTTGGACTCGCTCCGGACCATCTCGTACTGCGCCAGGGCCAGCTTGCCGTCCACCGGCACCACCGGGCCGAAGCCGACGTGGCCGGCATTGGGAATCCAGGCGATGGTGCCGAACTCCGTCAGGTTCGGTTCACCCCGCATCAGCTTTTCGCGATAGTCGAAGGCGGCGTGTCCCTTGCGGTCCTCGGCGAAGAAGAACTTCGCGCCCCTGACCTGGCCCAGGGCAGCCTGGATCACCCGCCAGTTCGCATCCATGACGGCGGGCGGACCGTACAGGCCGCCGTAGAAATTCCAGGCGCCGACGCCCAGGTCGGACTTCAGGCGCTCGCGCACGCTGTCGGGCACGGGCCCGTCCCCCTTGAAGTACTGGTCCTTGCGGACCTGCACCGAGGCCTCCCACAGCAGTTCGGTGCTGGTGGCCGCGTTGGGGATGATCTGTGCCAGCTTGAGCGGCCGTACCGCCTCGGTCAGCGGCTCGATCGCATCGTCGTCCGGGAAGGTCACCATGTAGGGCCGGTAGCCCGGCGGCTGCGGCATCAGCTGCACGCCCAGCCGGGTCACGATGCCGAAGTTCGACTGGGTGAACAGGCCGTCCACCCAGGGCCCATGGCCGTAGCGATAGCAGTATTCCGCCGTGCCGGCCTGCTGGCCCGCCATGCCGGTCTCGACCACCGTGCCGTCCGACAGCACCACCTGCATGCCGCATTGCTGTGACAGGAAGTGCTCGCCCATCGGGGTATATCCCACCCCGCGATCGAGCAGGTTGCCGACCACGCCGCCCCAGCCTGGCGCGGCGCAGTCGATCCACAGCTTCGATCCGATCCTTTGCAGGTGCTCATACAGGTCTTTGTACGAGACGCCGGGCTCGACCACCGCGTAGGCGTGCGTTTCATTCACTTCCAGCACGCGGTTCATGCGCTTCAGGTCGAGCACCAGGGTGCCGGGAAGGCGCGGCGCCGGCCCGCCGTAGCCGAAGTTGCGGCCGGTGGAAATGGTCCAGATCGGGATGCGGTGCTCGCGGGCCACCTGCAGCACGCCCAGGATCTGCTCGAGGTTCGCCGGCGCCACCGCGCCGCAGGGCGCGTGCTGTTCCGGCGGGGTCATGGCGAAGTGGTCCTGGTACCCGGCCAGAGCGACCTCGCCCAGGAACACGTTCGACGGCCCGACGACCGTGCCCATCTGGCGCATGGCATCCGCGAACGCGGCCTTGGACACCCCCGGCGGCAGCAGTGTCCCGCCGGACGCCGCCCGCACTTCGGGCGGGAACAGCGACGCCAGCGTGGTCGCCGCGAGTGACGTCCATACAAAGTCACGTCTGGTCAGCATCGGTTGCAACTCTCCTGGAGCCTGCTTTGCCTGGCCTGGGACCGGACCTTACGGCCGGCGCCGGCGACGTGCGCGGATGAAAGCGCACGATTGCGCGCACCCGGGTGCACGGCGCCGGGCCGGCCGGCGGATGATTGTCGCGGCGACTACCCGGGTTTAAGCTCGCCGGGTCTGAAGTCACGCACGCGGACGGGACGATCCGCCGCCGGGCGCAGGCCGGGGGGATAACCATGCCAAGCACAGTGTCGCCGCCGGGGAACGTCGAGGCCGCCCATGACCATCAATGGTCGACCGACGCCTTTGACGACCGCCGGCGCATGAGCCGCTGGTCCGACGTCGTGTCCCGGCATATGACCGAAATGGACGTCGGCAGCGACAACCCCCGGCATTACCGTGCGCAGTGGCAGCAATCCGACCTCGGCCCGGTGCAGCTGAACTTCATCGCCGCGATGCCGCAGCACATCACGCGCACGCCGGCCATGGTGGCGCGCAGCGCCGGACACAGCTACGAACTGATCTACCTGCGGCGCGGCCGGCTGACAATCCGCTACCGGGACCGTGACGAAAACGCCGGCCCCGGCGAATTCGCGCTGCTGCGCAATGCCGAGCCATACGAGTTCATCTGTCCCGAACAGAGCGAGGCCCTGACCGTGCACCTGGAGGACCGCTGGCTGCGGCGCTGGTTGCCGGACGCGGACTGCTTTTCACCGGCGGCGCACAAGGCCCGCAATGCCTGGGGAGCGCCGCTGGCGGCGGCCCTCGGCGCGCTGGCAGACCACGGCGTGCAGGCGGCCGCGCTGCCGCGCGAGGTCCTGGCCGACCAGCTGGGCTCGCTGCTGGCGCTGCTGGCTGGACCCGCCGGGTGCGCGCTGAACCGGCCGCGGCGACAGCTGCTGGCCCGCCTGCGCGGGCTGCTGGGCGAATGCTTTGCCGAAACCGACCTGGACCCGGCCGCCCTGGCGCGCGCGGCGGGCATTTCCACGCGGCACCTGCACGGGACCTTCGCGCGCGCCGGTACCAGCTTCGGCCGTGAACTGATGAGCCTGCGGCTGCGGCACGGGGAGTCGCTGCTGCGTGACGGACGCTATGCGTCGCACCCGGTGAACGAGATCGCCTACCTGGCGGGCTTCGCCGATCCCAGCCACTTCGCGCGGCGCTTCCGGGCCCGCTACGGCTCAAGCCCGGCGGCATACCGGGCGCGCTGACGGATGCCCACGCCCCGGGGCCGGCAAGGCCCCGCGCGGGCGCGCCAGAAAAAAGGCCCGCCTCATTGCTGAAGCGGGCCGGATGCCTGCAAAGGCTTCTCGAAGGCGCCGGTCAGCGCTTCATG
>Ga0153956_1001071_pt1 | contig 26185 bp, 28 predicted proteins | sample TSFL040MetaG_FD_104704 | JGI IMG/M metagenome (GOLD analysis project Ga0153956, IMG submission 104704) | Attine ant fungus gardens microbial communities from Florida, USA - TSFL040 MetaG | ecosystem: Host-associated > Fungi > Mycelium > Unclassified | place: USA: Florida, Wekiwa Springs... | reverse complement strand
GGTTTGCGGGTTTGCGGGTTTGCGGGTTTGCGGGTTTGCGGGTTTGCGGGTTTGCGGGTTTGCGGGTTTGCGGTTGCATTGTTTCTCGCGCGAGGCGAAGCTGCGCGTTCTTCCCCTGTGGCGTAGCCGCAACCAGCGGAGCAGGGGTCGCCTTCTTTGGGTTACTTTTCTTGGCGAAGCAAATACAAGAACGCCCGAATGGGCGGTCCGAAGGATGCGTCCCGAAGGGATGCATAAAAGTGACGCCCGCCGCAGGCGCAATGGTCGAAGGGGAGCGTTCCAACCAAACAACCCCAGGCAAAAACGAACATTTCTGGCCTTAGCCAAAACCGGACATCGGACACCATCGTAATGACCGAATTAAAAAACGACCGTTTCCTGCGCGCCCTGCTGCGCCAACCCGTCGACGTAACTCCCGTGTGGATGATGCGCCAGGCGGGCCGCTATCTTCCGGAATACCGCGCCACCCGCGGCAAGGCCGGCGATTTCATGGCCCTTTGCACCAATCCCGAACTGGCCTGCGAAGTCACCTTGCAGCCCCTGCGCCGCTATGCGCTCGACGCCGCGATTTTGTTTTCCGACATTCTGACCATTCCCGACGCGATGGGCCTGGGCCTGTATTTCGAAACGGGGGAAGGGCCCCGCTTCCGTAAAACCGTGCGCAGCGCGGCGGATGTCGCGGCATTGCCGGTGCCCGATCCGGAACAGGATCTCGGTTATGTGATGGATGCGGTGCGCACCATTCGCCGCGAGCTGAATGGCAGCGTGCCCCTGATCGGTTTTTCCGGCAGCCCCTGGACGCTGGCGACCTACATGATCGAGGGTGGCTCCTCCAAGGATTTCCGGCGCGCCAAGGTCATGGCGTTCGATCAGCCGGATGTGATGCATGCCCTGCTGGCCAAACTGGCCGACAGCGTTGTCGCCTATCTCAATGGCCAGATCCGCGCCGGCGCGCAGGCGGTGCAGATATTCGATACCTGGGGCGGCGCGCTCAGCCACGCCGCTTATCTGGAGTTTTCGCTGCCCTACATGCGCCGCATCGTCGACCAACTGATTCGCGAACACGAAGGCCGCCGCGTGCCGGTCATTCTGTTCACCAAAAATGGCGGCCCCTGGCTGGAGCGGATCGCGGCCAGTGGCACCGATGCCGTGGGTTTGGATTGGACGGTGAACATCGCCGATGCGCGCCGCCGCATCGGCGGACAGGTTGCCTTACAGGGCAATATGGACCCGTCGATGCTGTATGCCGGTCCGGAGCGCATCCGCGCCGAGGTTGCCGCGATTCTGGAAAGCTTCGGAACGGGGAACGGCCACGTCTTCAACCTGGGCCACGGCATCACGCCCGAGGTGGACCCGGATCGCGCCGGCGCATTCATTGATGCGGTGCACGAGCTGTCGGAGCAATACCACCGCTGAGAGGGTGGCGGCGAGCGCAAGGCGTTGCCGCCCGCGCCCGCCGCCGTTATCCCAGAAGCAGCAGTGCTTTGTTAATCAATGGCGTGGAGGAAATTCCCGCAGGATTTCCGCCACCGCCTTCGCCACCTGCTGGGTGTTCAGATCCGGCTGCGAACTGCTGAGGGCCACCGCGCGGCTGCCGCGCCACAGCAGCTTCTGGCTGCCGGGTTCCAGGAAGTCGATGACGATTTCAGCCTGCTGATCCAACGCGCTGCCGCCCAGCGGGAAGCTCATCGAAATACCCGTGCCGATACTGCCGCCATAACTGCCGACCCCGATGCCCATCTGCGGCCGGTCATCCACGGGCTGCTTCACCGGGCGCGCATAATAACGCACCAGAAAATCCGGTTTTTCCGTTTCGGTGGCGGGGTTGAACTGGCTCAGCAGGCTGTCTTCAAGCGCGGTTTTTACCCGATTATCCAGCAAAGGCTCGAACTGGGCGTCTATATTGTTGGCCTCGGCCTGGATCTGGTAACGATGCAGCTGGCTGAAATCCGCGCTGGTATCGTAATCGGTTTTGACATTGGTGCTTTGGCAGCCGGCTGTAGCCAGAAGTCCCACCAGCACTGCGACTCGCTTCCACATGATGGCTCCTTAAGGTATTTTGCCGAGATTTTAAAATGACGCTTAATGGTAATTCATGTGTCACGCTTCGTGTGGCCAATATCTCGATCAGATGATGTGAGCTGGCAATCCCTAGCGATTGAGAGCATCGGGCCTCGTTTGCCCTGGCTCCAGGGAGGAGCTTGGTCATGCGACAGATGAATGGAATTTGTCTGCTATTTATGAGCGGAACCACGCATGAAAATATTTGAATAAAAATTATTTGTAGATAAGGGAGCATCATGACAGCACTACCCCATGGGTTCGACAGTCAAGAATTTATCCGTGATCCTTATCCGACCTACGCTTTTTTAAGAAAGCACCAGCCTGTGATCGAAATTAAGCCAGGGCATTACGCGATCATGCGCTATGAGGATGTTAAAAGCGCATTGATGAATTTCGAAGTCTATGTGTCAGGAACCAGCATCCTGGTTCAGCAGGACTGGATGCCGGAGGAAATCAAGGGGGATCTTTTTATTTTATCGATGGATCGCCCGAAGCATCCCAAATACAAAAAAATTGTGCAGCCACCGTTTGTGAGATCTGCGGTGGAAAGCTTAAGGGAAAGGGTTGTCGCCGAGGTAAATGGGCTGGTTAAAAACATAAAGAAGGATGAGAGTTTCGAGGTTCTGTCTGGCTTTTCCTATCCCCTTGTCGGCAGTGTCATCAAGCATTTGCTTGGAATGGAGCGATTGGATTTAGAGGAACTCAGAAGGCGTTTGGAGCTGCGTGAGAGCGTTACGCAAGAGGTTCCCAGCAAACAAGAACTGGCAAAGATAGTGGGAGCCGTTGTGGAGCAGCGCAGGGAATTTTTACAGCTCATCGAGGAGCGAAAAAGAAATCCAAAAGAAGATATAGTGACTGCCCTCATTGGGGCGAAAATAGATCATGCCCCCTTGGAGGAGGCCGAATTACTGAGTGCTCTTGATTTGTTGTTGAGTGGTGGGGCTCATACTACGTCACAAGTAATTCTCGCGGCGGTACTCCATTTTTCGCAGTCCCCAGAAGTATTTAAATTACTGAAAAATGATCCTGGTTTGATCAAAAATTATATCGAAGAGCTTTTACGGCTAAAGTCGCCGCAGCACTTCGTGTTGAGGCGAACGGCAGCTCCGATCAGCCTTCATGGATTCGATATCCCTGAGAACAGCCTCGTTTCTCTTGCGGTGGCCTCTGCGAATCGCGATGAGCAATGGTTCAAATCTCCAGACCAGATCGATCTGTATGCGGACAACAAGCATCATTTGACCTTTGGGTTTGGACCGCATAAGTGCCTGGGTCACTTTTTGGCCAGGCTGGAGCTCGAAGTTGCACTGGGAGCACTGGTGTCCAATTTCAATTCTTTTGAGAGCTGTGAAGAGGTAAGTTGGACTTTTACCACGATGAGCAGAGTGATCCGAAATTTACCGATGCGAATTCGTTAGCTCCAATTGAAACAATGTTGTTTGTGCCGATACATCATTTTTTTCCTTTGATTCGAGTTCGCCTCTAGATGCATGTGGGGGCATGGTTTCGGAAACTCAGAATTTCGCAGAGCTGCCCCTGTATACCTCGGAGGTAAGCAGCAGGCCTCATGCCAGTTTCTGGTGGCGTCTGGTTACACGGTATTTATTCCTGATGCTCAGGAGGGAAGCTTGCATGCGCGAAAGTGATGGGGCCCCCCAATAAACTGAGCCTGGGGTGCATCGGCCTTTCGTGTAGTCCATCGTCAGATGAACCATCCCCCTGTTTAAGTTCTCCCTTGGTCTGGCGGGGCTGAGGAGTTCTGCGATTGGAGGGAAATGGCACAAATCTGTCTTTTTGTTATTAAATATAACTTTGGCCAGTTCAATCATATTTTTATCAAGTGATTGATTTTAAATAAATTTAATTGTTTTTCCGACGAATTGGTCAACCTGTGTTGGGGGTTGTCATTTGTGAATATGGTAGTAATCTACCATCGCTAAAAGATTGGGGACGGCTAATACTGCGACCTCAGGGGTGCCACGGAGTGCGGTTTTTAATACCGATTGGGACCTCTAAATAATGCTGTTTATGTCTCCAGCATTCCAAATAAGTTTAATTTCTCGGAGATTTCGGTATGGAAGACCGACTAATCACCACAGGTGCATTATTTTTTAGTAAAAAACTGGATTGTTTCGAAATCCCCCCCGATGAAAAAGGCGAGAGCCTTTATCGCTATCTCCACGAATCTGCAAGTATTGATGAGCTAGTGCGTCGCACCGCCGGGGTATTACGGGGCATGGGGATCAGCGATTTTGCTCATTCTCCCATCAATAATAATTGTGGGATTCTGGATCCCTGCGGAACGTACGGCACGAAATATCTTGATCAGTACGCCAAAGAAGAATTTCATCACGGCGATTTAGTTGTACGCCATCTCTTGACCAGCAAAACTCCAATTTTCCGCTCTGTTATATCCGAGCACATAGACGCAGCACCGTACGATAACGAAATATTTCATCTCTATAGAGATGCATCGAGATTCATAAAGAAATGTGGATTGCTTGATGTTTATTCCGTTCCAATTTTTTCTGCCGATTCAGCGTTTACCTTTGCTGTTTCCACCCACAATCTTGATCCATCTATCTTTCAAGAAAGAGTTACTCGCAACAGGACGGAAATCCATCGCCTGGCAACGTTCTTCGATGAGATTGGTAGAAACAGGTTTTCGTCCCACTTCCATAAAAGCAATCCCCGTGTTCCGATTTCCGGCAGGGCAATCGAATTGCTGGAGCTTATCACCAAAAAGGACTGCTCATTGGCCGAGGCGGCTGAATTGATGGGTATAGAGATATCCACAGCCAATAAGCACATGAAAAGAGCCAAGATGGCGCTGGGCTCGGAGACTATTCAGGGGGCTGTAGTTGCCGCAATCAAGCAAAAGTTAATTCTGTTGGACTGATGGCCACCTCATATGAATCAAGAAGAATGCGCTTGACCGGGTCGGCGTATTGAAAGGTTTATAAAAAAATTCATCTTAAGGAATGGCCGGCGGATGTTTGGTGGAGGCATCAGTTTATTCCTCCATCATGATCATGGGTGTGTTGTGTAGACATGCCAATCCTGATGCCGGTACCAGATATAATCCATATTTTAAAAAAGGATGGGTATGCCAAGCACTTTTTTTCGAGTATCAGCCTTTTGTACGCTCTCGGCTTTTTCTCTTGTCCCCGAATTTGCATCTGCCCTTGAAAAGCGCCAATCGACTCTTGAGGAAGTTACGGTCACGGCGCAAAAGAGGGCAGAAGACTTACAGAGCACTCCTATTGCAATTTCAGTGCTGAGCCGGGATCAATTGGAGGCGCGGGGTATTGTCAGTATGCAGGATCTGGAGGGCGGGGCAGTACCCTCTCTGCGTGTCATGTCAGCAGGTTTTCCTCCTTCTACCCTGGTCATGGCGATACGCGGCAATGGCCCGGTTGATATGAATCCGGTGACCCGTGAGCCGACCGTCGGTGTGTATATCGATGGTTTCTATCTTTCCCGGCCGCAGGGCTTGAATGTTGCTGTGCCCGACTTGGAACGTATTGAGGTGCTGCGCGGCCCGCAAGGAACTTTGTTTGGTCGAAATACCATGGCTGGCGCGGTGAACTTTATTACGCGCAAACCTACGGGGCAGTTCGGGTTTGAACAAACGGTTGGTTTCGGAAATTACGATGCATGGAAAACAATCACTCGCTTAAACCTGCCGGAGTATGCGGGGTTTCGCGCAAAGATTGACTATGTGCATGATCAGCGCGACGGCTGGGTAAAGAATCCGGCTCCTGGCCAAGATGATTACGATGCCTATCAAAATGACGGCGGCCGCTTAACTCTGAATTACTCGCCAAGCGATTCGATAGTCATTGATTACGCTTACGATAAATCCCGTTCGGCGGTCACGGATTCGTATCTGCAGATTTACACGGATTTAACGGGTATTGTTGGGAATGAGCGTGATCGGGAGACGCACACGCGTGCCCCTATTCCATTGCGACCTACTTATATTTATCAATCCGCGCACTCGTTGACCGCGACATGGGATGCATCGGAATCTCTGACCGTAAAATCGCTGACGGGATATCGTCAGCTGACGCAGCATGGCTATAGCAGTTACGGCGCGTCGATTTTTTACAACGGCTCCATAGAGACCACCGATGACAACGAAAGCCAGTTTTCCCAAGAGGTTCAGCTGATAGGTACCCAGAAGCAGGTCAACTGGGTGACGGGGCTGTATTACTTCAGATCTCATGCGGATCAGTTTTGGCGAGTACGTTTCGCGCTGGATACGGGACTCTTTGGAAACGTGTTTCCAGAGAATGCGGGAAAGTACAACGTACCGATTGATCCTCCGGTTGATCTCGGGGTGCCTTCTCGCAAGGTGCGGGCTAATACCGAGTCCGATGCGTTTTATGGTCAGTTGACGTACACACCTCCTGTTCTGGGTGATCGCTTGCATTTGACTGGTGGGGTGCGTTACACGCAGGACCGCAAGGACGGGAATCGGATTGAGGTTGGATACGCTGACTATGATCTCAACACCAATCATTGGGATACATTGTTGACGATCGATTATTCCTGGACCGATACGCTCTCTACCTATTTGAAGCGCGCAACAGGTTACCGTTCAGGTAGCGTGAATCCGCGTTCGGCCAGCTTCATGCCGTACGATCCAGACACCGTATTGTCATGGGAGGCAGGCGTAAAATCAGAGTTTTTAAATCGGCGTATTCGAATGAACGCCGACGTATTTCGTAATAACTTCGATGACATGCAATTCGATTTCGTTGCTCCCGTCGAGAATAATCCCAACAACACTGAAACTATCAATGCATCCAGAAGAGTTCGTGTGCAGGGAGCCGAGCTGGAATTGACGGTCATGCCCGTCGAAGGCTTGGTTGTCGGGTTGAGTTATACCTACCTCGACAGCGATATGCCGCCGCAGCCGAATCCGTTCCTCGGTGGTGCGCTGCAACAGTTCGAGTTAACGCAGACCCCGCGCAATGCTGGAGCGTTGGCGGTGGATTACACGTTTTCGCCATCCAGCATAGGTACGTTTAGTTCTCATCTTGATGTCACATCGACCTCAGGTTATGCACGGCAATCCCAGGATGTAGCGCGGCAGCAGGGATATACCTTGTTAAACGCGCGCCTGACATTGAGTGATATTCCCCTTGATGAAGCTGGCAGCATTTCACTCTCTGCATGGGGTAAGAATCTGACGAACTACAAATATGCGATGTTTGCGTTCCCGATGTTGTTTGGTGAAATCCAGAATTTTGGCGACCCGAGAACCTTTGGGGTCGACGTGACATACAAATACTAGTTCTTATAGTGATTTTAAGGTTGGCTGCGCTTGCGCAAGGCAGCTAACTTTTCTCCCCCCCTATTTTTATTGGCAGTTTTCTTCCTTTTTTTATCCATTTGGAAGCTATTTTCGGCTCGTTCAGACGAGGCGGGGGGAGAACTGTGCCATTTTATTTTTTTGTCAAAAGATCAAACTGTGCCTGCAATTAGCGCGGAACAAAAAACAAACCTCGTGGTGATTACATAAAATCTGGAAGGGCTTTTTCTACACATCGCCCGATACAGATCTACAGCAAAGGGAAGAAGCTATGTTAGTACTCTCCAGAAGACTCGGTGAAACCTTGTATGTCGGTGACGATATTCAGATCGTCGTGCTGGGAACCAACGGCAACCAGGTTCGCCTGGGGGTGAAAGCGCCGAAGAATGTTTCCGTTCACCGCGAAGAGGTTTACCAGCGCATCCAGAATGAGCTGCGGCAAAAGGCGGCCAACGCGCACTGATCAGCGGTGCGTGTCAGAGTGAATCAACAGGTATGTTTTCTGTTTCGTGGGTGAGTTTGTTCGCGGTCGCCGCGATCTTGATTCCGGGGGCGGTTTTGCTGTTTTCCCTCGAGGTCAGTGATCGCAGTTGCACCGGCGTGACCATCGCGCTCACGACCATAGCCTGGGCCGGCTTTGTGTTGGGGCTCGACAGGAGCTGGATGATCTTCCAACCCATGATCTGCCTCATCGCTGTCGCCACCACCGCCAGCCTGGCCATGTTGACATGCCGCTCTCCGATGCGGACCTTGATGATCGGTTTGCTTGGCTTGGTGGGTATCTGTTGGCGCGTGGCGGTCGTCTTTTACTGGACCGGAGCCGTTTCGTAGCCAGGCGAAAAAAGCACAACAATAAATGACCGATTCCATGGAGGATTAGGTATGAAAGAATCACTGTTGCAACACGTACCGGAATTAACCACCCAGATTTACCAGGGTTCCCTCGAAGCAAAACCGTGGCAGAGTTTTTTGCGGGGTTTGCGTGTAGTCACGGGTAGCGATTCCGCTACCATGACTTTACGTAAAGCCAAGGATGGTGTTGCGTCCCTGACATTTTTCGATAGTTTGAATGAGCCTTCCGCCGAGCATGTCAGGGACATTTCACTGGAATACGCAAGGCTCGGCCATCCGAACCCGTTGATCAGTACCCTGAGTCGAACCGGTGGCATATTTACCATCGATCAGGTGATTGAACGCAATGCGCTTCTCCAGTCCGACTTTTACCTCAAGTTGATGCAGCCTGCCGGCGTGGAGCATATGCTCGCCATGCATTTTCCGGAATCCGGCGGCGCCGATTGCTTTCTGGGTTTGCTCCGGGGGCCGGACAAGCAGAATTTTGGCGATGAGGAGAAGCAGCTGCTTCTGTCTATCAAGCCGCATCTGGAATATGCGCTGAAGGTCCATTCGAAAATAAAGCGCAATGAAATAGAAAAGGAAATTTATTCCGAGGCGATGAACCGCCTGGCCATCGGCACCATCGTGCTTGACGGTCATGGAAAAGTGCTTGAGCTCAACCGGACCGCCAAGGATATTCTTCAGCGCAACAGCGGGATTTCGCTCAATGATAAAAACCTGGCCTTGGCGAAGCCTCGTTACCGCGATGAGTTTAATCGTCTGGTGCGCGCCGCCATCGAATGGCGCGAGACACAACGCCAGGGTGTTTTTGCCGAGGCGTTGCGTGTGGATTGCGCTGCCGGAGCCGATCTCGGGTTGCTGATACGCCCGGCCCCCGACACCGATTGGTATCAGGATGCGGGAACGCCGAGTGTCGTTGTCTATATCGAGGATTTTGGAGGCGATACCCGTGCCCCGGAGCAGGTGGTGGCCCGTCTGTTCGGCCTGACAAAATCGGAAGCCCGCCTCGCGGCGCTTCTGGCGAGCGGGCTCACATTGACCGATGCCGCGGTCAAGCTCAATCTCACCGAAAGCAGCGTGCGTACTTATTCGAAAAAGATTTTCGCAAAAATGGGCGTGGGGCGGCAGGCGGAACTGGTGCGTCTCATCTTGAAAAGCGTGGCGCAGCTGGCAAAGACGCCTGACTATTCACAGCAAAGCGCCCGAGCCATTATTTAACCGGTAGTAAAAAATTTTTGCCTTTGATGTTTGAGTATCAGATAGCGGGCGTTAAGTCAGATGATGATGAAGAAGACCTGGACGGCACAGGTCCAGATACAGGAAACCCGTCCTTCCGTGTTACAGATAGCCTGCCATCGTGCGGCCAAGAGTTATCCGGGTGGTATTTCGGCAATCGCGCAGGACTATGGATTTAACGCGCACACCTTCCAAAACAAATTGAATCCGAATGAGCCGAACTGCATTAATCTGAAAGAGTTCGAGGCCATTTGCCGGGCCACCAAATCGCAGCTGATTATCGATGCGCTGGCGGAGTTGTTGAGTCAGGAGTAGCAAGAAACGATTGGCGCGAGAGATTTTTCGCAGCTTTTCGAAAGCGCGGCGCAGCTGGTCAGAAGTCGAGGGTGAGCTGCGCCTTGGGCACACGGAAGGCATCCGTGCGTAAGCGCGTGGTGTTTTCATTGAGCCCGAGCGCCCGGCATTGGCGACGAAAGCGCGCCTGGAGCAGATCGGCAAATACGCCGGTACCGCGCATGCGCTGGTGGAATTGGGCATTGTAATCGCGACCGCCTCGGCTTTGACGAACGAGGCTTAGCACGTGGTCAGCCCGCAGTGGGTAATGATCCCGCAACCAGTTTTCGAATAATGCGAACAGCTCCAGCGGCAGGCGCAGCAAAACATAGCCCGCGCTTTCCGCTCCGGCGTCGCGCGCCAGCTCCAGAATCATTTCCAATTCTGCGTCGTTCAGCGCCGGAATCATCGGCGCGGCCAGCACGCCCACCGGGATGCCCGCCGCGCTGAGTTGTGCCACGGTCTTGATGCGAACCCGGCCGCTGGCCGCGCGCGGTTCCAGGCGGCGTTTCAGCCCGTCGTTCAGCGTGGTGACGCTCACCATGATCTTGACCAGATCCATCTCCGCCATCTGGGCCAGCAAGGGCAGGTCGTCGCAGATCGACTGGCTCTTGGTGATGATGACGCAGGGGTGTCGGTGTTCCCACAACACTTCCAGGATCTGCCGTGTCAGCCGGTACTGTTTTTCGATGGGCTGGTAAGGGTCGGTGTTGGCGCCCAGCGCAATCGGAGCGCAGCGATAGCTGGTTTTAGCGAGTTCGGCGCGCAGGCATTCGGCCGCGTTGGCCTTGGCGAACAGCCGTGTTTCGAAGTCCAGCCCGGGCGACAGGTCGAGATAGGCGTGGGTCGGCCGCGCGAAACAATAAATGCAACCGTGCTCGCAGCCCCGGTACGGGTTGATCGAGCGATCGAAACCGATATCGGGCGATTGGTTGTAACTGATGATGCTGCGCGCGCGTTCCAAGGTCACCCGTGTTGCGGGTTTGCGCAGGCCCGGTTCTTCTTCGCTCATGCTCTGTGATGGCGCAAACCGATTGGCCGGGTTTTGCGCGGTGCCACGTCCTTTGATCATCGCCATGCTCGGATCTCTTCCCATTGTGCCAACCATGCGGCGGCCCCTCGGGGAGCCCGTCGTTGGCGAGGGTTGTAGCGCGGCGACATGACGGCCGGCACGCGCGGCAGGGCAAATCTGATCAGGCGCCATTGATAGCTGCCGGCGCGCCAGCAAAACCTGAGTTTTTCTCCCAGCGACATGCGCCCGCGATCAACGGCGAGTAAATAAGCGGTGACCCGGTTGCCGTAGGCTCCCGGGTGCCAGAGCGCATGGAGCAGGCCGTGAAGACGTGGCCAATAACCGCCGAACAGCGCGCGATAAACATCGTGGCACACCGTTCGATGTTCAAACTCTTCCGCCAGATGCCACTGCCAGAGGCGGGTGACACGATGATCGGCATCGCGCAGCAGATCATCGATGCGCTCGAAGAAAAAAACTGTGTAGATGATGCCGAGGCTTTCGAAACCTTCGGCATAGGCAATATTGAAGCGCAGGGATTTTTCGCTCAGAGATTTTTCGTGGTCGGCGCGCAGGCGCTCTTCGAATTCATGCAGCCGCGTATAGCCGGACTGGTAGAGCATGGCGTTGTGGCGCTGGTGCCGCCGATAGTGATTGGCCTCCTGGCGCACGAAGAGATCGATATCCTCGCGCAGCGCGTTTTGTGCCGCCGGCAGTTGTTCCTTCGCCCGTCGGATGAGGCGATTCAGATAGGGTTCGAGGTGAGGCAGCGTGGTGGAGGCGGCGTTGAAGGCCGGCGCGAATTCGAGATGCCAGCTCCCGTGCGGCAGGGCCTGTCCGAACTGGAAATCCGGTTTTCGTACTTTCATTGCCGCCTCGGGGTTTTATGCCGCGACCAAAGGATGCGGATGCCTCAGAATTTCATGACCTCGGGCGTTTGCTCATCGATCACGGTTTCATAACGCCGCGTATAGATGGCTTTGAAATCCGGATGTGGAAACCGCCAGAATTTGCCTTGGGCCAGCGCATCGAAAACGAAATCCGCGAGTTGTGCCGGCGACATGCCGCGCGCGACGCCCGTGCTCACGATTTCGCGAAAGGTCGTCTCGGCATCGGTGGAAAAGCGGGGTTTCTCTCCGTACTGCTGGGGCCGCTGGCGTTCGGAATCCCAGATCCGGGTGGCGACTTCACCCGGGCACAGCACGGCGGCTTTCACCTTCGCGTTGAGCAGGCTCAACTCATCGTGCAGGGTTTCGCTGCTGCCGACTACCGCGTGTTTGCTGGCGGTGTACGGTCCCAGAAACGGACCGACGATCAGGCCGGCCTGGGAGGCGGTATTGATCACCACGCCATCCTCGCCGGATTCGAGCATGCGCGGCACGAAGGCCTTGATGCCGTGCACCACGTCCATGGTGTTGACATCGAAGCTCCAGCGCCAGTCCTCAACGCTCCGCTCCCAACTCAGACCATCGACCAGGACGCCGGCGTTGTTGAACAGAAAATTGACCTTGCCGAACTGTCGCCAGGTGGCGTCGGCCAGCGCGGTGACCGATTCGTAGTCGGCGACATCGGTGCGTACAGCCAGCACGGTCGCTCCCTGCTCGCGCAGTTTCGTCTCCATGGCCCGCAGGCTGTCGGCATCGATATCCGCGATGACCACTTTCATGCCCAGTGCCGCGGACTTGGCCGCCAGGCCCTGGCCGATGCCGCTGGCCGCCCCGGTCACGACGGCGACTTTGTCTCGGCAGGCTTGCATGGTTTTTCTCCCCCTCGGTGGATGGCGCCGCTCGACACGTCACGGCCGCGGCCTGTTGGGTTTCGTCTCGATTTCAGGCTTGCGGCGCGCTGCGTTCCGGCTCGATGCCGGGGCTTGGTAGCCCATCGCGAAAAAAGGCCGGTAATCCGTTTGAAGGACGACCCTGTGATGGGATTGCTGTGTATTTATACAGTATTTTGCCTGGGGTGGATCGGTTTGCCAAGTGGGGTTTTGTGACAGGCCCTGCGCGACCGTGACAAAGGTGGGGCGCAGGTCTACCATGGCGGCGCTTGTTCATAAGAATCCTGATTGCACCGTCTTTGACCTTGTCCGGTTCGAGGAGAAATCCATGAAATCGTTCCTGCTGCTCGGCGCCGTCCTGCTGGCGCCGGCCGTTGTTGCTGCGGATGGCCAGTTCAGTGGCGTTTCCACAAAAGGCAACCTGTCGGTCTGGCGAGTCAACCACGGCAACGGCGCGGTGTCGCTGTGCAGCTTCGAGGGCCACAAGAACGAGCCGGTGTGTTATCCGTGGAGCCTGGGTGGCAACGCGGGCAATTATCAGATCATCGGGGGCGATGACGTGCTGTCCACCTGGCGCATCAATGCCAGCAATGGCGCCGTTTCGCTGTGTGAATATAAAGAAGTCACGGAGCCCCCCATTTGCACGCCGTGGAGCTCCGAGTAGTTCGCGACCGCACGAAAGGATGAAGTCGTAAGAGGATCTTGTATGCAAACCAAGAAGTGGCGCCTGGGATTGGCCGTGGCGGCTGCGGTGCTGGCCGCCTGCACGGTATCGCCGACCGGCCGCAAGCAATTCATTCTGCCGAACTACACCGAAAGCGAAGTCGGCAAAATGGGCGCGTCCGCCTACGACGACCTGAAGAAAAAGCAGGCGGTCAACAAGGATCCGCAGGTCAATCAATATGTGAGTTGTGTCTCCAAAGCCATCCTCAATGCCTTGCCGGGTGACGAGGGGCAGGGTTGGGAGATCACGGTGTTCCAGGACGACACGCCGAACGCGTTTGCACTGCCGGGCCGCAAGATCGGCGTGCATAGCGGCATTCTCAAGGTTGCGAAAAACCAGGACCAGCTGGCCACGGTGATCGGTCACGAGGTTGGCCATGTGCTGGCGCGCCACAGCGCGGAGCGCCTGTCCAGCCAGTTCGCCGCGCAAAGCGCGATGGCCGTGGCGGGCGTTCTCGCGGCTTCGTCGGACAGCCCCGAGAAAGGCATTGCGATGGGTGCCTTGGGCGCCGGGATTACCTACGGCGTATTGATGCCTTTCAGCCGCACGCAGGAATCCGAGGCCGACGCGATCGGTCTCGATCTGATGGCGCAGGCGGGTTTTAATCCCAGCGAGAGCGTGGCCTTGTGGGCAAACATGGCGGCGGCCAATTCCGAAAAACCGCCGGAATTCCTGTCGACCCACCCTTCCGATCAGACGCGAATGGCCGCGCTCAATCGGCGCATTCCGAATGCGGAGGCGCTGTCCGAAGAGGCCCGCGCCCAAGGGCGGCGGCCGAGTTGCAAGCGTTGAATCAAGCCTCGATCTGAAAAATAGTTTTCTCGATCTGAAAAATAATCCCTGGGGCGCCGGCGTTTTTACGGGGCCCACTGAACTGATATCCGGTTCGAGGGCGCCCTCGCCGATAACGATGCATGGACGATCCGCATTGTGCAGGGCTTCGATGATGGCATGGGCTTGTTGTCTATCCACCGCAGGTGGTTGCAGGTTTTTATAGTGGCCGCTTTGTTTGGGGTGATCGTCAATCTCTGCGTCGGAGAAGTCCCAAGGTATCTCTACATAAACGGGCCCGGGCCTGCCACTCAGAGCGGTTCTGAAGGCGTCTCTTAAAACGTGGGGGATTGATTGTGGCGTGGCGGCTTGCATGGCTTTTTTGCAAACGGATTTGAACATTGCCGGCTGGGGGAGATTTCGAGATGTGCATCTTCCGCTCCGATAGGTGCATGCCATCGGGCACCACGAGAACCGTGGCCGCCGCATCTTGGGAGGGGATTAGCTGAGAGGGGCGCGGCGTCCGTGCCGGGGCGCCATTGACGATATCAATAAACAAAACGCTCCGCGGCGCTTGGCATTTCCACCTGATGATTCATTTCCAGCGCGGGCTGCGCGCAGGCCGGTTTGCCCACGGCCTTGGCCGGCACGCCGGCGACCACGGTCTGGGGCGGCACGTCTTTCAGAACCACGCTGCCCGCGCACACCTGCGCGCAATCGCCGATCTTGATATTGCCGAGGATTTTCGCGCCGGCGCTGAGCAGAACGCCATTGCCCACTTTGGGATGCCGGTCGCCGTGTTCCTTGCCGGTGCCGCCGAGGGTGACCGACTGCATGATCGATACATTGTCGCCGACCACCGCGGTTTCGCCGATCACGACGCCGGTGGCGTGATCGAGCATGATGCCCCGGCCGATACGGGCGGCGGGATGAATATCGACGCCAAATTCGGCGGAAATGCGATTCTGGAAAAACAGCGCCAGGGCTTCGCGTCCTTCGCACCACAGCCAGTGGGCGACGCGATAGGCCTGCAGCGCGTGAAAGCCTTTGAAATAAAGGAAGGGGACCGAGTAGCCCGGGCAGGCCGAATCGCGTTCGCGCACCGCGCGAATATCGCAGCGGATGGCATCGCCGATGGCAGGCTCGCTGTGCAGGGCTTCTTCGATGACCTCGCGCACCAGCAGGGAGGACGCCGTGGCGCTATCGAGCTTGTTGGCCAGGTGAAAACTCAGCGCGGCTTCGAGCGTGTCGTGGTTGAGGATGGTGGCGTGAAGAAAGCTGGCCAGAATCGGCTCGCGCCGGGCTTCCAGTTCGGTTTCGGTGCGGATCGCGTGCCACAGCGGATCTTCGGTGGCCGCGCGCGACAGCGGGTGTGTACTCATGGATGTGTCCTGCCGGAAAATGACCGGATTCCGCCTGGGCCGGAATCCGCTGGGTTGCACCGGATTATAAAGCCTTCGCCCGCGCTGGGTTCAATGCTAATACAGTGTCAGCGGCGCTTCGTTCAGGGCCGCGAGTTGTTCCCGCAATTCCAGGATGTGATCCGCCCAGTAGCGCTCGCTGCCGAACCAGGGAAACGCCATCGGAAACGCCGGGTCCCGCCAGCGCCGCGCCAGCCAGGCGGAGAAATGCATGAGACGCAAGGTGCGCAGGGCCTCGATGAGGCCGATTTCACGCAGCTCGAAATCGCGGAACTCCCGATAGCCTTCGAGAATCTCCGACAGTTGCGCGGTACGCTCCTGGCGGTCGCCGGACAGCAGCATCCACAAATCCTGGATCGCGGGCGCGGCGCGGCTGTCGTCGAGGTCGACAAAAAAGCAGTGCTCCTCGTCGCGGCTCAGCATATTGCCGACATGGCAGTCGCCGTGGCTGCGCAGCGTGCGCGGTTTCACTTCGCGAAAAATCTGCTCGACACGGCGCAGCAGGTCTTCGCAGAGGCTGACGTAGGCGCGATGCAAATCCGCCGGAATGCAGTGTTCGGCGATGAACTGGTAACTCTCGATGCCGAAACGCTGCACATTCAGCGCGGGGCGCGCCTGATAGGCTTCGAGTTCGCCGATGGCGTGCAACCGGCCCATCAGCCGGCCCAGCATCAATTGCGTATCGGGGTCGCCGAGGTCCGGCGCATGGCCGCCGCGGCGGGGAAACAGCGCAAAACGGAAATCCTGGTAGTGAAACAGCGTCGCGCCGGCAGCGTCGGCCAGTGGCGCGACCACGGGTAATTCGGCTTCGGCCAGTTGCAGGGAGAAGCGGTGCTCCTCAAGGATCTGGGCATCGCTCCAGCGTTCGGGCCGGTAAAACTTGGCGATCAGCGGCTCGCCGCCGTCGATGCCGATCTGATAAACGCGATTCTCGTAACTGTTGAGCGCGAATACGCGCAGGTCCGACAGGCGGCCTGTGCTCTCGATCGCATCGATCACTACCTCGGGCGAGAGACTGGAAAAAGGATGTGGATTGGCCGTCATCGCGCATAACTCCCCACTGTGCGAACGGCCACTTTAGGGTGCGGCGGGTGATATCACAAGACTGCGCTCACCGCGGCGTGCGCGCGAGGCTCCAGACCTGCACCGAGGCCGCGCCCGCTGCCAGCAGGGTCCGGGTCAGCTCGGACGCGGTGGCGCCGGTGGTGACCACATCGTCGATCAAGGCCACGCGCAAGCCTTCGAGGGATACCTTGACGCTGAACGCCGCGCGCAGGTTGCGCGCGCGTTCGGCGGCGCCGAGCTCCTGTTGCGGACTGGCGGCCAGCTCGCGGCGCAACCAGCGCGCGGGCGCCGGCAGGTCGAGCGCGCGTCCCAGCTCGTCGGCGATCATCTCGGCCTGGTTGAAGCCCCGGTCCCAGCGCCGCCGCCAGTGCAGCGGGACCGGCAGCAGCACGTCGACCGCGGTGGCGTCGCATGCACGCAGATGCGCCAGCAGTTGCCGCGACAGCACGCGACCGTAGCTGAACCGGGCCTCATATTTAAAGGCCGTGATCAGCTGGCTGACGGGCGGGAGATACAGGAACGGGCTCAGGCAGCGCGCGAACGGCGGCGGTTGGCGCAGGCATTGGCCGCACTCGGCGCCGGCGGGGAGAGGCAGGCCGCAACGCTGGCAGCCGGATTCGATGCGCGGTAGATCGGCCGCGCAATGCAGGCAGAGATCGTCGCGGCCATGATCGCCGCAGAGAACACAGCGGCCGTGAAAAGTGCGCAATAAGTTGCTGTTAACCATAAGCATCCTTGCTGGTTGACAGGTTGGGTGAAACCCGTAAGATGGGCGCACGAGTTTAATCGCATGCTGTCAGGAATCAATCACCATGAACGCCCGCCTCGACGCCGCCGTAGCGGCGCAGCCCGCCCAAGTCACCCGCCACGATTGGACCCGCGCCGAGGTGGAGGCGTTGTTCGCCCTGCCGTTCAATGACCTGCTGTTCAAGGCGCAAACCGTGCACCGCCAGCATTTCGATCCCAACGCCGTGCAGGTCAGCACGCTGCTGTCGATCAAGACCGGCGCCTGCCCGGAAGACTGTAAATACTGTCCGCAGAGCAACCGCTACGACACGGGGCTCGAGCCGGAAAAGCTGATGGAAGTGCAAAAGGTGATCGAAGAGGCGCAACGCGCCAAGGCCACCGGCGCGACCCGTTTCTGCATGGGCGCCGCCTGGCGCTCGCCGAAGAAAAAAGACATGCCCTACGTGCTGGCGATGGTGAAGGGCGTGAAGGAGCTGGGCCTTGAAAGCTGCATGACGCTGGGCATGCTGAGCGCCGAGCAGGCGCAGGAGCTGGCCGAGGCCGGGCTCGATTACTACAACCACAACCTCGACACCTCGCCCGAGTACTACGGCGAAATCATCACCACCCGCACCTACGGCGACCGCCTGGAAACTTTGGACCATGTGCGTGGCGCCGGCATCAAGGTGTGCAGCGGCGGCATCGTCGGCATGGGCGAAAGCGTGCGCGACCGCGCGGGCCTGCTGCTGCAACTGGCGAATCTGCCGCAGCATCCGGAAAGCGTGCCGATCAACCGCCTGGTTCGCGTCGAAGGCACGCCGCTGGCCGCACAGGAAAACGTCGATTCCTTCGATTTCATCCGCACCATCGCGGTGGCGCGAATCCTGATGCCGAAATCGCACGTACGCCTGTCGGCCGGTCGCGAAACGATGAACGAGGAAATGCATGCACTGGCGTATTTCGCCGGCGCCAACTCGATTTTCTACGGCGAGAAATTGCTGACCACGCCGAATCCGGAGGCGAACTCGGACATGGCGCTGTTCGGTCGTCTGGGCATCGAGCCGGAATCGCGCGAGGTCGAGCATTGCGAAGACGAAACCGATGGCCGTCTGTTCGCCGAAGTCGAGCGCGCGCAAAGCGACTCGCTGTTTTACGACGCCGCCCGCGCCTGAATCGTGTGTTTGTGGCGGCGCGGGCTTGATGGTCCGCGCCTCTGCGAAATCTTCCCCACCACCGTCTTGCGAACCGCGAATAAAAACACCGCGCTGGCATTTCGGTTTTCCGATATCGGGTTGCCGGCATGAGTCGGCGCCAATTTGTGAGGTGAGTGCCGATGGGCCTGGACCAGACCTTGTTGCCGGGTTTGGCGGAGCGCCGCGCGCAGCAGTTGTACCGGTCGCGCCGTGTGGTCGACAGCGCGCAGGGGCCGGAGCTGACGATCGACGGCAAGCGTTATCTCGCGTTTTGCAGCAACGATTATCTGGGCCTTGCCAATCATCCCGAGGTGATCGCGGCGTTCAGCGGCGCCGCCGCGCGGTTCGGTGTCGGCAGCGGCGCTTCGCATCTGGTCAGCGGTCATTCCTCCCTGCACCATCGCCTTGAAGAAGCGTTGGCCGAATTCAGCGGCCGGCCGCGCGCGCTGTTGTTTTCCACCGGCTATATGGCCAATCTCGGCGCGGTGAACGCGCTGCTCGGCAAATCGGATTTCATTTTCGAAGACAAGCTCAACCATGCCTCGCTGCTGGACGCGGGCCTGCTCAGCGGCGCGCGCTTCCAGCGTTTTTTGCACAACGATGTCGCCCATCTGGAAAGCCGCTTGAGTCGCGCCGAAGCGGGCCGCAAGCTGATCGTCGTCGACGGCGTGTTCAGCATGGACGGCGATCTGGCGCCGCTGCCGGAGCTGGCCGCGCTCGCGCAAAAACACGATGCCTGGCTGATGGTAGACGACGCCCACGGTTTCGGTGTGCTGGGCGCGAACGGCGCCGGCTGCGCCGAACATTTCGCGCTGGATGAAGAACAGTTGCCGATCCTGATGGGAACGCTGGGCAAGGGTATCGGTACCTTCGGCGCGTTCGTCGCCGGCAGCGAAGCGCTGATCGAAACGCTGATTCAATTTTCCCGCACGTATATTTACACCACGGCGCTGCCGCCGGCGGTGGCGGCGGCGACCCTGAAAAGCCTGGAGCTGCTGCGCAGCGAAGCCTGGCGGCGCGAACATCTGCGCGATTTGATCGCGCGTTTCCGGCGCGGCGCGCAGCAGCTCGGTTTGCCATTGATGACATCAGAAAGCGCGATTCAACCGTTGCTGGTCGGCGCTGCCGGGCGCGCGCTGGCGCTGAGCGAACGCCTGGCGGAGCAGGGCGTCTGGATCGGCGCGATACGCCCGCCCACCGTGCCGGCGGGCAGCGCGCGCCTGCGCATCACATTGAGCGCCGCGCACTCGGAGGCGCATGTGGACCGCTTGTTGTCCGCACTGGAAAGCGTGGGGGCTCATCGGTGAACGATGTCAGCCAATCTCCTGTCTGGTACAGCGAACGCCTGCCGGCGCTGACCGCCAGCAACAGCGCGCCGGAGCTGGTGGTGTTGCACGGCTGGGGCATGTCGTCGGCGGTGTGGCGTTCCTGGGTGCCGCTGCTGCGGCGGCGTTGCAATGTCACGCTGCTCGATCTGCCGGGTTTCGGGCAGTCGCCGTTTCAAGCCGGCCTCGGAATCGAGGCCTTGCTCGATCAATTGCTCGAACGGATTCCCGCCGGTGCGGCCCTGCTCGGCTGGTCTTTGGGCGGCGCGCTCGCACTGGCTTTCAGCCAGCGGCATCCGCGCCATTGCGCCGGCCTGATGACCATCGCCTGCAATCCCTGTTTTGTCGAACGGGACGATTGGCCCACGGCAATGCCGACAGCGACTTTTCAGGAATTCCAGCAAGGCGTGGCGCGCGATGCCGATGCCACCGCGCGGCGTTTCCTGGCTTTGCAGGCGCGCGGCGCCGATGGCGAGCGCGCCTTGTTGAAATGGTTGCGCGGGCTGGACCAGCCGCCGGCGGCTCCGGCGGCGCTGGCCTGGGGCCTGGAGTGGCTGCGCGATCTCGACGTTCGCGCCGCGGTGCGCGCTTGTCCGGTTCCGTCCGTGCATCTTTATGGCTCCGCCGATGCGCTGGTGCCGGCCGCGCTCGCTCCCGTCATGGCAACGCTGGCGCCGCGCGGCACAGTGGCGCTGTTAGACGGCGCCTCGCATCTGCCCTTCGTCACGCACGGCGAATTGTGCTGGCAGCATCTCGACCGCCTGCTGGCCGAAGCGCATCTGCTCGCGCGCCAGCGGATACCGCAGCGCGATAAGAAAGCCGTGGCCGCGTCTTTCGGCCGGGCCGCCGCGAGTTACGATGCCGTAGCCGGTTTGCAGCGTACGGTCGCCGCGGCGCTGATGGAGCAGGTCGAGCCGCTGGCGGGACGCACGGTGCTCGATCTGGGCTGCGGTACGGGCTTTGTCAGCGCGCAACTCGCGGCGCGCGCGCAATCCGTTTACGGCGTCGACCTGGCCGAAGGCATGATTGCGTATGCGCGGGCTCAATATCCGGATTCCTCCATCCAGTGGGCGGTTGGCGACGCGGAAAACCTGCCCTTGGCGGATGCCTGCGTGGATGTGATTTTCTCCAGCCTGGCGTTGCAATGGTGTGAAAACCTCAACGCGGTTTTTGCCGAGCTGCAACGCGTGCTGCGCCCGGGCGGCTGTGCCTGGGTGGCCACGCTGGGGCCTGAAACCCTGGGTGAATTGCGCTCGGCCTGGCGCGCCGTGGACAACCGGGTGCACGTCAATCGTTTCGCCAGCCGCGATCTGATCGAGCAGACTTTGCGGCGCTCGCAACTGACACTCGAACAATGGCGCGAGCAAAACATCGTGCTGGAATACGCCGAGCTGCGTCAGCTCACGCATGAACTGAAGGCGCTCGGCGCGCATAACGTCAACAGCGGCCGCCCCGACGGGTTGAGCGGACGCGGGCGCGTGCGGCAATTTGCGCAGGCTTACGAACGCCAGCGCAATGCCCGAGGCCAACTGCCGGCCACGTATCAGGTCTGGTATCTGCAGATGAGAAAAACCGATGCCTAATACTTTTTTTGTGACCGGCACCGACACCGACATCGGTAAAACCGCCGTTGCCGCCGGTCTGCTTGCGGCGGCCAACGCGCGGGGACTGTCCACCGCCGCGATCAAGCCGGTGGCGGCGGGTTGCGAGCGAACCGATGAGGGGCTGCGCAATGCCGACGCGCTCACGCTGCAACGCACCATGTCTTTGCCGTTGCCTTACGAGCAGATCAATCCGGTGGCTTTGGAAGAACCCTTATCGCCGCATATCGCCGCCGCGCGCGCCGGTGCCCGCGTGAGCGTGCAGCGGCTGGCGGGAATCTGTCGCGGCGTGTTGATGCAGAGGGCTGATTTCACGCTATTGGAAGGCGCCGGCGGTTGGCGCGTGCCGCTCAGCGCGAGGGAGTTGCTGTCGGAGCTGGCGGTGGAGCTGCAACTGCCGGTGATCTTGGTGGTGGGCATGCGCCTGGGTTGCCTCAATCACGCGCTGCTGACGGCCGAGGCGATTGCCCGCGACGGCCTGACCCTGGCCGGCTGGGTGGCGAATCGTTGCGTGCCCGAGATGGCCGCTTACGAAGAGAATGTCGCCACGCTGCGCGCCGCGTTGCGCGCGCCCTGCCTTGGCGAGGTGCCGTATCTCGACGATCCGTCCCCGCGGCAGGTGGCCAGCTGGCTCGATTGCACGCCACTGGTCGAATTTAAGGCACGTTGATGGCGGCACCGCTGGCGATACCGGGCCGGGTTTGCTTAAATGCTGGGCAGCGCCTCCTTCCGAGGCTCGGAGCGGGAGTAAAGCATGAGCATCAACGCGGTTTTGGCCACGGGTATTCAGGGGGTCCAGAGGGGTTTTGCCCAGGCCAACCGCGCGGGCGGTGAAATTGCCGGTCTCGCCGGGCGTGGCGACGCCAGCGATCTCGCGAAGCCATTGGTCGAGCTCAAGGCCAGCGAAATTCAGGTGAAGGCGTCCGCCGACGTGATCAAAACCGCCGATGACACCATCGGCACGCTCATCGATATCAGGGCCTGACCAGGGCGAGCATCGTGAACGGTATCGGCAGCGGCGGCCCGCTACAGTCCTACTCCACGCTCCCATCGACCAGTCCGATCGGAAAACCCGCGGTCGGTCTGGAATCCACGGCGCACAAAGACCTGCCGGTCGCTCCGGTCGAGGCCTTGCCCGCGGTAGCCCGCAATGAATCGCGCCAGACCGCTATCGAACAGGCTCTCTACAGCAATCGCGCCGCCGCTCCTACTCCGGAACTGATCAATGCGGTTCAGGCGCGATTAGCTCCTTCGAGCCCGACAACGAATACTCAGGCCGACGTGCCGCCCAAAGGACCACGCGCCGCGTCGGGTCCGGTTTCCTCCAGCACCACCGCGATGAAACGCCGCCTCGCCGCGGCGTTCGACGACCAGCCTGTGCTGGGATCGAACTTCGATCAGCGCGTCTGAATCCTTGCTGGATCAACTCCGCCAAGGCCGGTGCTGTCGATTCACTGACTTGCGTGGGATAATGTCGCAGCTTCGCCGAGGAGACCTAATAAGATGAGCAAAGAGCGTACACTCTACCCGGAAGACCAGGCCCGCGTGGATGGTTATCTGCAGGAAGGCTACAACTCCGTTGAGCGTAAGCCGTTCCGTCCGATATGGCTGATGGTCATGCTGATGCTGGTTGTCACCGGGTTCAGCGTTCTGAGCATCGGCATCGCCCGCATCGTCGGCGTTTACTGAATCCGCAATTAATTGATGCAAGCGCGATAAAAGGCTAGGCGATGCCAAATGCTTTTGGTATATTAGCGCGCCTCGCTGGGGTGGTAAGCACGCAGCGGGAATCAGTCGGGCATTAGCGCAGTCCGGTAGCGCACTTCGTTCGGGACGAAGGGGTCGGAGGTTCAAATCCTCCATGCCCGACCAATTCAAGTTCCAATAGCTTCCTAAGAAGCCCACTAAGCCCGCGTAATTGCGGGTTTTTTGTTTATACTACCTTCCAGCGAAAGCCAACCTCTTCCCCCAGAAGCGTGACCAAAGCGGGGGCAGATTTGGGGGCATGATAAGAACGCTGGGGGCATTATGGCTGGCAAGGGAACTGAGAAGCTATCCGATGTGGCGGTGAAAAGCGCCGCGCCGAAAGACAAGCCTTACAAGTTGGCAGACGGTGCCGGCCTGTATCTGGAAGTGATGCCGAACGGCTCCCGATACTGGCGGCTCAAGTACCGTTTCGGCGGCAAGGAAAAGCGCCTTGCCCTTGGCGTCTATCCCTCCGTTACCCTGAAAGCGGCCCGCAAGGCGGCGCGTGACGCCCGCGACACCCTGGCCGAAGGCACTGACCCCGGCGAGATCAAGCGGCAGGACAAACTAGCGCGCGTTGTGGGAACGGCCAACAGCTTTCATGCCGTGGCGCTGGAGTGGTACGACAAGGAAAAGCCGCACTGGTCGGAAAGCCATGTCAAACGCGCCAAGTGGCTGTTCGAAAACAACCTGTTCCCCTGGCTGGGCCACCGCCCGATCGCCGAAATCAATCCGCCCGAACTACTGACGGTCCTGCGCAAGACCGAGAGCAAGGGCACCATCGAAACGGCCCACCGGGCGAAGCAGATAGCGGGGCAGGTGTTCCGCTATGCCGTTGCCACCGGACGCGCCGAACGCGACCCCACCCCCGACCTGAAGGGGGCATTAGCGACCCCGAAAAAGGGGCATCACGCCGCCATCATCGACCCGAAAGCGGTGGGCGGGCTGCTGTGCGCCATCGACTGCTTCCAGGGCACACCCGCTGTCATGGCGGCCCTCAAGCTGTCCCCGATGTTGTTCTGCCGCCCCGGCGAGCTGCGCCATATGGAGTGGGCGGAGATCAATTGGGAGGAGGAGCGTTGGGAGATACCCGCCGAGAAGATGAAGATGCGGATACCCCATATCGTGCCGCTATGCCGGCAGGCGCTCGATGTTCTGCGCGAGCTGCAACCGATCACCGGACGCGGTAAATACGTGTTCCCCAGCGCCCGAGGTGCGAGCCGTCCCCTGAGCGAGAACGGCGTGCGCACGGCCCTGCGCACCTTGGGCTACGGCAATGACGAAATGACCCCGCACGGCTTCCGGGCGATGGCGCGCACGATTCTGGATGAAGTCCTGGGCTTCCGCGTGGAATGGATCGAACACCAGTTGGCGCACACGGTAAAGGACGCCAATGGGCGCGCCTATAACCGCACCTCGCACCTTCCGCAGCGCAAACTGATGATGCAGGGCTGGGCGGACTATTTGGATAGCCTGCGTGCGCAGGCCAACGGCTCGAATGTCGTTCCCTTTCAAACCCGTTAAGGCAAGGCAGTAGTAGTGAAGTAGTAGTAAAGCGAAGCGGACCCGGCCGGTGCTGAAACACCGACCGAGCCCTAACCACAACCACCTGACCAAGAGGTGAATCATGGCTGACGCCAATCATAGCATTGACAGTACTCCATCCCCGCCGAAAACCTGGGCGGATACCCCCGAAGCCGTTTTTGAGGCCCTTGCAGCCGGTTACTTGGGCTCTCCTCATAGCATCCTGTGTTGTGTCCTCGCTCGCGCAGAAGCGGTCGTCACGCTACTGAGCCGGGAGCTGGAGAATGACCGGGACGACCAAGACGAAGTGCTGATACATGGGCTCTGGGATGTTTTAGGAAATCTGGAGATTGCTCGTCAGATGGTCAAGTTGCGCCCCGCTGCTGCCCAGATCGCATAACCCACCGATTGAGCCTGCCCGGCTCTGCCGGGCAGCCAGAGAGAAGCGGGCAATACAGGTTGAATAATTTTTATCCACGAGTTATATTTTTATATAATTTTGGAGGGCAAATTATGAATACGACTCTGCGCAAAGTCGGGGGCTCTGTGATGCTGGCTGTACCCCCCACCATTCTTGACCTGCTGCATCTACAGGCAGGGGCTACGGTTAACGTGATGGTGGACGATGGACGCTTGGTGATTGAGCCCGGCCGCCCACGTTATAGCCTGGATGAGTTGTTGGCTCAGTGTGATGAGGCAGCCGATTTGACCGCCGAAGACCAAGAGTGGCTGAATGCCGCCCCCTCTGGAAATGAGCTGCTGTAATGGAGCGCGGCGATATTTATCTAGTATCCCTTGATCCTACATCCGGCCATGAACAGCGCGGCACAAGGCCCGTTTTGATTGTGTCGCCCCTCGCGTTCAATCGACTGACGAAAACACCTATAGTGCTCCCGATTACCAATGGCGGCAGCTTCGCCCGAACCGCTGGCTTTGCCGTGCCGCTTCAGGGAACGAATACAACGGGGGTTATCCGGTGCGATCAGCCACGTGCTCTTGATTTGGGTTCGCGGCATGGGCGGAAACTGGAAAGCGTAACTGCCTCGATCATGGACGAAGTGCTGGCGCGATTGGCCCCGCTTTTTGAGTAATACTTATTATTGTGAGTATTTTCGGAATAACAATAAAGATAAACAGTGATAGTACGGCGATAGAGTAATACCGCGAGCGTACTCGAGATAATAAATGGTGCCTCGATGAATCTCGACCTATCAAAGCTTCCTGAGAAAGACTACTTTTCCGTGTCCGAAATCGCTCGCCGATGGGGCGTAGATGAAAACACGATTAAGCACTATATGTTTGAGCAAGCAATATTGCGTCCTGCGCTCAAAATCGGCGGATTTTGGAGCAATATGAGTTTTCATGTTTTAAAACCGTCTAGGAAACCTCTGAAAAACCGTACGCGAAAGGCTTTTCCGCGTAGCTTTTCGTTTTTTTGGACGATCACTCTCCAAGCATCGTCGTTTTTTCGCCCACCGACGGCCTCTTACGC
>Ga0153956_1001070_pt1 | contig 26192 bp, 29 predicted proteins | sample TSFL040MetaG_FD_104704 | JGI IMG/M metagenome (GOLD analysis project Ga0153956, IMG submission 104704) | Attine ant fungus gardens microbial communities from Florida, USA - TSFL040 MetaG | ecosystem: Host-associated > Fungi > Mycelium > Unclassified | place: USA: Florida, Wekiwa Springs... | reverse complement strand
TTCAAGCGAACTTCTGAACCTAAACCACACGAGAATCATAAACTTGCTAGTGTCCCTTTGATTCCGAAGTTCGCATCGAAGGTTGCTGCAAGTGCTTGCGAACTTCGGAATCGGGACACTAGCAGCAACGCCGGGGGAGCGAAAGGCGGGCGATTCAGGCCGGAACGCGGCCGCCGAAGAACGGCGCCAATGTCGCGGTCCGGGCGCGGCGGCCGGAGGTGAAGATCATCTCCGGCGGAAAGTCATGCGCAGCGCCGCCGTCCGGTCCGAGCAGGTTGGCCACGCGCCGGGCGATCGCCGGCGCCGGATCGATCCACGCCACCGGCCACGGCGCGAGCGCGATCAGGCGATCCAGCAGCAGGGGATAATGCGTGCAGGCCAGCACGACGGCGTCGGTGCGCAGGCCGTTGCCGTCGGCGGCCGGCACGAAGCACGGCGCGATCTCGTTCAGAATGTCCGCGTCGCTGACGGTCTTGCCGCCGAGCGCGTCCTCGGCCAGCGAAGCGAGGTTCGCCGCGCCGACCAGCGTCACGGTGCAGGCCTGGGCATGATCCCGGATCAGGGTCTGGGTATATTCGCGTTTTACGGTGGCCCGGGTGCCGAGCACCGAGACGCGCTTGGTTGTCGACGCGGCGCAGGCAGGCTTGATCGCCGGCACCGTGCCGACGAACGGCACCGAATAGGCCGCGCGCAACGGGCCCATGACCGACACCGACATCGTGTTGCAGGCGATCACCACCAGATCGGGCCGATGGACGGCGATCAGTTTGCCGATCAGCGGCACCACGCGATCGATGATCTCGTCCTCGTCGTGGTGGCCGTAAGGGAAGAAGGCGTCGTCGGCGACATAGACGTAGCGTGCGTCGGGCCGGGCCTTGACGATCTCGCGCAGGACGGTGAGGCCCCCGAGGCCGGAGTCGATCACGAGGATGGTCTGGATATCGGGCACAGGCGTCATGCTAGGCCGGTCGGGTTACCACGGGGTTTTCAAGGACTGTTGCGGCTGTTCGCCCTGGGGCCGGACAGCCGGTAGCATTTTAGACCGATTCCAGCCGCTGGGGAGGCGGTGGCCGTGCCGGAAGGGCTTGTTGAAATTCCGCAGCCGTGGCCTCTGCAATCGGGGGCTCGCAGCATTTCGCATCCGAAAGGCAAGAACCGGTCATGCTCCGGAATTCAACCGTCGCCTGGGGCATGGTGTCCCGCGCTTTCCACTGGGGTCTCGGCATCGCCGTCATCGGCATGCTGGCCTACGGCTACTGGTTCAACCACTACGCGGCGCGGCCGGACCGGTTCTTCCATCGCTCGATCCATGCCGACATCGGCTACGTCATCCTGGTCCTGATGGTTGCTCGCCTGATCTGGCGCGGCGTCAATCCGGTCCCGGCCTTGCCGGATGGAACGCCACGATGGGAGCGGGCGCTGGCGCATATCAATCACTGGGCGCTGTATCTGACGACGATCGTCGTGGCGCTGCTCGGCTGGGCGCATTCCGGCGCGCACAAGCCGGACTACGCCGACTGGTTCGGGCTGTTCCGGGTGCCGCAGTTCACCTCTGAAAATCGCGACAACGCCCGCTTCTTCGAGCACTGGCACATCTGGCTCGCCTACGTGCTGATCGGTCTCGTGGCGCTGCATCTTCTCGCCGCGCTTTATCATCGCGTCGTCAAGCGCGATCGCGTGGTGGCGCGGATGGTTGGCGGCGAGTGATCGCGTGCTAAACCGGCTGCAACGCCCGGTGCGGCGATGCCGGCAGGATGATCCCGATCGCGTCGCCATCGACGCCGAGCGCCGGCGTCTTGCTGAAGTGGTGCCCGCGGCGGAGACTGACTGAAACGACACGAGGCGATGAGATGGGTCGCACGGGATTCATCGGACCACCGGTTGTCATTGCCGGGTTTGACCCGCCCATCCATCGCTTTCCGAAGATCGATGGATGCGCAGATCAAGTCCGCGCATGACGGCGCCAAGCCGGTCCAACTCTGCGGTCGACAACAATCTGCGCCTCAGCTCTCCCCGAACACGCGCTTGAAGATCGTATCGACGTGCTTGAAGTGATAGCCGAGGTCGAACAGTTCGGCGATCTCGGCATCCGACATGTATTTCCTGACGTCGGCATCCTTCTTCAGCAGTGCCTGGAAATCGCCTTCGCCGCGCCACACCGGCATCGCGTTGCGCTGCACGAGCTTGTAGGCGTCCTCGCGGCTCGCGCCTTTCTGCGTCAGCGCGATCAGGATGCGTTGCGAATGCACAAGGCCGCCGAGGCGGTCGAGGTTCTTCTGCATGTTGGCGGGATAGACCAGCAGCTTGTCGATCACGCCGGCGAGACGGTTGAGCGCGAAGTCGAGCGTCACCGTGGCGTCGGGTCCGAACATGCGCTCGGCGGAGGAGTGCGAGATATCGCGCTCATGCCATAGCACGACGTTCTCCAGCGCCGGCGTTACATACGCACGCACCATGCGCGCAAGGCCGGTAATATTTTCGGTCAGGACAGGATTGCGCTTGTGCGGCATCGCCGACGAACCCTTCTGTCCCTCGGAGAAGAATTCTTCCGCCTCGAGCACCTCGGTGCGCTGCATGTGGCGGATTTCCGTCGCGAGCCGCTCCATCGACGAGGCGATGACGCCCAGCGTTGCAAAGAACATCGCGTGGCGGTCGCGCGGAATGACCTGCGTCGAAACCGGCTCCGGCACGAGGCCCATCGCCTTGGCGACATGCGCTTCGACGCGCGGATCGATCTGGGCGAAGGTGCCGACCGCGCCGGAGATTGCGCAGGTGGCGACTTCCTTGCGGGCCGCGATCAGGCGGTCTTTCGCGCGAGAAAATTCCGCATAGGCATAAGCGAGCTTGAGTCCGAACGTGACCGGCTCGGCATGGATGCCGTGCGAGCGGCCGATGGTCGGCGTCATCTTGTGCTCGAAGGCGCGCTTCTTCAGCGCCGCGAGAAGCCTGTCGATATCGGCGATCAGGATGTCGGCGGCGCGCGCAAGCTGCACGTTGAGGCAGGTGTCGAGCACGTCCGACGACGTCATGCCCTGATGGACGAAGCGCGCCTCGGGGCCGACGATTTCCGCAAGATGGGTCAGGAAGGCGATGACGTCGTGCTTGGTCTCGCGCTCGATCTCGTCGATCCGCGCGATGTCGAAGGTCGCGTTTTTCGCCTTGGCCCAGACGGTTTTCGCGGCTTCCCTGGGGATCACCCCCAGCTCGGCCTGGGCGTCGGCCGCATGGGCTTCGATCTCGAACCAGATCTTGAAACGGGTTTGCGGCTCCCAGATGGAAGCCATTTCCGGACGGGTATAACGGGGAATCATCGACGGCCCTTGGGTTTTCAGGGTTACAGCACCCCTTAGCAGAGCCGCCGGGGCGAGACAAATGATTGAGATCGGGAACAAATTCCAGCGAATTGACCGGAAAAGCACCTCTATTACGAAATATTGACTAACAGATATTGAAATCTGTCATCGTGATGTGTATAAAAGATACCGAGATGTGATGCGGCGCCGGATTCAACGGCGGCCGACGAGATTCGCATCGGGCTGCCGACGGAACAAGCGGCGGCTTTGAGAATACGGCTTCAGGACGACTGCCATGGCTATCATCGAAATCCTTCAACTCAGCTCTCAAATCCAGCGCTGGCTGGACGCACGGGTTGCGCGCCACCTCGAGACACTGGCGGCGAAACTGCATCACTAGGGAAAGCTGTTATGGCGAACCGACCGGCGGCTCCGGGAGATCGACGTCTGCCGATCGTTTTGGCTCCGGGGGCGGTTGCGGCCCTCGACGGATGTGAACAGGTGCGTACATGAACGAGACGGTCGTCCTGACGCCTGAGCGAATTCTGGAAGCCACCGAGGACGTCCTGCGGCGCTATGGGCTCGCAAAGGCGACCGTGGTGGATGTGGCGCGCGTGCTCGACGTCAGCCACGGGACCGTCTACCGGCATTTTCCATCCAAGGCCTCGCTGCGCGATGCGGTGGCGCGGCGCTGGCTGGACCGCGCCAATGCGCCGCTGGAGAAGATCGCCGGCGAACCGGGCCCTGCGCGTGAAAAGCTGGAGCGCTGGCTGCGAACGCAATTCGCGATCAAATGCACGAAGGTCTCCGAGGATCCGGAGATGTTTGCGACCTATCTCGCGCTGGCGCAGGACGCGCGCGAGGTGGTGAACGCGCACAAGGATCGTCTGGTCGACCAGATCGGGCGCATCCTGTCCGAGGGCGTCGAGCAGGGGGCATTCCATGTCCGTGATATCGACGCCACCGCCCGCGCCATTTTCGACGCCACCAGCCGCTTTCATCACCCGGCGCATGCCGACGAGTGGAGCGATCCGACGCTGGCGTCCCGAACCGATGCATTGCTGCATTTGCTGTTCAAGGGACTGGAAGCGCCGCCGCGGCAGGCGTCAGCCTGAGCCGGAGGCGACGTCAGTCGCGCCTCTCAGGACGACGATCCCACCCCAATTTCATCGCAGCCGCTCAGACCATCTCGCCGCGCGCGGACGCCGCGGCGTTGCGGATCGCGTCGATATTCGTCTTGTAGCTTTCCATCGTGCCGCCCTTGAACACGGCCGAGCCCGCGACAAAGGCGTTGACGCCGGCGGCTGCAAGTTGTGCGGCATTCGCGGCTGACACGCCGCCATCGACTTCGATGTCGATAGGACGTCCGGCGATCATCGCCCGCAAATCCCCAATCTTGCCGAGCGCGGACGAAATGAATTTCTGGCCGCCGAAGCCGGGATTGACCGACATCACCAGCACGAGATCGACCATGTCGATGACGTATTCAATCGCGGACAGCGGTGTGCCCGGATTGAGCGAGACGCCGGCCTTCTTGCCGAGCGCGCGGATTGCCTGCAACGAGCGATGCAGATGCGGACCGGCTTCGGCGTGAACCGTGATGTGGTCGCAACCGGCTTTCGCGAAGGCTTCGAGATAGGGATCGCACGGCGCAATCATCAGGTGCGCGTCGAAAATCTTCTTGGTGTGCGGGCGCATCGCCTTGATGACGTCGGGGCCGTAGGAAATGTTCGGCACGAAGTGGCCGTCCATCACGTCCAGATGCATCCAGTCGGCGCCGGCCTGATCGACGGCGCGGACCTCCTCGCCGAGTTTGGCGAAATCCGCCGCCAGGATCGACGGCGCGATGACGAGGGGACGCGGCGCAAAGGTCTGAGACATGGGTGTTTCCCGATGTTTCCAGGCGGCTTGAGGACGTTCCGCGTAACATGCGCCGCTGGCAGGGGCAATGCGCGGGATCGATCCGCCCGGAGCCGTGGGTACAAGGTGCGGGCATGCGGCAAGTTCTGCCGCGCGGCGGCACGATCTGCCGCCGCGTCCGCCGAAGCTCCGCACCAAAACCCGTATTTTACTGCGTTCTCAAGATGGCACGGCGCTTGCTCGGATAATTCCTGAACGGAATTTGCGCCGCATGGCGCGTGTCTGGAGTTTGACCATGTTGTTTGCCCTGGGCGCCATCTCGTCGGCAGTCGACGCGTTTCAATCGCTGACCTCATCGAAGTCGAAGTCCGCGCCAGCCACGACCGGATTCGGTCAGTCGCCAACCGCATCGTTCGATCCGGCCGCCACCGCAACGACCGCCGCATCGACGCCTGCTGCCTCGCCGAGCTCAGGCGGAGGAAACTGCATCTCGCCCGCCACCATGAGCGCGCTGATCGCGGCACAGGGGCAGGCCTCGGGGACGACAACGGCCAGCACGAGTCCGTCCGACGCGCTGCAGGATCTGTTCTCGCAGATCGACGGCAACGGTGACGGGGCGATCGGCAAATCCGAATTCGAGAGTGCGCTCGGCGCCGGCGGCACCAATGTCGCGCAGGCCGACGATGTGTTCAACAAACTCGATGCCAATGGCGACGGCTCGGTGAGCCTCGATGAAATGTCCTCGGCGTTGAAGGGGGCAGGCGGGCACGGGCATGGCGGACACCGTCATCACGTCGCGAGTTCCGGCGACTCCAGCAGTGCGGATGGATCGGGCGGTAGCGGATCGAGTTCCGATTCGCTTCTGGCCGCGCTCGATGCCACCGCCTCGATCACCAACAGCGATGGATCGGTGACCACCACGACGACGCTCGCCGACGGGACGCAGGTGTCGGTGACGTCACCCGCGGCGGCACCGGCGTCGTCCGGGTCGGGCACGACGTCGGGCGCGGCCTCGTCCAGCTACAATGACATGGAGCAGGCCGTTCAGCGCGCCGCGCAATCGATCGCCGCGTCGGCGGCCCAATCGCTTTCGGTCAGCGTGTAAGCGCTCTTCCCGCAAGAGCCCGCGCGCACGGGCATCCGCGACGGTAGTCTTTGGCAGACCGCGTCCGTATCACTGCGCAGCCGCCGCCTGTTTTCATGATCCGATAACCATACGCGCCGCGTAGTCGTGTCCTCGGCAGGTGTTGCGAGGCGCGCATGGTTCGACGTCACATCTTTTGGCTTGTCGGCTGCATCGGCCTCATCGGCTCGGCGGCGGCGGCCGACGATGATTTCACGGCCTCGTTCCGTTTGCGCGGCGGTTTCGATTCCAACCCGCAATTTTCGGCCGGGCGCGTCAGCGGCAGCGCGTTCATCGCGACCGACACCGCGCTGGCTGCTGGCACCAAGGCCGACGGCTATACGCTGGGTGTGGCCGCGGAAGCCAACACGACGCATTACGCGCAACCGCTGCTGACACCGTCGCTCGGCGGCAAAGTGATCCTGCGCGGCTCGCTCGGCGACGACGATTTCAAGCTGGATGCGACCACAACCGTCGCCGACACCAGCACCTACAATTTGCGGTCGAGCGATCTGATCGAGTCGGTGAGGGCCGAGGCGAAGGTCGATAGCATCAAGCTGTTCGTGACGGCGGAGGGCGGCCGCTCGAGCCTCAACCAGACCAATGCGATCTTTCCGGATTTCCTGCCCGACCCGCAGCAGTATTTGCGGGGGACGCTGATCCCCGGCGTCAGCCTCGTGTACGGCAACGCCGAACTCGGTGCGTCCGTCAATTTGTCGGTGCGGCGCTATCTGCAGGAGTTCGATGTGTTCGGCTATCGCCGCGACAACGAGCGGGTGCAGCCGTTCGTGTTTGCGAAATACAACGACGACGCGGTCACGGCGTTCGTCTCGGTGTCGCATCTCCACGGGACATGGCACGATCCGGATTTTACCAATGTGGATCGCTTGCTGTTCGATGCCAGTTTGAGCTGGCGCGCTGCGCCTTTTCGCGTCGATTTGGCGGCGTGGCGCCGCGCGGGCGAAACCACATTTCCGATCTCGCCGATCACCATCGACACGGCGTATTCGGCGAAGCTCTCCTGGCAGGTCGAGCCGAAGGTGACACTGGCCGCTTCGATCGCCTATGCGGCGTCGGACTATCTGGATTCGCCGTTCCATGCGCGGACGCTGACCTGCGCGGTCGGCGCGACCCGTGACATCGGTGACGACCTGACACTCGGGATCGACGCAGCTTATGCCAGGGGATCGCTGATCTCGGGTGACGAAACCCAGGCGCTCGTCATCACGTCGTCGATCACGAAACGCTTTTCACCTTTGGCGAAGCCGTCTGCGCCGCACGATGCCGGTCGCGGGGTGTAGCGATGCGCGGACGGAGCGGACTCCGTCCGCGCCCACCCGTTTAGCGGCAGCCGCATCCGCCGCCGAGCAGTCCGCCCAGCAGGTTGCCGCGGCCGAGCACCGCGCCGAGCACGCCGCCCTTGCCGGTGGTGACGGCGGTGTTGACGACGAGCGCGCTGCGTCCGTCGAGCAGGCCGATCACGCCACCGCGGCCGGTGAGCACGTTGGCGCCGATGCCGATGCCCTGGCCTTTCGCGAAGGCCGGTGCGCCGGTGAGGGCGGTCGCGATTACTGCGAGTACGAAGATCTTCTTCATGACGTTTCTCCACTGTGTTGCGTGCGCGGGACCGCGCACCGGGAGAACATCAGACGGGTCAGCCCGCGATCTCAAGCGATACCGAAAAATAACCCTAAATATCGAAGTAAAATCAAGTAGATAAACGTATATACGCTGAACTATCTACCGTCGCTCGTCAGGAGAACCACCGCGTGCGCAACCGCGCGCGATCGCAATTGCGTGCGGTGCCTGGCGCGCGAATTTATCCTTCCACGCGGGCAGCGCATCGGGAAACGGCAGCGCGGCGGCTTCATAGACGCCCCGCGCGATCGCGCGCGCCACGGTATTGGCCGCGACCATGCCGAGTTCGGTGAGACCGATCAGCGGATCGATCGGTTTCTCGCCGGTCGCCGCGGCGAACACGATATCGCCGTCGAGCGGCGCGTGGACCGGATAGATGGCGCGGGCAAATCCGGTCTGCGCGATCATCGCGAGCCGCTGCGCCTGCGGCTTGGTCAGCGCCGCGTCGGTCACCACCGCGACCAGCGTGGTGTTTTCAGCGGCAGTCGCCGCCGGGCCGCCTTTGATGCGCATGCTCAGCATGTCCGGCGTCATCGATGGCGGCGACCCGCACCCGCCGAATTCGCGGTCCATCTCGAAGGGTGCGGCCCAAAACCACGGTCCGTCGCCGACGGTGACGCTGCCGACCGCATTGACGACCGCAAGCGCGGCGACACGCACGCCTGCGGGGGTCTCTGCGGAGGCGGAGCCGAGGCCGCCCTTGAAATTGGCGGTGGTGGCGCCGAGGCCGGCGCCGACGCTGCCGAGCGTGAAATCGGTGCTCGCGGCCGCGGCCGCGGCGTAGCCGAGATCGCGGTAGGGTGCGAAGCGGCCCCAGCGCTTGTCGCCGCCGTTCAGCAAATCGAAGCACACGGCGCCAGGCACGATGGGAATGACGGCATCGCGGATCGCGAAACCGCGTCCCCGTTCGGCGAGCCAGGCCTGCACACCGCCTCCGCTTTCAATTCCAAAGGCGGAGCCGCCGGACAGCGCGAGCCCGTCGATCCGTTCGACGGTGTTGACGGGGTCGAGCAGGGTGGCGTCGCGCGTGCCCGGCCCGCCGCCGCGAACATCCATCGCCGCCACCGCCGGCGTATCGAACACGATCGCCGTGACCCCCGATGCCAGCCGCGCGTCGTCGGCGTGACCGACACGCACGCCGGCTATGTCGGTGAGCAGATTCTTCATCGCCTGACCTCCTTCAAGGGGACCGGATCGCCCGCGTTGTTCGGGTGTCAGATGACGGCATGGCCGTGCCGCGGTCAACCGATCACGGTTCGATCACAAATGTACGGATAAGGGACACGGCTCTTGCCTCCCGGCGGCATCGCGGGGCAAGTAGCCGCATGATCCACGATGTTTCCATTCCCGCGGCGCTGATCGCGGGACTCGTCAGCTTCCTGTCGCCCTGCGTCCTGCCGCTGGTGCCGCCCTATCTGATCTACCTGACCGGGGCGACCATCGAACATGTCGCCAGCGACGAGTCGCCCACAGCCTCGAAGCGCGCGGTGATGCTCGCCGCGCTGCTGTTCGTGCTCGGCTTTTCCACGGTGTTCGTGGCGCTCGGCGCCAGCGCCAGTCTCGTCGGCAGCCTCATTCGCGCCTGGTCGGCGCAACTGTCGATCGTCGCCGGGATCGTCATCATCGTCATGGGCCTGCATTTCCTCGGCCTGACGCGGATCGGACTTCTGATGCGCGAGGGGCGGCTGACCGCGCCGAAGCCGGTGGGCCTGTGGGGCGCGTATGTCATGGGCCTTGCGTTCGCGTTCGGCTGGACGCCGTGCATCGGGCCGATCCTCGCCGCGATCCTGTCGGTCGCCGCAGCGGAAGCGACCGTCGTGAAGGGGGCGGGGCTGCTTGCGGTCTATTCCGCCGGGCTCGGCATTCCCTTTTTGATCGCGGCGTTCATGGTCGAACGGTTTGCCTCGCTGTTCAACCGCATGAAGCGTCACCTCGATGCGGTGGAGCGCGTCATGGGCGTGCTGATGATCCTGACGGGCGTCGCGTTCCTCACCGGCACCATTTCAGATGTCAGCATCTGGCTGCTGGAGACGTTTCCGGCGCTGCAGAATTTCGGGTGAGGGCGCGCGCTGTTCCACGATGAATCGTCGCTCAATGAAAAACGCCCCGGCGAGTGAACTGCCGGGGCGTTTTCGCTTTCAGATATCAAAAGGGTTTCAGGTGCCCTTGCCGGGATCGACTTCGGCATAACCGCCCTTGTCGTCCCACTTGTAGACGACATAGTCGATCTGCTTGATGTCGCCCTTTTCGTCGAACTCCATCTTGCCGAGTACCGTGTCCCATGCGCCGGCCTTCATCGCCGTCATGACCTTCATCGGATCGGTGGTGCCGGCTTTGGTTGCGGCCTGCGCCCACACCTGCATCGCGGCGTAGGTATAGAGCGTGTAGCCCTCGGGATCGACGCCCTTGGCCTTGAACCGCTCGACGATCGCCTTGGCGGTTTCCTTCTTACGCGGATCGGGGCCGAAGGTGAACAGCGTGCCCGCGCCGGCCGGGCCGGTGATCGAGGCGAACTCCTTGTCGGCCAGCGCATCGCCCGCCATCAGGACCGTCTTCATTCCCTGGTCGCGCATCTGGCGCACGATCAGGCCGGACTCCTGATGATAGCCGCCGACGTAGACGAGATCGATGTTCTCGCGCTTCATGCGCGAGACGATCGCGGTGAAATCCTTGTCGCCCTTGTTATAGGACTCGAACATCTTCTCCGTGACGCCGGCCTTGTTCAGCGCCTTCCTGGTTTCATCGGCGAGGCCTTTGCCGTAGGTCGTCTTGTCGTTGAGGATTGCGACGTTCTTGTCCCTGTAGTTCTTCGCGATGTAATCGGCCGCGACCAGCCCCTGCTGATCGTCGCGCCCGCAAACGCGCGCGACATTCCAGAGCTTGCGCTCGGTGAACAGCGGATTGGTGGAGGCGGGCGTGATCTGCAGGACGTTGCCGTCGGCATAGGCCTCCGAGGCCGGGACCGACGATGACGAGCAATAATGTCCCGCGACGAACGGGATGCCCTGACTGGCGATCTTTTCCGCCACCGAGCGGGCCTGCTTCGGGTCGCAGGCATCGTCGCCGATGAACAGCGCGAGCTTTTTGCCGAGCACGCCGCCGGCGGCGTTCAGATCGGCAACCGCCTGGTCGGCGCCGTTCTTGAGCTGCCGGCCGAACGCGGATTCGCCGCCCGTCATCGGGCCGGCCACCGCGATGGTGATGTCCTGCGCGAACGCCGGTGCGGACAGGGCAAGCGATGCTCCCAATGCCAGGCCGAAGAGCTTCAATGGTTTCATACGTTGATCCTCGTGACGATCTTGAAACGCCGGCCCCACGCCGGTCGGCAAACCTGACGCCATTGTCGGCTGAATTCACGAAGAAGTCATCGGCAAATTTGCGGCGCCGCGGCACTTCGCCGCCCGTTCAGCCCGGATCAACCGGCGCCTTGCGTCTTTCGGCCGCCTTCCAGATAGGCCGCGCGGATTTCCGGCCGTGCCAGCAACTCCGCGCCCGTTCCACTCAGCGTAATCAGGCCATTGACCATGACGTAGCCGCGGTGGGCAAGGCGGAGCGCATGGTTGGCGTTCTGCTCCACCACCAGAACGGTAAGACCGTCGTCGCGATTGAGGATGCGGATCGCATCGAAGATCTGCCGCGCGATCAGCGGCGCGAGACCGAGCGACGGTTCGTCGAGCATCAGGAGCCGGGGACGGCTCATCAGCGCGCGGCCGATCGCGAGCATCTGCTGCTCGCCGCCGGACAGGGTGCCGCCGCGCTGGGTCATGCGCTCCTTCAGCCGCGGGAACAGCGTCAGCACGCGCGCGAGACTCGCCGCGCGATCGCTCTCGCTCGAGTCGGTCGCGTCGGCGCCCATCTGAAGATTTTCCGCGACGCTCATGCGCGGAAAAATCCGCCGCCCTTCCGGCGATTGCGCGATGCGCATGCGCGCGATCTCGTGGGTTGCCATGCCGGTGATGTCGCGGCCGTCGAATTCGATCCGCCCGGCGCGGGCCCGCGGCTTGCCGAAGATCGTCATCATCAGCGTCGATTTGCCGGCGCCGTTCGCGCCGATCAGCGTCACGATCTCGCCCGGCTTGATCTCGAGATCGACGCCCTTCAGCGCCTCGATCTTGCCGTAGGACGCGCGCAGGCCGTGCACCGCGAGGAGGGGAGTGGCCGCCGCGGTCATGTGACGCCCTCCGCCGCGATCTCCTCGCCGTCGCCCGTGCCGAGATAGGCGGCGATCACCTTGGCGTCGTCACGGATCGCACGCGGCGCGCCGTCGGCGATCTTCACGCCGTAATCCAGCACCACGATGTGATCGGAAATTTCCATCACCACCGACATGTCGTGCTCGATCAGCAGGATCGAGGTGCCATGATCGTTACGAATCGACAGCAGCATTTCGTTGAGTGCCGCACTTTCACGGGCATTCAATCCGGCGGCCGGCTCATCGAGGCACAGCAGCATGGGCTCGGTGCACATGGCCCGCGCGATTTCGAGGCGGCGCTGGTCGCCATAAGGCAGGTTGCCAGCGGCGTCGTCGGCGCGATCGAGCAGCCCGATGCGGTCGAGCCAGGATCGCGCGCGCTCGATGGCGTCGCGTTCGGCCGCCCGCCAGGTCGGAAAGCCGAGCAGTCCGAGCAACGTGAAACCGGACGCGCGCATCAGCGCGTTGTGCTGCGCCACCATCAGATTTTCGAGCGCCGTCATGCCGGGAAACAACCGGATGTTCTGGAATGTGCGTGCGACCTTCGCGAGCTTCGATATCCGGAAATCGTTCAGCCGCTCGAGCCGGAAGTATCCGCCGTCAGGCGGGGCCAGCCGGATCGATCCGCCGCTCGGTTTGTAAAAGCCGGTGATGCAGTTGAAGACGGTGGTCTTGCCGGCGCCGTTCGGACCGATCAGGGCGGTGATCTTCTTGTGTTGCGCGGTGAACGACAGATCGTTGACGGCGACGATGCCGCCGAAGCGCATGGACAGGTGATCGACGGAGAGGATGGTATCGGGACTCATCCGTGGCCTTCCTTGACGAGGTCGGACGAGATCGCGCGGTTGTGCTCCAGAAAAACCGTCGGCGCGCGGTGCCCGACCAGGCCGCGCGGACGCCAGATCATCAAGAGCACCATGACGATGCCGAACACCAGCATGCGGTACTGGTCGAATCCGCGGAACAGCTCGAAGCCGCCGATCATGGCCAGTGCCGCCAGCGCGACGCCGAGCTGCGAACCCATGCCGCCCAGCACCACGATCGCGAGCACCAGCGCCGACTCCTGGAAGGTGAAGGATTCCGGGCTGATGAAACCTTGCCGCGTGGCGAAGAAGGCGCCGGCGAAACCGCCGAACAGCGCGCCGGTGGCGAATGCGGTCAGTTTGGTCGTGGTGGTGTCGATGCCGAGTGCGCGGCACGCGACTTCGTCCTCGCGCAGCGCTTCCCAGGCGCGGCCGATGGGAAGGCGGCGCAGGCGGATCGTCACCCAGTTGGTCAGCAGCGCGAGGGCGAGGATCAGATAGAACAGGAACACGATGCGGTGGGTCGGCGAGAAGGGAATCCCGAATTTTGCCGCGAGACCGTTTGGCCCCGGCACAAGCGGAATTCCGAAGAATGTCGGTCGGGGAATTCCGCTGATGCCGTTGGGACCGCCGGTCAGGTTCTGCCAGTTGATGATGACGAGACGAATGATTTCCCCGAACGCCAGCGTCACGATGGCGAGGTAGTCGCCGCGCAGCCGCAGCACCGGGAAGCCGAGCATCACGCCCCAGCACGCGGCGAGCAGCCCCGCGAGCGGCAGACATTCCCAGAAGCCGAGACCGAAGGTGGTCGCCAGCAGCGCGTAGGAATAGGCGCCGACCGCGTAGAAGGCGACGTAGCCGAGATCGAGCAGGCCGGCGAGGCCGACCACCACGTTCAGGCCCCACCCCAGCATCACATAGGTCAGCACGAGAATCCCGAGGTCGAGGATGTAGCGCTGCTGATAAAAGATCACCGGCACCAGCAATGCGAAAATCAGCAGCGCCGGTGCGATCAGGCGGCCTCCGATATCGAGCGCGGCCTGAACCGGCGGCGGCGCGAGTTTGACGCGATCGACAGGCCCCCACCACAGCCGCAGCAATTCGACCACGATGCTGCCGCCGAATACGATGGCCACCATCGCGGCGAGCTCACCGAAGCGCGTGGTGTAGGTCAGTTGCCCGTTTTCGCTCGGAAGCGTGCGAATGCCGATCATCAGCGAAAACAGAATCAGCGCCACGCAGGCGCTGATGACGGCCTTCTTCAGGATGAACGCTAATCCGGCGCTGCGGGTCGCGGATGGCGGGGTGGGAGCGGGCGCTGTCACGTGGCCCGTCAGACTTTTTCGACTTCAGGCCGGCCGAGCAGGCCGGTCGGCATGAAGATCAGCACCACGATGAGGATCGAGAAGGCCGCGACGTCCTTGTACTCGACGGAGAAATACGCCGACCACAGGGTTTCGATCAGGCCGATTGCAAGACCGCCGAGCATCGCGCCGGGCAGCGAACCGATGCCGCCGAGAACCGCGGCGGTGAACGCCTTGATGCCCGCGACGAAGCCCATGTAGAAATCGACCAGGCCGTAATACAGCAGGTACATGATGCCGGCGACGGCGGCGAGCGCGGCTCCGATCACGAAAGTCATGGAGATCGTGCGATCGACGTTGACGCCGAGCAGCGCCGCCATGGTCTGATCCTGCTCGCACGCGCGCATGTCGCGGCCGAGCCGGGTGCGCGCCACCAGCCAGGTGAAGATCGCCAGCAGCACGACCGTGGTCATGACGACGACGATCTGCACGTTGGAAAGCCGCACCACGAAACCGCCCTGTTCATACAGGGTATGGCCGCCGGTGATGAGGGGCGGGATCGGCTTCACCTGCGCGCCCTGCGTTACTTGCGAAAAATTCGAGAGCACGAATGACATGCCGATGGCCGACAGCATCGGCGCAAGCCGGAACGAGTGCCGCAGCGGTCGATAGGCGATGCGCTCGACCGCCCAGCCGTAAATCGCGGTGATCGCCATGGAGACCACAAGCACGACCAGAAGGATCAGGGGAACCGCCGTGAGGCCCATCGAGACCAGAATCAGGAACGTGATGAGCGCGATAAAGCCGCCGATCATGAAGATGTCGCCGTGGGCGAAATTGATCATGCCGACGATGCCGTAGACCATCGTGTAACCGATCGCGATCAGGCCGTAGATCGAGCCGAGCACGAGGCCGTTGATCATTTGCTGAGCGAAATAATCCATGCGCTGCCGTTGATCTCCGTGTCCCCCAACGCGGTTCGTATCGGACGCAGTATGGGCTCCGGCAGCCGGAGCGGCGCGTCTTGAATCAATGTCTAACAGTGGGAACCCGAGGCGGCAACCGCGCGACATGCGTCGGGGTGCCCGATTGCCTGGCACGGGGGCCGGATCGGCGGGTTTTGCGGCGCGGCCGGTTGCGGTTCCCGGTCTCATTCCATGCACGCAAGCGTGACCGGAAAGCCGCCGCGAGGCGGAGTTCCGCGGCAACTTTCGCGCCGCCGTTTCGTTAGCCAAATCCTCAACAATGGAGATTTCACGATGTCGAATCCGAACGAGAATACCGGTCAGCAGAACCAGCCCCAGAAGCTTGGCCAGCAACAGCAACAGGGCGGCCAGAAGCCCGGGCAGCAGCAACGGCAGAATTCGGGCCGGCAGGGACAAGCCGACCCTGCTCAGAAGCAGAAACCCGGCAACTAAATCTCCGGATCGATGACTGTCGGAGAATCCCGCCGCAAGGTGGGATTTTCTGTTTCCGCACCCGCATTCCGGCGCGTTGTCCACAGGGGCGGCGGGCCAGTTAAGGTAAACAAAGGGTTTCAATTGCCCGTCCGAGTTGACGGGGCTTACCTCGCCGCCAAGGCCGCGCCGGTTTCCGACAACAGCGGCCATACCAACAGCGGATGGCGGTATGTCGACGAATTCCTGGCGGATCAGCACGGTCAACGGCGCGCTGCTGGCGCTTTATTTCATTCCGGCGTGGACCATCGTGGCCTTCAAGATCATGGTGTCGCCGGTCCACGGCCTCTATGACCTGCCCAATGTGTCGGTGGCGCTGTTCCTGAGCGACCATCTGCATTTCGCCGCGATGAACACCGTGCGCTTCGCCTGGCTTCTTGCGCTCGGGAAGATGACGGTTGTCGCGTTTTTCGGAGTTTTTCTGGTGATGACGACGCGCGCCTCGATCCGCAGAGCCGGCGGCTGCGATGAGGCGCTGGCGATGGCGCTCGTCATCGGCAGCCTCATGACGTTCGGCAGCATGGTGATGGCGTCGCGGGTCGGCGAACTGGCTGCGATGCGCCTGCACGCGACGGAACTGCTGTTGCTGCTCGGTGGCGCGATCCTGATGGCGGTCGAGCCGCCGTTCCAGCAGGAAACGAAGGTGCGCGAGTGGCCGCCGCAACCCGAAATCTATCCTTTCAGCAGCCCCAGCTCCTGAACGACCGCGCCGGCCTCCTTGACCGCGTGATTGGCCGCGGGCACGCCGCAATAGATCGCCTGCTGCAACAGAATTTCCTTGATGTCGTCGGGCGTGAAGCCGCCTTCCGCGAGCGCGGCGCGCACGTGCAGGCGGAATTCGTCCCATTGGCCGAGCGCGACCATGGTGCCGATGACAAGCACGCGGCGCGTGCGCTCGTCGAAATGCGGGCGTGTCCAGATCTCGCCCCAGGCATGACGGGTGATGAGATCGATGAAGTCGGCGTTGAAGCCGTTCTTGTTGTTGATCGATTTATCGACCCAGGCATCGCCGAGCACCTTGCGGCGGGCGGCCATGCCGGCGTCACGTCGTTTTTGATCGTCCATCCTGTTTCTCCGGCTTTGCTTTATTTCTGCATCAAAAAGCCGGCGACGGCTTCGGTAAAGGCATGTGACTGCTCGACGTTCGAGATGTGCGCGGCGTCGAGGATGGTGAGGCTGGCGCGGGGAATGTGGCTGCGGATGTATTCGCCGGCCGCGATCGGCGTCGCCATGTCGTGGCGGCCTGCGATGACCAGCGTCGGACTCTTGATCCGCGGCAGGAGATCGCGCTGGTCGAGCCGGCTCAGCGCTTCGCAGCAGGCGATGTAGCCTTCCTTCGGCGAGGCGAGCAGCATCGCCTTCATGTTGGCGGCGATCTGCGGTTCGCGCTCGCGGAAATCCGCGGTCAGCCAGCCGCCGATCACGGAATCGGCCACTGCCGCGAGGCCGCCGTTCTGCACCGCCTTGATGCGGTTGTGCCAGTTTGTCGGATCGGGATAATAGCAACTGGTGTTGGCGAGAACGATACGGTCGAAGCGCTCGGGCGCGTTGGCGCCGAGCCATTGTCCGACCATGCCGCCCATCGACAGCCCGCACCAGTGCGTCTTTGCGATGTTGAGGTCATCGAGGATCGCCAGCACGTCGCGCCCGAACCGCTCCATCGAGTAAGGCCCCGGCGGGACACCGGACTTGCCGTGGCCGCGGCGGTCGTAGCGTACGATGCGGAACAATTTTGAGAGCGCCGCCATTTGCGGCTCCCACATTTGCAGGTTACAGCCGAGCGAGTTCGACAACATCAAGGTCGGCCCGCTGTCGCGTCCCTCGACGGAGACATTGAGCAGGCAGCCGTCCGCATCGATCATGGGCATTGGGGATCTCCGTCAAGATACTCAAACGTCATACGCGGGGTTGATCCGCGTATCCATCAAAACAGAACAAGAGTTTATTCGAGAAGATGGATTGCCGGGTCAAGCCCGGCAATGACATCGTTGAAAAGCCCGGACGGCGGTCATTCACCAAGCGACGCAAGCAACCGATCGATCATGGCCTGCGACACGCCCTGATAGGCCAGCGGATCGAACAGCTTTGCGATTCGATCGGCGCTCAGATGAGCGGTGACGCGCGGATCGCCGGTCAGTACGTCGCGGAGGTGTTTCTTCTCGGCGACCGCTGTCTTGCTCGCGGCCTCCAGCAGATGATGGGCGTCGCTTTTGCCGATCGTCTCAGCCAGCGCGAACGTCACGGCTTCCGCCATGATGAGGCCGCGGGTGGCATCGAGATTGGCGCGCATCCGCTCGGCATCGACCTCGAGTCCCTCGGCGATGTCGACGATGGCGGCGAGCGCACCCGATGTGACCGACATCAGGGTAGGGAGTGTCGGCCATTCCGCATGCCACGGTCCGGCGCTGCGTTCATGGTCGTGAACCTGTGCGGCGAAAATCGTCGCCGCCAGTTGCGGCGCCATGGTGGCGGCGGCCAGCGCCGACGCGCTGGCGACGGGATTGCGCTTGTGCGGCATGGTGGACGAACCGCCGCGGCCGGCGCCCGACGGCTCGAAGGCCTCGCCCACGTCGGTCTGCATCATCAGCGAGACGTCGCGCGCGACCTTGCCGCAGGTGCCGGCGAGGATCGCCAATATCGACGCGGCCTCGGCGATGCGGTCGCGATGGGTATGCCAGGGCGCGTCCGGCAGCGGCAGGTGCAGGTCGGCAGCGAGTTTATCCGCCACGGTCAGACCCTTCTCCCCGAGGGCGGCGAGGGTGCCGGCGGCGCCGCCGAATTGCAGCGCGAGCCCCTGCGCCCGCAGGGTCTTCAATCGCGCGGCGGAGCGGTGCAACGCGGCGGCGTATTCCGCGAGTTTCAGTCCGAACGGCATCGGCAGCGCATGCTGCAGCCATGTACGTGCGACCACCGCGGTGTTGCGATGCTGCCGGGCCAGTTCGGCGAATCCCGCGATCGCGCGCGAGAGATCGGAGAGCAGGGCATCGATGGCAGCGCGAAGCGTCAGCATCGTCGCGGTGTCGATCATGTCCTGGCTGGTGGCGCCCCAATGCACGTAGCGCGCAGCATCCGGATCGGCCTGCGCCACCCGCGCCGTCAGCGCCTTGACGAGGGGAATCGCGAGATTTCCAGCGGCCGGACCGGCGTCGGCGAGTGCATGCAGATCGAACAGTTCGGCCCTGCACGCGGTTTCGATCGGCGAAACGGCTTCTTGCGGGATCACGCCGCTCGCGGCTTCGGCCCGCGCCAGTGCGGCTTCAAAATCGAGCATGTGCTGCAAACTGGCGGTGTCGTCACAAATCCCGCGCATGGCGGCGCTGGACAACAGCGGGGCGAGAAGTGGCGACAGCGGCGTGCTCATGGTGCCGATGACCCTAACCATGGCCGCTTGCGTCTGCCAATCCCTATGACGCGAATGTCAAATTCGCTCCGTCAGGCTCAATGCTGCGCCGCGAATATGCATCGCGCCTCCCGCCACGATCCTCTTTTCTTTGGGACAAGCGTGGCTTACTTGAATGGCTCCGAGCCGTTATGATGGACGGCTCGCGGCACAGGAGGCGACACCCATGGCGATGACGATGAGCGGCGAAGTCCAGTTGGCGGCGCCCCGCGATGTGGTTTGGGCCAAGCTCAACGATCCCGAAGTGCTGAAGGCCTGCATCCCCGGCTGCGAGGAGCTTGAGGCAACGGAAGAGGGCGGCTTTCGCGCGACCGCCAAAATGAAGGTCGGCCCGGTTTCGGCCCGCTTCAAGGGCAAGGTGACGCTGAGCGATCTCGATCCGCCGAACGGTTACAGGATTTCGGGCGAGGGCGAGGGCGGTGTTGCCGGTTTCGCGAAGGGCGGCGCTACGGTGGCGTTGGCCGAGAAGGACGGCGGGACGCTGCTGTCGTACAATGTCGAGGCCCAGATCGGCGGAAAACTGGCCCAATTGGGTCAGCGGCTGATCAACGGGGCCGCGAAGAAACTCGCCGACGAGTTTTTTTCCAACTTCGCCAAGGCGGTTCAGGGTTAGAGACGTTTCAAGGTTAGGGACGGTTCAGGGATAAGCCGCGAAAGGCTCAGTTTGTCATGACTGGCACTCCCGGCATGAGGTTGCTCAAGACCGGGATGGCCCATATTATGGCCTTGGAATGATTTTAAGTGACTGTTTCGCCGATATGCGGCGGTGCAGCTAACTAGAGAGTGCTGATGGCCAAGATTTCCCTGATCGTGAACGGCAATCCGACCACCGCCAATGTCGATCCGCGCACGCTGCTGGTGCAGTTTCTGCGCGAGAATCTGCGGCTGACCGGCACCCATGTGGGGTGCGACACTTCGCAGTGCGGGGCGTGCGTCGTCCATCTCGACGGCAAGGCGGTGAAATCCTGCACCACCCTGGCTGTCATGGCCGATGGCCACGAGGTCAGGACCATCGAAGGGCTCGCGCCCGACGGCGCTCCGCTGCATCCCATGCAGGAGGCCTTCCGCGAGCATCACGGATTGCAGTGCGGCTTTTGCACGCCGGGCATGATCATGACCGCGGTCGATATGGTCCATCGCAAGGGGCATGATCTCGACGATCACACCATCCGCGAGGAGCTCGAGGGCAATCTCTGCCGTTGCACCGGCTACCAGAACATCGTCGAATCGATCGCGGCCGGCGCCAAGGCCATGGCGAAATCGGATCTTGCCTGACGACACGTCCGTAAGGCGAACAGGAATCTCTCATGTACGAATTCAAATATCATCGTCCGGGGACCGTGCGGCAGGCCGCGAACCTGCTGCTCAAGAACGAGGACGCCAAGCTGATCGCCGGCGGCCACACGCTGGTGCCGGTCATGAAGCAGCGGCTGGCAAGCCCGCCGCATCTGGTCGACCTGTCTCATATCGAAGGCCTCGACGGCATCGAAATGAAGGGACGCTCGCTGGTGATCGGCGCGACAGCCAAACATGCAAATGTGGCGACGTCGCCCATTGTCGGAGAGGCAATTCCCGCGCTGGCTGAATTGGCGGGCTTGATCGGCGATCCCGCCGTGCGCCACAAGGGCACGATCGGTGGCTCGCTCGCCAACAACGATCCCACCGCCGATTATCCGGCGGCCTGTCTGGCGCTCGGCGCCACCATCGTCACCAATAAACGCCGTCTGAAAGCCGAAGAGTTTTTCCAGGGCCTGTTCACCACCGCGCTGGAAGCTGACGAGATCGTCACCCGCGTGATGTTTCCCCTGCCGAAGAAGGCGGCCTATCAGAAGTTCCGCAATCAGGCTTCCCGCTACGCGCTGGTCGGTGTGTTCGTCGCGAAGCGGCCGTCGGACGTGCGCGTCGCCGTCACGGGCGCCGGCGGCGACGGAGTGTTCCGCGTCACCGCGTTCGAGGAAGCCTTGAAGAAGAGCTTCAAGTCGAAGTCGCTCGACGGCTTGTCGGTGCCGTCGGACGGTCTCAACAGCGATCTGCATGGCAGCGCGGAATATCGCGCGCATCTGATCGGCGTCCTCGCGCGGCGCGCGGTGGATGCCGCCAACGGCAAGGCGTGACATTGCGTATTTCGAGTCAGGCGTCATCATGAGTGCGACATCGGCGCTGCCCGCTTCCGTCGATGCGATGCTCGACCTGCTGACCAAACGTGGCTATTTCGCCGAGCGTTCGCTGGCGACGGTCGGGTTTCTCGCGCTGCGCATGGGACGGCCGTTGTTCCTCGAAGGCGAGGCGGGAGTCGGCAAAACCGAGATCGCGAAAGTGCTGTCGGCGGCACTCGGGCGCAGGCTGATCCGGCTGCAATGTTACGAAGGACTCGACGTCGCATCCGCCGTCTATGAGTGGAACAGTGCGTCGCAGATGATTGCGATCCGCCTTGCCGAAGCCGCCGGCGATACCGACCGCGAGCAACTCTCCGGCGATATTTTTGCTGAAAAATATCTGATCAAGCGTCCGCTGCTTCAGGCGCTGGAGCCGGACACCGCAGGCCCGCCGGTGCTGCTGATCGACGAACTCGACCGCGCCGACGAGGCGTTCGAGGCTTATCTGCTGGAAATTCTCAGCGACTTCCAGGTCACGATCCCCGAGCTTGGCACCGTCAAGGCTCCGGCGCCGCCGATCGTTATCGTCACCTCGAACCGCACGCGCGAGATTCACGACGCGTTGAAGCGGCGCTGCCTGTATCACTGGGTCGACTATCCGTCCGCCGAGCGCGAGCTTGCGATCGTCAAATCACGGGTGCCCGGTATTTCCGCAAAACTGTCTCAGCAGGTGGTGAGCTTCGTACAGGCCTTGCGCAATCAGGACTTTTACAAAAATCCCGGCGTTGCCGAGACCATCGACTGGGCGACGGCGCTGACCGAACTCGATGCCCGTTCGCTGACGCCGCAAGTGGTCGGCGACACCATCGGCGCGCTTTTGAAATACCAGGACGATATCGGCCGGATGCAGGGTGACGGTCTTCAGAAGGTGCTGAAGGAAGCGACCAGCGAGAGTTAGTTAGGCGGTCCGGGCCGTCCGGTCCGGACAACGACAACATGGGCCCGGACATGGCCATCAATCATCTCGATCCGCCGACCGGCCAGATGGCGGATAACGTCATCGGCTTTGCGCGAGCGCTGCGTGCCGCGGGTCTTCCGGTGGGGCCGGGCGCGGTCATCGATGCGCTGAACGCGTTGCGCATGATCGATATCGGCAACCGAGCCGACGTCTTCACCACGCTCGAATCGATTTTCGTGACACGCCATGAGCATGCGCTGATTTTCGCGCAGGCCTTCGATCTGTTTTTCCGTGTCGCGGAGGAGTGGAAGAACATGCTGGATTCGGTGCCGTTGCCGGATCAGGCCAAGAAGCCGCCGCCGCCGGCTTCGCGGCGCGTTCACGAAGCGCTTTCGCAGCCGACGATCGGCAGTGAAAGCGAAGCGCCGCAGGAGCGGGACATCCATCTGTCGGTGTCCGATCGCGAGGTTTTGCAGAAGAAGGACTTTGCGCAGATGAGCGCGGCCGAGATCGCCGAGGTGACCCGTGCGATCGCGCAGATGAGCCTGCCGCAGGCCGAATTGCGCACGCGCCGCACCCAGCCGGATCATCGCGGGCATCGGCTCGATCTTCGACGGACATTGCGCGGCAGCCTGCGCACCGGCGGCGAGATCGTCGATATCCGCCGTCTCGGTCTGATCGACAAGCCGGCGCCGATCGTGGCGCTGCTCGATATCTCCGGCTCGATGAGTGAATACACCCGCCTGTTCCTGCATTTCCTTCATGCCATCACCGACGCCCGCAAGCGCGTCTCGGTGTTTCTGTTCGGCACACGGTTGAGCAATGTGACCCGCGCCTTGCGGCAGCGCGATCCCGACGAGGCGCTGGCGGCCTGTTCGTCGGCGGTCGAGGACTGGGCCGGGGGCACGCGGATCGCGACTTCGCTGCATAACTTCAACAAATTGTGGGGCCGCCGCGTGCTCGGGCAGGGCGCTATCGTGCTGCTGATTTCCGACGGGCTGGAGCGTGAGGGCGACGCCAGGCTCGCGTTCGAGATGGATCGGTTGCACCGCTCCTGCCGCCGGTTGATCTGGCTCAATCCGCTGCTGAGGTTCGACGGTTTCGAACCAAAGGCGCAGGGAATCAAAATGATGCTTCCGTACGTTGACGAATTCCGTCCGGTGCATAATTTGTCTTCCATCGAGGGGCTGATCGCGGCGTTGTCTTCGGCGCCGATGCCGCATCGCCGCGATACCCTTCGTCCCGCAGCTTGAATCGGAGACCGTCATGCTCGATCGCGATGAGGATATTCTGAAAGCGGCGGAGGACTGGCAAAAGGCCGGTCACGGCGTTGCGCTGGCGACCGTGGTCGAAACCTGGGGCTCCGCGCCGCGCCCGGCGGGATCGAGCCTCGTCATCAACGATGACGGAACGTTTCTAGGCTCCGTGTCCGGCGGGTGCGTCGAAGGCGCCGTGGTCACCGAGGCGCTCGATGTCATCTCCAGCGGCGCGCCGAAAATGCTCGAGTTCGGCGTCGCCGACGAGACCGCCTGGAACGTAGGGCTGTCGTGCGGCGGCACCATCCGTGTATTCGTCGAAAAGGTCGGTTAATCGTGAAGCTGGCCACGCTTGCGGAAGTCAATGCCGAGCGCGCCGCGCGGCGGCCGGTCATCGTGATTACGGACACGGCGAGCGGCGAACAGCGCGCCGTGAAGGCCGCCGAATTTGCCGTCGATCCCTTGTCCGCCGAACTCGACAAGCATCTGCGCATGGGCAAGAGCGGCACGATCGAGGTTGACGGCCGCAAGCTGTTTTTGAATGTCTACGCGCCCACGGCGAAACTGGTCATTGTCGGGGCGGTCCATATCAGTCAGGCGCTGGCGCCGCTCGCGCGCTCGCTCGGCTATGACGTGACGGTTGTCGATCCGCGCACGGCGTTTGCAAGTCCGGAGCGGTTTCCCGACGTGCCGCTGATCGTGGAATGGCCCGATGTGGCGCTGCCGCCGCTTCATGTGGATCATTACACGGCCTTCGTTGCGGTCACGCACGATCCGAAAATCGACGATCCCGCGCTGCTGCACGCGTTTGAACGCGACTGTTTTTACATCGGCGCTCTGGGATCGCGCAAAACGCATGCAAAACGCGCCGACCGTCTCAAGGCGCAGGGTGCCGGCGAGGCCGACATCGCGCGCATTCATGCGCCGATCGGTCTCAACATCGGCGCGGTTTCGCCGTCCGAGATCGCGGTCGCGATCATGGCCGAGATCACCGCGCAATTGCGGCTGCCGAAGGCGGGTGCGGCATGAAATTCGGCCCGGCCAGTCCCACCGATGCAATCGGAGGCGTCACCGTTCATACGCTCCGGCAGGGGCCGCTTGTGCTCAAGAAGGGCACCACGATCGGCCCCGCGGAAGTCGAGGCGCTGACGAAGGCGGGCGTGAAAGATGTGGTCGTGGTCCGGCTCGAGGATGGCGACGTGTCCGAAGATGTTGCCGCGGCGGATGTCGCGAAGGCCGTCGCGGGCGACGGCGTCATGGTGGAACGGGCCTTCACCGGCCGCGCCAACCTGTTCGCCGCGCGGCCGGGCGTGCTGGTGATCGACCGCGCGGCGGTCGACCGAATTAATAACGTCGATGAGGCGATTACGTTTGCGACGCTGGCTGCCTACAAGCCGGTGGTCGAAGGCGAGATGATCGCCACCGTGAAGCTCATTCCGTTCGGCGTCGAGAGCCGGCTGCGCGACGCGGCGGTCTTGGCGGCGCATCGCGATGCGTTGCGGGTTGCGCCCTACAAAATCAAGCGGGTCGGCATCGTCTCGACGATGCTGCCGGGTCTGGCGCCGAAGGTCATCGACAAGACCATGCGTGTGACTGCCGAACGGCTCGCGCCGGCCGGAGCCACGATTGTCGCCGACCGCCGCGTGCCGCATGACCAGGCGGTGCTGTCGAAGGCTATTCAGGAGATGCTCGATCTCGGTGCTGAACTCGTCATCGTGTTCGGTGCGTCGGCGATCGCCGACCGCCGCGACGTCGTTCCCGCGGCAGTCACCGGTATCGGCGGCGTGGTCGAGCATTTCGGCATGCCGGTCGATCCCGGCAACCTGCTGCTGATCGGCAATGCGAGGGGCGTGCCGGTGCTGGGCGCGCCGGGGTGCGCACGGTCGCCGGTCGAAAATGGATTCGATTGGGTGCTGATGCGCCTGCTGGCGGGGCTGAAGGTCTCGCGCTCCGATCTGACCGGCATGGGTGTCGGCGGATTGCTGATGGAAATCGTGACCCGCCCGCAGCCGCGCGTTCCGGCTGCGACCGACAGCGGCCGCAAACTCGCGGCGGTGATTCTCGCGGCCGGCCGCTCGACCCGCATGGGCGGCCCCAACAAGCTGTTGGCGGAATTGCGTGGAAAGCCGCTGGTCCGCATCGTGACCGAGCAGGTGCTGGCATCGAAGGCGACCGATGTCACCGTCGTCACCGGCCATCAGGCCGCGGAGGTCGAGCGCGCCCTGCGGGGGCTGAATGTCACATTCGCGCACAATCCGGATTTCGCCACCGGTCTTGCCAGTTCGGTAAAGGCGGGCATCGCTGCTGTTCCGAAGACGGCAGCCGGGGCCGTGGTCTGTCTCGGCGATATGCCGCTGATCGACGCGCGTCTCGTCGATCGGCTGATCGCGGCGTTCGAGCCGGATCGCGGCATGCTGATCGCGGTTCCCGTCAGCGATGGCCGGCGTGGCAATCCCGTGCTGTGGTCGCGGCGGTTTTTCAGCGAACTGATGTCGCTCGATGGCGACATCGGCGCGCGCCATCTGATTGCGCGGCATGCCGAGGCCGTAGCGGAAGTCGCGGTCGAGGGGCAGGGCGCCTTCGTCGATATCGACACACCCCAGGCGCTCGCCGCCGTTCAGAGCGCCTGATCGCCGCGTCTCCGGACTGTCCGTCCCTGCCATTCGTTCACCAAGTGGAAACGCTCCCTGTCTAGTGTCCCGATTCCGAAGTTCGCATGTCCTTGCGGCGACCTTTGATGCGAACTTCGGAATTAAAGGGACACTGGCAAGTTTATGATTCTCGTGTGGTTCAGGTTCAGAAGTCCGCTTCA
>Ga0153956_1001069_pt1 | contig 26203 bp, 24 predicted proteins | sample TSFL040MetaG_FD_104704 | JGI IMG/M metagenome (GOLD analysis project Ga0153956, IMG submission 104704) | Attine ant fungus gardens microbial communities from Florida, USA - TSFL040 MetaG | ecosystem: Host-associated > Fungi > Mycelium > Unclassified | place: USA: Florida, Wekiwa Springs... | reverse complement strand
GCGGGCCACTTGGCCTTGGCCTCCTGCACGCGGTTCTCGCCGAAGACGCGCTGCCCGGCATCCAGCACCGGCACGATCGCCTCCGCCGGAAACGTCTTGCTGACCGCGATCAGCGTCACGTCCTGCGGCTCGCGGTCATGCGCCAGCGCCGCCTTGCGGATTTCGGCGCGCACGAATGCGAGCCGCTCGGCGGCGTTGGGAATGGCGGTTTTGCCGGGTGAATCCATGAATTTCCTCGCCTTCCGCATAGCCCGCCGGGCCGAAGTCCCGCAATGGCCAAAGCATTGACCAAGCGGGCCTTTTCGTGTCCTTTCCGGTCAATCTGCGGTGAAATCAATGAAAAACGAACGCTACAACGCCCGCGAGGCCGAGCCGCGCTGGCAGAAGATTTGGGAAGAGCGCGGCATCTACAGGACGTCGAACGACGACCCGCGCCCGAAATATTACGTGCTCGAGATGTTCCCCTACCCGTCCGGGCGCATCCACATGGGGCACGTGCGCAACTACGCGATGGGCGACGTGGTCGCGCGCTACATGCGCGCCAAGGGCCACAACGTGCTGCACCCGATGGGCTGGGACGCATTCGGATTGCCAGCCGAGAACGCCGCCGCGCAGAACAAGATCCATCCGAAGAACTGGACGTATGAAAACATCGCGACGATGCGCGCGCAATTGAAGTCGATGGGGCTTTCCCTCGACTGGAGCCGCGAGATCGCGACCTGCGATCCGGAATACTACCGGCACCAGCAGAAACTCTTCCTCGACTTCCTGAAGGCGGGCCTCGTCGAGCGCAAGATGTCGAAGGTGAACTGGGATCCGGTCGATCACACCGTGCTCGCCAACGAGCAGGTGATCGACGGCCGCGGCTGGCGCTCGGGCGCGCTCGTCGAGCAGCGCGAGCTGACCCAATGGTTCTTCAAGATCACGAAATATTCCGAACAGCTTCTCGACGCCATCGACACGCTGGACCGCTGGCCGGAAAAAGTCCGGCTGATGCAGAAGAACTGGATCGGCAAGTCCGAAGGCCTCTTGATGCGCTTCATGCTCAAAGAGAACGAGCAGGGCGCGGGCGAAGTCGAGGTCTTCACCACGCGCCCCGACACCCTGTTCGGCGCTTCGTTCGTTGCGCTCGCCGCCGATCATCCGCTCGCGCTGGAAGCGGCGAAGAACAATCCCGCGCTCGCTTCCTTCATCGAGGAATGCAAGCGCACGGGCACCGCGCAGGAAGCGATCGACAAGGCCGAGAAGAAAGGCGTCGATACCGGGCTGCGCGCCGTGCATCCCTTCGATCCGAAATGGGAGCTGCCGGTCTACGTTGCGAACTTCGTGCTCTCCGCCTACGGCACCGGTGCCGTGTTCGGCTGTCCCGCGCACGACCAGCGCGACCTCGATTTCGCGCGCAAATATGATTTGCCCGTAACGCCCGTCGTCGTTCCCGAAACCGCCGATCCGAAAACCTTCGCGATCGGGAACGAAGCCTTTGTCGAGGACGGCAGGCTCGCGAATTCGCGCTTTCTCGACGGCATGACGGTGGAGGCCGCCAAGGAAGAAGTGGCGAAGCGGCTGGAGAGCGAGACGCGCGGCAACCGCCCGGTGGCGAAGCGCCAGATCCAGTTCCGCCTGCGCGACTGGGGCGTCTCGCGCCAGCGCTACTGGGGCTGCCCGATCCCGATCATCCATTGCGCGAAATGCGGCGTCGTGCCGGTGCCCGACGAGGACCTGCCGGTGAAGCTTCCGGAAGATGTCACCTTCGACAGGCCCGGCAACCCGCTCGACCATCATCCGACGTGGAAGAACGTGAAGTGTCCATCCTGCGGCGGCGAAGCGCGGCGCGAAACCGACACGATGGATACGTTCGTGGATTCGTCCTGGTACTTCCTGCGCTTCACCGCGCCGGACGCCGCATCGCCGACCGACCTGAAAGCCGTGAAGCATTGGATGCCGGTCGATCAGTATATCGGCGGCATCGAGCACGCGATTCTGCATCTCCTCTATTCGCGCTTCTTCACGCGCGCGATGAAGGAGACCGGACACGCCGATATCGACGAGCCGTTCAGGGGCCTGTTCACGCAAGGCATGGTGGTGCACGAGACGTATCGGAGGCCCGACGGCTCCTACGCCTCGCCCGCCGAGGTCAGAACCGAGATCGTGGACGGCGAGCGGGTCGTAACCTTCGAGAAAACCGGCGAAAAAATCGAAGTCGGTCCCATCGAAAAGATGTCCAAATCGAAGCGCAATACGGTGGACCCCGACGACATCCTGTCCATCTACGGGGCGGACACAGCGCGCTGGTTCATGCTTTCCGATTCGCCTCCCGACCGCGACGTGATCTGGACCGAGGAAGGCGTGCAGGGCGCGACCCGCTTCGTGCAGCGGCTGTGGCGGCTCGCGAACGAGCTTGCCGAACTCGCGGCCCCTTCCGGCACCGCGAAGCCCGCGCAGTTCTCGGAAAACGCGACCGCCGTCCGCAAGCACGCGCATGCGGCGTTGAAGAGCGTCAGCGAGCATATCGAGCGGCTGCGCTTCAACAGCGCCATCGCGCAAGTCTATCAGGCGGCCAACGCGCTGACCGACGCGGCAGGCAAAGCGAAGGAAGCGGGCGGGAAAACCGCCGCCGATCTCGCCTGGGCCTTCCGCGAAGCGGGCGAAATCCTCGTGCGGCTCGCGGCCCCCATGATGCCGCACCTTGCCGAGGAATGCTGGGCCGCGCTCGGCCACAAGTCGCTCGCCGCCGAACAGCCCTGGCCGGTGCTGGAACCCGGACTGCTGGTCGAGGACACGATCACCCTGCCCGTGCAGGTTAACGGCCGCAAACGCGGCGATGTCACGGTTGCGCGCAATGCCGCGGCCCCCGAGATCGAGGCCGCGGTGCTGGCGCTCGAAGCCGTCAAACGCGAGCTTGGAGATCGCCCCCCGAAACGTGTTATTGTCGTGCCGCAGAGGATCGTGAATGTCGTCGCGTAAGCACAAACTCTACGGAATCACCCGCCGCGGCTTCGCGCTCGCGGCGCTGTTGGCGCTCGGCGGCTGTTTCGAGCCGATGTACGGCGACCGCAATTTCGGCAATTCCAACATCAATATCCGCACCGTGCTGCGCGACGTCGAGATCGTCCCGATCGAGGGCCGCGTCGGACAGGAATTGCGCAACGACCTGATTTTCGAGCTTTCCGGCGGCGCCGGAAACCCGGTCGGCGCGCCATACCAGCTGCTGCTCCGCGTCGCGACCAACAGTTTCAGCGCGATCCTCGACCGGCAGTCCGGCCTCGCGCAGGCCGAGACGATCATGCTCGACGTGAATTTCCGCCTGAAGGACGTCGCGAACGACAAGATCGTGATGACCGACAAGGTGATCGCCCGCGTCACCGTCGACAGCACCAACCAGCGCTACGCCCGCATCCGCGCGATGCGCGAGGCGGAAAACCGCGCCGCGCAGGAAATCGCCGAGCAGATCCGCTCGCGCATCGCCTCCTACTTCCTCGTCAAGACCTGAAGCCTCCGCCGCCCGTGACCGTTCTGCGCGCCGGCGACATCGACAGGTTCCTTTCGCAGCCCGACCCGCGCCGGCCGGTCGCGCTCGTCTACGGGCCGGACACCGGGCTCGTGAGCGAGCGCGCCGCCGCCATCGTGCGCAAGGCCGCGGGCGAGAACGCCGATCCGTTCTCGCTCGTGCGGCTCGAGGGCGACGCCATCGCCGCCGATCCCGGCACCCTGATCGACGAGGCGCAGACGATCGGCCTTTTCGGCAACCGCCGCGTCATTCATGTCCGCGCCGGCAGCAAGAATTTCGCCGCCGCGCTCGAAACGCTGCTCGCGAACCCGCCGCAGGCGACTGTCGTGATCGAAGCGGGCGAATTGCGGCCGACATCGCCGATCCGCTCGATGTGCGAGAAGTCGTCCGCCGCCGCCGTCATCCCCTGCTACGTCGATACCGAGCGCGATCTCGCGCGGCTGATTTCGGAAACGAAACTCTCTTTCGAGCCCGGCGCGCGCGAGGAACTCATGGCGCTGCTCGGCGCCGACCGGCTCGCGAGCCGCTCCGAGGTCGAAAAGCTCGCGCTCTATGCGAACGGCGAAAAGATCGCCGTCGCCGACGTGCGCGCCGTGATCGCCGACGCCTCGGCGCTCGCGCTCGACGATGTGGTGGATTCCGCCGCCGCCGGTGAAACGGAAGCCGCGCTCACGGCGCTGGGCAAGGCTTATGCCGCCGGCACGCAACCAGCCGCGATCCTGAACGCCGCGATCCGCCACGTGACGAGCCTGCATAAGCTTCGGCTCGCGGTCGATGGAGGCGAAAGCCCCTCGCGCGCGGTCGAGTACTCGAAACCGCCGATTTTCTTCCGCCGCCGCCCCTATTTCGAGCGCGCGCTTGCGCGCTTCTCGGCCGAAAAGCTCGCCGGCGAAATCGTCGCGCTTTCGGATGCATCGCTCGCCGCGCGCAAGGACGCGGCGCTGGCGCGAACGATCGCCGAGCGGGCGATCCTGCGGCTGGCGAAAAGCGGAAGACAGGCGGGGCGAAAGGCGTAATCTTTCGCCGTCATTCCGGGGCGCGGGCGTAGCCATCGCTCGTCATGCCCGGCCTTGTGCCGGGCATCCACGCCTTCCTTTGTGATGTGCCGTCAAGACGTGGATGGCCGGGACAAGCCCGGCCATGACGGCGGCGGAACTAATGCCGTCCCGCGAGCTTGCGCGAGAGCGACTCGAACTGGTCGAGCGTCTTGTAGCGCACTTTCACTTCGCCGCCCTGCCCGCGCTGATTGATCTCGACCGCGAGCCCGAGCGCGTCGGAAAGCCGCCGCTCCAGCGCGCGGATATCGGCGCTCTTCGCGGCCTTCGTGCGCGGCCGCCCGCCCTTGCCCTTCGCCGCCGGCCGGTCCTGCGCGCGCGCTTCCGCCTCGCGCACGTTCAGCCCTTCCTCGACGATCAGCTTCGCGAGGCCCTCGGGGTCCTCATGCGCGAGCAAGGCGCGCGCGTGCCCGGCGGTGAGCTTTCCCTCGTTGAGATATTTCTTCACGCTCGCGGGCAGCTTCTGCAGCCGCAGCGTGTTCGCGACATGGCTGCGGCTCTTGCCGACGACGCGCGCGAGGTCGTTCTGCGTGTATTTGAATTCGTCGATCAGCGACTCGTAGCCCGCCGCTTCCTCGAGCGCGTTCAGGTCCGCGCGCTGCACGTTCTCGACGATCGCGATCTCGAGCGCCTCGCGGTCGTCGATCTCGAGCTGCAGCACCGGCACGTCGTGCAGGCCAGCTTTCTGCGCCGCGCGCCAGCGCCGCTCGCCGGCGATGATCTCGTACTGGCCGGATTTCCCCGGCGCGCCGCGCACGAGGATCGGCTGCAGCACGCCTTTTTCCTTCACCGAGGCGGTGAGGTCGGAAAGGTCTTCTTCCAGGAAGTTGCGGCGCGGGTTGCGGGGGTTCGCCTTGATCAGCTCGATCGGCACGCGGCGGACGCCGCGCGCGCGATCGAGCGCCGCGCTCTCGTCGCTCACGTCGCCGATCAGGGCCGCGAGGCCCCGGCCCAGTCTGGAGCGCGATTGATCTGCCATGGCCGCCTTTCCGCTCATAGGAATTTATTCACTCCCCGGTTTCGTGTCTTCGATCCCGAACTCCGCGCTCAGGCGGCAATGCCGCGCTCGCGCTTCACCACTTCCGACGCGAGCCGCAGGTAGGCCTGGCTGCCCGTGCATTTGAAATCGTAGAGCAGCACCGGCTTGCCGTAGGACGGCGCCTCCGACACGCGCACGTTGCGCGGAATGATCGTCTGGTAAACCTTGTCGCCCATGAACTGTTTCACGTCGGCCACGACCTGGTCCGAGAGATTGTTGCGCGCGTCGTACATGGTGAGCACGATGCCGTGGATCGAGAGCTTCGGGTTGAGCGTGTTCTTGACCTGCTCGACCGTCTTCAGAAGTTGCGAGAGGCCCTCGAGCGCGAAGAACTCGCATTGCAGCGGCACGAGGATGGAGTCGGCCGAGGCCATCGCGTTCACCGTGAGCACGTTGAGCGACGGCGGGCAGTCGATCAGCACATAGGAATAGCCGTCCGGCTCGTCGGGGCCGGGCAGCGAGAGCAGCGCGTTGCGCAGGCGGTAGTTGCGCTCGCGCTCGTTCGCGATCTGCAATTCGATGCCGGAGAGATCGAGCGTGGAGGGCGCGATGAAGAGGCGAGGGACCGCCGTCTCCTGCACGACGTCGGCGAGCTTCGCCTCGCCGAGCAGCACGTCATAGGTGGAGCGGCGGCGATTCTTGCGCTCGACGCCGAGGCCGGTCGAGGCGTTGCCCTGCGGATCGAGATCGACGATCAGCACGCGCTCGTTGATCGCGGCGAGGGCGGTGCCGAGATTGATCGCGGTGGTCGTCTTGCCGACGCCGCCTTTCTGATTGGCGAGAGCGAGGACGCGGGGGCGCTGGGTCATGGCCTAATTCCAAGCGTGGTTAATTTTTTCTTACGGCTTGTTCGACGACGACAATGCGCCCGGCCGCATCGGTTTTGCTCGGGATCATTGTCGCGCGGATGTTCCAAGATTTAGTGGCTTGGGTCAATTCGTTATCTACATTTGCCCCCTTCATAAACAGCCCTTTTGCCCCGTTTTGAATCAACGGCGCGGCCATCCCGATCAGATCGGGCAGCGGCGCCAGCGCGCGGGCCGTGACGGCCTCGAGGCCGGGCAGGGCGCCGGGAGCCACTGCCTCGATTCGTTTCACGTGAATCATCGCCGGCAATTCCAGCGCGCGCGCGGCCTCGCGCAGGAACGCGCTCTTGCGCTGATCGCTTTCGATGAGATGCACCTGCGCGCCCGCTTCGTCCTTCAGCATCGCCGCGATCACGAGGCCGGGGAAACCGCCGCCCGAGCCGAGGTCGGCCCAGACTTTCGCGCCCGGCGCAAGATCGAGAAGCTGCAGGCTGTCGGCGATGTGCCGCGTCCAGAGATGCGCGAGCGTCGAGGGCGAGACGAGCTGCACCGCCCGCTGCCACTTGAGGAGAAGCTCGGCGAAGCGATCGAGCCGCTCCGCCGTTTCACGTGAAACGGGTGTGAGTTTCAGCGCGCGGGCGCGGTCGGCCGCGAGATCCGCCGACAGGTCCGGCGCGCTCATCCGGCGCGGCGCGCATGCAGCGCGACGAGCGCGAGCGCCGCCGGCGTCATGCCCTCGATGCGGTTCGCGTGACCGATCGTGCGCGGGCGAACCGCCGAAAGCTTGTGTTGCAGTTCGAGCGAAAGACCGGGGATCACGCCGTAGTCGAGCGTATCCGGAATCGAAAGCGCCTCCTCCTGGCGGAAGCGCGCGACGTCCTCCGCCTGGCGATCGAGATAGACCGCGTATTTCGCGTCGATCTCCAGTTGCTCCACGATCCGCGCGTCGAAAGAAGCGATCTCCGGCCAGACGCGGGCGACATGCGAAGCGTCGAACGAGGGATAGGAAAGGAGGTCGAACGCGGTTCGCCGCTGACCGTCGAGCTTCAAGGCGATGCCGAAGCCCTGCGCCTCGTTCGGCGTGACCGAGCGCGACTTCGCCCAGGCGCGCGCTTCGTTCAGCTTTGCGATTTTCTCGCCGAAACGGTTGCTTCGCGTTTGGCCGACACAGCCGAGATCGATCCCTTTCTGCGTGAGCCGCTGGTCGGCGTTGTCGGCGCGCAGCGTGAGCCGATACTCGGCGCGTGAAGTGAACATCCGGTAGGGCTCCGCGACCCCGCGCGTCACGAGATCGTCGATCATCACCCCGAGATAGGCTTCCGCGCGGTCGAAGGTGACGCCCTCGCCGCCGCCCGCGCGGCGCGCGGCGTTCAATCCGGCGACGAGTCCCTGCGCGCCCGCTTCCTCGTAACCGGTCGTGCCGTTGATCTGGCCCGCGAGGAAAAGACCGGGGAGGCGCTTCGTCTCCAGCGTATGCGCGAGCTCGCGCGGATCGACATAGTCGTATTCGATCGCATAGCCCGGACGGACGATCTCAACCCTTGCGAGTCCCGGGATCGTCGCGAGCAGGGCGCGCTGCACGTTTTCCGGAAGCGAGGTCGAGATGCCGTTCGGATATACGGTCGGATCGTCGAGCCCTTCGGGCTCGAGAAAGATCTGGTGTCCGTCGCGGTCGCCGAAGCGGACGATCTTGTCCTCGATCGACGGGCAATAGCGCGGGCCCGTGCTTTTGATCTGCCCGGAATACATCGGCGAGCGATGCACGTTCTGGCGGATCACCTCGTGCGTCGAAGGCGTCGTGCGGGTGATGCCGCAGGCGATCTGCGGATTGTCGATTCTCTCGGTCAGCGTCGAGAACGGCTCCGGCGGATTGTCGGCCTGCTGCAACTCCAGCGAGTCCCAGTCGATGGTTTTGCCGTCGAGGCGAGGGGGCGTTCCGGTCTTCAGCCGCCCGAGCGCAAACGCAAATCGCGCGAGCGTTTTCGACAAGCCCAGCGCGGGCGCTTCGCCGACGCGGCCCGCGGGGATCTGCTTTTCGCCGATATGGACCAGCCCCGAGAGAAAAGTCCCGGTGGTCAGCACCACCGCGCCCGCTTCCACTTCGCGGCCGTCCGCGAGTTTCACGCCCGCCACCGCGCCGTTCCGCACGATCAGATCGTCGACCTCGGCTTCGATCACGCTCAAATTCGCCGTTTCGCGAATCTCCGCCTGCATCGCCTGCGCATAGAGCTTGCGGTCTGCCTGCGTGCGCGGGCCGCGCACGGCGGGGCCTTTGCGGCGGTTCAAGACGCGAAACTGAATCCCGCCCTTGTCCGCGACACGGCCCATCAGGCCGTCGAGCGCGTCGATCTCGCGCACGAGATGGCCCTTGCCGAGGCCGCCGATCGCCGGATTGCACGACATCGCGCCGATGGTTTCGCGCCGATGCGTGACGAGCGCGGTCTTTGCGCCCATGCGCGCGGATGCATGCGCGGCTTCACAGCCCGCGTGCCCGCCGCCGACAACGATGACGTCGAATTTCTCCATGGCGGCGTTCATCGCGCGGATTCGCGCCCAGGTCAAAAAAGTCCGTCAAAACGTTTCACGTGAATCAATCACAGTGACGGAGCAGCAGGGGGCGCCCGCCGGATGTTTCACGTGAATCATTGAAAATATTGCGCCGTCATTCCGGACGGGCGAAAGTGCCGATCCGGAATCCATTGCGGGCTTGTCTGGATTCCGGGTTCGCGAGCCATGCCCGCGCCCCCGAATGACGAAAAACAAAGAGTGCCAAGTAGACCTGTTTCACATGAAACAGGCGGCATTAACCTTTCATTTACCGACGCAGAAGTTTTTGAAGATCTCGCCGAGCACATCCTCGATCCCGATATTCCCGGTGATTCGCCCCAGACAATCGGCGGCGAGCCGCAGCTCTTCCGCGAATAGTTCTTCTCGATCCGCGATCTCCGGTTTTTCAAGCATCTTGAGATGCGAAGCCGCTTCCGAAAGCGCCTTGCGCTGCCGCGCATGCGTCACCAGCGCGGGCTCGCCCGCGAGCCTTGAAGCGGCCGCGCTCAGCCGCTCGATCAGCATGTCGATCCCCGCGCCCGTCTTCGCCGAGACCGCGATCTCGCCCGGCGGCGCCGGCACCGCGCGCAAATCCGCCTTGGTGCGGATCGCCCATTCCCGCTCGCCGCGTGGCTTCAGTACGCGCTCGTCATCGACGAGGCAGAGCACGAGATCGGCGGCTTGCGCGCGGGCGCGGGCGCGTTTCACGCCCTCGGCCTCGACGGGATCGCGTGTCTCGCGGATGCCCGCCGTGTCGATCAGCATCACCGGCACGCCATTGAGATCGAGCGCGACCTCCAGCACGTCGCGCGTCGTGCCGGGAATGTCGGAGACGATGGCGATGTCGCGCTCCGCCAGGCGATTTAACAGCGTGGATTTGCCCACGTTCGGCGCCCCGGTGATCGCGACCGTGAAGCCGTCGCGCAGCCGCTCGCCGCGCGGAGCATCGCGCAATACGGGCTCGATCTCGGCGAGCAATCCGGACGCGGTTTTACGCGCGGCCACGAGCAGGTTTCCCGGCACGTCGCCCTCGTCCGAGAAGTCGATCGCCGCCGCGATCTCGGCCTGCGCCGACAAGAGCTTCTCGCGCCAGGCCTCGACCTTCTTCGAAAGCCCGCCGCGAAATTGCGCGACCGCCTGCCGCCGCTGCGCTTCCGTTTCGGCCGCGATGAGATCGCCCAAGCCCTCGACCCGCGCGAGATCGATTTTGCCGTTCAGGAGCGCACGGCGGGTGAACTCGCCCGCTTCCGCCGGACGAAAGCCGGAAAGCCTTTCGAACACCCGGAAGATCGACGCGACGATCGCCTGCCCGCCATGGACATGCAGCTCCGCCATGTCGTCGCCGGTTTCGCTCTTCGGGCCGGGCACCCAGACGGCGAGGCCGTCGTCGAGTGTTTCACGTGAATCCGGGTCCCTGAAAACCGCATAGGCCGCCTTGCGCGGCTCCGGCACCTTGCCGGTGAGGGCGATCAAACCCTCGCTCGCCTTCGGGCCCGAAATGCGGATCACCGCGATGGCCGCGGGCAACCTTCCGGAGGAAAGCGCGTAAATCGTATCCGCCATGCTAAGGATTTCCATGCCCGAAAATCGTCTCGCGAAAGAAACCAGCCCCTACCTTCTCCAGCACAAGGACAACCCTGTCGCCTGGTGGCCGTGGGGTCCGGACGCCCTCGCCGAGGCGAAGCGTCTGAACCGTCCCATCCTGCTCTCGGTCGGCTACGCCGCCTGCCACTGGTGCCACGTCATGGCGCACGAGAGCTTCGAGGATACGGACACGGCCTCAGTGATGAATCAGCTCTTCGTGAACATCAAGGTGGATCGCGAGGAACGCCCCGACATCGACGAGATCTACATGAGCGCGCTCCAGCATCTCGGCGAGCAGGGCGGCTGGCCGCTCACGATGTTTCTGACGCCCGAGGGCGATCCGTTCTGGGGCGGGACCTACTTCCCGAAGACCGCGGCCTACGGCCGTCCCGGCTTTCAGGACGTGCTGCGCCATGTCGCGAAGGTCTTCCGCGACGAGCCGCAAAAGGTCGAGCAGAACCGGGCCGCGCTCAAGGCCGAGTTGCAAAAGCGAGCCCGCGCCGAGAGCAGGGTCAAAATCGGCGTTCCGCAGCTCGACGACATCGGCGAGCGCATCGGCGGCCTGTTCGATCCCGCGAACGGCGGCCTGCGCGGCGCGCCGAAATTCCCGCAATGCGCGATGCTCGAATTTCTCTGGCGCGCGGGAGAGCGCACGAACGATGAGCGCTATTTCGCGGTCGTCAATCTCACGCTCGAGCGGATGAGCGAGGGCGGCATCTACGATCACCTCGGCGGCGGCTATGCGCGCTATTCGGTCGACCACAAATGGCTCGTCCCGCATTTCGAGAAGATGCTCTACGACAACGCGCAGATCCTGGAGCTTCTGTCCCTCGCCTGGCGGCGAACGCGGAACCCGCTCTTCCGTGAACGCGCGTATGAGACCGTCGGCTGGCTCGCGCGCGAGATGACTACGGAGGAGGGCGCCTTCGCATCCTCGCTCGATGCCGACTCCGAAGGCGAGGAGGGCAAGTTCTACGTCTGGTCGCGCGCGGAGATTGTGGAAGCGCTCGGCGAAGAGGACGGTAACTTCTTCGCCACCCATTACGACGTGACGGCCGAGGGAAATTTCGAGGGCCGAAATATCCTGAATCGTTTGAATCGCTTACCGCGCAGCATGGAAGACGAGGCGCGGCTTGCGGCGTTGCGGGAAAAGCTTCTGGTGATTCGCGCCAAACGAGTCCGCCCCGGCCTCGACGACAAAGTGCTCGCCGACTGGAACGGATTGACGATCGCGGCGCTCGCCAACGCCGGCAGCCTGATGAACGAGCCCGACTGGATCGCGCGCGGCGCGGCGGCCTTCCGCTTCATTGCCGAACACATGACGAAAGACGACCGGCTCGGTCATTCGTGGCGCGAAGGGCGCCTGCTCTTTCCCGGCCTCTCCTCCGACTTCGCCGCGATGATCCGCGCAGCGATCGCGCTGCATCAGGCGACCGGCGAAAATTTTTATCTCGATCATGCGGTCCGCTGGTCGGCCGCGCTCGAGCGGCATCATCTCGATCCGGAGACGAACGGCTATTTCCTCACCGCGAACGACGCCGAGGGATTGATCGTGCGGCCCTCGCTCACGCGCGACGACGCGCTGCCCAACCCGAACGGCCTGCACGCGCAAAATCTCGTGCGCCTCGCCCTGCTCGCCGGCGACGGCAAATATCGCGAGCGCGCGGACCGTCTGCTCGAAGGGCTGATTCCCTTCGCGGCCGAGAGCCTCTTCAACCACATGTCGCTGTTCTCCGCGCTCGATCTCAGACTGCGGCAACTCGAGATCGTCGCCGCCGGAAACCGCGCGGAGGAATTCGCGACCGCCGCGCTCGAGCTTTCGTTCCTCACGCGCACGCTGCTGCGCGCGAGCGATGCGAACGCGCTTTCGTCCTCGCACCCCGCGCGCGCGAAGCTGGAAACGCTGAAAGGCGAGAGCGCCGCTTTCGTTTGTGCCGGCGAGCGCTGTTCGCTGCCGGTAACGGAGCCGGAAGGATTGGCGGAGGCGGTGACGGCTTTCTCCGCGTCCTGATCCGTCATTCCCGGGACGCGACAGCGCGGGGCCGGAAGCCAAATGTCAATGAGCGTCTCCGGATTCCGGATAGCTTCCTTCGTTTCGTTCACAAGGATTATATTCCTTCTCGTCCTGCCGCACGAAAGGCATGCCTGCCCCGCGTGCTTGCATGCGGGCAAAGCCCGCGCTCGCTTCGCGGACAAAAGCCGCCGAGGCCGGTTACAAGAAAGGCCGCACGAACAATTGCACGCCCAACAAGAACAGGCAGATCAGAAACCACCGCCGGAACGCCGGCGGACTGACGCGCGCGCGCACGATCTGCCCGGCCCACATGCCCGCGAGCGCCGGTGCGATGGCAAGGCACGACGCGGCCGCGCTCTCGAGCCGGAACGCTCCGCCGCCCGCGAGGCCGACGGCAAGCGCCACCGTCGAAACCGTGAACGAAAGCCCGAGCGCCTGAATGAGGTCATCCTTCCGAAGGCCGAGCGCCTGCAAATACGGCACCGCCGGAATGACGAACACGCCGGTGCCGCCCGCGACGAGCCCGGTCGAAAGCCCGATCCAGAACGAGAGTCTCTTTTCGAGTTTCGGCGCCACCGAGAGCTGGCGCGCAAGCAGCGTGAATGCCGAATAGATCATCAGGGCAAGGCCGAGGCCGACCGTCGTCCAGCCGGAAGTATCGCTCGTCAGCACGCGCGCGCCCGCGACCGTGCCGATGACGATCCCGGCCATCATCGCCCACATGCGCAAGGCGAGGGCGCGGAAATTCGGCCCGAGCGCGAGCTGCCAGATATTCGTGACGAACGAAGGAACGATCAGCAGGCCCGCCGCCGTCACCGGCGGCATCAGCGCGCCGAGCAGCGCCATCGACACCGTCGGCAGCCCCATGCCGGTGACGCCCTTCACCGTGCCGGCGAAGAAGAACACCAGCCCGATTAAGAGGATATAGGACGGCGAAACGTCGGCGAGATCGAACGGCATCCCCGCCTATCGCCCGATTCCGCCGCATTCACCATGCGGAAGTTTTTGACCCTGCCTTCGCCAACCCCGAAGGCTGAAAACAAAAAAGCCGGGCATCTCGCCCGGCTTTTCACTTTCAGCGCATTCGCGCTTACGTGTTCATGCTCTCGAAGAATTCGCCGTTGTTCTTGGTCTGGCGCAGCTTGTCCAGGAGGAACTCGATGGCGTCGACCGTGCCCATCGGATTGAGGATGCGGCGAAGCACGTACATCTTCTTGAGCGTGACCGGATCGACCAGCAATTCTTCCTTGCGGGTGCCCGAGCGCGTGATGTCCATCGCCGGGAACACGCGCTTGTCGGAAACTTTCCGGTCGAGGATGAGCTCGGAGTTGCCGGTGCCCTTGAACTCCTCGAAAATCACTTCGTCCATGCGCGAGCCGGTGTCGATCAGCGCGGTCGCGATGATGGTGAGCGAGCCGCCTTCCTCGATGTTGCGCGCGGCGCCGAAGAAGCGCTTCGGCCGCTGCAGCGCGTTGGCATCGACGCCGCCCGTCAGCACCTTGCCCGATGAAGGAACGACGGTGTTGTAGGCGCGCCCGAGACGCGTGATGGAATCGAGCAAAATCACCACGTCGCGCTTGTGCTCGACGAGGCGCTTCGCCTTCTCGATCACCATTTCCGAAACCTGCACGTGGCGCGAGGCCGGCTCGTCGAAGGTCGAGGAGATGACTTCGCCCTTCACCGAGCGCTGCATGTCGGTGACTTCTTCCGGCCGCTCGTCGATCAGGAGCACGATCAGATAGCACTCCGGATGATTGGCCGTGATCGAATGCGCGATGTTCTGCAGGAGCACCGTCTTGCCGGTGCGCGGCGGCGCCACGATCAGCGCGCGCTGGCCTTTGCCGAGCGGCGCCACGATGTCGATGATGCGATTCGAGAAATCCTTTCGCGTCGGGTCCTCGATCTCCATCTTGATCCGCTCGTCGGGATAGAGCGGCGTCAGGTTGTCGAAATGGACCTTGTGCTTGATCTTCTCAGGGTCCTCGAAATTGATGGCGTTGACCTTCAAGAGCGCGAAATAGCGCTCGCCATCCTTCGGCCCGCGGATATGGCCCTCGACCGTATCGCCGGTGCGGAGCGAAAAGCGCCGGATCTGCGAAGGCGAGATATAGATATCGTCGGGGCCGGCGAGGTAGTTCGCGTCCGGCGAGCGCAGGAAGCCGAAGCCGTCCTGCAGCACCTCGACGACGCCCTGGCCGATGATGTCGACTTCCTTGGCAGCGAGCTGCTTCAGGATCGCGAACATCAGTTCCTGCTTGCGCATGGTCGAGGCGCTCTCGACCTGGTGTTCTTCGGCGAACGCCAGAAGCTCCGCCGGGGATTTTTTCTTCAATTCTTGTAGCGAGATTTCCGCCATGGGAATGAACCTTCGGACCGTGAGATCACGTCCGTCTTGCAGAGGTGGGAAATCGCAGGTCGTAAACGGCTAAGGCTGTTGCCCTGCTCCACGCGCTGAACAACCGGGAGGTTGCCGACTAGGGCGCGAGCGCCTGCGTTGGGAGGAAGTGGAATCGAACATAGGAAAAACCGGCGCTTCGCGCAAGCCGGTTCTTTCCGGTCATTCCGGGGCGCGAGCAAAGCTCGCGAACCCGGAATCCAGCGAAGTTCGTATGTGTATCTGGATTCCGGATAGCCTCGCTTCGCTCGGCTTCCGGAATGACGAAAACTAGAACGGCTTCAGCACCACCAAGAGTACGATCAGCACCATCAGCACAGCCGGAAGTTCGTTCGCCATGCGATAGAACCGGGCAGGACGTGTGTTGCGGTCGTTCTTGAAATCGCGAAACCAGCGGACGAGCTGGCCGTGAAACGCCGAAAGCAGAATCACCAGGAGGAACTTCGCCTGCAGCCAGTGCTCCCTGTAGAATCCGCTCTCGTGCGCGAGCCATAGCCCGAAGATCCAGGTCGCGATCATCGCCGGATTGACGATGCGGGTCAGCAGCCGCTCCTCCATCACCTTGAAGGTTTCGGACTGTTTCGAGCCCGGTTCCGCATCGCAGTGATAGACGAACAGCCGCGGCAGATAGAGCATTCCGGCCATCCACGAGATCACCGCGATGATGTGGAAAGCCTTCAGCCACGGATAGAGCCCTTGCGGCAGGAAATAGACCAGCGCGACGGCGGCGCCGGCCGTGATGGCGAGCGCAATCCGCCAGCGCCATTTCGCGGAGGAAGCTCTTTCCATTTTCATCCCCGTATCCGCGCGATCATCCGTTCGACATGCGCGATCGGCGTTTCCGGCTTGATCCCGTGGCCTAGATTGAAAATGTGGCGGATTCCGCGGAAATCCTCGAGGATTTCGTCCACCGCGCGGTCCAGTTTTTCGCCGCCCGCGATCAGGATATCGGGATCGAGATTGCCCTGGATCGTGCAATTGCCCGCCAGCGCGTCTCGCACGGCTATGCGCTGCGCCCGCATATCGACGGAGATTCCATCCGCGCCGCAGGCCGAAACGATCTTCTGCATGTTCGCGACGGAAATCCCTTTCGGGAACAGGATGAATTTCGCTTCCGGTTTCGAAGCCCGCACGCGGCGGATGATCTCCGCGCAAGGCTTCACGCACCACCGCTCGAACGAATCGTCGTCGAGCACGCCCGCCCATGTATCGAAAAGCTGCAGAAGATCCGCCCCCGCTTCCAGCTGGCCGAGCAGATGCGCCGCGGTCGCATCCACCAGCTTCCTGATGATTTCCGAAAACAGATTCGGGTCCGATTTTGCAAGCTGTCTTGCCGGTCCCTGATCCGGCGTGCCGCGGCCCGCGACCATGTAACTTGCGACCGTCCACGGCGCGCCGCAAAAACCGATCAAGGCGGTTTCCCGGGAGAGCTCTGCTTTCACCTTCGAGATCGCCTCGTAAACGCGCTGCGTGATGGCCGGATCGGGAGCTTCCCGCATTCCCTGCAAGGCTGCTCGCTCCGCGACCGGATCTAACCTCGGTCCTTCGCCTTCCTCGAACCACAGCTTCACGCCGAGAGCGTAGGGGACGATCAGAATGTCCGAGAAAATAATCGCGGCGTCGAAGTGAAACCTCCGGATGGGTTGCAGCGTTACTTCAGCGGCAAGCGCCGGCGTGAGGCAAAGATCGACGAAGCCGCCCGCCTTCGCTCGCACTTCGCGGTACTCGGGAAGATAGCGCCCCGCCTGCCGCATCATCCAGACCGGCGGCTTCTTTTCGACGGCACTGCCGAGAACGCGGAGGATCGAATTACACCCAAGTCTCTCCACGCCGGTCCTTCTCTTTCATCCTTAATAGAATCTTTGTTTGAGTCTGTTAGCGCGTGGATTGTGGTGTTCACAGTTCTCCACGGCTTCTACACATTTATCCCATGCCGCTCGCGCATCGGGTAGAGACGCAAAGCAGCGAAATTGGCGGAGAATTTCGATCTTCCCGCATTTCGCAACAATCCGTCCTTAAGCTGTCCCCGGCCAGGCATTGTGGATAGCGAAGGCGCTTCTCCCCAGGCACCGGTCCGCCGGCCGTGATAGAGTGAATTTGAGTAGTTTTGTCCACAAAACCCCGGGATAACGTGCCGCCCAAAGCGCCGAAAACCGAGAGCTTCTTTCACCTGCATCTCGTATCGGATTCCACCGGCGAGACCTTGCTCGCCGTAGGCCGGGCGGCGGCCGCGCAGTTCGCGACCGTCTCGCCCGTCGAGCACGTCTTCCCGCTCCTGCGAAACCAGAAGCAGCTCGATCATGCGCTTGAGGAGATCGAGGCCAATCCCGGCATCGTGCTTTATACGCTCGTGGATCACGCGCTTGGCGAGCATCTCGAGACGCGCTGCCGCGAGATGAACGTGCCGTGCCTTTCCGTGCTCGGCCCGGTGCTTTCGCTGTTTCACAGCTATCTCGGCGCCGAGACGACCCCGCGCGTCGGCGGCCAGCACATCCTGGGCCCCGCCTATTTCCGCCGGATCGAGGCGCTGAATTTCACCATGCTGCACGATGACGGCCAGCACGCCGAGGATATGGAGGAGGCCGATATCGTCCTGGTGGGCGTTTCGCGCACGTCGAAGACGCCGACCAGCATCTATCTCGCGAATCGCGGCATCAAGGCGCTGAACATTCCGCTGGTGCCCGATGTCGATCCGCCGAAGGAGCTGGAGAACGCGAAAAAGCCGCTGGTGGTGGTGCTTTATGCCAGCCCCGAGCGGATCGTGCAGATTCGCCAGAACCGGCTCCTGTCGCTGAACGCCGCGCAGTCCAATTCGGCCTATGTGGACCGGGAGAGCGTTTCACGGGAGATCGCCGCCTCCAAAAAACTTTGCGCTCGCCACGGCTGGCCGAGTATTGATGTATCGCGCCGCTCGATCGAGGAAACGGCCGCCGCCGTGATCGCGCTGTTGCAGGAACGCCGAAAGAACGTGGAATCCCCATGAGCCTATGGACCGGCGAGCCGCTCGTGCTCGCCTCGAAGAGCGCCTCCCGCCGCGCCTTGCTGGAAGCCGCGGGCATACCGCTGAAGCTCGATCCCGCCGATATCGACGAGCGCGCCGTCGAGCGCTCGCAGGCCGCGCGGGCCGGCGCGAAGGAAGTCGCGGTGCTGCTCGCCCGTGAGAAAGCGCTCGCGACCGCGAAGCGAAATCCCGAAGGCCTCGTGCTCGGCGCCGACCAGACGCTCGCGCTCGGCGAGCGCCGCTTCTCCAAGCCGGCGTCGCGTCAGGCGGCTTTCGATCAGCTCTCCGTGCTCGCGGGTAAGACCCACGAATTGCATTCCGCCGCCGCGGTCGCCCGCGAGGGCAGGATCGTCTTTGAGGAGGTGACCACCGCGCGCCTCGCCATGCGGCCGCTTTCGCCGAGGTTCATCGACGCCTATCTCGACGCCGCCGGCGAGCGCGTCGCCTTGAGCGTCGGCGCCTACCAGCTCGAAGGGCTCGGCATTCATCTCTTCGAGAAGATCGACGGCGATCACTTCACGATTCTCGGAATGCCGCTCCTGCCGCTGCTTGCCTATTTCCGGGCGAGCGGGATGATCGTGTCATGACCGGACTCCGCGCCTGCGTCATCGGCCATCCGATCGCGCATTCCCGCTCGCCGCTCATCCACAAATACTGGCTCGCCGTTCACCGCATCGAGGCGGACTACACGCGCGTGGACGTCCCGCCGGAAGAGATCGAAAGTTTTCTCCAGCATTTCCCGCGCGGCCCCTATGTCGGCGCGAGCGTCACCGTTCCGCACAAGGAAGTCGCCTTTCGCATGGCGGTCGAGGTCGATCCGGTCGCGCGCGCGCTCGGCGCGGTGAACACGCTCTGGCACAAGGACGGCAGACTCTGCGGTGCGAGCACCGACGTGCACGGCTTCATCGCCAACCTTAACCGCTCGCAGCCGGGGTGGGAAAACGGCGTGAAAACCGCCATCGTCGTCGGCGCGGGCGGCGCCGCGCGCGCCGTGGTCTACGGCCTGATCGAGCGCAAGGTCACGAATATCGTGATCGTGAACCGCACGCTCGCGCGCGCGAAGACGCTGGCGGAGCATTTCGGCGGCAAGCCGGTCGCCGCTTCCTTCAAAAGCCTGCCGATCCACATGCGCGAGGCCGATCTTGTGGTGAACGCGACTTCCCTCGGCATGAACGGCCAGGCGCCGCTCGATATCGACCTCGCGCCGCTGAGGAAGACCGCGATCGTCTACGATATCGTCTACGCGCCGCTCGAAACGGAACTGTTGAAAGCCGCGAAAGCCCGCGGCAATCCCGTCGTCGACGGCCTCGGCATGCTGCTGCATCAGGCCGCGCCCGCCTTCGAGCGCTGGTTCGGCGTTCGCCCCGAGGTGACGCCGGAATTGCGCGCGCTGGTGGCGAGCGATCTCGCGCGCGAGGCGAAGAAATGATCGTGCTCGGGCTTACGGGCTCGGTGGGGATGGGGAAATCCGCGACCGCGAAAATGTTCGCGGACGAGGGCATTCCGGTATTCGACGCCGACGCCGAAGTGCATCGCCTCTATGAGGGAACGGCCGTGCCGCCGATCGAGGCGGCGTTTCCGGGCTCGGCCGAGAACGGCCGCATCGACCGCGAGAAACTTTCGAAACACGTCGTCGGCAGACCCGAGGCGCTGCGAAAGCTGGAAGCGATCGTGCATCCGCTCGTGCGCGAAGCCCGCCGCGCCTTTCTCGCGAAAGCCCGCGCGAGCGGGGCGCGGATCGCGCTGGTCGACATTCCGCTTCTGTTCGAAACCGGCGGGCGCGACGATATCGACAAGATCGTCGTCGTCAGCGCGCCCGCCGAAGTGCAGCGCGAGCGGGTGCTCTCCCGCGAGGGCATGACGGCGGAAAAGCTGGACGCCATTCTCGCCCGCCAGATGCCGGATGCGGAAAAGCGCGCCCGCGCCGATTACGTGATCGAAACTTCCCGGGGCTTCGCCGCCGTGCGGGAAGACGTGCGCGCGATCTTGCGCGAGCTTCTCGCCGCGGAGTAAGAACGAATCATGCGCGAGATCGTTCTCGACACCGAAACCACGGGGCTCGACCCCGCGCAGGGCCATCGCGTGGTCGAGATCGGCTGCGTCGAGATCATGAACTACATCCCGACCGGCTCGGTCTATCACGTGCTCATCAATCCCGAGCGCGACATGCCGCCGGAAGCGGAGGCGATCCACGGCCACTCCGCCGCCTCGCTCGCCGGCAAGCCGAAATTCGCGGAAGTCGCCGACGCTTTCCTCGAATTCGTCGGCGACTCGAAACTGGTGATCCATAACGCCGCCTTCGACTTCGGCTTTCTCAATTTCGAGCTGGAGCGTTGCGCGCGCGCGCTGCTCTTGCGCGAGCGCGTCGTCGACACCCTCGCGCTCGCGCGCCGCCGCCATCCGGGCGGCCCGAACCGGCTCGACGATCTTTGCACGCGCTACGGCATCGACAATTCCCGCCGCACCAAACACGGCGCGCTGCTCGACGCGGAACTGCTGGCCGAGGTCTATGGGGAACTCGTCGGCGGGCGGCAGGCGCTGCTCGGACTGGATCAGATCAGGGCGGGGGGCCGCGCGGCGAAATCCGGGACCGCGAAAGCGCGCCCTTCGCCCTTGCCGCCGCGCGTCAGCGAGGAGGAGCGCGCGGCCCATGCCGCGCTCCTGCAGGCGCTCGGCGAAGACGCGATCTGGAATCGCTACGCGAAGAAAACGGGCTGAGCCGTTTCGCTCAGGCCTGCGGCTGCGGCTGGCCGCCTTGCGCGGCCATGAACCGTTCCTGATAGAGCCGGCCGAAATCCACCGGATCGATCATCAGCGGCGGGAAGCCGCCGGACTGCGTGACTTCCGAGACGATCTGGCGCGCGAACGGAAACAGCATGCGCGGGCATTCGATCAGCAGGATCGGCTGAAACAATTCCTGCTGCACGTTACGGATGCGGAAAATGCCGGCATAGACGAGATCGACGCTGAACAGCACCTTGTCGTTCTGCTCGGCGCGGCCCTCGATGCGAAGCTCGACCTCGACATCCTCGCCGGCGGGCTTCGCGCCGACATTGAATTCGATCCGGATCGTCGGTTGCGGGCCCTTGCCGCTCACGGATTCGGGCGCGTTCGGGTTCTCGAACGACAAATCCTTGATGTATTGCGCGAGGACCGTGATCGCCGGCGCGTTTTCGGCATGAGGATTCGGCCCACCGTTCGCGGTCGCCATGGGATTCTCCGATTCTTGCTGAATTGCCGCCGCGGCCGAGCCGTGACGGAGGGGTGGCTACCATGTCCATAAAAAGTGCACAAGAATGGCTGGAACCGGCGGTCTTTCCCGCGTCGGTTGGCGGAACCTGCGGGATCGATTAACTTTCGTTTCGCTTGGGTGTTTAACCGCTTCGCGCCATACCCATATCCCAGGCGAGGCCAAAAAAGGCCGGAGAGAAAGCGCATCGTGCTCGATATCTATACGATCATCTTCCTCGCCCTCGCGGTGTTCATTTTTGCGCGGCTGAGAAGCGTGCTCGGCCAGCGAACGGGGCGGGAGCGGCCGCCTTACGATCCGTTCGCGCGGCCCGAGCCGGGCAAGCCGGTGGCCGCCGACAGCAATGTCGTGCCGTTGCCCGGCAAGAACGGCGCCGCTTCCGAGCCGGCGCTCGACATCGCCGCCGAAAAGCCGGACCGCTGGGCGGGCATCGCCGAGGCCGGCACCCCCGTGGCCGCGGGCCTCGACGCGATCAAGCGCGCGCAGCCGGACTTCAACGCCGCCCACTTCCTGACCGGCGCCAAGGCCGCCTACGAGATGATCGTCACCGCCTTCGCCCAGGGCGACCGCAAGACGCTGAAAGGCTTGCTCGCCCGCGACGTGTTCGACAATTTCGTCAAGGAGATCGGCGATCGCGAGAGCCGCGGCGAGACGAGCGAGACGCGTTTCGTCGCCATCGAGAAGGCCGAGATCACCGACGCCGAGGTGAAGGCGAACGCGATGCAGGTCACCGTCCGTTTCCTCTCGCAGATCGTCGCGACGACCAAGAACAAGGCGGGCGAGGCGGTGGAAGGAAGCCCGAACGGCATGACCGACATCACCGATGTCTGGACCTTCGCCCGCAACGTCGGCGCGAACGATCCGAACTGGAAACTGGTCGCGACCGAATCCGGCTGATGGCCGCGATGGCGGATAGCTCCCGGACAAAACTTCTCGCGAGCCTCTGCTTCTTCCTCAGCGCGCAGGCGGCGGCCGCGACGCCGCTGAAAATTCCCGGCACGGAGCTGGAACCCGCCGAGTTCTCGAAACTCGACCGCTGGAACGGCGACGACCAGGCGGCGGCCTTCGCCGCGTTTCGCCGCAGCTGCGACGCGCTTCTGAAACGCCACCGGAAAGTGGCTCCCTTCGCGCAGGATTTGCAGGATACCTGCCGCCGCGCGGTCGAAATCCAGCTGCCCGCGAGCGACGCGGCCGCGCGAAAATTCTTCGAGGAGAATTTCCGCCCCGTCCGGATCTCGAGGCTCGGCGAGCACGACGGCTTCCTCACCGGTTATTACGAGCCGATCGTGGACGGAAGCCGGACGAAACACGGCGATTATATCTATCCGATCTACCGGACGCCGCCCGATCTGAAGACGCGCGTGCGGCAGGGAATCCGCAGCCTGCGGCATCGCATCGGCCGCAAGATCGCGGGCTATTTCGACCGCGGCGCGATCGAGGCGGGCGCGCTCGAAGGGAAGGATCTCGAGATCTGCTGGCTGAAGGATCCGATCGAATCCTTCTTCATTCACATCCAGGGTTCGGCGCGGGTGCGGCTCGAGGACGGCAAGATGCTGCGGCTGAACTTCGACGCCCATAACGGCTACCCGTATGTCTCGGTCGGCAAGATCCTGATCGATCGCGGCATCATCCCGCGCGAGATGATGTCGATGGATGCGATCCGCACGTTCTTCGCGGAGGATCGCGAGCAGGCGGTCGAGATCATGAACCAGAACCGCTCCTACGTGTTCTTCCGCGAGATCAGCGAATTGCCCGGCCACATGGAGCCGCCGGGCGCGCAGGGCGTGAACCTCACCGCGGGCAGAAGCATCGCCGTCGACAAGAACCTGCACATCTACGGGACGCCGTTCTGGATCGAGGCGCAGCTTCCGCTCGAGAGCGATACATCGAACAGCAGCTTCCGGCGGCTGATGATCGCGCAGGACACCGGCGGCGCCATCGTCGGGCCCGCGCGCGCCGATCTTTATTTCGGCGCGGGCAAGGAAGCGGGCACCGTCGCGGGCCGCATCAAGAACCCCGGCACGTTCTATATGCTCGTGCCGAAAAGCGCCGATCCGTCGAAGCTGATCGATCCGGTTCCCGTGCCGCAGCCGCGCCCCGCGGCCGCGAAGGCCGAGCCGAAGAAGGAGGCGCCGAAAGCAAAAGAAGAGAAGAAAGAAGATAAAAAGGACAAGGAAGCGAAGGCGAAGCGGACATGAGCGCGCGGCGGGGCGACGAGGACGACGACGCGCTCTGGAGCGCGGTCAAGAAAAGCGTCACGCCGCTGCCCGGCCGGCGGCATGAAGCAAGGGCCGCGAAACCGGCAAGACCGGAGAAACAGCCGGCGCGGGCGGCGAAAGCGAAAAGCGCTTTGGCGCCCGTTTCATCGGCAAAAATCGCCGCGCCGCGCGCGCCCGCGCTGCCGCCGCTCGCCAAGCTCGACCGCCGCGCGAAGACCCGCATCGCGCGCGGCGGCACCGAAATCGAGGGAAGGCTCGATCTCCACGGCTACAAGCTCGCGGAGGCGAAGCATCGCCTGGCCGATTTCCTGCAGCGCGCGCAGTCGCGCGGGAAATCCCTGGTGCTCGTCATCACCGGCAAGGGCACGGCCGCGCCCGCCGGCGCCGAGCGCGGCGTGCTGAAGCGCGAAGTGCCGATGTGGCTGTCGCAGCCGGAATTCCGCGCGCTGGTGATCGGCTTCGAGCCGGCGGCATCCGCGCATGGCGGCGCGGGCGCGCTTTACGTGCGGGTGCGGCGGAAGAGATAGAAACCGTCATTCCGGAAGGCGGGCGAGGCGATCCGGAATCGCGCGCGAAAAGCGCGCGCCCCGGATGGCTGCCTCTACAGAATAAACCGCGAGAGATCGGCATTCTTCGCGAGGTCCTCGACCTTGTCGCGCACATATTTGCCGTCGATCGTGAGCTTCTCGCCGGCCTTGTCGGGCGCGGTGAAGCTGATCTCGTCGAGCACGCGCTCGATCACCGTCTGCAGCCGCCGCGCGCCGATGTTCTCGACTTTCGAGTTCACCTCGACGGCAACGTCGGCGATGGCGTCGATGGCGCCGCCGGTGAATTCGAGCTCGACCTTTTCCGTCGCCATCAGCGCGACGGACTGCTTGATGAGGCTCGCTTCCGTCTCGGTGAGGATGCGGCGGAAATCGTCGCGCGTGAGCGCCGAAAGTTCCACGCGGATGGGGAGGCGTCCCTGCAGTTCCGGCAGGAGGTCCGACGGCTTCGCCACATGGAACGCGCCGGAAGCGATGAACAGGATGTGGTCGGTCTTCACCGGCCCGTGCTTGGTGGAGACGGTGGTGCCCTCGATCAGCGGCAGGAGGTCGCGCTGCACGCCCTCGCGGCTGACGTCGGCGCCGCGCGCGCCCTCGCGCGCCGTGATCTTGTCGATCTCGTCGAGAAAGACGATGCCGTTGTTCTCGACGGCGCGGATCGCTTCCTGCACCACCACTTCCTGGTCGAGCAGCTTGTCGGATTCCTCCGCGAGCAAGAGCGGATGCGCCTCCGCGACCGAGACGCGCCGCGTCTTCGAGCGCCCGCCCATCTTGCCGAAGATGTCGCCGAGCGAGATCGCGCCCATCTGCGCGCCCGGCATGCCGGGAATGTCGAACATCGGCATCTGCGCGCCGCTACCGGAAAGCTCGATCTCGATTTCCTTGTCGTCCAGCTCGCCGGCGCGCAGCCGGTGCCGGAACGCTTCGCGGGTGGAGCTGCTCGCGCTCTGGCCGACCAGCGCGTCGAGCACGCGGTCTTCGGCGTTCTGCTGTGCTTTCGCTTGCACGCCGCGGCGCCGGTTCTCGCGCACCATGACGATGCCGATCTCGACGAGATCGCGCACGATCTGCTCGACGTCGCGGCCGACATAGCCGACTTCCGTGAACTTCGTCGCCTCGACCTTGAGAAACGGCGCGTTGGAAAGCTTCGCGAGCCGCCGCGAGATTTCGGTCTTGCCGACGCCGGTCGGCCCGATCATCAGGATGTTCTTCGGCAGCACTTCCTCGCGCAGCCGCTCGTCCAGCTGCAGCCTGCGCCAGCGGTTGCGAAGCGCGATGGCGACGGCGCGCTTCGCATCCTTCTGGCCGACGATGTAGCGGTCGAGTTCGGAGACGATCTCGCGCGGCGAAAAATCACTCATATTCGGCTTTCGTTCTCAGCTTTGGACGGTTTCGATGATGATGTTGCGGTTGGTGTAGATGCAGATATCGGCCGCGATCTCGAGCGAGCGGCGCACGATTTCTTCGGCGTTCTTTTCGCCGTCGGCGAGCGCGCGGGCGGCCGCGAGCGCATAGGGTCCGCCCGAGCCGATCGCCGCGATGCCGTTTTCCGGCTCGAGCACGTCGCCGGTGCCGGCGAGCAGCAGCGTCGTCTCCTTGTCGGCGACCAGCATCATCGCCTCGAGACGCCGCAGGTAGCGATCCATCCGCCAGTCCTTGGCAAGCTCCACGCAGGCGCGCGCGAGCTGCCCCTTGTGCTGCTCGAGCTTCGCCTCCAGCCGCTCGAACAGGGTGAGCGCGTCGGCGGTCGCGCCCGCGAACCCCCCGATGACGTTGCCGCCGCCGGATTGGCCGCCCCCCAGGCGGCGGACCTTCCGGGCGGTGGCCTTCATGACGGTATTGCCGAAGGAGACCTGCCCGTCGCCGCCGATCGCGACCTGGTTGCCCTTGCGGACCGCAAGTATGGTGGTGCCGTGAAACTGCTGTGGCTCGGAATTCATGCAAAACTCCCCGCAAGAGCCCTTTCTGAACAAGAACGCTTATTTAAGAACAGATCGGCAGTCTGCAAACCATAGCGGCTTTTCGCGGTTCGCGGCGGTGGCAAGGATGCCGCCTTCTTGCTAGAAACCGCGCGTTTTTCGAGGAGATTCGAATGCGTTCGGGCAAGATTTCCCGCACCACGAAGGAAACCGAAATTGCGCTTTCGGTCGATCTCGACGGCACCGGCCGGAGCGAGATCGCGACCGGCATCGGCTTCCTCGACCATATGCTCGATCTTCTCGCCCGCCACGCGCGCATGG
>Ga0153956_1001068_pt1 | contig 26234 bp, 30 predicted proteins | sample TSFL040MetaG_FD_104704 | JGI IMG/M metagenome (GOLD analysis project Ga0153956, IMG submission 104704) | Attine ant fungus gardens microbial communities from Florida, USA - TSFL040 MetaG | ecosystem: Host-associated > Fungi > Mycelium > Unclassified | place: USA: Florida, Wekiwa Springs... | reverse complement strand
TCAAATCGGCTCGGTCTGAAAAAAACGCTGAAAGGACCCTCCTTAACCCCGCACCGAGCTGCGTCCAGGCCTCGCCCCAAAGGGGAAAGCGCCACATACGCCCGTTTTTCCGCAGCCTGTTAAATCGGAATCGCTTATCCAACCGTTCGCCCTGAGCTTGTCGAAGGGCGGCTCTCCGCATGCGATCGATCGCTTGGTGCGCACCGCCCTTCGACAAGCTCAGGGCGAACGGGTCATATTTCGCACACGACGCCCTAATTCCTCCCCTTGGCGGGAGAGGATTGGCTGGCGGCAACCCCTTCCCATACCGCGATCGCGACCCTATCTCCCCACCCGTAACAACCGGCCAGGGAGCAGCCATGACCACCTTCGACGACCGCGAGCGCGCTTTCGAGACCAAGTACGCGCGCGACGAGGAGATGTCGTTCCGCGTCACCGCGCGGCGCAACAAGCTGCTCGGCCATTGGGCCGCCGACCTGATGAAGCTGACGCCCGAAGAGGCCGACGCCTATGCCAAGGCGGTCGTCCAGGCCGAGTTCGAGGAAGCCGGCGACGAGGATGTGGTCCGCAAGCTGCTGGGCGACCTGACCGCGGCCGGCGTCGAGGTCGACGACGCGATGGTGCGCAAGGCGATCGACGACCAGGCGGTCGAGGCGCGCCGCCAGTTGATGGAATCCAAGTAACATGCCGATGGCCGCGGCCGATATCGAAGCGCTGATCGTCGCGGGCATCCCCGATGCGCGGGTGGAGATCACCGATCTGGCCGGGGACGGCGACCATTATGCCGCGCGCGTCGTCAGCGCCTCGTTCGCGGGCGTGCCGCGGATCAGGCAGCATCAGGCGGTCTATGCCGCCCTGGGCGGTCGCGTGGGCGGTGCGCTGCACGCGCTGCAACTCACCACGGCGTCGGAATAGGCGCGGCCGAGCGAAGGAGTTTTACCGATGACCGACCAGATTCACGAGCGCATCGCCGGGATCGTCAACGGCGCCGACGTGCTGCTGTTCATGAAGGGCAGCCCGTTATTCCCGCAATGCGGCTTTTCGAGCCGCGCCGTCGCGATCCTCAACCATCTGAATGTCGAATTCGACAGCGTCGACGTGCTGCAGGATCAGGAAATCCGCCAGGGGATCAAGGCATATAGCGACTGGCCGACCATCCCCCAGCTCTACGTCAAGGGCGAGTTCGTCGGCGGCTCCGACATCATGATGGAAATGTACGAGAGCGGAGAGCTGGCGCAACTCTTTGCAGATCAAGGCGTTACGCCAGCGTAATAGCGTAAAAGGGAGGGCCTCGTGCTCCTCAACGATGATTTCTCGCGGCGGCCGCGCTCGGCCAGGCCGCTGATCCTCTGCGACCTCACGCAAAGCTACGCACCGTCGGGCGGCGGCGGGATCAGCACCTATCTGCGCGAGAAGCGCGACCATGTGCTGACGCACACGCCGCATCACCTGCTCCAGATCGTGCCGGGGCCGGAAGACAGGATCACCGTCAACGGCCGTCATATCTTCGCGGAAGTCGGCGCCGACCCGGTGCGCGGCAGCCCCAACTATCGCTTCATCCTGCGCACCCGCGCGGTGCGCGACATCCTGGCCCGTTATCGTCCCGACGTGATCGAATCCCTGTGTCCCTGGGTGCTGCCATGGACCGCGATCCAGCACCGCAAGGCGTTTCCCGACACGACGCTGATCGCCGGTTACCGCACCGATTTCCCCAACGCGCACGTCTATCGCGTCGGCCAGGCCAAGTTCGGCGAGATGGTCGCGCGCGGGCTGCGCTGGCTGAGCTACGGCTATGCCGAGATCACCTATCGCGAGTTCGACTGGGTCTATACGCTGAGCGAGGATGCGCGCGCGGCGCTGGGACGGCGCGGCATCGCCCGGACGGACGTGCTGCCGCTCGGCGTCGATATCGACATGTTCGCGCCGGCCAGGCGCGATCCGGCGTATCGGCAGGAGCTTGGCCTGCCCGGCGACGGCCCGCTGCTGATCTATGCCGGCCGGATCGACAACGAAAAGCGCGCCGACCGGTTGATCGCGATGTTCAGGAAGCTGCCCGCCGATTTCGGCGCGGCGATGGTGATGATGGGCGACGGCAAGCTGATGGTGCGGCTCCGGGCCGAAGCCGCCGGCTTGCCGATCGCGTTCGCCGGGTTCGAGAAGGACCGCGCCGAACTCGCCCGCGCGCTGGCGTCGTCGGACCTCTACGTGTCGGCGATGGCCGACGAGACGTTCGGCATTTCGGTGCTGGAAGCGCAGGCGAGCGGATTGCCGGTGGTCGGCGTCGCGTCGGGCGCGATGCCCGATCGCGTGCCGGTGGGGCTGGGGCTGCTCGGTCCGGTCGACGACACGACCGCGATGGCCGACAATGTCGTCAGATTGTGGCGCGACGGCCATGCGGCGACCAGTGCCGCGGCGCGCGCGCATGTCGAGGCCAATTTCAGTTGGCGGCGGACGTTCGAGCATCTGCTCGGCCATATCTATCCCCGGGCGATGGCGCACGCCGCCGCCCGCGCGGAATCGGGCAAGGGCTGGCGCTTTCCCGGCCTGCCGCACAGCGACCGGGTCGCGCTCGCCGCCGAATGAGCCGATTGTCGTGAAAGCCGGGTGAGGGTGGACCGGCGCGAGATCGGGGGAAGCGCCGGTCCACCCTGCTGAAGCGGGAAACCGCTCGGGCATGTTACACCGTGCAGGGCGCGTGCCAAGTCCGGTGGAGCCCGGATTTCCGCGGGGTTCGATGGTTAACGGCCTGAACGGGGGCGCCGCACTTGTAAATTTTCCCGACGATCTTCGCCCCTCCCCTTCAGGGGAGGGGTTGGGGGTGGGGGCGTGCCGTCTCACCGAGCCTGTCGCTAATTGGATAGCCCCCACCCCAACCCCTCCCCTGAAGGGGAGGGGCTAATTCTCGGCTTTCCACTTGACCACAACCGTAATCGATGTGATTACAGGCGTAGTCATAGCAGGAGCGAGTCGTGGCCGAACGTATCAGCGATGCCGAACACACCGTCATGGAGGTGCTGTGGGACCAAAGCCCGCTCAGCGCCCAGGACGTCGCCGAGCGCGTCCCCGCCGAGCGCGACTGGAGCGCGAACACGGTCAAGACCCTGCTCGGCCGGCTGCTCGCCAAGAATGCCATCGCGCATGAGGAGGATGGGCGTCGCTATCTCTATCGCCCGATCGTCGCGCGCGAGGATTACGTGGCGGGTGAGTCGCGGCGGCTGATCGACCGGTTGTTCGGCGGCAAGCTGACGCCTTTGGTCGTGCATCTCGCCGAACGCGACCAGCTGACCGACCAGGATATCGCCGAGATCGAAGCGCTGCTGAAGGATCTCAAGTCGTGATCGGCTGGGCGATCGAGGCGCTGATCGCCTCCGCCGTGCTGATGGCGGTGGTGCTGCTTGTCCGTGGGCCGGTGCGCCGCGCGTTCGGGCCGAATGTCGCTTATGCGTTGTGGGCGCTGCCGGCGATCCGGCTGATCCTGCCGCCGCTGCCCCAGCTTCACGCCTGGCGCGAGGCCGCCGCGCCGCAATTGACGCAGCGCGCGAGCGAAACGCTGACGGTGTACGTGTTCGAGCCGCTCGGAGGCTCGGCCGCCGCGCCCGCGACCCTGTTTTCCTCGCTCGGTCTGCCCTTGGCCGTGCTGTGGGGTGTCGGCGCGGCGGCGTTTCTCGGCTGGCACGCGCTCAGCCATCGCCGGTTCTGCCAGCGCATGATCGCCGGCAGCACGCGGAGCGAGCAGGCCGGCGCGGTCGAAGTCATCGAGACCGAGGCCGCCTCCGGACCGCTCGCGTTCGGCATCTTCCGCCGCTACGTCGCGTTTCCGCGCGACTTCAACGAGCGTTATGATGCCGACGAGCGCGAACTGGCGCTGCTCCACGAACTCGGCCACCATCAGCGCGGCGACTTGATCGCCAACTGGATCGCGCTCGCCGTGCTGGCGCTGCACTGGTTCAACCCGCTGGCATGGCGCGCCTTCCGCGCGTTCCGCATCGACCAGGAAATGGCCAATGACGCGCGCGTGCTCGTCGGACGGCCGGCGATCGATCGCCACACCTATGCCTGTGCGATCATCAAGGCGGCGCATGGTGGCGCGGTGTCGGCGGCGTGCCACCTCCACACGATACACGACCTGAAAGGACGATTGAGGATGCTGACCACCGGATCGCGCTCGCGCCGTCGCCTCGCCTTGGGCGGTGCCGCCGTCGCCGCGCTGACGATCGCCGGGCTCGCCGGCACCGCCAGCGGCACCGCCGCCGCCGCCACCGTGCGCGCCGGTGTCGAAAAGGCGACCGGGATCGACATCGCCCGGATCGATGCCAGGCTGCAATCGGCGCCGCCGGCCGCACCCGCGATGCCCGATGGCGCCGAACTGCCCGCGCCGCCGGCACCGCCTTCCGCCGCCGTGCCGCCTTCTGACCGCGACGCGCCGGCCCGCGTCAAGAAGATCAAGATCGTCAAGCTCGACAAGGACGGCAATACGATCAGCGAGGACGTGACGGACATGCCCGATGTCCGCGACATGCCGAACATGGCCGCGCTCAAGGACATGCCCGACATCCGGTCGCGGCGCTGCGGCGGCGACGGCAAGTCGGAAAGCATGGTCATCGACAAGTCGCGCGGCGGCAAGAAGGTCATGGTGATCTGCACCGACCGGATCGAGCGCATGGCCTCGTTCGCCGCCGGCAATGCGGTCAGGGCGAAGAACATTCAGCGCATGGCCTATGACCGTGCGCTCAAAGGGTTGCGCAACGCGCGCGCCAGCATCGCGAACAACATCTCGATGTCGGCGGAGGACCGCAAGGACGCGCTGGACGACATCGACGACTCGATCCGCGATATGGAATCGGACCGCGCCGACGCGGATTGATCTCACGAGCCGGAGGGAGGGGGATGGGGTGGCGCCGGTCACGCGCCACCCCGGACCCTTGCCAACCCCGGTCCGCCGCGCCATTTCGCGGCGATGGATGAACAACAACCCGGCGTGCCGCAGGTCCTCGAACCGCTGGTGACGCGGGTGCTGGCGGATAATCCGTCGCCGTTCACGCACACCGGCACGCAGACGCATCTGGTCGGCACCACCGATCTCGCGGTGATCGACCCCGGACCCGACGATCCCGATCATATCGATGCGCTGATCCGCGCCATCGATGGTCGCCCGGTGACCGCGATCGTCATCACCCACACCCACCGCGACCACAGCCCCGGCGCGGCCCCGCTCAAGGCGGCGACGGGCGCGCCGGTCGTGGGGTGCGCGCCGCTCGCGCTCGACGATCTCGGCCCGCGCGCCGATGCGAGCTTCGACGCTGACTATGCGCCCGACCGCGTGCTGGCCGAGGGCGAAAGCGTGTCGGGCGGGGGCTGGACGCTGACTGCCCTCGCGACGCCCGGCCACACCAGCAATCACCTCGCCTTCGCGCTGCCGGAGGCGCAGGATGGGGCGGGGGCGCTGTTCACCGGCGACCATGTGATGGGCTGGTCGACCACCATCGTCTCGCCGCCCGATGGCGACATGGCGGCGTATATGGCGAGCCTCGCCAAGCTGCAGGCTCGCAACGACCGCCTTTATTACCCCGCGCACGGCGATCCGGTCGAGCGGCCGCAGCGGCTGGTGCGCGGGCTGATCGGCCACCGCAGGCAGCGCGAGGGGCAGATATTGCGCCTGCTCGACGCCGAGCCGTGTACCGTCCCCGCAATGGTCGCGAAGATGTATGTCGGGATCGACCCACGGCTGTTCCCCGCGGCCGAACGCTCGGTGCTCGCGCACCTGATCGACTTGCGGGCGCGGGGGCTGGTCGTGGAGGAAGGCGAGGCATGGCGGGAGAGCAAGTGAGGTCGGGCGACGCGGCCAATTTCCTGGTGAAGGTCGGGGGCGGGCTGGCGCTCGTCACGCTCTTCCTGCTGGGCGGATTGTGGTTCGTGTCGGCATATATCAAGGCCAAGGTCGACCCGAGCCCGGTGACGGTCGCTTCGGCGAGCGTCCAGGGCTTGCGCGAGCAGAACAAGCTTTCGGCGTTCCAGGCGAGCTTTATCGCGGTGGTAAGTTCGAAGCAGTCGCGGCTCGGCCTGTCGAGCGAACGCACGCTGATCATGCCCGGAACGGTCGATTATTCGGTCGATCTGTCGCGGCTGACGCGCCGCGACGTGGTGTGGGACGCGAAGACCCGGACGCTTGGCGTCACATTGCCGCCGGTCGGGGCGTCGCCGCCGCGTATCGATCTCGGCGCGGTCAAGGAGTTCGGCAGCGCCGGCATCCTCGGCACGTTTACCGATGCGGGCAAGCAACTCGACGATCTGAACCGTGTGGCCGCGCAAAAGGAGCTGACCCGTCAGGCGCTCCAGCCCACCCCGGTACGTCTCGCCCGGGACGCCACCCGCCGTGCGGTCGAACAGATGTTCGCCTTGCCCCTCAAGGTGGCGGGGCTCGACGCCGTCGTCCGTGTGCGCTTCGCCGATGAAGGCGCGCGGGACGAGGTTTGGGACACGTCCGTTCCGATCGACGGTGTGGACTATTCGAAGCGTTAGTCGCTTGATCGCGGGTCTTTGCGGGGCCATGTCTGGCGCATGGAACAGCATCCGAACCTGAAGGGCCTCGACCTCCGCGCCGAAATCGACCGCCTGCGCCGGGAGCGCAACGCGGTGATCCTGGCGCATTATTACCAGAAGCCCGAAATCCAGGACCTCGCCGATTTCGTCGGCGACAGCCTCGATCTGTCGAAGAAGGCGCAGGCGACCGATGCCGAGGTGATCGCGTTCTGCGGGGTCAAGTTCATGGCCGAAACCGCCAAGATCCTGTCGCCCGACAAGGTCGTCGTGCTGCCCGACCTCAATGCCGGATGCAGCCTGGAGGACAGCTGTCCGCCCGACCAGTTCGCCGCGTTCCGTAGCGCACATCCCGACGCGATCGCGCTGACCTACATCAACTGCTCGACCGAGGTGAAGGCGCTCAGCGACATCATCGTCACCTCGTCCTCGGCGGAAAAGATCCTGAGCCAGATTCCGAGGGACCGGAAGATCATCTTCGGCCCCGACAAGAACCTGGGCGGCTATCTCGCGCGCAAGACCGGGCGCGACCTGCTGCTATGGCCCGGCGTGTGCATCGTGCACGAGGCGTTCAGCGAGACCGAATTGCTCAAGCTCAAGGCGCAGTATCCCGGCGCGCCGATCGCCGCGCATCCCGAATGCCCGCCCTATATCCTCGACCATGCCGATTATGTCGGGTCGACCAGCGGCATCCTGAAATTCGCGGGCGAGATGGCGGGCGACACGCTGATCGTCGCGACCGAGCCGCACATCATCCACCAGATGGAAAAGGCCGCGCCGGACAAGCATTTCATCGGCGCGCCGGGCGCGGACGGCAATTGCAACTGCAACATCTGTCCGTACATGGCGCTCAACACGATGGAGAAGCTCTATGTCGCCTTGCGCGACCTCGAACCGCGCATCGAGATCGAGGAGAGCCTGCGGCTGCGCGCGAAGAAGAGCCTGGACGCGATGCTCGCGATGGCGAGCGGAACGGTGGGGATGGGAGACCTGGGGCCGGTCAGGGTGACGGGGGATTAGGAAAAAGCGCGTTAGACCAAGCTATCCCACCTCCGTTCGGGCTGAGCTTGTCGAAGTACTGCCCTTTCTTCCGGCTAGAGTCTGTCCGATCGAGATTGAACTGGTCCTTGTGCTCCGGCGCAGGCCGGAGTGCTGGAGACTCCAGACGCTGCGCTTGCCGCCAGCGCTCCGGCCTGCGCCGGAGCACGATTCCACCTGAAACGGACGCATTCTAACGTATCGTCAAGACGTCTCATTCCGGCATCACCCATTCGATCCCGAGCAGATCGGCGACCTCGGTTAGATCGGCATCGGCGGTTACCAGCCGGAAGCCTAAGCGCCGGCATGTGGCAAGGTGGATCGCGTCGGGCGTCAGCAGCTTTGGCAGCGGACGCCGAACCAGCCGTCCAGCTTCCACGATATCGGCCGGCTCATGATCGATGACGGTCGCGGCGTCGGCCAGCCAATTGTCGAGCATAGCCAATGCCCGCTCGCCGTCCTCGTCGGTCAATTCGCGCATACGCCTTCGCCTGGAGATCGCCGAAGCGGCCTCGGCCACAGCCAGTTGCGGGACATGGATCGGCTCACCCCGTGCATCCAGCCATGCCGTAACAACTTGGCTTCTCGGCTCGACGACGACCAGCGGCACGATGACGCTGGCATCGAGATACAGCGTCAAAGCGCGCCGTCCGCTTCGTCCATCCGCTTGAGTTCCAGATAACTCGTCGTCATGACGGGCGCCGATCTTTGAAACTCTCGAAGCCGCTCGAATGCTCTGGCGTGCGCGCTTTTCGAGGCGGCCGCGCCTTCAACGGCATGCAGTTTGACGACATCCTTGCCATGCCGCGTGATCACCACCTCTTCACCGGCCAGCGCCTTGTCGATCAGGCTCGACAGATTGTCCTTGGTCGTCGCGACGCTGTAGCGGGCCATGGCAGCTCCTTATGGCCATAATATAGCGAATTATGGCCAGAATGCCAGCCCCGGTCGGTGCGGCGATCGCGGCATGATGCCGTGATCGCCGCACGTTCCGTTCACTGCTTGACGGTCACCTCGACTCGCCGCGCGGCGGCCGCGTCGGTCGATGCGATCGTCGTGTCGCTCGGCTTGACCAGCGTGATCGCGCTCTCGGGCACGCCCGCTGCCTTCAAGGCGGCTGCGACGTTCTGTGCGCGCTTCTTCGAAATCTCCGCATTGATCGCGGCATTGCCGCTGGGATCGTTGAAGCCGGAGATCGTCAGCGCCGCGCCGGCATGCGACGTCAGATAGGCGGTGAGCTTGGCCGCCGCCGCCCCGAAGTCGTTGGTCACGTCCGACTTGCCCTTGTCGAAATAGACGTTGAGGGCCGGGGCGCCGTTGCGCACCGCTTCGGTCACGCCGGCCCCGACGGGCGCGGGCGGCGCGGTGTCGGCGGTCGTCGCCGCGGTGTCGTTGCCGACCAGGTCGTTGGTCATGGCGCCGCCGTCATCGGTGGTGGCGACATTGCCGTCGATCGTGTTGAGCGGCGCGACCGGCGTCGCCGTCTGGCACGAGCGGAGCAGCAGGACCAGCAGCGCCAGCGCGATCAGGCCGAGCAGCAGCCACAGCCACCAGCGACCGCCGCCGCCCGATTCGGGCATGTCGGCGAACGACTGCGCGCCGCCATCGCCCGATCCGCCGCCGGTGCTGCTTGGCGGTGGGGGGGGCGGAGGTGGTGGTGGCGGTGTGGCGGCGCTCGCCGTGTCGCCCAAGGCGGCGGCACCCAGCGCGGCGGCTCCGGCCGCCGCCGCTGTCGTCGCGCCGCCGCTTGCCGCCCCGCTCGTCGCGGCCCCGCCGAACAGCGACAGCAGGCCGAAATGCTCCGCGAGGAGGTAATAGACCGTCACCCGGTTCTTGGTGCGATCTTCCTTCATGCGCTCGCCGACCGCGCTGATCGCGCTATCGAGCACGTCGTCCGGATCGGTAAGCGCGAGCTTCTTCTTGAGGAAGCTCTCGCGAACGCGCTCGGTTTCGGTCGGGTCGCTAAACGAGACGAGCGAGGCATCGCGGCTGCGCAACGCGATCCCGCAATGCCGGACGATTCCGGCGACCGCGCCTTCGTCCACGTTGCTCACATATTTCCTGACGTCCTCGATCCAGTCCTCGGCCATCGTCTTGCTCCTCAACGGGTGGATGGAAGACGGAGCCTAGGGGACGATCGGCAATTGGCAAGTGGCTGTTTGTTCAGGGGTGCAATCGCCCGTCCTTCAGCGCGTTCGCGTCGAACGGGAACAATATGTCGGGATTCGGCGCTTCGACCGCCTTCGCCACCTCGTCGGGCGCCAGCCGCCGCAGCACGTGGCGGATGATCGCCCTGTGCGCCTTCTCCTTGTCGTCGGCCCGCACGCAGGTCCACGGCGCGACCGCGGCGTTGGTCGCGAGCAGCATCGCGTCGCGCGCCCTGGTGTAGTCGTCCCATTTGTCCTGCGCGACGGCGTCGAGCGGCGATCGCTTGAGCGCCTTCAGCGGATTGCTCGCGCGGTCGTCGAGCCGCTTCTTCTGTTCGGCCTTGGAGATGTCGAGCCAGAACTTGACCAGCCTGATCCCGCTTTCGACCAGCATCCGCTCGAAATCGGGCGCGTCCTTCAGGAACTGCGCCTGTTCCTCCGGCGTCGAGAAGCCGTTGACCACCTCGACCCCGGCGCGGTTGTACCAGCTGCGGTTGAAGATCACGAGTTCGCCCGCCGCGGGCAGGTGCTTGACGTAGCGCTGGAAATACCATTCGGTCTGTTGCCGGTCGTTGGGCTTCGGCAAGGCGACGACGCGGGTCGAGCGCACCGAGAGATGCTCGGTCAGCGCTCGGATCGTGCCGTCCTTGCCCGCGCTGTCGCGGCCTTCCAGCACGATGATCGTCCGCTCGCCGGTCTTCGCATGGGCGAGCTGCATCCGGACCAGCCCGAGCTGGAGGTCGTCGCCGCCGTCTTTCTTCGCCATTCGGGCCATTCCTTCCACCGTTCGGGCCGAGCTTGTCGAAGCCCTGCACTTTCTACAAGCGGAAGAAAACGGCCCTTCGACAAGCTCAGGGCGAACGGTAAGGTGTGCCGATGAACCACGCATTCACGCGCCGCGAGGCGACCGCTGCGCTGGGCGCGCTCGCCGCATCGCCCGCCTTCGCCAGGCAGTCCGGCACCGACTGGCAGGCACTCGCCGCCGACGTGAAGGCGGAAATGCGCTGGGCGTGGGGCCAGTATCGCGAACATGCCTGGGGCAAGGACGATTTCCTGCCGGTGTCGGGCGGCGCCAGGAGCTTTCCGCTCAAGAACCACCATCTCGGCCTGTCGCTGATCGAGGCGATGGATACGTTGTGGGTGATGGGGCTCGACGCCGAATTCGCCGATGCGCTCGCCTGGGTGAAGGCGAATGGCGATTTCGACGTCGACGGTGAGGTGTCGGTGTTCGAGACCAACATCCGGCTGGTCGGCGGATTGCTGTCCGCGCACCATGCGTGCGGCGACGCGGTGCTGCTGGCGAAGGCGCATGACCTTGCCGACCGGCTGATGCCCGCCTTCGCTACGCCGACGGGCATGCCGTACCGCTACGTCAACCTGAAGACCGGGGCGGTGCGCGATCCCGCGACCAACCCGGCCGAGACGGGGACAATCATCGCCGAATTCGGCACGCTGAGCCGGCTGACCGGCGACGACCGCTATGGGAAGGCGGCGAAGCGCGCGATGACCGCGATGTTCGACCGCCGCAGCGATTTGGGCCTGCTCGCCGACAAGATCGACGCGACGACGGGCGAATGGCTCAGCCGGCGCGCGACGATCGCGCCGCCGTCGGACAGCTTCTACGAATATTGCTGGGATGGGTGGCAGTTGCTCGGCGACAGGGATTGCAAGCGGATGTACGATACGCTGACCGCCGCCATCGTGCGGCATCAGCAGCGGCGCGCGGGCGGGCATTTGTGGTTCGTCGACGTCGATTTCGAGACGGGCGCGACGCTGACGACCGAGCAGGACGAACTCGCCAGCTTCTATGGCGGGCTGCTCGCGCAGGGCGGGGCAGGGGCGACCGGCGCCGCCTATACGCGCGCCTGGGCGGGCGTGCAGGACAAATACGGCGTCCTGCCCGAAGGCTATGACTTCGCGACCGCCAGGCCGACCGCCGTCACCAATGCGCTGCGCCCCGAACTGGCCGATGCCGCGTTCAACCACTGGCTGCTCGACCGGCGGCCCGAATGGCGCGAGCTGGGCCGCGCGCACTATCTCAACATGAAGCGCTGGAACCGCACCACATACGGCTACACCGACATGGCCGACGTCACGACCAAGGCCCAGGCCGATCACTGTCCGGGCTATTGGTGGTCGGAACAGATGAAATATTACTACCTGCTGTTCGCCGACACGCCGCGGTTCGACTATAAGGACAATTACCTGTCGACCGAGGGGAACGTGTTGCGCGGGTTCAGGCGCTGAGCGCGGCCGCCATCTCCGCCAGTTTGGCCACGGTGTTCATGTTGCGGCCGGTGCCGGCCTTCGCGGCGGGGACGACCAGCTTCGATCCCGCCATGCCGTGATCGGTGTAGCGCACGTAGATTTCACGCGTGCCGAGTGCGATTTCCTCGCCGTCGACATGCCGTGCCGCCTCGGCGGCGTCGCTTGGCGGTTTCGCGTCGAGGAAGATCGCGACGACGCGGTTGCCCGGCGCTTGCGGGAAGGGGTTCGCCTTGGCCACGCCTGCCATCTCGTCCGCGCTTCGCACCATCACGCCGACCGGCTTGCCGGCATAGTCCTGCATCGCCTGTTCGAGCGCGGCCTTCACCGCCGCCTCGCTCTCGCCGCTGGTGAAGACGACGTTGCCGCTGGCGATATAGGTCTTCACCTGTTCGAACCCGGCCCGCTCGCACATCGCGGCCAGCTCGGTCATCGGCAGCTTGCCGGTGCCGCCGACATTCACGGCGCGGAGCAGGGCGATGTAAGCGGTCATGATCGGTTCCGTCGGGGTGGTCGCCTGGCGAGGATCATGGCAGAGACCGGCGCATGACGGAATCAGCTTTCGATCTGCCGGGCTTCGACCTCGACGCCTTCGTCCGCGCGACCCTTGCCGAGGATCTGGGGCCAAATACCAAAGGCGCGGGCGACATTACCTCGGCGGCGGTGATCCCCGCCGATGCGGGCTTTGCCGGCACGATGGACAGCCGCGACGCGATCGTCGTCGCGGGGCTGCCGATCGCCGAAGCGTTTTTCCGGGCGCTCGACCCCATGGTCGAGATCGAGATGCTGGTCGCGGACGGCGACCGGGTCGCGGCGGGCGCCGACCTGATGCGGCTGACCGGCAATGCCCGCGCGATGCTCACCGCCGAACGCTCGGCGCTCAATACCGTGCAGCATCTCTCCGGCATCGCGACGATGACGCGCGCCTATGTCGACCGGATCGCCGGGACCGGCGCGATCCTGCTCGACACGCGCAAGACCATCCCCGGCCTCAGGCCGCTCGAAAAGTACGCGACGCGGATGGGCGGGGCGACCAATCATCGCATGGGCCTGTGGGACGCGGCGATGATCAAGGACAACCACGTCGCGGTCGCCGGGTCGGTCGGCGAGGCGGTAAGGCGGGCGAAGGATGCCGGCATCGCGCGGATCATCGTCGAGGTCGACCGCGTCGACCAGATCGAGCCCGCGCTGGCCGCCGGCGCGACGCACCTGCTGCTCGACAATATGGACGCGCCGACCCTGCGCGGGGCGGTGACCCTGGTCGGCGGGCGCGTCCCGACCGAGGCGTCGGGCGGCGTCCGGCTCGACACGATCCGCGCCATCGCGGAGACCGGCGTCACCTATATCAGTGTCGGCCGTCTCACCCAGTCCGCGCCCGCCGCCGATATCGGGCTGGATTTCGCGCTGAGGGGCTGACAGGGTAGGATAATAAAACAGAGGGAATGCGATGCGGCCGAAGTCGATCGTCTATTACGACTATGCCTATCTGGGGTCGCTGCTGCTCGGCATCGTGACCACCGCGATGACCTGGACCGCGAACAACGACAGCCAGGAGGTCGAACAGATCCGGGCTGTGCTGGGGTCATCGTTCCTGCCGATCTTCTATGTGTTCATCTACACGCTGTCGCTCGCATTGTGGTACTTCACCGCGCGCGTGCCGAACACGGTCGCCCGTTGGATCGTCGTGATCTGGTTCGTGCTGTCGCTGATCGGAACGGGGTTCGCGATCGCCAACGGAAACCTGTCCAGCGACCTGCCCAGCCTGCTCGCGATCGGCGCGGTCGTGCTGAATGCGGTTGCGGTCTACCTGCTGTTCCGCCCCGATGCGCAAGCGTGGTTCGGGGGGCGGGCATGAAGCGTTTCGCACGGATCGCCGCGGCGGCGCTGGCGCTGGCCCCCGGCATCGCCAGCGCACAGGCGCTGGTCTGCGCCGCGCCGGGCGTGCCGCCGCGGCCGGTCGCCGATCTTCCCGATGCCAGCCAACCAAAGCGCGTCGTGCCGATCGGCGGCTATACGCTGGCGATCACCTGGTCCCCGCAATTCTGCCGCTCCGGCGGGTTCACGCCGGCCGCACGGTTCCAGTGCGGCGGCGGCAACCGGTTCGGCTTCACGCTGCACGGCCTGTGGCCCGATGGCGTCGGCAAGGACTGGCCGCAATATTGCGCCGCCACGCCGTTGCTTCCATCCGCAACGATCAAGGGGATGATGTGCGCGACGCCGTCCGCGCAACTGATCCAGCACGAATGGGCCAAGCACGGCACCTGCACCGGCCTGACCCCCGCCGGCTATTTCGGCAAGTCGAGCGCGCTCTATGCGAAGCTGCGTTATCCGGACATGAACGCTCTGTCGCGCGGGCCGCTGACCGTGGGGCAGTTCACCGCGGCGTTCGCGGCGGCCAATCCCGGCGTGCCCGCCAATGCCGTGCGCGTGACGGCAAAGCGCGGCTGGCTCGACGAGTTGTGGCTGTGTCTCGACACGCGACTCAATTACACGCGCTGCAAGGCCGGAACGGGCGGGCTGGCCGCCAGTGCCTCGCTCAAGATCTGGCGCGGCGGCAAGCGTTAGGAAGGTTGCCGTGCTCCTGCGAAAGCAGGAGCCCAGAGCCACAAGCGAGATCGCCCGAAACCCTGGGCTCCTGCTTTCGCAGGAGCACGGGCGGTTTCGGGTTTCGGTCGCTCACCCAAAACGCTGAATATCGACCGGCGTCAGCCCTCGATCACCGCGGTCGACGGGTGGTGCTTGTCGAGATGCTTCCTGATGATCTTCAGGTTGCGCGTGTTCGACCGGAAGAAGAAATCGGGAATCGCGCCGACGAACGGGATCAGGCCGAGCAGGAAGTCGGTGCCGACATTGCCGAACATCCGCGCCATCTGCATCTTCGACATGCCCAGGTTGCGCGCTTCCCACACCATATAGGCGCCCATCGCCGCGCCGACGACGTCGCCGCCGACCGGCAGGATGTCGAGGATGACGTCGAGCCCGACCTTGCGCCGGGTGCCCGGAATCGTGAACAGCCCTTCGAGCAGGTGTTCGAGCGCTTCGACCCGGCGGCGCACGGAGGCGGCGTCGCGCCCGGTGGGGACGATGGCGCCCAGGTCGGGCATCGGCATGCGCGTGGTGTTGGCCATGGTTCCGCTTAATTGGTGTCGGGACGCAGGCGATTCAACGGGTGCCAGCCGCGCGCGTTCCCCTGCCACTGCTTGAGCCGCACGGACACCAGCGACCAGCGCAGCGGTGTCGCGATCGGAATGAAGGCGACGTCCGATGCCAGCAGCCCGTCGGCCTCGGCGATATGCTGGCCCCGGCTCGCCATGTCGGGGGCGTCGCGTGCCGCCTCCAGCGCGGCGCGCGCTGCGTCGCTGCATACGACGCAGGCGGTCGCGAGATACCAGCGCGCGCTGTCATAGGGCGCGACCGCGTCGATCAGCCGCAGGTCCGCTTCCGCGTTCATCGCGGCGCGGACCGGCTGCACGCCGATCAGGATCAGGCGCGCGGCGATCTGGCCGTAGAGCAATGTGCCGCCCGGTCCCGAGGGGAGGGCGATGCTGACCGTCGGCACCGCGCCGTTGGCGGCCCGATAACGGGCGACTTCCGCGCGTGCCGCGCTCAGCCTGGCGTCGGGCGTCAGCGTCGACCAGGTCGGGATCGCGGGCAGTGCCGCCGAATCGAGTTTCTCGGGCAGCAACCGTTCGACCGGCTGGCCCCAATCGGGCGTGATCGCGGCGATCAGCGCCGATCGGTCGATCGCCTGGACGATCGCGGCGCGGCCCGCCGCGCTGCCCAGCAATCCCTCACGCCGCACCACCGCCAGCCCGAACAAGCCGGCGGCCTGGTCGAACTTGATGTTGGCCGGCGCGATCTGCGCGCGCGCGATCAGCGGAAAGTCCGCGACGGTGCCGCCCGCGACATAATCCGACTGCCTGGCGGCGAACCGGATCAGCGCACGGGCCGCGCTCTCGCCGATCAATCGCACGTCCTGCTCCGGCGATGGGGCCTGCACCTCGTCGTCGGGCGAGCGCGCCGGATCGATCGCGGGGCTCAGCAGAATGCCGACGCCGCCGGTCTGGGCCACGCGGAACGGCCCGGTCCCGCCGAGCGGCTTTTCGCGCAGGATCGACAGTTCGGGCTGCGCGAACAGCTTGAGCAGGTCGGGGCGCGGGCGGTCGAGCCGGATTTCGATCACCGCGTCGGTCATCACCGCGATGTCGTCGATCGCGCTCAGGAAGGGCTTGAGCGGGTTGCGCGATCCCGGCGCGATCGCCCGTTTCAGGATCGCCGCGACGTCGGCGGTCGTGACCTTCGCGCCGTCGCTCCATGCCGCTTCGCGCAAGCGGAAGATGTAGGTCCGGCCATCGTCGATCACGTTCCAGCGCTCGGCCAGGCCGGGCTCGATCTGGCCGGCGGCGTCGAAACGCACGAGGCCCTGTGCGGTCGAATCGAGCAGCAATGACTGGGTCGTGTCGGCACCACGCTTGTTGACGTCGACAAAGGCGGGGCGTCCGCCGATCGCGGACACCACCACGGGGCCTTTGTCGGGCCGCTGCTGGCACGCCGCGGCGATGCACAAGGCGAACAGGGGAAAGAGCCAGCGGGAGGCGGTCATCGCGCTTCCCATGCCAGTTTCGGCGCCGGGGCGCCATGGTGCCCGAGTTGCGATAGCGATCCGTCTTAACGCCCGGCCACGCGTGGGCGGGGGACGATCTCGACGATCTGGTCGCTCGACTGGAGCGAGCCCGCCTCGACGTCCCAGAACCCCAACACCCGCTCGCCGCGATAGATGCGAACGCCGAGCCCGGTCGCGATGCTGGACAGCGGGCGGCCGATCTCGTCCGCCGTCACCGCGCGTTCGCACAGCTCGACCTCGCCGTCGGCGGCGGCCAGGTCGATGAGATAGTCGGCAAGGTGCGCGCCGTGCGTCGATCCGGCGAGGAGCAGACCGGCGAAGCTGGCGGGGTTGATGACGGTGTTCGCCCCCGCCTGCGCCGCGAGCGGTTCATTGTCCTCCGACCGGATCACGACACTGATCGGCACGTCGGGCGCCAGGCGGCGGGCGGTCAGCACGATCAGGATCGAGGTATCGTCCCGCCCCGCCGCGACGATCAGCGCGCTGGCGCGGGTCAGCTTGGCGGCGGTGAGCGTGGCGCTGTGGGTCGCGTCGCCGTCGATCACCGCGACCCCGCGCTCCTGCGCGTCGAGCAATGCGTCGTCGCGCTGCTCGATCACGACGATCTGGCCGGGATCGAGCAGCGCGGCGGAGCAGTTCGTTCACCGCCTCCGATCCGCTGCTGCCGTAACCGGCGACGACGGTGTGGTGGCGCAGGTGGCGCTGAATGATGCTCATCCGCCAACGCTCCCAGACGCCCTTGAGCACGAAATCATATGCCGTCCCCAGAAAGATCAGCCACAGGAAAAGCCGGACCGGCGTGACGACGAACGTGTCGAACATCCGCGTCTGGTCGGTGACCGGCACGATATCGCCATAGCCGACCGAGGCGACGGTGATCATCGTGAAGTAGAGCACGTCGGTGAAGCTGACCTGCCCGTCGAGCGTGTCGCGCAGCCCGTCGCGGTCGATCCAGTGCACCGCCAGCACGATGCCGATCAGCGCCAACGCCAGCGTCACCCGCCACACCAGCGACAGCCACACCGGCGTGCTGCTCTTGCGCTTCAGGCGCAGCGAGCGGTCGCGGACGGTGACGATCGGCGGCATCACGCCTGTCTAGGCCACCGCATCACTAAACCGCAACCGGATGCGGATGGGCAGTTCACCGTTCGGTCGCCTGACAAGGTGGTGCGGGCGGGGGGACTCGAACCCCCACGGGCAAAGCCCGACGAATTTTCATACCAGCTACGGCTTTCGCCGCCGCCCGACGAGGGGCGTTTGTGGTCTGGACTATCCCTTCACCTTGTCCCGTCGCCGAGGTTTAGGTGCTGCCCGTCTAGTCTCTACACCTTCCCGTTTCCGGGCTTGGCTCGGGATTGCCAGCGAAGGTTTCCCCGAATTTGAGCAGTTCTACGTCGCGGGTTTCCCCGCGCGCACTCAATGGCCTAAGTCCGTTGCGTCTACCGATTCCGCCACGCCCGCAAAGCCGATCGACCCTATAGAGGTTGGGCGATTCCCCGCCAAGAAGGTTATGGAATTTCTTTGCGGGTGGAACGACCCACGCCGCCTTACGCGACGTTGAGCTTGACGCGCATTTCCTTGCCGGGCTTGAAATACGGCACGCGCTTGGCGTCGACCGCGACCAGTTCGCCGGTGCGGGGGTTGCGGCCGGTCCGCGCATCGCGCGCGCGGGTCGAAAACGCGCCGAAGCCGCGCAATTCGACCCGGCCATCGGCGGCCAGGCGCCGGGAAATCTCGTCGAAGAACGTCGTCACGATCGCCTCGACATCGCGCGCGGCAAGATCGGGGTTGGCATCCGACAGTTTCTGGATCAGTTCCGACCGGATCATCTGACTTCACTCTCCCCACATTCGGCCGCCACGACGATACGCGACGCAGCCGCATTCAATTGCCGACGCCGCCCCTACAGCCGCGCCGACAACCTTCCCTCGATAGTATCATAGAACGAAAGTACGCTCGACAATAGGACCGATTCGACGCCAAATGTGAAAAAATGGGCAGTATCACGCGGATACTGCCCATTTTGAGGCTTACTTCTTGGTGTCGCGCGCCTTGAGCGCTTCGCCCAGGATGTCGCCGAGCGATGCACCCGAATCGGACGAGCCGTACTGCGCGACCGCCTGCTTCTCCTCGGCGATCTGCATCGCCTTGACCGAGAAGGTCGGCTTCTTCGACCGATCGAAGCCCGTCACCATCGCGTCGAACTTCTGACCGACCTGGAAACGCTCCGGACGCTGCTCGTCGCGGTCGCGGCCGAGGTCGGTGCGCTTGATGAAGCCGGTCGCGCCATCCTCGCCGACCTGCACTTCGAGGCCCGCGTCGCGGACTTCGAGCACGGTGACGGTGACGATCGCGTTCTTGTTGAGCTTCTCGCCCGAAGCCGCGGCCGCCGCCGCGCCCGACGGGCCGCCGCGCTCAAGCTGCTTCATGCCGAGCGAGATGCGCTCCTTCTCGGCGTCGATGTCGAGCACGATCGCCTTCACCATCTCACCCTTGCGGTGCAGGTTGAGCGCATCCTCGCCCGAAATGCCCCAGGCGATGTCGGACATGTGGACCATGCCGTCGACATCGTTGTCGAGGCCGATGAACAAGCCGAATTCGGTGGCGTTCTTGACTTCGCCCTCGACTTCCGAGCCGATCGGATGCGCGGCCGCGAAGGCCTCCCACGGATTGGCCTGGGCCTGCTTGAGGCCGAGCGAGATGCGGCGCTTGTCCTCGTCGACCTCGAGCACGACGACGTCGACTTCCTGGCTGGTCGAGACGATCTTGCCCGGATGGACGTTCTTCTTGGTCCAGCTCATTTCGGAGACGTGGACCAGGCCCTCGATGCCCGGCTCCAGCTCGACGAACGCGCCATATTCGGTGATGTTGGTCACGCGGCCCGACATCTTCGCGCCGACATGGTACTTGGCGGCGGCGCCGTCCCACGGATCGCTCTCGAGCTGCTTCATGCCGAGCGAGATGCGCTGCGTGTCCTTGTTGATGCGGATGATCTGGACCTTGACGGTGTCGCCGATGTTCAGGACTTCCGACGGATGGCCGACGCGCTTGTACGACAGGTCGGTGACGTGGAGCAGGCCGTCGATGCCGCCCAGGTCGACGAACGCGCCGTAATCGGTGATGTTCTTGACGACGCCGTCGATGATCTGGCCCTCGGCCAGCGACAGGATCAGCCCCGAACGCTGCTCGGCGCGGGTTTCTTCGAGCACCGCGCGGCGCGACACGACGATGTTGCCGCGCTTGCGGTCCATCTTCAGGATCTGGAACGGCTGCGGAATGTCCATCAGCGGCTGGACGTCGCGGACCGGGCGGATATCGACCTGGCTGCCGGGCAGGAACGCCACGGCGCCGTCGAGGTCGACGGTGAAGCCGCCCTTGACGCGGCCGAAGATCACGCCGTCGACGCGGGCCGACTGGGTGAATTCGGCTTCCAGCTTGTCCCACGCGGCTTCGCGGCGGGCGCGGTCGCGCGACAGCATCGCTTCGCCATGCACGTTCTCGACGCGGTCGACATAGACCTCGACCTCGTCACCGACCTTCAGGTCGGCCTTCTGGCCAGGTGCGGCGAATTCGCGCAGCGGCACGCGGCCTTCGGACTTCAGGCCGACGTCGATGACGGCCATGTCGTTTTCGATGCCGGTGACGGTGCCATGCACCACGCGGCCTTCGAAGCCGTCGGCGTCACCCAGGGTCTGTTCGAGCAGTTTCGCGAAATCGTCGCGCGTCGGCGTTGCGGCAGAAGCCATAAATTCGTGTTCCTAATCAATGTTTTCCGGCCAACCGGTTGTCTCCGGTGGTCTTGGCCAAAACGCCGCGCCGGCCGCATGCCGCCACGGCATCCGAACGAACGGGCAGGCGGAGGAAACAATGCGCCGAAAAAGCGAAAAGGGCGCGACGGGAAGCCCCTCGCGCCTGACCTCCGCGAGAACCTGCTCGCTAGACGGGCGCGCACATAGCGCCGCGTGGGAGAAAGGGCAAGTATTGACAAACCTTGCCAAGGTTATAGCTTGCCGCGGAAGGAATTAGGCATGGCCACGATGAACGTTTCGCTTCCCGATGACATGAAGCGCTGGGTCGAGGAGCAGGCGGAAAGCGGCCGATATGGCAACAGCAGCGACGTCGTTCGCGACTTGATCCGGCGCGCGCAAATCCGCGCGGAAAAAATCGCCAATATGCAGCGTCTAATCGATGAGGGTCGGACCAGCGGCGTCAGTACCCGGTCGATCCACGAAATTATGGAAGACGTACGTCGCCGCCGCGGAATCGCTTAATGGCCTATACAGTCAGCCAGGCTGCCGACGCTGACATCGACGCGTTGTTTGATCTTGGCATTGACCTGTTTGGGCAGGCGCAAGCCGAAAACTATGTCGCTGGCCTGATAAAGACGCTCGAATTTTTGGCTTCATTTCCGCGCGCCGCCCGGCTGCGCGATGACCTGCCATCACCCATTCGGGCCTATCCGTATAAAGCGCATCTCATCCTGTATGATATCGACGACACCGATGACATCGTGATCGTTCGCGTCCGCCACGGTCACGAAGACTGGCAGACCCACCCGCTCTAACGCGCGACGTTTGCCTTCAGCGCCAATTGCCGCTCGACCAGCTCGATCGCCCGGATGATCGCCGCCTCGATCGACAGGAAGCTGGTGTCGAGGATGCCGGCATCGGCCGCCATCACCAGCGGCGCGGCGTTGCGGCCGGTGTCGCGCAAGTCCCTTGCGCGGATATCGGCGAGCACCTTGTCGAGGCTGAGCGTCGAGCCGCGTTCCTTCAATTCGGCGTGGCGGCGGCGGGCGCGGATTTGCGGGGTCGCCTTGACGAACAGCTTGGCGTCGGCGTCGGGGGCGATCACCGTGCCGATGTCGCGCCCGTCGAGCACCGCGCCGCCCGGCTGGTTGGCGAACTTGCGTTGGCGCTGGAGCAAGGCGGCGCGGACCAGCGGATGCGCCGAGACGATCGACGCGCGTTGCCCCGCATCGTCGCCGCGCAGGACAGGATCGTCGAGCAGCGCATCGGGAAAGTTGCTGGCGGCGACCGCATCCGCCTCGATCGTCGGGTCGAGCTCCATGCGGCGCACATTCTCGGCGACCGCGCGGTAGAGCAGGCCGGTGTCGAGGTGCGGCAGCTTGTAGTGCCTGGCGAGCGCGCGGGCGATGGTGCCCTTGCCGCTGGCGGCCGGGCCGTCGACGGCGATGATCATGCGATTCCCTTCATGCGCGCCGATCTAGGCGAGCGCATCCTGCCGCGCCAGCCACGCGCGGATCAACGCGACCGTTTCCTGGGGCCGGTCGGCGAAGATGCCGTGCGCCGCGCCGGGGATGGTGGCGAATTCGGCACCCGGCACGCGCGCGGCGAATCCGGCCAGGGTCGCCGGCCGCGCCTCGTCATACTGGCCGCCCAGGAACAGGGTGCGCTTGCCGTCGAGCCTGGCGAGCAGCGGCTCGCCGTCATAATCGCGCAGGCTGCCGGTCGCGACGAACTCGCTGGCGCCCCACATCGCATTGTAGAGCTTCGCGTTGAACCCGCCGGGATGCGCGCGGGCATAGGCGATCGCGGCCGACGTCGCCGGTTCGCGGCCGTTGAAGGCGCGATAGAAAGCGGTCGTGCCGGCGTCGCAGACCGGGCCGGGCGCGACGTCGCATTGTGCGATCTCGGCCCGGACGCCGGCGGGCAGCGACCCGCGCAGCGTGTCGGCGTCGGCGATCCAGCTTCTGGTCGAGACGAGCGGGCTCGCCAGCGCCAGCCCGCGCAATGCCGCCGGCCGCCGCGCGCCATATTCCAGCGCCAGCGTGCCGCCCCAGCTATGGCCGAGCAGGTGCCAGCGTTCGACGCCGAGTGCCTTGCGCACCAGATCCACCTCATCGACGAAGCGCGACACGCGCCAGTTCTTCGGATCGTCGGGCCGGTCGGACCGGCCGCTGTCGAGCTGGTCGTAGAGGATCACCGCGCGCTCGTCGGCCAGCGCCAGCGCGGTCAGGAAATGCGCGTGCGTGCCGCCGGGACCGCCGTGCAGCATGACGATCGGCGGCCGGGGGCTCCTCAGGTCGCCATTGACCCGGACATAGACGCGGCCGCCCTCGACCGGGACCATCGTTTCAAGGTCGGGCGGCGGATAGCCGTCGGGATCGCGGGCCAGGGCGAGGCGGGGAAGGGCGAGGCTCGCCGCGAACGCCGCGCCCGTTGCCAGTAACGCGCGCCGGTCGATCACGCGCCGCGCAATCCGTCGAGCGTCGCGAAGAAGGTCGGGTAGCTGGTCGCGACGGGTGCGGCATCGTCGATCGTGAGCGGCGCGCGAGCATGCAGGCCGGCGACGGTCATCGCCATCGCGATGCGATGATCGAGCAACGACGCGATCGTCGCGCCGCCCGGGATCGGGTCGCCGCCGGAGCCGGTGACGGCGAGGCCGTCCTCGAACTCCTCCAGCGCGACGCCGCACACGCCGAGCGCCGCCGCCATCGCGGCGATGCGGTCCGATTCCTTGACGCGCAATTCGTGCGCGCCACGCGCCACCGTGCGCCCTTCGGCGAAGGCGGCGGCGACGAACAGCACCGGATATTCGTCGATCATGCTCGGCGCGAGGTCGGGCGGGACCTCGATCGCGCGCAAGGCGGCGTGGCGGACGATCAGGTCGGCGACCGGCTCGCCGCCGACGGTGCGCGGGTCGACTTCCGTGATGTCGGCGCCCATCATGCGCAACGCGGTGAACAGCCCGGCGCGGGTCGGGTTGAGCCCGACATTGGCGATCGTCACCTCGCTGCCCGGCACGATCGACGCCGCGACCGCCCAGAACGCCGCCGAGCTGGGGTCGCCGGGGACGACGATGTCCTGCGGTTTCAACTCGGCCTCGCCGGTGATCGCGATGATTCGGCCGCGATTGGTCGGCTCGACGGTCAGGGTCGCGCCGAACCCGGCGAGCATGCGTTCGGAGTGGTCGCGGGTCGCGACCGGCTCGATCACGCGCGTGATCCCCGGCGTGTTGAGCCCCGCCAGCAGCACCGCCGATTTGACCTGCGCGGAAGCGACGGGGAGGGTGTAGTCGATCGGCACCGCCGGGCAGAGGCCGCGCACCATCATCGGCAGGCGGCCCCCTGGACTCGCGGTGATATCGGCGCCCATCAGCGACAATGGCTCGATCACCCGGCCCATCGGGCGCTTCGACAGGGACGCATCGCCGGTGAAGGTCGCGGTGATCGGATGGCTGGCGACCAGCCCGGCCAGCAGGCGGGTCGACGTTCCCGAATTGCCCATGTCGAGCGCGCCCTGCGGTTGCAGCAGCCCGCCGACGCCGACCCCCCATACCCGCCAGATGCCGTCGCCGGAGCGCTCAATCGTCACGCCCATCGCGCGCATCGCCGCGGCGGTGGCGAGCACGTCCTCGCCTTCGAGCAGCCCTTCGATCCGGCTTTCGCCGACCGCCAGCCCGGCGAGCATCAGCGAGCGATGGCTGATCGACTTGTCGCCCGGCACCGTCACGCGCCCCTGCAGCGCGCCGTGCGCGGAAATCTCGATCGGCTGCGGCGTGGCGGAATGGCTCATCGGCGGGGCTTTGACAGTGCCCTTGCGCTATGGCAAGGTGCCCGCCACTTTACGGGCCACAACCCGAAATTCGCATAAATCGAAAGGTATCTAGCGGCATGGTCAAGCCGGAATGGGGCACGAAGCGTACGTGCCCGAAATGCGCCACGCGTTTCTACGATCTGGGCAAGGAAGACCCGGTGGTCTGCATCAATTGCAACACCGCGTTCAATCCGGAACCGATCCTGAAGTCGAAGCAGCCGCTGCCGTTCGAGGTGGTCAAGACCGACAAGCCCGAGAAGGACGACGCGGATCTGGAGGGTGAGGACATCGACATCGCCGAGGACGAAGAGCCGTCCGCGGACGACGAGGTCGATCTGGGCGGCGACGACGACCTGGGCGTCGAAACCGGCGGCGACGACGACGATCATTGATGCTGTTTGGAGGTTCGGCGAGAGAGCCGAACCTTGGCGGTGCCGGCCCGCTCCCCCACCCGGCCGCCCATAGAATATCCTGATTGGGCGGCCGGGTGGGGGAGCGGGCCGGCACCGCGACAAAAAATAACGCCAAGCGGGAAACACCCGCTTGTCAAAGGGGCGCTGCTTCGTCTAGGGGCGGCGCCTTCCCGCGAAGGATTGGGGCCGTAGCTCAGCTGGGAGAGCGCTGCAATGGCATTGCAGAGGTCAGGGGTTCGATCCCCCTCGGCTCCACCAACCTTAACCGATTGCGATAAATCGGTTTTTCTGAAAAGTCGTATCTGAGGCTAGGCCGGCATTCCGGGTTTGGGATCACAGTGGGATCACGAACTAGCATCGATCGACCGACCGTTGGCGCGGAAGCCTAGTCACTGCCCAGAGCTACAGTGACCCATTCCATCGCAAACTCTATGTCGATCGCGGGCCCAGAGAGCTCGTGTTGCTTCCAAATGCTGTCGATCACTGGGTTCACCAATTTAAGCGCTACGAAGTCGGTCTCGACCAGGCTCGAGAGCCTGCGTCCAGGTAGACTGTCGAGGATTGCGTCGGGCAGGACTGTGTTTGCACAAGTGGCCACCGAGAGGGTGTTGGTTTCCAGGTAGGGGCGAGTGTGATCCTTGCTTCGCATCGGCAATGCTAGGTCCAGGCATGGACCGTATCCGCATATCGAACTGCCGTGGGGCAGGGCCCTCAAAATGTACCATCGGTGCCGTAAAAGCCCTTGCTGTCGCGAGCAGATGACGATGCCACAGCCAGCTTGGTTTTAATCGTTGCTGCGCTTGAGACACTGCGTGCATTTCGAGTCTGCAAGGGCACATTGATCTGATCGATCAGCCCCGTATCGATCCGGGTGATCGGGCCATCGTCATAAGTGATGTCACCCCCGGCAAGGACGGTCTGGTCGCCGCCGCCAGGGTGCCAGTGCTGCGGCGCGCTTTGTATCGCCCCCGCCATCCATGATCCGACCGTCTGCCCGATCACATCGGGCAGCGCGGCGAGGAGGTTGTCGCCGAAGTCGGTGCCGTTGACGAGGGAGCGGGTGGCGGCGTTGGTCAGGTCGAGCACGGTGGTGCGGACCAAGGTGGTGCCGACCTTGCCGAGGTTGAGACTGGCCAGCGGGCCACCGAGCTTCTGGCCCAGCCCCGCGCTGATCCCGGCGGCGGCGACCCCGGCCCAGTCGAACCTGGCCTGCAAACCCGTCGCGATCCCGATCCCCTGGCTGACCGCATCGACCAGCACGCTGCGCGCCGCCGTCGCCAGCGCATCCCTGCCCGCGATGCCGAGGCCGAAGAACACGCTCTGGCCGTTCGACCCGGCCATGCCGAGCCCCTGGGTCACCCCCATCGTCACCGCGGTCATCGCGATACTGCCCCAGTCGAACTTGTCCTGGATGCCCGTCGCGATCCCGAACCCCTGGCCCGCCGCGTTGCCGAGCAGCGGCGCCACCGGCGCCAGCGGCGTCAGCGACAGCGCGACCGTCACCGCGATCGACACGATCGACACCAGGATCTGCCCGAACACGCCGCACTTGTTCTTCTTCTGGGCGGCCTGGGGCTTGGGGGTGGTCGGCGAGCTGTTGCCGTAGGCGTCGGACGGGTCGTACGGCTTGAACGTCGTCGCGTTGTTGGCG
>Ga0153956_1001067_pt1 | contig 26352 bp, 25 predicted proteins | sample TSFL040MetaG_FD_104704 | JGI IMG/M metagenome (GOLD analysis project Ga0153956, IMG submission 104704) | Attine ant fungus gardens microbial communities from Florida, USA - TSFL040 MetaG | ecosystem: Host-associated > Fungi > Mycelium > Unclassified | place: USA: Florida, Wekiwa Springs... | reverse complement strand
GTCTCCATCATCGATCGTTCGCGTGGAATTACACCGCGCACCTTTGATCGTGCCGATACGGCACCGAACGATCCGGCGATAGCCGCGAAACTCGCGCAGCTTCGCGAGAAGGCCAAGGGCCACGATGCTCTGGGCATTCTACGCCTCGCGCTGGAAGAGTTTCCGGGAAAGACGACCATCGTTTCGTCCTTCGGATCGGAATCCGTGGTGCTGCTCCATCTGGTTGCGCAGATCGATCCTTCGACGCCGATCCTCTTCCTCAACACCGGCAAACTGTTCGGCGAGACATTGCGCTATCGCGATCGCCTGCAGGACGACCTCGGCCTGACCGACATCCGGTCGATTGGTCCGCACCCGGACGATCGCGCGAAATACGATCCTGAAGGCACGCTCTGGTCCAAGAGCACCGATGCCTGCTGCAACTTCCGCAAAGTCGTTCCCTTGCGCAAAGCGCTTGAGGGCTTCTCCGCGCAGATCACCGGCCGCAAGAAATTCCAGACCAATGCGCGCGCCACGATGGAGCCGGTCGAATATTTCGAAGGCCGCTTCCGCTTCAATCCGCTGGCCGAATGGACGCTGGCCGATCTGGAGGCTTATGAGGCCCAGCACAACCTGCCGCGTCACCCGCTGGTGGAGGACGGTTATCCTTCCATCGGCTGCATTCCCTGCACCCGGCGCGTCGCGGCGGGCGAGTCCTATCGGGATGGCCGCTGGGCTGGCCTGGACAAGGACGAGTGCGGAATCCACACCGGCGTGGACGGGGACGGCATCTAGAAACCCTGTAATTTCTACGGGATAAGCGGCCAAACGCCGCTTGCGCTGCGATTGATCTGCGCCGTTCCCCGTGAATACTGAACACAGAGTACTTTTGTTCAGGATTGGCGTTTCTGTGAAAAAGTCTCCCTCGACGCTTGCGGAGTTGGTGGCGCCGCTCTCCGAGGATGAGTTCATGACGCTCCTGCGGGAGCGCAAGCTGACGTTCCTGCGCGGCGTCGGTGACGATCGCTATTCATCCCTGATGAACTGGAAGCTGCTGGTCGACATGATCGAGCATGGCCAGCATCCGCCCAGCCTTGCCGAATTCCGCCTCATCAAGGAAGGCCAGATCCCGCCGCCGGATCGCTGGTTGAAACAGAAGCCGTCGGGCGTGGGAAACATGGTCGATGTTCCGCGCTTCATGGCGTTCATGGATCATGGCTTCAGCCTGTCCGTCACGCGCATCAACGATTACGCGCCGCATTTGAAAGTTCTCACCGACAGCATGCGAGCGACATTGCGCGAGCAGATCAAGGTGGGCGCGATCGTCACCACCGGGCAGGGCGGCGCGTTCCGGCTGCATTACGATCCGGAAGATCTCATCATCCTGCAGGTGGAAGGGCGCAAGCGCTGGAAGATTTTCGGCCCGCCGGTGATCAATCCCATCGTCGGCATGACCCCGCCATCGCCGCCGCCGGAAGACACCGTTCTATTCGACGAAGTTCTGGAGCCGGGCGACTTCCTGTTCCTGCCGGCGGGCAACTGGCATCGCTGCGAGAACGCATCGGAGCGCTCGCTCCATCTCGGAATTTTCTTCCAGCCGCCGAATGGTCTGGACGTGATCAAATCGATCACCGCGCAACTCCTGTCGGACGATGAGCTACGGCTTCCGCTGACCCGGCTCGACGATGCGTCCGATCTCACCGCCTTCGAGGCCGACATCAAGACCCGGGCCATAGAACGCATCAGCAAGCTTGACCTGAGCGAATTCTTTTCCGCCTTTGAACGGCAGTAGGCGCTGGGCCCAGTTTCTCGGGCACCCGCGAGTAGCGGCCTTTTCTGGCCGGTTTTCAGGCTTCCCAAGCCGCAAAGGCTTTGCTAAACCCCCGGCCTCCTCAGATGCGGTCGTGGCGGAATTGGTAGACGCACTACCTTGAGGTGGTAGCGCCGCGAGGCGTGGAAGTTCGAGTCTTCTCGACCGCACCACCCTACGCCCTTTGGGCTTCGGGTGGCATGCCACTGAAGCCTGACGGGCGTAGGGTGTCTCCCGAAGCTCTGTTAGGAGCGCAGGGAGACCGCTGCAGTGTGGTATGTCTACTTTCTCCGGCTCAGCAACGGCGACATCTACGTCGGCTCGACGGGCGATCTTCAAAACCGCATCGATACGCATCAGGCCGGAGAAGTACGTTCGACCAAATCTCACCGACCAATCCAGTTAAAGTCATATGTTGCGGTGGAAACCGAGCCGCAGGCGCGTCAATTGGAGCTTTATTTTAAGTCAGGGTCGGGCAAGGCTATTGCCCTAAAGCGGTTCTTGCGGCCTTAGAACGGCAGTTTCTTTGCCGGAACTTCCGTGAAATCGCCGGATAATTTCTCGCGATGTATGGTTAGGATGCGGGCTTCAAACGGCGCGCGATCATGATTCCCAACGAATATCCCTCTCTGAACTACGACCTCGGCGACACCGCCGATGCGATCCGCGACAGCGTGCGCAGCTTCACGTCGGACAACATCGCGCCCATCGCCGATGAGATCGACAAGTCGAATGTCTTTCCGCGCCACCTGTGGCCGAAGATGGGCGCGTTAGGGTTGCTTGGCATCACGGTGGAAGAAGAACTCGGCGGCACGGGGCTTGGCTATCTCGAACACGTCATCGCGATGGAAGAGATTTCGCGCGGCTCGGCCTCCATCGGATTGTCCTACGGCGCGCATTCCAATCTTTGCGTGAACCAGATCCGCCGCAACGGCAGCGAAGAACAGAAGCGCCGCTACCTGCCCAAGCTGATGAGCGGCGAACATGTCGGCGCATTGGCGATGAGCGAGCCGGGCGCGGGCAGCGACGTTATCTCCATGCGCACGCGCGCGGAGAAGAAGGGCGACCGCTACATCCTCAACGGCTCGAAAATGTGGATCACCAACGGCCCGCAGGCTGACACGTTAGTGGTCTATGCCAAGACCGATCCGTCGGCGGGACCGCGCGGCGTCAGCGCGTTCCTGATCGAAAAGGACTTCAAGGGTTTCTCCACGCCGCAGAAGCTCGACAAGCTCGGTATGCGCGGCAGCGATACATCCGAATTGCTGTTTCAGGACTGTGAAGTTCCGGAAGAGAATCTGATGGGCCGCGAGGGCGAGGGCGCGCGCATTCTGATGAGCGGCCTCGATTACGAGCGCGCGGTCTTGTCGGCCGGCAGCGTCGGCATCATGCAAGCGTGCATCGATCTTGTCGTGCCATACCTGCATGACCGCAAACAGTTCGGCCAACCCATCGGCTCATTCCAGCTTATGCAGGGCAAGCTCGCGGATATGTATGTCACGCTCTCCGCCGCGCGCTCTTATGTGTACGCGGTGGCGAAAGCCTGCGATCGCGGCCAGACCACGCGTAAGGACGCCGCCGGTGCGATCCTCTACGCCGCCGAGAAGGGCACATGGATGGCGCTACAAGCGATCCAGACCTTGGGCGGCAACGGCTACATCAATGACTTCCCCGCAGGCCGCCTGCTGCGTGACGCCAAGCTCTACGAAATCGGCGCCGGCACCAGCGAAATCCGCCGCTGGCTTATCGGCCGCGAGCTGTTCGAGGAGACGGCGTAATCAGCGCTTCGCGTTCAGCCACGGATCGAGCGAAATTTTCCAGATGCCGGAATTGCCGGTGACGTAGACATTGCGTCCGTCCGGCGCGAGATGCGCGCCCCACGGCAAATCCTTGTTGAGATCATCGCCGAGATCGATGGGCTTGCTCCAATGATCGCCGTCGCGGAAGGCGATGCTGAGGCGGCCCAAGCCGCCTTTCACACGTCCGCTGTCGAATACGATGAAAGACTGATCCGGGGCCACGGCGGGATCGTGCAGCGTCTCGAACGGATCGCCGAGGATCACGCGTTCTGGTGTTTGATATTGCCCGTGCTTCGAAGTGGAGCACCAGAACTGCATCTGCTTACCGGCAGCGTTGAAGCGCATGAAATAGAGCGTGTTGTCGCCCGCGATGGCAGCGAAGTCGATGAACACATCGCTGTTGATGACGGGACCGATCCACACAGGCTTGCCCCACCCGCGCGCGGTATGATCGACGCGCCAGATATTTGAGCCCGGCGCGATAACGCCACCGCCAAAGTAATTCTGCGTCAGCGGTTTGTCGCCGGGATGAACCGGACGGTCGGAGTTGAACAGCATGTAACTGCCATCCGGCGCGACCACCGGGTCTTGATCGAACCATTGTCCCGAAAAGCTGGCGACCTTCGGCTGCGCCCAGTGGCCATTCGCGCGATGCGAAATCATCACCGTCTTATGCGTGCCTTCGCTGCGGTCGAAGAACACGGTGTTGCCGTCCGGCGTGAAGGCGAGGGTGTCGTCGCTGTCGGAATGGATGATGCCGTCCAGCGTCACCGGCTCCGCTGCAAAAGCCGTTGGCGCGGTGGAGAGGGCGATGGCGAACACGGCAAAGGACATGCGGATCATACAGAACTCCGGAAGGGGAAATTTCGTTGACCCTATCGACTTGGGGCGGCACGAAACGAATAACAATCGCGTGCGGCGGGTGACGTCTGTTTCAGCCGCATTTTTTGGATGTTTGCGCCGCTGCGGGGTGACATTATATCCGAGCCCCGGTTCGACGGCGGCAGGAGGTTTCAATGGCATCTGATGATGTGGTGATTTTGTCCGCGGCGCGCACGCCGATGGGCGGTTTTCAGGGCGACCTGTCCGGCATGTCCGCAACCGAGCTTGGCGCGGCGGCCATCAAGGCGGCTGTCGAACGCGCGGGCATCCAGCCGGGCGATGTGGACGAAACGCTGATGGGCAATGTGCTCAACGCCGGATTGGGGCAGGCCCCCGCGCGCCAGGCCTCTATCGGCGCGGGCATTCCCAACACCGCGCCGTGCACCACGGTTTCGAAAGTCTGCGGCTCCGGCATGAAGGCGGTGATGATCGCGTCCGATCAACTCGCGCTCGGCCATGCGGACATTCTCGTCGCCGGCGGCATGGAGAGCATGACGAACTCGCCCTATCTGCTGCCCAAAGCGCGCGGCGGCTATCGCATGGGCCATGGCGAGATCAAGGATCACATGTTCCTCGATGGCCTTGAGGACGCTTACGAACATCGCTCCATGGGCACGTTCGGCGAAGACGCGGCGCGACATTACCAGTTCACGCGCAACGATCAGGACGCTTACGCCATCGAGTCGCTGAAGCGTTCGCAGCGCGCGATCAGCGACGGCTCCTTCAAGGACGAGATCGCGCCGGTGACGGTGCAGACCCGCAAGGGCGATGTGGTCGTGGCCATCGACGAGCAGCCGGGCAAAGCCGACCCCGCCAAGATCCCATCGCTGAAGCCTGCCTTCGGCAAGGATGGCACGATCACCGCCGCCAGCTCCGCTTCCATCTCCGACGGCGCGGCGGCGCTAGTGCTGGCGCGCGCCGATGTGGCGAAGGAGAAGGGCCTCAAGCCCATCGCCCGCATCGTGGCGCAGGCCAGCAATGCCCATGAGCCGAAGTGGTTCACCACCGCCCCGGTGGGCGCCATCAAGAAGGTGATGGAGCTCGCAAAATGGTCGAAAGATGATGTCGATCTGTTTGAAATCAATGAGGCTTTCGCCAACGTGCCGATGATCGCCATGCGCGACCTCGGCCTCGACCACGCCAAGGTCAATGTGAATGGCGGCGCCACCGCGCTCGGCCATCCCATCGGTGCCAGCGGCGCGCGAATCATCGTGACCTTGCTCAACGCGCTAAAGGCTCGCGGCAAGAAACGCGGCGTCGCCTCCCTCTGCATCGGCGGCGGCGAAGCCACTGCCGTGGCGGTGGAGTTGCTCTAACTGTCATCAACGCTTGTCATCCCCGGCGAGCCGCGTAGCGGCGAGGGAAGGGGACCCAGGCGGTTCGATTGGAATAGTCTATCCTCAGATAGCGCGGTTGGATTCGCTTCGATTTCGATGGGATGCTGAGTTTGTCATCCGAATATCTTCGAATTTTTCGAACTGTACTCTTTGGACTGTCCGTTGCTGCAGGTTTGATAGCGTTGATGTCTCGACGCTGGCCATTGCTGCTGTGGGACCGGACTAAGTTATTCCAGCTGCCAAAGTTGGCACGCGCGGGGTCTGTTCAACTCAGCGATCTCCCCCAAATCGTAAATGCGATGACGAACGCTACTGCAAAGGTGAGATACGCAGGCCTGACCTTTAACACTCCGAACCGTCCGAAGGACGACGATGCCGTGAATCTCAACCTCTCCTTTGAAAACGGAAAAGTCGGATTCGACTGGATTTTGCTCGCGACGAGGAATCTTCAGGACGAAGCCGCTTTTAAAGAATTCGCCCGCGCACGGGGAATCGAGCCGGTTTCTCTCACGATGAACGGCGTGTCCTATCTGCGCGTCGAGTGCGGCGATATCGCAAAATTCACAGCCAGCATCGCCACGGAAATGTATGCATGTCCCCAAAACCAAACACTAACGCTTTTCCATGATGGATTTACTTGGCCGAACTAGCGCGCGCCTCTAGTGTAGGACAATGCTCGACCGCACCACCTGGGTCCCCTTCCCCTCGCTACGCTCGGCCGGGGATGACAAGTTTGGTTTGGATCAATGACCGCTCTTAAATCCTCTATCGCCACCACCTCTGCTGCGTTCAAAGCCAATGCCGAGGCGATGGGGAAGCTTGTCTCCGAACTGAAAGACAAAATGGCCACCGCAGCACTCGGTGGCGATGAGCGGTCGCGCAAGCGGCATACCGAGCGCGGCAAGCTGCTACCCCGTGCGCGGGTGGAGCAGTTGCTCGATCCGGGTTCGCCGTTCCTCGAACTGTCGCCGCTCGCCGCGAACGGCATGTATGACGGCGACATTCACGCTGCGGGCATGATCACCGGCATTGGCCGCGTGTCGGGGCGCGAATGTGTGATCGTGTGCAACGACGCCACCATCAAGGGCGGCACCTATTATCCGATGACGGTGAAGAAGCATCTGCGCGCGCAGGAGATCGCCACGCAGAACCGCCTGCCGTGCATCTACCTGGTCGATAGCGGTGGCGCGAACCTGCCCAACCAGGCGGAGATTTTCCCCGACCGCGAACATTTCGGCCGCATCTTCTTCAATCAGGCCAACATGAGCGCCGCGGGCATTCCGCAGATCGCCAGCGTGATGGGCTCCTGCACGGCGGGCGGCGCGTATGTTCCGGCGATGAGCGACGAGACGATCATCGTTAAAGGGCAGGGCACGATCTTTCTCGCCGGGCCGCCGCTGGTGAAAGCCGCGACGGGCGAAGTGGTGAGCGCCGAAGAACTGGGCGGCGCGGATGTGCATGCCAAGATCAGCGGCGTCGCCGATCATCTCGCCAATGACGACACGCACGCCCTCGCCATCGCGCGGCGTATCGTCAGCCACCTCAATGTCGAGAAGCAGCCGAACATTCCGCTCGCTGCCTCGCGTCCGCCCGCTTACGACACCGCCGAACTGAACGGCATCGTGCCGCAATCGCTGATGACGCAATACGATGTGCGCGAAGTGATTGCGCGGTTGGTGGACGGCTCGGAGCTGGACGAGTTCAAGAAGACCTACGGCACCACGCTCGTCACAGGCTTCGCGCATATCGGCGGCATGCCGGTCGGCATCGTCGCCAACAACGGAATCCTGTTCAGCGAAAGCGCGCTGAAGGGTGCGCATTTCATCGAGTTGTGCTGTCAGCGCAAAATCCCGCTGCTGTTCCTGCAGAACATTTCCGGCTTCATGGTCGGCAAAAAATACGAGCAGGGCGGCATCGCCAAGGACGGCGCCAAGCTGGTGACGGCGGTGGCCTGCGCGCAGGTGCCCAAGATCACGCTCATCATCGGCGGCTCTTACGGCGCGGGCAATTACGGCATGTGCGGCCGCGCCTATTCTCCGCGCTTCCTGTTCACCTGGCCGAACAGCCGCATCAGCGTCATGGGCGGCGAACAAGCCGCGAGCGTTTTGGCGACAGTGAACCGCGACGCCGACAAATGGACCCCCGAACAAGCCGAAGCCTTCAAGGCGCCCATCCGCGCGAAATACGAAGAAGAGGGCAATCCCTACTATGCCACCGCCCGCCTGTGGGACGACGGCATCATCGCGCCGGCGGATACGCGGCGTGTGCTGTCGCTGGCGCTGAGCGCCTGCCTCAACGCGCCTGTTGGCGACACGAAGTTCGGCGTGTTTAGGATGTAACCACACCTGTCATCCCCGGCTGAGCGACCACAAGGGAGCGAAGGGAAGGGGACCCAGGTGGATGGGCTGTTGTTATCTCTCCACGAATTTTTCTATTGGACCCACCTGGGTCCCCTTCCCCTCACGTCGCTGCGCTCCGTTCGGCCGGGGATGACAGATGTGGTAGCGTGACGCTATGCGGGATCATCTCTACTTCGTCTATATCCTCGCCAGCCGCCGCAACGGCACGCTCTATGTCGGCGTGACGAATGACGTGATGCGCCGCACATACCAACACAAAAACGATCTGGTCGAGGGGTTCACGAAGAAATACGGCGTGCACATTCTTGTCTGGTTCGAGATGCATGGCGATATTCGCGACGCCATCGCGCGCGAGAAGCGTTTGAAGCGCTGGAATCGCGCTTGGAAGATCAAGCTTATCGAAGAGAGCAATTCCGGCTGGAACGATCTATACGGCAGAATGATGGGAGAAGCCGCGTTACCGGACCTACCTGGGTCCCCTTCCCCTCGCGTCGCTGACGCTCCACTCGGCCGGGGATGACAAGATATGTTGAATAATGTGCTTCTTAAATTTTCTAAGCGCATGACGGTTTTGATGGCGGGTGTCGGTGTTCTGTTAGCCGTCGTTATCGCAATGATCTATTCCAACGGAAGCCCAATCCTCTGGAAAGTGATGCCGTCGGCAGTGTTCGGATTTACCGCGTTTGGAATAGGTATCGACAATTTCACCAAATCTCGCCGCCGCAGATTTACTTGGGCGCTTTTGAGCGGATTGTTGTTCTCGTTTGTCAGCGTCGCTATCGAGATGTTTGGGCGCGCAGCATCTTTTCCAGCTTCTGACTTTTTGATGTATTTCATTAGCTTCGCATTTCTGCCCTTTCTACCCGAAGAACTTTTTGGCCAAAAATAATAATCGAATAACTCTCGCTGAAAGACCGAAAGGAGACCTGCGTGATGCAGACCTCCTTTCTCTAGGCCTTCGTAAAATTTGGACTAGTTATGGGGCTGCGGCGTCGAAGCTGCGCCGGCAACCGCGCCCGTTCCGCCACCAATCGCCGCGCCAACTCCGGCGCCCGGCGCGCAGCCGATCGGGAGCGTCACGACACAGCCGATTGCGGCGCCAACGGTGGCGCCTGCCACACCAACCTTGACCGCGCGAGCGCCTGCATCTTCATGCCAGCGTCCGTCCACGTAATATCCGCGGTCATCGGTGGGGTCGGCATACCAATGATAATGCGCATCATGCTGGTGGGCCGCGTACCAATCGGAGTTGTAATAGGTGATCGGCTCGTCAGCGCCATAGGCGTACATTTTGTGGACTCGCCAGCAATCGCCGGACGCGTTGCAAGCCACATAGGTTCTTTCGACAGTTTGGGCGCTGGATACCGTGGGCGCCAACATGGTCGCGCCCGCGATAGCGAGCAGCGACGTCAATCCAAGTGCATGAAACTTTTTCATATGTCACCTTTGTTTGCGGCCGTGGCCGCTAGGTGCCCCTGTCCCGACTAAACGAGGTTGTAAGAGGATGGTTCCGATTATCGTATGCAACGGAGAGTTCCCATGATCCTCGTCACAGGCCGCGTCACAGCGAAAGCTGATACCTTCGACGAAATGCTCCGCGTCAGCCGCGAGCATGTGCATCGCTCGCGCAAGGAGCCGGGGTGCATCAGTCATCATGTCTCCATCGATGCCGACGATCCGCTCACGCTGCAATTCGTGGAGCGTTGGGAAGATGCCGCGGCGCTGAAGGTGCATTTCCGCGTGAAGGAATCGCAGATCATGTGGAAGGCGCTGCAAAGCCTCGCCGCCGATCCGGGCGCGATGCATATCTATGAGGCGCAGGAGGTTTCGGTTTAGCGCGCCGCTGCCAAACCAAATCCGTCATGGCCGGGCTCGTCCCGGCCACCCATTTTCCAGAAGCCGTCGGTTCGTGTTCATGGATGGCCGGGACAAGCCCGGCCATGACGATGTAATAAAGGGCATGACGATACGTGATCTCGCCAAACGCGACTGGCCCGCCATCCTCCGCCTCAACGAAGAGTCCGTCCATTTCCTCGCGCCGATGGATGAAGCGAAGCTCGCCAAATGGTCCGCTGCCGCGTCTTATTTCCGTGTGGTGGAATTGGACGGGCAGGTCGCTGCCTTCCTGCTCGGCTTTCGCAAAGGCGACGATTATGACGGCGTGAACTTCGCGTGGTTCGCGCAGCGTTATTCCGATTTCGTTTATGTCGACCGCATCGTCGTCGCGCCGGAGTTTCGCGGGCGCAAGCTGGCCGATCTGCTCTATGACGATTTCGAATCTTTCGCGCGCGAGCGCGTCATCCGCCATCTCACCTGTGAGGTGAATGTCGAGCCGCCCAATCCCGTTTCGCTGCGCTTTCATGAAAAGCGCGGCTTCGAGGAAGTGGGGCGTGAGGCATATGCGGGCAAAACCGTCGCCATGTTGCACTGCGCTCTCTGAAATCGCCCTGACTCTTTGTCAGCCGAATCAAACCGCTAGCGTGTGTCGCCAAAATTTCGCCTGAAAACGGGACAGTATGGGTTAGCATCCGGCGGTCGTCAGGGGGCGACACTGTAACTTTCCGCTTGGGGGAATGCTTATGCACGACGGTATGTATTATCTGGATTGGGTTCTGGATTTCTTCCGCGCCGGCTTCGCGCAGGTGAATGCGACGCTTGGCCTTCTCATCGCGCTTTATTCCGCATGGCGTCTTTCGGACTGGCGGCAGCTTTGGGCCATGTCGCTTGGCGCGGTTCTCATCCACATCATTGCGATGGTGCTGGTGCCGATGATCGATCACAACGCGCCGCTGCATCTGCCGCCGCTGCTCGATGTGTCGTTCTGGAAATTCGTCATCGCGCTTTATCTCGGCTACGCCGTCATCATCGCCGCGCTCTTCTTCGTGAAGACGAATGTGCTGAAAGGCGCGGGCGGCGGGGCGCACGCGCACTAAACGGCCTACACGCGATCACAGCACCCGGCGGTTCATGCAACCGCCGGGTAGCTGCGGCGTTTACCCTTTGATTGTTCCAATCAGGGGGAAAACCCATGGATTTTCAACAGATGGTCAATGCGGCCTGGGACTTCTTTCGGGAAGGCTTTAACCAGGTCAACGCACTCGAAGGCCTTATCATCGCGCTGGTTGCGGCGCTGTTCGTGCCCGCCTGGCACCGCGTTTGGGCGGTAGCTCTGGGCGCCACGCTTGTCACCATTATTCTGAACGTTCTTTTGCCCGTGCTGGCAGACCATGCCGCCTTCCGCCTGCCGCCACTGATGGAGCCCAATTTCTGGCGCTTCGTGGCCGCGCTGTTTGTCGGCTATCTCATCGTCATCGGTGTGTTCTTCTTCCTCAAGCGCATCTTCCTGCGCGAGGCCCATTAATCGCCGAAAACACACATTGAAGGCCTTCGGATATGGCGGCTATAAACGCCGCCATGTTCTCTTCTCTCCTGATCGCCAACCGCGGCGAGATCGCCTGCCGCGTCATCCGCACCGCGCGCCGCATGGGCCTGCGCACCATCGCCATCTATTCCGACGCCGACGCGAACGCGCTACATGTGAAGATGGCGGACGAAGCCGTACATATCGGCCCCGCGCCGGTTCGCGAATCCTATCTGCGCGCCGACGCCATTCTCGCCGCCGCGAAGAAGACTGGCGCAGAAGCGGTCCATCCAGGCTACGGCTTTCTCTCCGAGAACGCTGAGTTCGCGGAAGCCTGTGCTGCGGCCGGCATCATCTTCGTCGGCCCGCCCGCCAGCGCCATTCGAGCGATGGGTTTGAAAGACCGCGCCAAGGCGCTCATGGCGAAAGCCGGTGTCGCCGTGGTGCCGGGCTATCTGGGCGATGACCAATCCGCGAAGCATTTGGCCAATGAAGCGGGGAATATCGGTTATCCGGTGCTCATCAAGGCGGTGGCGGGCGGCGGCGGCAAAGGCATGCGCCGCGTCGATGATGCCAAGGATTTCGCCGCCGCGCTCGAAGGCGCGCAGCGCGAAGGCCAATCGTCGTTTGGCGATGCACGCGTGCTGATCGAGAAATACATCACCCGCCCGCGCCATATCGAAATGCAGGTGTTCGGCGACAGCCACGGCAATGTCGTGCATCTGTTTGAGCGCGATTGCTCACTGCAACGCCGCCATCAGAAAGTGATCGAGGAAGCCACCGCGCCGGGCATGCCCGAAGCGATGCGCAAAGCGATGGGCGAGGCGGCGGTGAAGGCTGCGAAGGCCGTCGGCTATGTCGGTGCCGGCACCATCGAATTCATCGCGGATGCATCCGAAGGCCTGAAGGCGGATCGCTTCTGGTTCATGGAAATGAACACGCGCCTGCAGGTGGAGCATCCGGTGACGGAAGCCATCACCGGCTATGATCTCGTCGAATGGCAATTGCGCGTAGCGTCCGGCGAAAAGCTGCCCGCCGCACAGAGCGATATTCACGCCAAGGGACATGCCGTCGAAGCGAGGCTCTATGCGGAAGATCCGCAGAAGGGCTTTCTGCCGTCCATCGGCACGCTGGAGCGCCTGTCGATTCCCGAAGACAAGGTTCGCGTCGATACCGGCGTGCGCGAGGGCGATACCATTTCGCCATTCTATGATCCCATGATCGCGAAGGTCATTGCTTATGCGGACACGCGCGAAGCCGCCATTGCCAAGCTGGCCGATGCGCTGTCGGAATCGCAGATCGCCGGCTTGCGCACCAACAACGCCTTCCTGATCCGCTGCCTGCGCCATCCGGATTTCATCTCCGGCAATATCGATACGGGCTTTATCGGCCGCCACGAAGCCGATCTCGTTCCGGCGCAGCACATCGGCAACGAAGTTCTATCGGCTGCGGCGGGGCAGATGCTGCGGGAATATGCGGGCGCATCAGACGATCCGTGGAACACGCAGGATAGTTTCCGCCTTGCTGGCTTTGCCGAGCAAGCCGCCGAATTCGTCGTGGACGACAAGCGTGTGTCCGTTCCCTACACGCCGACCCGAGCGGATACGGTGCGGCTTGCCAATGGCGATATCGCGGTGATGGAGCATGGCGAGACGTTCACCGTGCATCCTTACGATCCGTTCGTTGCAGCGGACAGCGCGGGTGGCGCGAGTGATCGCGTCACCACGCCGATGCCCGGCAAGATCATCCAGCTTCTCGTGAAGCCCGGCGAAACGGTGAAGAAGGGGCAACCGCTCGCCGTGCTGGAGGCGATGAAGATGGAACACACACTTTCCGCGCCCGCCGATGCGAAAGTCGCCAGCGTGGACGTAGCGCAGGGCGATCAGGTCAATGACGGCGCCATCGTCGTCCGGTTCGAGACAGAAAAGGCAGCATGACACTCAATATCATCAAGCTTTGCGTCGGTTGCGATTCCATCGAAGACCTTGCCCAATGGCAGGCCAAGCGCATCAAGGAACAGAAGAAGCGCGGCGTGAAGAAGCCCACGCTGATGCACGTCACGCGCATGACGCCGAAGAAGAAAGACGAAGTGCTGGATGGCGGCTCGCTTTATTGGGTGATCAAGGGCCAGATCGCCGTGCGCCAGAAGCTGCTCGATCTGAAGCCCACCACCAAGAACGGCACGCCGCATTGTGGGCTGGTTTATGACAAGCAGCTCATTCCGGTGCAGCGCCGCGCCCATCGCGCGTTTCAGGGCTGGCGCTATCTCGATCCCAAGGATGCGCCGCCGGATGCGCGCGGCACCAAGGGCCTCGAAAAGCTGCCCGAAGAATTGCAGCGCGAGCTGGTGTCTCTGGGGCTGCTCTGATGGCCCGCACCGGGGCGGCTTTGGCAATTTCCTTGCGGGCGTTCCGCCGCAGTGGAATTGGCCGGGCAAAACAGCCATATAGCCGCCCATGATTTCCTCCCCGCTTCGCGCCGCCATTTCGGCGGCCTATCTCGAAGACGAGAACACCGTCACCGAGCGCCTCATTGCCAAGGCCCGGCTTTCGCCGGAAGAGCGCGCCGCCACCGAAAAGCTAGCCCGCGACCTGGTCCTGCGCATCCGCGAGACGCGCGGCGAGCAGACCGGCGTGGATTCGCTGATGCAGGAATACGCGCTCTCCACGCAGGAGGGCGTTGTGCTGATGTGTCTCGCGGAGTCGCTGCTGCGCGTGCCGGACGCGGCGACCGCCGACAAGCTCATCAAGGACAAGATCGGCAGCGGAAACTGGGACAGCCACAAGGGCCAGTCCGACTCCGTGTTCGTGAATGCCTCTACCTGGGCGCTGATGCTCACGGGCCGCGTCGTGAAACTCGACACCACCGCGGGCTGGGATTTCGAAGGCATCCTGCGCCGCCTCGTTGCGCGCTCTGGCGAGCCGGTGATCCGTCAGGCTGTCACCTATGCGATGCGCATTCTCGGCCAGCAATTTGTGCTCGGCCGCACCATCGACGAGGCGATGAAGCGGGCAAAGCCGTGGCGCGACAAGGGCTACCGCTTCTCTTTTGATATGCTGGGTGAGGCCGCCTACACGGCGAAAGACGCGAACCGTTACTACAAATCCTATCAGGAAGCGCTGCGCGCCATCGCCAGCGCCGCGCCGGACAAGACGACGTCCGTTTTCCAGCGGCCGTCCATCTCCGTGAAGCTGTCGGCACTGCACCCTCGCTATGAATGGGTGAAGCGCGCGCGGGTGATGGACGAATTGCTGCCCAAGCTCAACGAGCTGTCGGCGGAAGCGCGTGAGCACAACATCGGCATCACGCTCGACGCGGAAGAGGCCGAACGCCTCGACATCATGCTCGATATCTTCGAAGCGATGGGTGAAGACCCGCGCGTGAAGGGCTGGGAAGGCCTCGGCATGGTTGTGCAGGCCTATCAGAAGCGCGCGCTGCCGGTGATTGCGTGGCTGGGCGATCTCGCGCGTCGCCAGAACCGCCGCATCCCGATCCGACTTGTGAAAGGCGCCTATTGGGACACCGAGGTCAAACGCGCGCAGGAATTGGGCATCGCTGATTACCCTACTTTCACGCGCAAACCGGCGACGGACACGTCCTATCTCGCCGCGGCGCGCGCATTGCTGGCGCTCGGCAAGGACGTCTATCCCCAATTCGCCACGCACAATGCGCACACACTGGCCGCCATCCAAACTTTTGCCGATGGCCGCACCGATTTCGAATATCAGCGCTTGCATGGCATGGGCGAAGCGTTGCATGGGCTCTATCGCGAGAAGAACCTTGGCGGCGGCAATCGTATCTACGCGCCGGTCGGCACGCATGAGGATCTGCTCGCCTATCTGGTGCGCCGCCTTTTGGAGAATGGCGCAAACACATCCTTCGTGAACCGCCTCGCGGATGATGAAGCACCCATCGATGAGATCGTCGCCGATCCCGTCGAACTGCTCGCCGCCACGCAGCCGCGCCGCAACCCGAACATTCCGCTTCCCGCCGACATTCTGCCGGACCGCAAGAACTCGTCCGGCTTCCTCTGGAGCAATCCCGTGATCAGCGAACCCACCATCGCCGAAATGCAGGCGTCCCTGAAGCCGCCGCAACGCGCCGTTCCCATCGTGGGCGGCGAAGAGCGCAAGGGCACCGCCGCGCCGGTGCGCGATCCGTCCGACCGCAGCCGTATCGTCGGCGAAACGATCGAAGCCAGCGATGCCGATGTAAAAGAGGCGCTGACGAAAGCCTATGCCGCGCGTATCGCGTGGAACGCGCTGGGCGGCAACAAGCGCGCCGACATCCTGGAACGCGCCGCCGATCTCTATGAGAAGAACCAGGCGCATCTTATGGCGCTGGCCGTGCGCGAAGCCGGCAAGTCGATCCCCAACGCCTTGGGCGAGGTGCGCGAGGCGGTGGACTTCCTGCGCTACTACGCAGGGCAGGCGCGCAAACTGTTCGAAGGCGGCATCCAGATGCCGGGGCCGACGGGCGAGACGAATGAACTCTCGCTGCATGGCCGCGGCGTGTTCTGCTGCATCAGCCCATGGAATTTCCCGCTCGCGATTTTCACCGGACAAGTCGCCGGTGCGCTCGCTGCGGGCTGCACCGTGCTGGCGAAGCCCGCCGAACAGACACCGCTCATCGCCGCCGCTGCCGTGAAGCTGTTGCATCAGGCCGGCGTGCCGGTGGATGCGCTGCATCTGCTTCCAGGCGATGGCCCGCGCATCGGCAACGCGCTGTTCGCCGATCCGCGTCTCGCGGGCGTGGCCTTCACGGGCTCGACCGATGCCGCCAATGCCATCAACCGCGCGCTCGCGGGCCGCACTGGCCCTATCGCCACGCTGATCGCCGAAACCGGTGGCCAGAACGCGATGATCGTGGATTCCACCGCGCTGCCCGAACAGGTTTGCCGTGACGTGCTCGGTTCGGCTTTTGATAGCGCCGGCCAGCGTTGTTCTGCGCTGCGCGTTCTCTATTTGCAGGACGATGTGGCCGACAAGATGATCGACATCATCCTCGGCGCCATGGATGAGCTGAAGCTCGGCGATCCCATGCTGCTGGAAACCGATATCGGCCCGGTGATCGACGAAGAAGCACGCGCCAATCTGCAGAAGCATGCGGACAGCATCGTCAAGGAAGCGAAGCTGCTGAAGAAGCTGCCGGTGCCTGCCGAACTCTCCAGCGGCGTGTTCTTCCCGCCGCATGTGTTCGAGATCTCGGGCATCGGACAACTCAAGCGCGAAGTGTTCGGCCCCGTGTTGCATATCGCGCGCTGGAAGGCGGATGAGCTGGACAAGGTCTGCGATGCGATCAATGCGACGGGCTACGGCCTCACGCTCGGCATCCATTCGCGCATCGATGCGACGGCGGAATTCATCCGCGATCGCGTGCATGCCGGAAATGTCTATGTGAACCGCAACCAGATCGGCGCGGTTGTGGGCGTGCAACCGTTCGGCGGTGAAGGATTGTCGGGCACAGGCCCGAAGGCCGGCGGCCCGCATTATCTGCAGCGTTTCAGTTTGGAACGCACTTATACTGTGAATACTACGGCGGCGGGCGGCAACGCATCGCTTCTGGCTGGCGGCGGCTCCGAAGGAATCTGATAGAGATTCGTCCCATGACGGGGACGGGCGCGCATATCATCGTATTCGGAAACGAAAAGGGCGGCTCGGGCAAAACCACCGCCGCGATGCACATCGCCGTTTCGCTCGCGCGCATGGGCAAGCGCGTTGCCGCCATCGATCTGGACAGCCGCCAGCGTTCGCTCACGCGCCAGCTTGAGAACCGCGCCGCGTTCAAGGAGCGTAGCGGCGCGGACATCGCGGTGCCCGATTCCCACGTCGTCGCGCGCTCCAATCTGAAATCGCTGGACGAAGGCGCGGCGGAAGAGGCGCGGAAATTCGCCGACATCCTCGCCGAAGTCGAAACACAGAACGATTTCGTCGTCATCGACACGCCGGGCTCGGATACCCAGCTTTCGCGCATCGGCCATGCCGCCGCCGACACGCTGGTGACGCCGATGAACGACAGCTTCGTGGACCTCGATCTTCTGGCGCGCATCGACCCGCAGAATTACGAGATCAAGCAGCCCAGTCTTTATTCCGATTTCGTCTGGGATTGCCGCAAGCGCCGCCTCATGGCGCGCAAGCCCGCGCTGGACTGGGTGGTGATGCGCAACCGCATTTCCTCCACCGATACGCGCAACAAGCGCCGCATGTCCGGCGTGCTGGACAAGCTGGCGGAGCGCATCAGCTTTCGCGTGGCGCCCGGTTTCGGCGAGCGCATCATTTTCCGTGAGTTGTTCCCGCATGGTCTCACCATGCTGGATCTGCCGCAGAAAGCGCTCGGCATTTCGATGTCGATGTCCCATGTCGCCGCGCGCCAGGAAGTGCGCGAGCTTCTGCAGACGCTCAAGCTGCCGGGTATCGGCGTGAAAGTGGCCTGATCTCTATTTCGTCGCCGCGGCGAAGCAGGTCTGCTTGCGTTCGGTCATGCGCTGGCAGACGGCGCGGGCTTCCGCTTCCACGAAGGGCCCAAAGCGCGCGCGATAGAGTGTCTTGCCATCGACGGACTGGAACGGAACCACGATGCGTTCAGCTTGTCCCAATACATCCATGGAGCGTTCGGCATAAGCGGTGAGTTGCGCCTTGGCGGACGGCGCGTCGCCGAAGGCGCCGATCTGGATTGCCCAGTTGCGCCCGCCTTTGGTGGCGACGGATTTGGCGATGTTGGTGGCGGGACGACCGCGAACCGGCGTTCCCATGTCGCCGATATCGCCTTCACCCAGCGCTTCGGCGCGCGAAGACGGGCGAATGTTCGGCGGCGGCTGGCGCGGCGTCAGCGAGGCGACGAGCATCTCTTTGCGCGGTGCGGGCGTGGGGCGGATATTGGGCGGCGGCTGCTTCAGATGGATCGCGCCGGTCGCGCCGGCCACATTGATGGTGGTGGCGGGCGGCGGCGGCACGGCCGGCATGGCCGAGGCGGCGGCGAGCTTCGATCCCACATTCGGCGCGGGCACCGGCGTGGCGGCGATCAGATTGCCGATGGCGTCATTGGGATCGGGACGGGACTCGGCGGCATCCTCATCATCCGGATCGTTCGAAGCCACCTGGCGGTTGGGCTGATAGGTCGGCGCGGGCACCGCATCGTTCGAAGCAACGGCGCGCCACGGGATATTGCGGTGCGCGATCAGGCTGGGGTTCTGCGCGATCTGCGTATAGGTCGCGTCGAGCAGGCGCATCATCTCGGTGTCGCGCATATGCGCGGTGCGTCCACCCATCACCACGCCGATGATCTGCGAATTGCCGCGCGTGACCGAGGAAACGAGATTGAAGCCCGATCCTTCGGTGTAACCGGTCTTGATGCCATCCGCGCCATCATAGCGGCCGAGCAGGTTGTCGTGACCGTGATAGTAGCGGCCGTGATAGGTGAAGCCTGTGGTCGACCAGTAATGGAAATATTGCGGGAAATCATAGGCGAGATGGCGCGCCAGAAGCGCCAGATCGCTCGCCGTGGAGATCTGCCGGTCGTCGGGAAGGCCGGATGCGTTGTGGTAGAACGTATCGTTCATGCCGAGCTGACGCGCCTTTTGCGTCATCATCTCGCCGAAATGATCTTCTGTGCCGCCAAGATATTCGGCGATCACCACCGCCACGTCATTCGCCGATAACACGACGACGGCCTTGATCGCGTCTTCCACGTCGATCGATGTGCCGGTGCGCAGATAGAGTTTCGTCGGATGCTGGATGGCCGCATGCTCCGACACCGGCATCATCGTCGCCATCGTGGTCTGTCCACGCTTCAGCGACTCAAACAGCAGGTAGAGCGTCATCATCTTCGTCAGAGAGGCCGGATGACGCAGCGCCTTGGCGTTGCGCGAATACAAAACGCGGCCTGACACGCCGTCGATGATGAGCGCGGCGTCTTTGTTCGGATCGGTCAGGCTGACATTGGCCCAGTTAACGGGCGCCTTGGCGTGACGCGTGCTGTGCGCGGCGGCACGGTGACGCGCGAAGGCGGGCTGAGGGGCGAAGAGGGCGGCCGTCAGGGCGAGCGTCAGGGCAGCCGTAAAAAAGCTTCTCCCCGCTGCCGCACCGGCTTTGGCGCGCTGCCATACCCACATAAACCAACCCCAGAATCTGGTTGCGCCCGCCCTCAACGAACAAGACCAAAATGTGGCCGCGCCCGCAAGGCCGAGGGCAAATTTATCTTATGCTGCGGGCGTTTACGAATGGTTAACACTTGCTTTAAGAGGTCTGAATCGCGCTGCGAAAAGTTCCTCCGAGAATTTTTTGTGCACCGCAGCAAAACCCCTTGACACTAGGGTTGTTGCACCGCATATAAGCCATGTTGCACTGCAGCAGGGCCGCGGGCCCGCCAAGACGGTGCTCTAAATCGAACGGAGAAACGACAATGGCGAAGTCCAAGACGACCGAGAAGCTCATCAACGGTTCTGAACACATCGAAGCCGCCGTGAAGAACGGCGCCGAAGCCTTCAAGACGAATTTCGACAAGGCCGTGAAGGGCTATGACAAATTCCTCGGCCTCGGCAAGGAAAACCTCGAAGCTGTCGTGGCGTCCGCCACGGTTGCCGGCAAGGGCGTCGAGACCATCCACAACGAAACCTACGCGTTCTCGAAGCAGTCGATCGAAGACGCCGTGGCCGCCACGAAGGCCGTGCTGGCCTCCAAGTCGGCGCATGAAGCGTTCGAATTGCAGACCGATTTCGCGAAAGCCGCGTTCGACCAGTATGTCAGCCAGGTCACGAAGATGAACGAGATCTTCACCGCCACGGCGAAAGACGCGTTCAGCCCGCTCCAATCCCGCTACCAGGCGTGGGTTGAAGCCGTCCAGACGGCGCGCGCCGCCTAAGCAAACAAGACGATCGTTCCGCGGCTTCCTCCCCCCCAAAGCGGAACGTCTCGAGAAAGGGCTCAGTGCTTCGGCGCTGGGCCCTTTCGTTTTCGGCCCCAGAATCACCCGCGATTCCGCACGGGTAACCATCGCGCCGGACGGGAAACGCGTTTTTTTCTTCTTTCCGCCAAACTCCGTGCGGTAGAATTGGCGCATATGAGCGGTAGCAACGACGAGAACGATGACGATCTGAACGGCGGAACCGGCGGGCAAAACGGAACCGGCGTCGTCACAAAAACGCGCCCGAAGACCAAGAAGCCCAGCCTCTACAAGGTTCTCATCCTCAACGACGACTACACGCCCATGGAGTTTGTCGTTCACATTCTCGAGCGCTTCTTCAACAAGAATCGCGAGGAAGCCGTTCAGGTGATGCTGCATGTCCATCGCCATGGCGTGGGTATTTGCGGCGTGTTCACCTACGAAGTGGCGGAAACAAAAGTGGCGCAAGTCATTGAATTTTCCCGCCGCCATCAACATCCTTTACAGTGCACCATGGAGAAGGAGTAGAGTCGCGCGATGCCATCTTTATCCCGCAGTTTGGAACAGGCCCTTCACCGCGCCATCAAACTCGCGAGCGACCGGCACCACGAATACGCGACTCTAGAACATCTTCTCCTTGCGCTCACCGAAGAGGGCGATGCGCAGCAGGTTCTGAAAGCCTGCAATGTCGATATCGAGGCGCTAAAGAAGTCGCTCCAGAAATATGTCGACGAAGAACTCATCACCCTGGTGATCGAGGACGGCGAGGATGCGAAGCCCACCGCCGGCTTCCAGCGCGTCGTGCAGCGCGCGGTTCTCCATGTGCAGAATTCCGGCCGCGATGAAGTGACCGGGGCGAACGTGCTCGTTGCGCTGTTCACCGAGCGCGAGAGCCATGCCGTTTACTTCCTGCAAGAGCAGAACATGAACCGTCTCGATGCGGTGAGCTTCATCTCTCACGGCATCGCCAAGCGCCCTGGCATGAGCCAGCAGAAGACGGCGCGTGGCGCGGACGAAGACGAAGAGGGTGCCGAGAAGCAGAACAAGAGCGGCACCGAAGCGCTCGAAGCCTATTGCGTCAATCTGAACGAGAAGGCCAAGAGCGGCCGCATCGACCCGCTGATCGGGCGTGACGCCGAAGTGGATCGCACAATCCAGATCCTGTGCCGCCGCCAGAAGAACAATCCGCTCTATGTTGGCGATCCGGGCGTGGGCAAGACGGCGATTGCCGAAGGTCTTGCGCGCAAGATCATCAAGAAAGAAGTGCCGGAAGTTCTGCAGAACGCCGTGATCTACGCGCTCGACATGGGCTCGCTGATCGCGGGCACGCGCTATCGCGGCGATTTCGAAGAGCGTTTGAAGTCGGTTGTGAAAGAGCTGGAAGCCATCAAGGGCGCGGTTCTGTTCATCGACGAAATCCACACCGTCATCGGCGCGGGCGCGACATCCGGCGGTGCGATGGATGCGTCCAACCTGCTCAAGCCCGCGCTGGCGCAAGGCACGCTGCGCTGCATCGGTTCGACGACCTACAAAGAATTCCGCCAGTATTTCGAGAAGGACCGCGCGCTCGTTCGCCGCTTCCAGAAGATCGACGTGGCCGAACCGACCGTTCCGGACACGATCAAGATCCTCAAGGGCATCAAGTCGTATTACGAGGAATTCCATAAGCTGCGTTACACGGCGGACGCGATCAAAGCCGCCGTCGAACTCAGCGCGAAATACATCAACGACCGCAAACTGCCGGACAAGGCGATCGACGTGATCGACGAAGTCGGCGCGTCGCAGATGCTGCTGCCGGAATCGCGCCGCAAGAAAGTCATCGGCGTGAAAGAGGTGGAAGAAGTCATCGCGAAGATCGCGCGCATCCCACCGAAATCCGTGTCGAAGACGGACGCGGAGCAGCTGCGCAATCTGGAAGACGATCTGAAGCGCGTGGTGTTCGGCCAGAACGACGCCATCCATGCGCTGTCCTCGGCGATAAAGCTGAGCCGCGCGGGGTTGCGCCAGGCGGACAAGCCGATCGGCTGCTACCTGTTCAGCGGTCCCACCGGCGTCGGCAAGACCGAAGTTGCGAAACAGTTGGCGTCCATCATGGGCGTGGAGCTGATCCGCTTCGACATGTCCGAATATATGGAGCGCCACACCGTCAGCCGCCTCATCGGCGCGCCGCCGGGTTATGTCGGCTTCGATCAGGGCGGTCTGCTCACCGATGGCGTAGACCAGCATCCGCATTGCGTGCTGCTGCTCGACGAAATCGAGAAGGCGCATCCGGACCTGTTCAACATCCTTCTGCAGGTGATGGATCACGGCAAGCTGACCGATCACAACGGCAAGAAGATCGACTTCCGCAATGTCGTGCTCATCATGACCACGAACGCGGGCGCGTCGGATGCCGCGAAAGACTCCATCGGTTTCGGCCGCGGCAAGCGCGTGGGCGAAGACGACGAAGCGATCAAGAAGCTGTTCACGCCGGAATTCCGCAACCGCCTCGACGCGACGATTGCCTTCGCGCCGCTCGGCCGCGACACCATCGACCGCGTGGTCGAGAAGTTCGTGCTCGAACTGGAAACCCAGCTCACCGATCGCGACATCGTGTTCGATCTGACACCGGAAGCGGCGCGTTGGTTGGGCGAGAAGGGCTATGACGATGCCTTCGGCGCAAGGCCGCTGGCGCGCGTCATCCAGGACAACATCAAGAAGCCGCTGGCCGATGAGATATTGTTCGGCAAGCTGAAGAACGGCGGCACGGTGAAGATCCTGCTCGACCGCGACGCCGACAAGCTCGCCTTCGAGTTCATCACCGACGAAGACATCAAGCCCAAGGCCCTCCCGCCGCCGAAGAAGCCGAAAGCGGAAGAGAACGTCTAACGGACGTTATGACCGTCCTGTGCAAAACATTTCGCAAGCAAGCGGGGTTCGCTTGGAGCCGAATGCGCAACGGTGCTTCGATTATAATGCCATTGAGTGAGGAGACTCTAACCGAGACGCTTCTCTATGAAATCGCGTGGGCTCACAAGGCAGACCCTGGCTTTCGCGTTCGAGTGGCGACCAAACCTGAGGAATCGTTGCACGGAGGTGATTGGGAGCTATGGCTCACGCAAGGCGGAAAGGGCATCAAGTTTCGCGTCCAGGCAAAGCGCCTATATCCCAATGGGAGATACAAAAGTCTGTTCAGCTATGGGAAGGACGCATACGGAAATGCTGTAGATCTGCATCTTCAAACCAAAAAGCTCATAGCCAGCGCGAAATTGGATAACTCGATCCCGCTCTATTGCTTCTACAATTTTGATGGAGGGCACATTTCCGATTGGCCGAGAATCCAATGTCCGCATAAGCATCGCGGCGCTAGCTATTGGGGGTGCAGTGTCGCTACCGCTAGCGATATCCTTGCTGCCAATTCTAATGAGTTAAAAAAACTCCTGCCTCTTATGACCCCTTGGCATAAGATGGTTTGTGTTAAGCCATCTTCTCGGTTGCCTGACGCGGCCGTAGATATATTGGGCACTAAGATCAAGGACGATAACCTTAGCGAATTTTTGAAGGAGATTTCTATTCCAGAGTATGTGCACCGGATACTCGGGTTCGAATTGGCTGGCGAGGATTCCTCTTATCTCGATTTTGAGACTTTGCGGATTGACCGCGGCGAGCGCGACGGCATTTCAGGCGTTTGTGTGATAGATGATCGGCGCAAACAGAAAACGCATATCCGTCCGAACAATTGAGGCGACCTTTATAGGCATTTCCTTTCGACGATCGCTCGAGACATCGCGCCTGCGTCTAGCTTGCTTTGCTAATGTTTTGCGGCGCGAAGTGCCAGAGCCGGGCGAGCAGATAGGCAAACATAAGGACGTCGAACACGGCATGGGCGTATTCCGTGCGCGAAACGCCGACGCCGAACGGGAACCAGATTCCCTGCACGCCGAGCATACCGACCTCCTGCGCGAATAGTCCGATACCCAGGAAGATCAGCGCGGCGACACCGATCCATGCGCCTGTTTCGCGCCGCATCGCCCCGCGCACGGCGAGATAGAGGAACAGCGCGAGCAACCCGAACCGAACAGCTTGGTGGATGTCTAAGAAAAACGCGCTGGCGCCTGTCCATAGGTGCGATGACACCATGTAAAGGCTGCAGAACCGCGTGACGATGTAGCCAGCCGTCAGCGCGGCGGCGGCAATCGCGCTCCAGCGTTCCTGCCGAAGCCCGAATGCCGCGCGCCAAGCCATGGCGAATGCACCGAACACCAATCCATCCGCGAGCACGATCCGCAACAGCACGATTTCGGTATAAGTCTCCGTCTGGCCCCAGAAGAAGATCGCCTGATTGCCGCGCGCGAAACCCGCAAGGCAAAGCCCGACCGCAGCCCAGACATAAAAACTGTTTCCACGGTCGAAGGGCAGGATGCACAGCGCCATCACGGCCAGCATCACGAAGATCAAACCCTCGCTCGCATCGACGACGTAGCCCTCGATGGTCTGCTGCCATTGTCCGCGATAATGGTCGCCGGCGCCTTTCTCATTGCCCAGCAATGGCGCGATATGGATGCCGCCATAATCGGACGGCACGGTGCCGGCCTTCATCAGAAAGACGCGGATGGCGACAACGCCGCTCAGTGCGTCGCCGTCGGCGTGCCAGAGATTGCGGGGCAGGGCGAAGAGCCGCGGCTGAATGGAAACGACGGTCGGTGGATCGCGCGAAAAGTCACCACCGCCGCTACCGATCAGATGGCCGTTGAAATAGAGCTGGTAGGCATTGTCCACGGCGGCTGGGCCGTCGATCCAGAGCGTGCCGGTATTCGCGCCGCTCACGCGCACCGTCATGCGGTACCACGCATAGCCGCTATAGTTGCGATGGCCGCGCGCATTCCATCCGGCGACGTAACCCTTCAATCCCACATCGCCGTCATGCGCGCCGGCTTTCGGCGTCAGATCGACTGTTTCCCAATGCGCATCATCGAGGTCGGCAGATGCCCAGTGCGCATCGTCGCCCGTATGGAATTTCCACGGTCCGTTCAGCGGCACGACGGAACTGCCAAGCTGGACGGACACGGGTGCTGCTTGTGCAGCCGCCGCGAACATCGCCGCAAAGATCAGCGCCAGATAGATTCCAAACCGCCCCATGCCGCATCCCCCGTTTGGCGCGCCCATTCGCTGCGACGGCTCCTGTTTTGTCCATAAACGAACCCGATCATCACACGTTTGTGACGGTCCGAATTCCGGCGCCATCATCGACGCGGATGCCTGCAATCCCGAGTCGCGTGGCGATCCGTTGAACCCTTGAAGCCGCGCAACTGCCGCCCCATGTCCCTTCCAGCCGGGAGGGGCCGATGGCAAAGCATATTCACTTAGCAGCCGCAGCATTCGCTTTTATGTGTGCGTCGCAAACGGCATTCGCCGATGCGCCGCCGTCGCATGGGAAGGGCGGGGCGCTGTACGACACCATCGCGGCGCAGGACAAACTCTTCTTCGATGCCTTCAATCGCTGCGATCTGAAGACGCTGGCGGATCACTATGCCGATAACGCCGAGTTCTACCACGATCACGGCGGGCTGATGGTCGGCAAGGATGCGTTTCTGAAATCGGTGAAGGATAACGTGTGCGGGAAGTTCACGCGCCAATTGGTGCCCGGCTCGCTCGAAGTCTACGAGATCCCCAATTACGGCGCGCTGGAAGTCGGCACGCACATATTCGTCCACACCGATCCGAGCGATCCCGATGGCATCGGCCGCTTTACCCATCTCTGGAAAAACACGAACGGCCATTGGCAGTTGACCCGGGTTATCAGTTACGATCACGGTCAGGCTCCAAACTAGGATTGGCTGTGACACAGAAAATCACCGGCGGCTGCCTTTGCGGCGCGCTGCGCTACGAAGCGAATGCTGCGCCGACCTTCATGGGCTATTGCTGCTGCGACGATTGCCAGAAGGCGAGCGGCTCCGGCTTCATT
>Ga0153956_1001066_pt1 | contig 26358 bp, 25 predicted proteins | sample TSFL040MetaG_FD_104704 | JGI IMG/M metagenome (GOLD analysis project Ga0153956, IMG submission 104704) | Attine ant fungus gardens microbial communities from Florida, USA - TSFL040 MetaG | ecosystem: Host-associated > Fungi > Mycelium > Unclassified | place: USA: Florida, Wekiwa Springs... | reverse complement strand
CCCGGGAGGGACGGCGGGGGTGACCCTGGACGAACCTCCCCGCAGTTCGTGAGGGAAGGGTCACCCCCGCCGTCCCGGCCACGCCTGCCCGAGCCACGCCTGCCCGGGCCGTGGACGGGAGGGGCCGTCCTTTGTCCGTCTCCCGCCAGGCTGTTCCTTATGCGCCTCATGGGCGCATAAGGAACAGCTGGGCGGGAGCCGTCCTCACCGCGCCGCGTCTCGGGGGGCTATTCGTCGCGATCAACCACGCTGGGCGGCGGCGAGGCGGGACTGGAGGGAGGCGCGGACCTTGGGCCACTCGTCGTCGATCACGCTGAAGTAGGCGCTGTCGCGTTGGCCTACGTCGGGGACGATCATGTGCTTGCGCATGATGCCCTCGAAGTGGGCGGGCAGGCGGGCCATCGCGCCGCGCGAGCGCTCGTTGCGGGCATCGGTCTTCAGCTCGACCCGGACGCAGCCGAGTGTCTCGAAGGCGCGCGTGAAGAGGAGCAATTTGGTCTCGACATTGATACCGGTCCGCCACACCGACGGGTTGAACCAGGTCCAGCCGACCTCGACCACGCGGTCGTGGCGGCGGACGCCGAGGTAGCGGCTCGTCCCGACCACGAGGCCGTCGGCGTTGCGGCGGACCGCGAAGGTGCCGGTCTCGGTCGGGTCCCCCGCCCCGGCCGCGTCGGTCGTCAGCGTCGCGTCGAACCATCGGTCGAAGAACTCGCGGCTTTTGTTGAGGGTCGCCATCCACTGCCAGATCTCGTCTGGCTGCCCGGCGTCCCAGAGGCCGTCGCGGTGCTCCTCGGCGAGCGGCTCGAGCGTCAACAGCGCGCCCTCGAGCCTCGCGGTCAGCGGTCCGTCGAAGCCCGGCTCAATCATCGCTCAACGATAGACAGAATGGGACCGACTTAGACTCGCTGTGGGTATGGGGTCGCGCCACCGAATCGTCACGCTCGCGTTCCTGCTTGCCGCCTTCGGCGCGCTGGCCGCGGTGGCGCGCGCCGACATCATCCAGTCCGGCAACGTGCGGGTCGGCTTCCAGGCCGGCTTCGCGCCGACGGCGCTGCCGCGCGAACGGCCGGCGCCGATCTCGGTCGACTTCGAAGGCCGGATCTCGGCCGTCGACGGTGGCCACCCGCCCGCGCTGCGGCAGCTACGGGTCGAACTGAACAGCGCCGGGCAGGTGGAAACGCGCGGCCTGCCGCAGTGCCGGACGGCGGCCTTGCAGGCGACCAGCTCCGGCCTGGCGCTCGCGCGCTGCCGGCCTGCCCTGGTCGGCAAGGGCACCTTCGTCGCGCAGCTCCCGGTCGAACGGCAGCTCCTGGTCGACGGTCGTGCCCTCGTCTTCAACGGCACCGTGGACGGCCGGCCGGGGATGCTGATCCACATCTACGTCGCCGCGCCGGTGCGGTTGACGCTGGTGATCCCGATCCGGATCAGCCACCGCGCGGGCCAGTTCGGCACGGTGTTGACGACGACGGTGCCGAAACTGGCGGGCGGCTCGGCGTCGATCGTCCAGCTGAAGCTGAAGATCGGCCGCCGCTTCAGCGTCGATGGCGAACGGCGCAGCTACTTGAGCGCCGCCTGCGCCGTGCCCGTCGGCTTCCGCGGCACCGTATTCTCTTTCGCCCGCAGCAGCTTCAGCTTCTCCGACGGGCGCACGATGCACACCGTTCTCAGCCGCAGCTGCCAAGTTCGAAAGTAAGCTCCGACCCGGCACGCGGGTCCACCGTCAACGCAACCCGAAGGGGATAAACATGAACCAGATCGACTTCAAACTTCGCCGCGCCGGCGCGCTCTTCGCCGCGGTCGCCGCGATCGGCGGAGGCGCGCTCATCAGCGGTTGCGGCGGCGGGAACGACACGACCGGCACCGGCAGCCCCTCCGAGGAAGTCTCGACCCACGCCGACAACGCCAAGAAGGAAGTCGAAGCGGCCTCCACCCACGCGAACAACGCGAAGAAGGAAGTCGAAGCCGGCGTCTCGGCGGCCGGGCGCGGGGTCAAGGAATCCAAGGAGAAGGCTGAAGAAGCCCTCGAAGAAGCGAAGGAAGAACTCGAAAGCAGCAAGGGCACGAGCACGGAGAAGGTCGAAGAAGCCAAGAAGAAGGCCGAAGAAGCCCTCGAAGAAGCGAAGAAGAAGGCCGAAGAACTCCTGCCCTAGCCGGGCAGTCCCCGCCCGCCTGTGATGATCTCATCAGTGGCCGGGGATCGCCGACGCATAGGATCGCCCGATGCGCCGCAACGTCACCATCGTTGTCGCGCTCGTCCTTGCCGTCGTCGGCCTCCTCGGGTTCGCGACCGGCGCCTTCGTGGCGATCGGCTGCGTGGTCCTCGTCCTCTCCTGCGGGCTCCTTGCCGTGATGCTCGGTATCGGCGGCTCCGAAGAAGACGAAAAATAGGCGGATTGCACAGAATTTCACCGACCAGGCGTCAGTTAAGGAATCCACATCAACGAGTAGAATTCCTTCCCATGCGTTGTTTCGTCGTAGCCGCGTGGGAGCGGCGGCGCCATCGGGAACGGGAGCTGCACCAGGTCACGGCCGAAACGGCCGAACACGCGATCGTCGCGGTCGCCTCCTCCCGCCCGCTCGAGGAGCAGCCCGGCGTCTACGAAGCCTGGCCCGCCGAGCAGCCCGAGTTGAACCTCCGCATCACCTACGCCGCCCCCCGGCGTCAACTGCGCCTCCAGCCCGGGACCGAGTAGCCGGCCCGGCGCGGTGGTCGCGGGGCGCGGCACGGTCGAACCCGGCCGGCTGGTGGAAGGGCGGCCACCACGACGGCGTCCCGATCTTCATCCTCACCCGCACCCGCACCCCGGCCGACGTCGAGCAGTGGCCGCTGATCACCGTGCTTGACGACCGAAGGCCGGCGCCTCTTCGATGGCATCGGCGCCGAGCCCGACGAGCTCGAGCTGACCCGCAACGTCGAAGGCCCCGGCGTCACCCACCTCCGCTATCGCGTCGTCAGCTAGCCGTGATCGCGCGGGCGGGACGCCCCGGTCGGTGCCTGGAAACCGACCGAGGCGCGTCCCTGCCTAGACCAGCTTGGTCGTGCTGACCGACGGATACGTCTCGGCGCATGGCGTGATCTTCACGCGAATCCCCCCCCCTCCCATTTTTGTTGCCATCCGGCGCAAAAGATGCCGGGCGGGCGCGGCCGCGTTTCCGATGGGTAAAGACCTTTCGCGCAACTCGCGCGCCGTACCTCAATCAATTGATTACCCTAGAGCGATCAAAAGGTTCGGAGCCAAGGCGAGGGGGCAAGGATGACCGTAGGAAAAGGGGCGCGGCGACTGCCCGTGGATGAGGAGGGGCGCCTGGGAGAAGCGGAGCTGTTGCGGGCCCTCTCACACCCGACCCGGGTGAAGATCCTCGCTGTCGTCTCGGAACGGGTCGCCTCGCCGAACCAGATCGCTCGGGAGCTGAACGAGGACGTCGGCCACGTCGGTTACCACGCGCGCGTCCTCCGCGACCACGGGCTGATCGAGCTCGTCGCCACCAAACCGGTCCGCGGGGCCACCGAGCATTTCTACCGAGGCATCGAACGACCGTGGTTCAACGAGGACTGCTGGGCCCGGTTCGATCCCGAGGTGAAGCGCGCGATCTCCTCCTACGGCATCGACCTGGTCGTGCGCGACGCGGCCCACGCGCTCAGGTCGGGGACCTTCGACTCGCGCGACACCCGACACCTCAGCCGCGCGCCGGTGGTGCTCGACGCCGAGGGCTTCGCGAACGTCGGCAAGATCCTCAACCAGGCCCTCGACGCGGTCCTGGCCGAGCAGGCGGCGAGCGATGAACGTCGCCGCTCCTCGCAAGAGCCGGGCATCCCGACCGTCACCGCGATGGCGTCCTTCGAGGTTCCGCCCCGCGAGGAGCGCGCCGCGTCGTAGTCGACCGAGTATGCGGCGGGCTGGACTCGAACCAGCGACCAAGGGATTATGAGTCCCGTGCTCTGACCAACTGAGCTACCGCCGCGGGCTTCGCGCCCGCTCCGAGGGCTACTTTTCCTTGGAGCAGGGCTTGAAGACTGAGAGGAGTATGCCTTCGCGGGCGGTCTTGGAGCCGTTCCCGATCGCGATCAGGTCTTTCTGGGGCAGCTGCTCGAAGCCCGCTTCGATGCAGGCGGTCTGATCGGGGGTGGCGCCGTTGGCTTCGGCGACGCCCTTCATCGAGGTGACGTAGCCGGCGCGCAGGAGGTCGAGTTCCTTGGTCGAGGCCTGGGGGTCGATGACCGGCAGGTGGTGGTGTTGGGCTTCGCAGGTCGGGCCGGCCTCGGCCGTGATCTGGGTCGCCTTTTCTTCCCGTTCGGCTTCCGGGAGCTTCGAGAGCTCGTCGGCTTCGTCCGGGCTGAGGACCTTTTCGACCTCGCCGACCACGCATCGCGTGTACCAGGGGCGGTAGGGCAGCTGGTCGAGGATCGCTTCCAGTTCGGCGTAGACCCCGTGGGTGTCGCCCGGCACGGTGATCGTCTCGCCGCCGACCGTCGCGGTCTGATCGCCGGAGCCGCCGCCGCAGCCCGCCGCCGTGACGGCGACGAGGACCGCGATCAGGGCCAGGACGGCGCGCGGGGGCACGGGGCGAGGAAGGCGTCCGCTGCTCAGGCGCTGAAGAGCTGGGCGAGGCTGCGGCCGACGTCCGGCGGCTCTTCCTCACCCTTCGCCGCCGCCGCGGCGCCCTCGGCGAGCGCCTTGGCCGCGTCGGCGATCTGGTGGTCGCGGCCGCCGCGGATCGTGCCGGTCTTCTTCGCTTCGCCGAGGTCGGACTCCATCAGGCCGGCGAGCTCGGCCAGCCGGCGCAGTCCCACCACCCCGGCGGTGCCCCGCAGCGCGTGCGCTTCCGCCCGCATCGTCTCGAAGTCGGTCGTCGCCGTCGCCAGCCCCGCCGCGATCACGTCGCAGCGGCGCCGCGCCTCCTCGGCGAAGGAGACGAGCAGCTCGTCCTCGGAGGTCGCTTTGTCGCTCATTCGGCGATCGCCTTTTCCACGGTCTGGTCCATCAGCTTGGTCCCGAAGCCTCCCTCGATCGTCGCGCTCACGACTCCTTCGCGGTTGATCGCGAACAGCCAGGGTTCGGTCGGCAGGTGGAATCGACGCACCTGGGGACGCACCCCTTTCGACGGATCGTTTTCGTTGTAGATCTCCATGTGGATGAAGTTCGCCTTGCCTTCGAATTGGTGCTGGGCCTGTTGAGCGACGTCGACGACGGGCCCGCAGACCCGACTCTGGCAGAACTTGGGGGTCGTAAACAAGAGCAGTATCGGTTCCTTTCCAAGGACATCGGCGTAGTTGACCTTGTTCTGCGTGTCCGGCGGCACCCTCGTCGACAGTTCCGCGGGGTTCCCGGCAGCGCTCTTCGCGGTCGGCGTCTGGATCAGCGGCGCTTTCTCGCCTGGCCGCGGGATCTTCGCGAATTCGCCCACCCTGATGCTTCGAAGGCCGATCTTGGCCCATCCGTCCTCTTCCTTGATCAGCGCCACCGGGCGGTATTCGCCCGCGCCCGGGAAGTCGATGTCGGTCGCGTAGACGACGCCGGCGACGTCGCGGCTTTCGGTCGTCGTCGTGCCCTGGAAGGGCGGTTTCGTCGCCAGCGATTCGATCCGCGCCGGGAACGGGCCGACCGCGGGCGCTTCGAACGCTTTCCCGTGCGCCGCCGACTTCGCCATCGCCGGGCTCGCCTTCGTGTAGTAGATCGCCACTTCGGCGTCGGCGATCTCCTTGCCGGCCTGGCCCGCCTTGGTGTCTTTTTCGGCGACCAGGAACGGATAGCGGTTGGGGCCGGGGTAGAAGGCTTCCGCCCCGGGGGTGATCTTCGCCGTCGACTGGACCGTGGCGACGGCTTCGAGCAGTTCCCGCAAAGTCCGACCCTGGGTCGCCGGAAAGGCGCTCTTCGGCGGCGCCGGCCTGCTCTTCCCCGTCTCGGCTTCCTTGTTGACGTGGGATTCGGTATTCCCGCCGCCGCCACAGCCGCTGACGAGGACGGTCCCGCACGCGAGCAGGCAGACGAGGCCCAGGGCGTTACGGGGGGCACGCATCGGCGCCATGTTCGCAGGTAGTCTGGCGCCGTCGTCGAGCGGAGGGAGATGGGATGGCGGAGCGGGCTGCATTGATCACGGGGGCCTCGGGCGGGATCGGACTGGCGATCGCCGCGGTGCTGGCGGAGGAGGGCTACGGGCTGACGCTCTCGGCGCGGCGGCCGGACAAACTCGAGGCCGCGGTCGCGCATCTGCGCGAGGCCGGTCACGAGGTGGAGACCGTCGCCGCCAACGTCGCCGACGAGGAGCAGCTGAAGGCCGTCTTCGCCACCCATGAGGCGCGTTATGGCCGCCTCGACGTGCTGGTCAACAACGCCGGCGTCGGGATCGGCGCGCCGCTGGCCGAGATCCAGACCAAATTCCTCGACATGCAGTTGGCGGTCAACCTGCGCTCGATCATCCTCGGGACGCGCGAAGGCCTGGCGCTGCTGCGCAAGGCGGGCGCCGAGCACCGCAAGGCCTTGATCGTCAACACCGCCTCGATCGCGGGCAAATCGGGCCAGCCCTGGCTGTCGATCTACGGCGCGACCAAGGCCGCCGTCCTCAACTTCAGCGTCGCGACCGAGCGCGAGCTGGGCGGCGAAGGGATCGCCTGTACGGCGCTCGCCCCCGCCTTCGTCGACACCGACATGTCCGAGTTCGTCACCGAGACGATCCCGGCCGAGGCGATGATCCGCCCCTCCGACGTCGGCGAGGCGGTCCGCTATCTGGTGAAGATCTCCCCCAACTGTCACATCCCTGAGATCGTCCTCACCCGCGCGGGCGAAGCGACCGGCGCGCCCTAGTGCGGGCGCTGGTCGCCGCCTTCGGCGACCCGGGCCACGTCTTCCCGGCGATCTCGCTGGGGCGGGCGCTGGCGCGCCGCGGGCACGCGGTGACGATCGAGACGTGGGAGGAGCGCCGGGCCGCCGTCGAGGGCGCCGGGCTCGACTTCGCCGCCGCCGAGGAATACCGCACCTTCCCGCCGCCGGAGCCGGGGACCGAGGAGGGGCAGCACGCCGCCGACGCCGCGCGGGCGCTCCTGCCGCTGATCGAGCGCCTCGACCCGGCGGTGGTCGTCTCCGACATCCTCACCGTCGCCCCGACCCTCGCCGCGGAGGCCGCGGGAGTGCGGCTCGCCACCCTGATCCCGCACATCTACCCGGTGGTCGAGCCGGGTCTCCCCTTCTTCGCCGTGGGACTGCGCAAGCCGCGCACGCCGGTCGGGCGGGCGGTCTGGAAGGCGGGCCAGCGGGCGCTCGACGTGGGGCTGGAGCACGGGCGGCGCGACCTGAACGGGCAACGGGCGCGCCTGGGTCTGCCGCCCCTCGACCGCTTCCACGGTGGCATCAGCCCCGAACTGGCGCTGGTCGCCACCTACCCGCAGCTCGAGTACCCGCGCGCCTGGCCCGCCGCGGTAGAGGTGACCGGGCCGATGACCTTCGAGGTCCCCCACCCCGACATCGAGCTGCCGTCCGGCGACGACCCGCTCGTCTTGGTCGCCCCGAGCACCGCCCACGACTCCGAGAACCACCTCGTGCGCACCGCTCTGGCGGCGCTCGCCGACGAGCCGGTCCGCGTCGTCGCCACCACCAACCGGGTGCGCCCCCAGAGCCCGATCCCGGTCCCCGCCAACGCGACGCTGGTCGACTGGCTGAGCTACAGCCAGCTGATGCCGATCGCCGCCCTCGTCATCTCCCACGGCGGCCACGGCACTATCGCCCGCGCCCTCGGCGCCGGCACCCCGGTCCTGATCTCGCCGATCACCGGCGACATGGGCGAGACCGCGATGCGCGTCGCCTGGACCGGCGCCGGCCTCTCCCTCCCCTGGCGCCTCTGTCGTCCCGGCCCCCTGCGCTGGGCGACCCGCCGCCTGCTCGCCGACCCGAGCTTCCGCGCCCGCGCCGCGGAGATCGCGGCCTGGGGCAGGGAGCACGACGGAGCCGATCGCGGCGCCGAGCTGGTCGAGGGGTTGGCCGCCCGTCGTGGCTTGACCTGACGCCGCAGGGCAATTCAGCGCTTCGTCCGTTTCGTGGAGGTATTTCGGTGCCTCCTGTCGGCCTTCGCCATCCTCGGGGTGCTCGCTTCCGCGAGCGCCCCGACAGGCAAACCCTTACGGCCGTCGAAAGATCGAATGCGTTCCGATCCGACGTCAGACGATGTGGGTTTGGCCGGAATGGACCTCATCGCCGTACTCGAAGGTGGCGCGACCAGCGGGCGCCCAGCTCATCTCCCAACAAGTCGGCATCAAGGGGCTCCAGGTCTGCTTCCAGCGCCCAGGGAAATCGTCGTCGTTCTCGTAGATGGTCTTGCGACCGGCAGCCAGATCCTCGTCGGCCTAGCCACATGAGAGGCGGTAGCCGAACGGAACGACGCACCAAGGCCGAAGCAAAAATAGGATGCCGCCGCAACGGGATGCTCTCACGGGCAAGAAGAGAGGCAGGGGAGTGACCAAGGCTCGCATGATGCGCGACCCCAGGGGCAGAAAGGTATCCCTGGACGCTGAGCGCTGGGAGCACATCCTTGACGGACACCCCGAGTTGCGGGACAGCCAAGCCGACATCGTGCGGGCGGTCGAGTCACCGAGCGAGGTGCTGGCGGGGCGATCACCCGACGAAGAGTGGTTCTACCTCGCCAGTGCGGGGACCGAGCCGGTGGCTCAAGGTTGTCGTGGTCTTCGACCGGCCGAACAGCGGGCGTATCATCACTGCATTCGGACGACGAAGGAAGCCATGACCGTGACGATCGCCGACATCACCTTCGACCGCGTCGAGTACGACGCTGATGCCGACGTGCTCTACCTCCACGTCGGCGATCCCTCCACTGCCGTCGATTTCGACGAGACGCCAGAGGGCCATGCGCTCCGCTTCGACGCCGAGGGCAACCTCGTCGGCATCACGCTGGTCCGACCCAAGCATCTGCTGGACGAGGGCGGCGGGCTGCGCATCACCCTGCCGGTACCGAACGACGTGTCGGCCCGCGAGCTGACCCCGGCCCTAAGCGCCTAGCAGCGACTCGCGCTCCGGCTACCCGCATAAAGGGCGTCCTGCCAGGGCGCCCAAGGCGGGCCGCGTGATCCGCCTGTTGCCCTGAGCGTTGCCCCGAACGAAAATGCCGCTCTGGAAAGGCAGCACTTCTGGAGCTATACCTACGTCTGAAAGCTCCGGGGGTGGGACTCGAACCCACAACCCTTCGGTTAACAGCCGAATGCTCTGCCGATTGAGCTACCCCGGAACGGCGACGGCCCGGTGGGCCGGATGGGGGAATTTACCGGGTCAGGAGCCGACCCGTTGCGCGTGGGCGATCCGTTCCACCAGGGCGGCGCGCTCGCGGGAGAGGCGGGCGCGTCGCTCGTAGTCGCCGCGCTCGCCCGCGGCGGCGATCTCGTCCTCCAGGCGGCGCTGGTCGAGGAGGAGGAAGTTCAGCTCCATCGCCTCCTCGGAGGCGGGCTCCTCGCGGGCCGTCATCACGAGTTCGGTGATCAGCGCGGCGAGGGCGCCGTTTTCGCGCGAGAGGTGCTTGGCGGGGTCCTTCGGGTGGGCGCGGAGGAACTCGGCGGCGGCCTGGCCGGAGCGCGAGAGGTGCCGCTCCCCGAGGCGGCGGAGGTAATCGGCGCCGGGCTCCGGGAGCGCGATGCACATCGCCAGGAGGGCGCGCTCGCGTCGTTCGCGCGAGGTCAGCTCGGCCGGGCGCGGGGGCGGCGTCTGGGACTGCTGGGACGCGGCTGCTTGATCGCGGCTCGGTCGCGGCGGCTCGGAGGCGCCCGGCCCGCCGGTCGCCGGGGTCGAGGCGACGACGCGTCCCATCACCATCGCGGGCTCGAGGTCGAGTCGATCGGCGACCTTGCGCACCAGCTCGGACTGGCTCGCGCCCTCCCCCATCCCGGCGAGGATCGGGGCGACCTCGGCGAGTGCCTGGTCGCGCTCGACCGGCGAGGAGACGTCGGTGCGGTCGAGGATCCGCGTCACCTGGAAGTCGGTCAGCTCCGCGGCCTCCTTGGCGTAGCCGCGGAAGCGCTCGGCGCCGTCGGGCTCGGCCATCAGCTCGGCCGGGTCGACGCCCTTCGGCATCGAGGCGACCCGCAGGCGCATCCGCCGCCCGCCGGCGACCCGCTGGGCGCGCAGCATGGCCTCCTGGCCTGCTTCGTCGGCGTCGAGCGCCAGGATCACCTCGTCGACCACGCCGGAGAGGGTTTTCACCTGGTCGGGGGTGATCGCCGTCCCCATCACCCCGACCGCCCCCTGCAGCCCCGCCTGGTGCAGGGCGAGGACGTCGGTATAGCCCTCGACCACCAGCGCCCGGTTCTCCTTCGCCATCGCGGCGCGGGCCCGGTCGAGCCCGTAGAGGATCTCCGACTTGTGGAAGAAGTCGGTCTCGGAGGTGTTGACGTACTTCGGTTTCTGGTCGTCGCGCGTCGCCCGGCCGCCGAAGCCGAGGACCCGCCCGCGAGCGTCACGGATCGGGAACATGATGCGGGCGCGGAAGCGGTCGTACTCCTGGCCCTGGCGGCTCCGCTGCACGAGGCCGACGCCGTGCATCTCGGGGACGGTGAAGCCCGCCCGCTGGCCGGCGACGAGGATCTTGTCCCAGGCGCTCGGCGCGAAACCGACGCCGAAGTCGCGCAGGGTCTGCTCGGCGAGCCCGCGCCCGGCGAGGTACTCGCGGGCTTTCCCCGCCTCCCTCGACTCCCAGAGGTAGTTGGCGTAGTAGGCCGCCGCGCGCTCCAGCAGCTGTTGCAGCCGCTGCCGGGCCTGGCGCCGCGCCTCCGCCCGCGGGTCCTCCTGCTCGCGCTGCAGCTCGACCCCGTAGCGGTCGGCCAGCGCTTCCACCGCCTCGGAGAACCCGAGCCCCTCCTTCTCCATCACGAAGCCGAAGATGTCCCCCGCCACCCCGCAGCCGAAGCAGTGGTAGAGCTTGTCTTGGGGGTCGACCGAGAAGGACGGCGAGCGCTCGTCGTGGAACGGGCAGAGGCCCATCATCTGGGCACCGTTCCGTTTCAGATCCGTGTAGCGGCCGACCTCGGCGGCCATGTCGGCGGCCTCGCGGACGGCGTTGATGCTGTCGGAGGAGATCAGCGCCATCTAGAAGCGCGCCGCCTCGGGGATCGCCAGCTCGGTGAAGCGGGCGATGCAATAGCGGTCGGTCATCCCGGCGATGTAGTCGGTGACGCGCTGGGCGTCGTCGGCGGTCGGGTCGAGCGCCGGGATCGCCTCCGGATGGGCGAGGTAGTGGTCGAAGAGGCCGGTCATCGTGCGCTCGACCCGGGCGTGCTCGCTGCGCGCCGTCGCGCCGAGGTAGACGCGGTCGAACATGAACTTGCGCAGGCGCAGCATCGCCATCCCGACCTCCTCGGACTGGCGGATGTCGCCGGCGTCGCGGGAGTGCTCGACGATGTCGGCGACGAGGGTGTCGATGCGGATCGAGCCGGTCGGGCCGAGCAGCTCGATCTCGGCGGCGGGCAGGTCCTCGGGGCGGAGGATCCCGGCGCGCACCGCGTCGTCGATGTCGTGGTTGATGTAGGCGACGCGGTCGACGAGGCGGACGATCCGCCCCTCCAGCGTCGCCGGCTTGGTCGGGCCGGTGTGGTTGAGGATGCCGTCCCGGACCTGTGCGGTGAGGTTGAGGCCGGTCCCGTCGCGCTCCAGCACCTCGACCACGCGCAGCGAGTGCTGGTTGTGCTTGAAGCCGCCGCCGACGCGGTCGCGCAGGCAGCGGTCGAGGGTCTCCTCGCCGGCGTGGCCGAACGGCGGGTGGCCGAGGTCGTGGCCGAGGCCGATCGCCTCGGTCAGGTCCTCGTTCAGGGCGAGCGCGCGGGCGACGGTGCGGGCGATCCCGCAGGCCTCGAGCGTGTGGCTGAGGCGGGTGCGGTAGTGGTCGCCCTCGGGTGCGACGAAGACCTGGGTCTTGTGCTTGAGCCGGCGGAAGGACTTCGAGTGGACGATCCGGTCGCGGTCGCGCTGGAACGGCGTGCGCAGCGGGCTGTCGGGCTCGGCGACGGCGCGCTCGGCCGGGTAGGAGCGGGTGGCGTCCGGAGAGAGGAACGCGTCCTCCCAGGCACGGACCCGGTCCTCGAATGCGACGGTGGCAGGCATCGCATCGATCTTAGGGAGATAGGCCCCTAGGACCGTCCGGATCCTTCCCTTACGCGGCGGCGCGAAGCTGGACATGGGCGTGGTGCTCCAGGGTCTCCCGCACGGCGCGCTCGACTTGGCGCAGGGCGGGCGGCTCGGCGGCCGGGGCGTCGATCAGCGGCTTCGCCAGGGCGTCGACCATGAAGCGGTGGGCTTCCTCGGTGAGCGGGAAGGAGCCGGCCTCGCAGCTGGCGCAGACGACCCCGCCCGCGGCGCCCGAGAAGCCCGCCAGGTGCTCCGCCTCGCCGCAGCCGGCGCAGGAGGCGAGCTCGGGGGCGAACCCGGCGACCAGGGCCAGCTTGAGGCGGAAGGAGAGCGCGACCTCGAGGCTGACCGCCCGCGGCCGGCCGGGTTCGTCGAGCAGCGCGAGGTAACGGCAGAGCAGGTTGTAGGCGGGCAGGTTGGGTTCGGCGGCGTCGAGCAGGCGCAGCACGGCGTCGCAGGCGCGGGCGCCGGCGCCGATCGCGGCCCCGTCGGAGCGCAGCCGTGGGTAGCCGTCGAGGGTGGAGACGCTGGTGACGGTCATCAGGTCGCTGCGCCCCTGGTGGAGGACGAGGTCGAGGCGGAAGAACGGCTCCAGCCGGCCGCCGAAGCGGGTTTTCGGCTTGCGAGCGCCCTTCGCGATCGCCCCGAAGCGCCCCAGCGTCGGCGAGTACAGGTGCAGGATCCGATCAGCCTCGCCGTACCGGATGCTCCTCAAGACAACTGCTTCCGTCTTGACCGTAGATCCCGCCATCAAGACCAGTGTGCGGGACGGACCGGACGGAACTCAGCGCCTTTTGGCTTTGCGGCGTTTGGGACGGCGGCGGAGCTTGACCTGGCAGCTCGGGCAGAAGTAGGTGGAGCGGCCGGAGACGACGATCCGCTCGACGATCCCGTCACAGTCTTCGTCGGGGCACGGCTCGCCCTCGCGGGTGTGGACGAGGAAGCGCTCCTGCATGCGACCCTTTTCGCCGCGGCCGTCGCGGTAATCGTCGATCGAAGAGCCACCGGCGTCGATCCCGGCTTCGAGCGCCGCCACGACCGCGTCGCGCAGTGCCACCCAGTGCTCTGGCTTCATCGACCCGGCCGGCGAAAGCGGATGCAGATGCGCACGGAAGAGTGCCTCGTCGGCGTAGATGTTGCCGACCCCTGCGATCCCCGACTGGTCGAGCAGAAACGACTTCAGCGGCGCTTTCCTCCCCGCCGCGATCTCACCCAGCTTCTCCGGCGTGAACTCGGGCGAGAGCGGCTCGACCCCCAGGCGCGAGAAGCGCTCCGGGAGCCTCGCGTCGTCGATCAGGAAGGCCTCGCCGAAGCGCCGCGGGTCGGTGAACCACACCTCGCGGCCGTCATCCAGCACAAAACGAGCACGAAGATGCTTCTCCTCCGTGGTGCGCTCGCCCTGGTAGAGAATCCGCCCCTCCGAGGGGTCGATGATCTCCCCCTCGTCCTCGACCAGCACCAGGTTGCCGGTCATCCGCAAATGCATGACCAGGGTCTGCTCCCCGTCCAGTCCCAACAGCAGGTACTTCCCCCGCCGCCCCAGCCCCTGGATCGTGCACCCCTCCACCTTCTTGCCGAGCGTCTTCGGCAACACCGGCCGCGACCAGCGCTTGTCCCGCACTTCCAACGTCTCGATCACGTGCCCTTCAAGCTCCGGCTCGAGCTGACGCGCAACGGTCTCGACCTCAGGCAGCTCAGGCACGCCCGGAGTTCTACCCGAGATCAGCGAGTCCCGGCGTTGGCACTGTCGACCGCGCGATTCGCGTGAGGGCCCCGTCAGCTGTTCCTTATGCGCCTCATAGGCGCATAAGGAACAGCTGACGGGAGACGGACAAGGGACGGGCCCTCCCGTCCACGGCCCGGGCGGGCTGTGGCCCGGGCAGGCGTGGCCGGGACGGCGGGGGTGACCCTTCCCTCACGAACCGCGGGGAGGTTCGTCCAGGGTCACCCCCGTCGTCCCTCCCGGGCCACTCCGGGGGAGAGGTGGAGGGACCGTGCCGGGAGCGCCACGGATCCCCCACGGATGCCTCACGGCGGACGGACGGACCCGTCACGAAAGCGTGACCCCGTGACGAAGATGCCGGGAACCTCACGCGCCCCGGAGGTGAGTTCGCAGTTAGCGGCACATATTGTCGCTAACTGCGAACTCGGTCCGGGCCGGGACTCCCCCAGGGCCTGAAGGTGTGACGTCCCCGGCATCTTCGCCACGACCTGTGACGTCTTCCCCCAGGGACCATCACGTCCCGGGGTGTCTGAGCGGTCAGGGCTCTCCGCTGTTCCTTATGCGCCTCATAGGCGCATAAGGAACAGCGGAGATCCTGGACCGCGCGGATCCCCCGGAGAACGTGACGAAGCCTTGACGCCTCCCCCGCACCCCTCGCGTCCTGGGCGCCTCATGGGGGTCACAGCCTGCCAGGACCCCCATGAGGCGCCCGGGACGCACGGGACCATCTCGGACGGCCGCAAAGGCCACGAAGCCCCGCCCCTCGGACTCCCGCCCGCCCCTACTCCTCCTTCGCCCGCGGATGGGCCTCGTAGTAGACCTCCTTCAGCCTTTCGCCGGAGAGGTGGGTGTACATCTGGGTCGTGGCGATGTCGGCGTGGCCGAGCATCTCTTGGACCGCGCGGAGGTCGCAGCCGTTGGAGAGGAGATGGGTGGCGAAGCTGTGGCGGAGGGTGTGGGGGCTCATCTTGCCGTCGAGGCCGACCGAGCGGGCGTGGCGCTGGACGATCTTGTAGAGGCCTTGGCGGGTGAGGGGGCCGCCGCGGAAGTTGAGGAAGAGGCGCGGCTCTTCGCGGCCGTGGAGAAGCTCGGGGCGGCCGCCGCGCAGGTAGGCGCGGATCGCCGCGATCGCCTGGCGGCCGAGCGGCACGATGCGTTCCTTCGACCCCTTGCCGCGCGCCCGCACGAACCCCTCGTGCAGGTCGAGGTCGGCCATCTCCAGCCCGATCACCTCCGAGGCGCGCAGCCCGCACGCGTACATCACCTCGAGCAGCGCCCGGTCGCGCAGGGCGGTCGGCTCGGAGCCCTGCGGCGCGGCCAGCAGCTTCTGCACCTCCGGGTAGTTGAGGACGTGCGGCAGCTTTTTCGAGCGGCGCGGCGCCGCCAGGCTGGCGGTCGGGTCGTCCCCGATCAACTCGTCGCGGCGCAGGTGCTTGTAGAAGGAGCGCAGGCAGGCGGCCTTGCGGTGGATCGTCGACGACGAGCAGGGCTGGCGCTCCTCGCTGCCGGTCGCCAGCTCGGCGAGGAACTCACCGACCTCCGCCGGTCGCGCCTTCAGCGCATCGAGGTGGTGGGCCGAGAGGTACTCGCCGTACTGGAAGAGATCGGTGCGATACGCGTTCAGGGTGTTGCGCGAAAGGCCGCGCTCCAGCTCCAGGTAGGAGAGAAAGTCAAGCGTCAGCGATTTGAATCGCGCCTCGGCACCGGAGTCGGCGGGCGCGGCGGGGACGTCGTGTCGGACGGCGATGGCCATGGGCCCGTTTTTCGGTCCCGTCGCGGCGAAACCTCTGGGCGCAACGGACCGTGCGTTCGTCGCCTGGCTCCCTATCTCGGCGAGGCGACGAGCGCGCCCGCCGCCAGGGCAGCTTCGAAGAACAGGGGGTCCTCGGCAAGCCCCCGCCCCATCGTGGTCGTGGGCAGGCCGGAGGCCGCGTAGCCGTCGAGGTCGACGCTCACCCGCGCGAGATCGTGGCGACCGGCGTCGATCGCGGGGGCGCCCGCGGGGATCGCGACGGTGACCGGGGCCAGGAGCATCCTCAGCACGGTCGCGGTGTGGTGGCTCAGGCCGCGGTGGCGCTCGCGGGGATCGCCGGAGGAGAGGCGCGGGCTGACGATCGTCGGCAGTCCCAAAGCAAGGGCGGCGTGGGCGCTGCTCAGGGCCTCGATGCCGCCGTGGCCGAAGGCGGTGTCGGAGCCGATGATGCCGGGGCCGGGGCCGGCCAGGATCGCGTCCCACCCGAGGGCCGTCGCGGCGGCGTCGAGGGCGCCGACCGTGCTCAGCGCCTCGTGCTCGCCGCCGTATGACGGGGCGGCGGTGACGTGGCCGGCGAGCAGGTCGCGGTCGCGCAGCGCGGCGACGTCGCGGGAAAGCGAGCCGGGCAGCGCGCCGCCCGCGGTCTGCACGTAACCGACGCGGATGCCGGGACGAGCCTCGGACGCGGCCCACGCGGCCGGCGCCAGGTGACCGTGCAGCGGGAGCACGACGACCGCGACCCTGGCGCTCGCCGCGGCGGCCGGGTCGCCGCGAAGCGAGGGCGACCCGGCCGCATCGCGCGCGCCGTCCTCGCCGGCCAGCACCTCCACCGGATCCACCGGGTGCTGGAGCGAGGTGTAGTTCAGCTTGATCACATGGGCGTCGCCCTCCACCCCGCCGCCAAGCCCGCGGGTCAGGTTCACGTGGACGACGTCGAAGCCGCCGGACCCGAGGCCGAGGTCCAGGGCGGCCGCGTTGACCACGACCTCGTCGCCCGCGCGCATCTCCCCCAGCAGCAGCTCGTCGGCCCAGGCGCGCCGCCGCTCGCCGTCGATCTCGACCTCCAGCGGAGCGGCGGAGACGACGACGCCGCGCCGCAGGTCGAGGCGACCGCTCACGCCCGCGCGAGGATGCCCTCGCAGACCCCGAGCATCCTGTCGAGGTCGGCGGCGGCAACGTGCTCGTCGTTGGTGTGGACGGCGTCGGGGCCGTTGGCGAGCAGCACGCTGTCGAAGCCGGCGAGGCGGAAGACGTTGGCGTCGCTGCCGCCGCCGATCGCCTCGCGGCGGGGCTCGACGCCGATCGCCCGCAGGCCCTCCTCGGCGAGGCCCAGCGCGGTCGAGCCCGACGGCACCTTGTAGCCGCGGAACAGCTCTTCGACCCGCACGTCGACATCGCAGCCGAACTCGCTCGCGCCCCAGGCGCAGGCGTCGGAGATCTGCCCGGCGACCTCGGCCGCCCGCCCGGCGTCGAGGCTGCGCGCCTCGGCGTGGAGCGCGCAGTGGCCGGGGACGACGTTGCTCGAGGTCCCGCCCTTGATGACCCCGACGTTCGCCGTGGTGCCCTCGTCGAGTCGCCCCAGGTTCATCCGGCCGATCGCCGCCGCCGCGGCCTCGATCGCGCTCGAGCCGTCCTCCGGGCGCACCCCGGCATGCGCCTCGACCCCGACGAAGTCGGCGAGGATCCTGTGCTGGGTCGGCGTCGCGACGATCACCTGGCCGACCGGCCCGGCGTGGTCGAGGACGAAGCCGACCTCGGCGCGCAGCCTGTCGATGTCGAAGGCCTTGGCACCGCGCAGCCCCTGCTCCTCGGCGACGGTGAGGACGAGCTCGATCCCGACCGGCGGCCTGCGCTCCACCCCGCGCCGGACCAGCTCCATGAAGACCGCCACCGCGGCCTTGTTGTCGGCGCCGAGGATCGTGTCGCCGGCGCTGCGGAAGACGCCTTCGTCGTCGACGACCTCGACCCGGCCCCGGTGCGGGACCGTGTCCATATGCGCGCAGAACATCACGAACTCGTCGCGCTCCCCCGGCACCCGCGCCAACAGGTTCCCCGCCCCCGCCTCGGCGGGACCGGCCGCGTCGTCTTCTTCGACCTCCAGCCCCAGCGCCCGCAGTTCGGCCGCCAGCGTGTCGGTCACCTCGCGCTCCTCCCCGGTCGGCGAGCGGATCTCGCAGAGCCGCACGAAGGTGTCGTAGAGCCTCTCGTTCCCCACCGCCGACAGGCTAGAGGGGATGGCCGCGCGGCGCTTGGGGAGATCGCGGGGGTGGCTTGGGGAGATCCCGGGGTGGCTTGGGGAGATCGCGGGGGTGACCCTTCCCTCACAACAGCGGGGACGTTCGTTCAGGGTCACCCCCGTGATCTCCCGGGCGCAGGCCCTATCCAGCGCAGGCCCGTGCTAAGCGGGGTGCTCGGTGCTGGTGCTTGAACTCGAGCGGCTGATGCCGATGTCGGCGCCGTCGGGCTCGGTCAGCTCGCGGCCGTCGGCGGGGACTTCGCCGGCGTGCCGGGCGGCGGCGCCGACGAACTCGCGGAAGAGCGGCTCGGGGCGGTTCGGCCGCGAGTTGAACTCGGGGTGGAACTGGGAGGCGACGTAGAAGGGGTGGTCGGGCAGCTCGACCATCTCGACCAGGCGCTCGTCCGGCGAGGTGCCGCCGGCGACCAGGCCCTCGTCTTCGAGCTTGCGCCGCAGGAACAGGTTCACCTCGTAACGGTGCCGGTGGCGCTTGTAGATGACGGCCTCGCCGAAGATCTCGCGCGCCCGCGTCCCCTCGTGCAGTTTCACCGGGTCGGCACCGAGGCGCATGGTCCCGCCCATGTCGCGCAGTTCTTTCTGTTCGGGCAGCAGGTCGACCACCGGGTAAGGCGTCTCGGGGTCGAACTCGGAGGAGTTGGCGCCGTCCATCCCGGCGACGTGGCGGGCGAACTCGACCACCGCGATCTGCATCCCGAGGCAGATCCCCAGGTACGGGATCTGCCGCTCGCGGGCGATCTGGGCGGCACGCACCTTGCCCTCGATGCCGCGCTCGCCGAAGCCGCCGGGGATGAGGATCCCGTCGAGGCCCTCGAGCGCCTCCTCGTCGAGGTGCTCGGAGTCGACCAGCTGGATGTCGACCTTGACGCCGTGGTGGATGCCGCCGTGCTCGAGCGCCTCGATCACCGACTTGTAGGCGTCCTCCAACTGCACGTACTTGCCGACGATCGCGATCCGCACGTTGCCGGTCGCCGAGCCGGCGCGCCGCACCATCGCCTCCCAGTCACGCAGGTCGGGCGACGGCGCCTCCATGCCGAAGTGGTCGAGCACCAGGTCGTCGACGCCCTCGGCCCGGAAGACCAGCGGGATCTTGTAGATGTTGTCGACGTCGTGAGCGGAGACGACCGCTTCTACCGGGAGGCTGGCGAAGAGCGCGATCTTCTCGCGGATCTCGCGGTCGAGCCGCCCCTCGGAGCGGCAGACCAGCACGTGCGGCTGGATCCCGATCCCGCGCAGCTGGTTGACCGAGTGCTGGGTCGGCTTCGTCTTCAGCTCGCCCGCGTGGCCGATGTACGGGACCAGGGTCACGTGGACGAACATGGCCCGCTTCGGGCCGAGGTCGGTGTAGAGCTGGCGGATCGACTCGAGGAACGGCAGCGACTCGATGTCGCCGACCGTGCCGCCGATCTCGGTGATCACGAAGTCCACCGCCTGCGACTCGGCGACGATGCGGATTTTCTGCTTGATCTCGTTGGTGATGTGCGGGATCACCTGAACCGTCGCGCCGAGATAATCGCCGCGCCGCTCGCGCCGGATCACCGAGTTGTAGACGCCGCCCGCGGTGACGTTGGACGCCCGCGAGGTGTTTTCGTCGGTGAAGCGCTCGTAGTGGCCGAGGTCGAGGTCGGTCTCGGCGCCGTCCTCGGTGACGAAGACCTCGCCGTGCTGGAACGGGCTCATCGTCCCCGGATCGACGTTGATGTAGGGGTCGAACTTCTGCAGTTGGACCCGGTAGCCGCGCGAGACGAGCAGGCGGCCGATCGAGGCCGCGGTGATCCCCTTGCCGAGGGCCGAGACGACACCTCCGGTCACGAAGATGAATCTGGTGTCGCCTTGGGTGCCTGGACTCATGCTCTGCCGATCGAGTCTAGCCAGCGGAGGGGCGGAACCTTTTCGATCGTCGCCGAGATCGAGCGTAACTCCCCATAGACCGTCAAAACCGCGACCACGCCGAGGGCGACGAGACGGGCGTCCGGCGAGAGGACGGTGAGCAGCCAGACGCCGGCGATCGCCCCGATCAGGTTCGAGCCGGTGTCCCCCAGCATCGCCCGCTCGCCCAGCGTCAGCCGGGCGCCGACCAGCACCGGCCCGGCGAAGATCCCCAGCAGTTCGATCGGCAGCAGCGTCCAGGCGACGAGGCAGAGCCCGGCGCCGAGCAGCGCCAGCGCCTTCTCCGCCCGCCCCGGACGCAGGTCCAGCAGGTTGCCCAGGTTGGTTGCGAGCACGAGCAGGACGACGTCGGCGACGTAGCGCCAGGTCGCGAGGCCCTGTCCGGAGACGACGTAGGCGGCGAGCGCGACCGCGCCGATCGCCTTGATCGCGCCGGTCGACAGCCGCCCTTCGCGCAGCGCCCCCCAGTGCCCGCGCCAGCCGCGCGGCGTCGCCGCCTCCTCCCCTTGGCCGAGCGCGTCGTCGAGGAATCCGACGAAGGCGACCCCGAGCAGGTAGGGCAGCCAGCGCCGCAGTTCCGGCGCCAGCAGGTCGAGCCCGGCGCGGTCGTTCAGCACCGCCAGCGGGGCCAGCGCGACGAGCGCGACCGTCGCCAGGATCGCCCCCAGGGGAAAGGCGAGCGCGGCGCCGCGGTAGTTCGTCCGCACCAGCCCGGCATCGCGCAGGCCGCGCGCCCCGGCGGGCAGCATCGGCACCGCCAGCGCGATCGCGAGCGGGAAGCCCACCCAATGCACGGCTCAGCCCCCCGGCGTCAGCAGCTCGGGCAGCAGCCGGTCGGCGGAGCTCTTCACGCCGAAGCTGCCCTCGGTTCCGCCCAGCGCGAGGACCAGCGCCAGCTCCCCCGCCGTGTTGTCGATGTCGTCGACGGTCGAGAGGCCGTTGGACTGGAAGAAGGAGATCGAGGACGGTTCGGTGGCGGTCGACTCGACCCCGACCGCGGGCACGCGCGTCGCCGTCATCCCCTTCAGCATCGCCGTTTCCAGCTGGTTCGCGGTCGAGCGTTGCACCGGGCCCATGCTTTCCGGCTGGCTGCGGACGACGATCACCCCGTCGAGGGCGCCGAATTCGCCGCTCGCCCGCGAGAAGAGCTGGCCGCGGACCAGCTCCGGCAGGGTGCCGCCGATGACGATCTGGCGCCCCACCCCGACCCCGAGTTCGGTCAGCTCTTCCGGGTCGGTGCGGATTTCTTCGAAGCGCGTGTTGGTGAGTTCTTCGGCCAGCCCGCTCAGGTCGACCGGCTCCCGCACCACCCCGACGCCGACCAGCTTCGCCCCGGTCGGCCCCAGCGCGTCCTCGACCGCGGAGGTGATTTCGCTCGGCAGGCCGCCCATCGCGATCACCGCGATCCGTTTGCCCAGCAGCCGGTCGCGGGTCAGCACCGGGTAGACCTTTTCGTCGAATTCGTTGGCGCGCCCGAGTTCGCCGGAGAGGTCGTCGGCGCGCGAGCGGGCGTCCTGGAGGTTGCCGACCAAGCTCTGCTCGAGGTTCTTGCGCGTTTCGCTCAGCGCGTCGCCGCCGAACTCGGCGCCGATCAGGATCCCGACCGCGAGGGCGAGGAAGACCGCGATCAGGGACATTGCGTGGTAGCGAGCGCTGTAGCCCATTTGCGCCGCAAAGGCTAGAGATCGGTGGGCCGCCTGGCGACCCGGATCAGATCCCCAGCCAGATCCTGACCTTGAGCCAGAAGAGCTCGAAGACGTCGTTCAGGGCGGGCGAGGTGATGATCAGGATCGTCACCAGGACGAGGAAGGCGACGATGAAGAAGATCACCGGCATCAGCGTCGAGCTCGGCCGGTAGAGGCGGCTCACCCCCTTGGCGTCGACGAGTTTCTCACCGATCCGCAGGCGGGTGAGGAAGGTCGAGGACATGCCGCCGCGCTTGCGGTCGAGGAACTCGATCAGGTTGAAGTGGGCGCCGACGCTGACGATCAGGTCCGCCCCCTTCTCGTGCGCCATCAGCATCGCCACGTCCTCGCTGGTGCCGGCGGCGGGGACGACCTTGTGCTCGAGGCCAATCTCGACCAGCCGATCGCGGCCGGGCGCGCGCCCGTCGGGGTAGGCGTGGACGATCAGCTCGGCGCCGCAGGAGAGCGCCGCGTCGGAGGCCGAGTCCATGTCGCCGAGGATCACGTCCGGCCGCAGGCCCGCCTCGAGCACCCCGTCGGCGCCGCCGTCGACCGCGACGATCAGCGGCCGCACGTTGCGGATGTAGGTGCGCAGGGCTTTGAGGTCGCGGCGGTGGCGCTCGCCGCGGACGACGATCAGGACGTGCCGGTCGCGGAAGGAGACGCGGGTCGGCGGGAAGTCGATCGAGCCGGTGAGGATGTCGGTCTCCTGGCGGATGTGCTCGACCGTGTTCTCGGCGAACTCGGCGAGGACCTCGTCGATCCGCGCGCGCTGGGCGGCGAGTTCGCGTTCCAGCTCGGGGACGGTGAGCGGGCGGCCGCGCAGCACCTCCTCGCCGGCGACCTGGACCGAGCCCTCGCCGGTGACCGTGACCGTCTGGCCGTCTCGGAGCAGGTCGAAGACCGGGGCCTCGGGCGCGTCCACCAGGCGGATGCCGGCGCGGGCCAGCATCAGCGGCCCGGCGTTCGGGTACTTGCCGTCGGAGGAGGGCGAGGCGTTCAGCACCGCCGACACCCCGCAGGCGATCAGCTCCTCGGCGGCGATCCGGTCGACGTTGACGTGGTCGATCACCGCCACATCGCCCGGTCGCAGGCGTTTCACCAGGTGCTTGGTGCGCCCGCCGAGCCGGGCCGTGCCCTCGATCGGGACGGGACTGATCCTGGTTGCGCCACGACGCCCGAGCAAGGAGGGCAGGCGGCGACGACTGGTGGTTGCCACGGGCTCAGGTTATGCGACGGGTCTCAATCGCGCTGCAGCTCTTGTGGTCGCCATGGCGACCACAAGAGCTGCAGCGCGTCCCGGGGCCCCTCGGCCGGCGCACCTCGGACGGCCGCCGGCGCCCCGCGCAACGCCCGTCCCTACCCCGGCGCCACCCTCTACGCCGAGGCGAGCAACTCGCGGGCGTGGCGGGTCGCGGCTTCGTCACCACCCTCGCCGCCGAGCATGCGGCGGATCTCCTCGACCACGCCCTCGCCGGCCAGTCGCTCCACCGTCGCCACCGCCTGCTCGGCGGCGGTCTCCTTTGCGAGCCGGAAGTGGACGTCGGCGAGCGAGGCGACCTGGGGCAGGTGGGTGATGCAGAGGACCTGGTGCTCGGCGCCGAGCGCCTTCAGCCGCTCGCCGACGGCGCGGGCGGTGTTGCCGCCGATCCCGGCGTCGATCTCGTCGAAGACCAGGGTCGCCGCGCCCGCCGCCGGGCCGAGGCCGCTGAGCGCCAGCATCACCCGCGAGAGCTCGCCCCCGGAGGCGGCATCGCGCAGCGGCGCGGGCTCGATGCCGGGATTCGGGGCGACGCGAAGCTCGACCGTCTCGCGGCCGGAGGCGCCGTAGGAGTCCGGGTGGGGATCGAGGACGACCTCGAGGCGCGCCCCGTCCATGGCCAGGCCGGCGAGCTCGGCCGCGACCCGCTCCTCCAGCGGGCCCGCCGCCTTCCCCCGCCCGGCGCTCAGCTTCTTGCCCAGCCGGGCGCGGCGCGCCTCGGCCTCGGCCAGCGCCGCGGTCGCCTCCGCTCCGCGCACCTCGGCGCCCTCCAGCCGGGCGATCTCGGCGCGGCAGCGCTCGGCGTGGGCGAGGACCGACTCGACGCTGCCGCCGTGCTTGCGTTCGAGCCGGTCGAGCGCCTCCAGCCGTTCCTCGACCGCGACCAGCCCGCCCGGGTCGGCGGCGATGCTTTCCGCGTAGTCGCGCAGCTCCGCCGCGACGTCGCCGACCTCGACGTTCAGCGCCGCGACCCGCTCGGCGATCCGGTCGAGCGTCGGGTCCACCCCGGTCGCCGCGCCGAGCTTGGCCTCGGCCACCGCCAGCGAGGAGGCCGCGCCGCCGCCGTCGAGGTCGGCCCCGGCCAGCCCGGCGTGGGCGCCCGCCGCCGCCTCGTGCAGGCCCTCGGCGTGGCGCAGCCGGCCGCGGTCGGCGACCAGCGCATCGCGCTCCTCGGGGTCCGGTTCGACTTCCTCGATCTCGGAGAGCTCGTAACGGTAGAGGTCCAGGTCGCGCTCCCGCGAGCCCTCGCGGTCGCGCAGCTCGGCCAGCTCGGCGGCGACCCGGCCGACCTCCCGATGCGCCTCGCGGTACTCCTCGCGGAGCGCCAGGTGCTTGGTCCCGGCGAAGCCGTCGAGGACCTCCATCTGGGCCGAGGCGATCGTCAGCTTGCGGTGCTCGTGCTGGCCGAAGAAGGCGAGGAGGCGGCCGCCGAGCGCCTTCAGGTCGGCCGCGGTGGCGGCGCGCCCGGCGACGAAGGCGCTGGTCCGGCCGCCCGCCGAGACCCGCCGTCCCAACACCACCTCCTCGGCGCCGCTGGGGAGCCGCTCGGCGAGCTCCGCCAGCTCCGGCTCGGCGAGCAGCCCGGCGGGCAGGTCGAAGACCCCCTCGACCCAGGCCTCGGCGGCGCCCGGCCGCACGATCCCCGCTTTCGCCTTGCCCCCCATCAGCAGGTCGAGCGAGTGGGCGAGCACCGTCTTCCCCGCCCCGGTCTCGCCGGTGATCGCGTTCAGTCCCTCGCCGAGCCTCAGCTCGGCCCGCTCGATCAGCAGCAGGTTCTCGATCCGCAGCTCGCGCAGCACACGGTCCGGTTTAGCAGTGCCGGCGGCGGATCAGGCGGCGTCGGGGGCGCTATTTGCGGGCTCTTGGGCCTGGCCTTGGCCGTGCTGCACGAATGAGGAGGAGCGGGTGAGAACGAGGCCGGCGACGGCGCCGACGAGCGCGACGATGGCGCCGATCAGCAGGATCGAGTTGAAGGCGCCGACGAAGGCGACGTCGGAGGCGTGGACGGCTTTCGCGTGGATGGCGGGCGGCAGGTTGAGCGCGGCGACCGCGCGGGAGCCGCCCGAGGCGACGATTTCGCCGAGCCCGTGCGGCGCCCGCGGCAGCAGTTCGGCGAGCTTGGAGTCGATCTGCGACTGGAAGACGGCGCCGAGCGCGGCGACGCCGGTGGCGATCCCGACCTGGCGGAAGGTCGAGTTGATCCCCGAGCCCATCCCCGATTTCTCCGGCGGGACCACGGCGATCGCCGACTGCGCGATCGCCGGGTTGGTGATCCCGACGCCGACGCCGCTGACGATGAAGCCGCCGAGGAGCGTCGTCCAGGTCGACGAGGGCGTGACGCCGTGCATCAGCAGCAGGCCGACCCCGACCAGCCCCATGCCGGCGCCGAGCAATACGCGCACGGCGACCCGGTTGAGGAGCGGGCCGGCCAGGATCGATGCGACGAAAGCGAGGATGGTCTGCGGCAGAAAGCGCACGCCGGCTTCAAGCGGTGAGTAATCGAGCACACCCTGGAGGTAGATCGTCATGTAGAGGAAGAGCGCGAACAGGCTGGCCGAGAGGCAGAAGGCGACCGCCGAGACGCCGTTGAAGGCCGAGTTGCGGAAGAGCGACAGGTCGAGCATGGGGTGGTGACTTCGCATCTCGATCACGCCGAACGCGATCAGCAGGACGACGGCGCCACCCAGGCAAGCGACGATCGGCAGGCTGCTCCAGCCTTCCGGGTTGCCCCGGATCAGCCCGAAGATCAGGAGGAAGAGGGCGGCGGAGAAGGTGACGAGGCCGGGGACGTCGAGTGGTTCCGGTTCCGCGCCGAAGACGTTGCGAACCTTCCGCTCGGTCAGGAACATCGCGACGATCCCGATCGGCACGTTGACGAAGAAGATCCACTCCCAGCCGAAGCTCTGGGTGATCACCCCGCCGATCAGCGGCCCGACCGCGACCGCGCCGCCGACCGTGGCGCCCCAGACGCCGAACGCGGTCGCCCGCTCTTTGCCCTGGAACTCCTGTCCGATCAGGGCCAGTGCGGTGGCGAACATGCCGGCGCCGCCGATCCCCTGCAGGCCGCGACAGAGGTTCAGCAGCGTCGGGCTGCCACTGATCCCGCACAGAAACGAGGCGAAGGTGAAAACGGCGAAGCCGATCGTGAAGACGCGCCGCCGCCCCAGCCGGTCCCCGAGGCTGCCCGCGGTGAGCAGGAACGAGGCGAGCATCAGCGAGTACGCGTCGACGACCCACTGCAATGACGAAAGGCTGGCGTGCAGCGTGCGCTGAATGTCCGGCAGCGCGACGTTGACGATCGTCACGTCGAGCAACAACATGAAAGTCGCCACGGAAACAAGCGTGAGCGTCCACCATTTGCGCTCCATTCGCCCAGCTTTTCAGACCGCCGCGGACGCCGGTTACAGGCAGCTCCTGCGGGGCCCGGCTGAGGCCCGGCCGGCTGTTCCTTATGCGCCTATGAGGCGCATAAGGAACAGCTGACGGGGGACGACCACGGGACGGCGGGGGTGACCCTTCCCTCACGAACTGCGGGGAGGTTCGTCCAGGGTCGCCCCCGCCGTCCCTCCCGGGCCGTTCCCGGGGGGAGAGGTGGAGGGACCGTGCCGGGAGGGTCACGGGAGCCTCACGGATCCGTCACCGAAGCGTGACCCCGTGACGAAGACGTCGGGAACGT
>Ga0153956_1001065_pt1 | contig 26366 bp, 25 predicted proteins | sample TSFL040MetaG_FD_104704 | JGI IMG/M metagenome (GOLD analysis project Ga0153956, IMG submission 104704) | Attine ant fungus gardens microbial communities from Florida, USA - TSFL040 MetaG | ecosystem: Host-associated > Fungi > Mycelium > Unclassified | place: USA: Florida, Wekiwa Springs... | reverse complement strand
CCCCAGGGTTCGCGCGCCGCGGGTGGTGGCAGGGCCGCGAGATGAATGACCGCGGCGTTACGGCACGTGCGCGATCACCAGGTCGCAGAAGGCCTGGATCGCCGGGCCGCGCGCGGTGGATTTGCGCCAGATCGCGCCGACCTCGCGCACGGGCGTGGGCTTCGCCAGCGGGCGGATGACCACGCCGCCGCCGCCCCAGGCACCGCGGGTGGCCAGCTTCGGCATCAGGGTGATGCCAGCGCCCGTGGCCACCATCTGCCGCAGGGTTTCGAGGCTGGTGGCGCGGAAGTCCTGTTTTTCGGTGATGCGGGCGGTGTGGCAGACGTCCAGTGCCTGGTCGCGCAGGCAGTGACCTTCTTCCAGGAGCAGCAGGCTTTCATGCTTCAGGTCGCCGATCCTGAGGGTCTCGCGGGCGGCGAGCGGATGCCGCTGCGGCAGCGCGACCATGAAATCCTCGTGGTAGAGCGTGCGTGAGGCCAGGCCGTCCAGTGGCACGGGCAGTGCCAGTACGCCCAGGTCGATCTCTCCGGCGTGCAGCTTTTCCAGCATGGTTGCGGTGCGGTACTCGAACAGCAGCACTTCGAGCCGCGGCAGCGCCTTGCGCAGCGCCGGTACCACCAGCGGCAGCAGGTAGGGACCGATGGTGGGCAGGAAGGCGACGCGCAGCCGGCCGGCCAGCGGGTCGCGATGGGTCTGGGCCAGGGCGACGACCTCCTCGCTGGCTTCGAGGATGCGGCGCGCGCGCGCGACGATGTCCTCACCGGCGGCGGTGAGGGCCGCGCCGCCGGGCTGGCGCTCCACCAGCTGCACCCCCAGGGAATCCTCGAGCTTTTTCAGCTGCGATGACAGCGTGGGCTGGCTGACGAAGCAGCGCTGCGCGGCCTTGCCGAAGTGCCGGGTGTCGGCGACCGCCACGAGGTAGCGCAGGTCCTTGAGCTTGATGTCCACCATGTCCGTACCCGATATATAAAATCTATCGAAATCATAAAATCAATCGATTGGATAAAAAAGCCCCCCGCCGCCAGTATTGCCTCCAGGCCGCTGGTACCGGTTGATCCGCTACCGGCTCAACGATCACCTTTCAAGGTTGAAAATCAAGGAGCAAGACCATGCTGGGCGTAGGCAAGAAGTTCCCCGAGTACAACGTTCCCGCCACCGTTTCCACCGATCCGGCCAGGGCATTCACCAACATCGACAGCAACACCCATGCGGGCAAGTGGCGCGTGCTGTTCTTCTGGCCCAAGGACTTCACCTTCGTGTGTCCCACGGAGATCGCGGCCTTCGGCAGGCTGGAAAAGGAGTTCGCGGCCCGCGATGCGCAGCTGCTGGGCGCGAGCATCGACAGCGAGTACGTGCACCTGGCCTGGCGCCAGGCCAAGGAAGAGCTCAAGGACCTGCCGTTCCCGATGCTGGCCGACATCAAGCGCGAGCTGACCACTCAGCTTGGCATCCTGGACCCGGAAGCGGGCGTGGCGCAGCGCGCGACCTACATCGTCGATCCTCAGGGCGTGATCCGCTTCGTCTATGTCACCGACCTGTCGGTGGGCCGCAACCCCGAGGAGGTGCTGCGGGTGCTGGATGCACTGCAGACCGACGAGCTGTGCCCCTGCAACTGGCAGAAGGGCGAGGACACGCTGAAGGCTGCCTGATGGTTCCGGTCGTGCCGGTGCAATCCCCCCAAGCGCCGGCCATGTGCGGGGTTCAGGCCCTGTGCATCTGACCGACGGCCGGTGGCAAGCCCACCGGCCGGTTCTACTTTCGAGGAGATTCAAATGACCACGCTGGATTCGATCCGTGATGCCATCCCCGACTACGCGCGGGACCTGAAGCTCAACCTGGGTTCGGTGCTGTCCGCCGCCGGCGCGCCCGGCCTGACGGAGCAGCAGATCTGGTCGGTCGCGCTGGCCGCGGCCATCGCCGCCCGCAACCTGCCCTTGGCACGCGACATCGAGGCACTGGCCGCCGCGCAACTGTCGCCGGCGCAGATCAACGCGGCCCGGGCGGCGGCCGCCATCATGGGGATGAACAACATCTACTACCGTTTCCTGCACCTGGTGGAGGACGCGGAGTACAAGACCCTGCCAGCGCGCCTGCGCATGAACGTGCTGGCCAATCCGGGCGTCGACCGGCAGGACTTCGAACTGGTGTCGCTCGCGGTGTCGGCCATCAATGGCTGCGGCACCTGCGTGGCCTCGCACGAGCGCGTGCTGCGCCAGCACGGGATGGCGCGCGAAGCGGTGCAGAGCGCGGTGCGCATCGCCGCGGTGGTGCATGGCGTCGCCGGCGTGCTGGAACAGGAGGCGGAGCGGCCGCGGCAGGAGGCGGCTTAAGCGCGGTAACGGCCGGCTGCTGCCGGCTTGCCGCCATGGTCGGGCGTGCACTGCTCCGCAGCCCGATCATCGGCATCCTGGTCAGCGGCAGGTCGGTGGGGCCACATTGCTGGAATCCCTCAGCGCTGAATATGCGATCTTCGACCGTGCGGCCGTTCCGGCTCAGGCGCACGCGGACGCCGGGCTGTTCACCCTCGCCGAGGCGGAGGGCAGGCCGCTGCCGAGCCTGTCCAGCATCTGCTTTTTTCCATGATGTCCAGATGCGCCATGAAAGGTGCCTTCGATGTTGTGGGGTTCCCGCTGGTTGCTGGTACGAGCCGGCCGATGCGCAACGGGCCTTGGTCAGCGGAGTGAAGTGGAAGCCACTGTGTCGCGCGGTCTTGGTAACGAAAACGGCGGCCGAAGCCGCCGTTAGTATCGGTGGCCTTTTAAGGCCGTGTTACCGATAGTCCCCACCATCGGAATGCTGATACTGTTAGCAAAAATACTGCAAAGTGGGCTGGGAGGCAAGATGCGCTGGAGACTCGGGCTGGATGTCGGGACTGCATCCGTCGGGGCGGTCGCCATTGAGCTGGATGCTAACGGGAATGAACTGGGTGTGCCTTGGCACCTGGTCCGGATATTTCAGGAGCCTAATGAGAAAGGGCAGACTGGTCTGACACCGAAGAAAGCCGCGCGTCGGCTGGCGCGCCAGCAGCGCAGGCAACTGGAGCGACGTGCACGGCGCATTCGCAAGATTGCACATCTGGCGCCGCTGATAGGACTGGACCCCGCAGGCGTGCCGCCCGATGGGGAAGCAGGCCGCAATTTGCCGGCACTGCGCGCTCGAGCTGCACGCGAGCGTATTGAATTACCCGATCTGCTGCGGGTGTTGCTGCGCCTGGTCAAGCGGCGTGGCTACGCCGGAGGGTTTCGGGCCGTCAAGGCGGATAAAGAACTTGGGATAGTGCAGCAGGGTAGCTCCGAGTTGCGGCAGCAAATGGAGGAGTTGGCGCAAAAAAGAGGGATGGCATCGGTCACCCTGGGTGAATACCTGCTGGATCGCATCGAGCGGGGACTACCGGCGCGGCTGAAAATCGGTCGGGCAGACGAAGGTATAAGAGATGTCTTTGCGCTGCGGGACATGGTTCGGTCGGAGTTCGATCAGATCTGGGCAGAGCAGGAAAAACACCATCCCATCTTGAAAGGCATTTATTTGGACAGGCCGGTCAAGTCCTGGTTTGATGAGGCGATCTTTTTCCAGCGGCCGCTGAAATCCGCTGCCCCATCGGTTGGTTTGTGTCCGCTGGAACGCAACCTGCCGCGCGCGCCGCGCGCGCAGATGGCGGTCCAGGCGTTCCGCATCGAAAAAACGTTGGGTGATCTGCGATGGGGCACCGGCGCCCGAGCAACCCCCCTTGAATCCGGACAGCTAACCATGTTGCGCGACATCCTGAACACGCCAGGGTTGCTCACCAAAGACGGTACGATTACTTTCAAGAAAATTTATAAGATTCTGGAAGAGCGCGGCTGTGCCGCCCCGGCCAACCGGTCATTGAACCTGGAGCGGGCCAGCCGGGACGAGCTCAAGGGTAATGTGACCCTCAAGGCATTCGATCTCATGGGGCTGCTAGAGCCGTGGCAGGCATTGGCCTCAGGGCACCAGATTTCCGTCATCAATCTGCTAGCGGACTTGGGATCACCGGAACAGTTGGATACAGACGACTGGCACGAACGTTTCGTGAAGTCAGGTGCAGACAAGAAGAAAAAGGCTGCTGCCAGATCAGGTGACCTTGGCGCACGACGTCGGTTCAAGCCTGAGGTCATCGCGTTCATCAACACGCTGCGCAACAACGACGGTTATGGCCGTTTGGCGGCCATGAAGCTGGAAACAGGTCGGGCAGCATATTCAGTGAAGGCGCTGCAGCGCTTAACGGAATGGCTGCAGTCCCCATCCTGGCGGGATGAGCCTGGTCCTGTGGCGCGGGTAGATGAAGATGCCGCGGTTCGAGAATGCTACCCGGAGCGCTTCAAGCCGGTGAATGTATCCGGCGAGCTGGCGCCACCGCCGAAGACAGGCAACGATACGGTGGATGTCGCGTTGGCGCAGGTATATTGGGTGATCAAGGATGCACTGCAGACGCTCGGCAATCCGCCGACCGAGATTGTCATCGAATTTGGACGCGAGGTGGGATTAGGCGCGGCCCGGCGCAACGAGTGGGAGCAGGAATCAAAGAAAAATCAGGTTCAGCGTAAAAGAGCGCGCGACGAGATCGAAAAGCATGGGCACGAGCCCCGAAAAGTGGCGATTCGCCGTTATCTGCACTGGCAGGAACAGGATACCCACTGCCCGTATTGCACTCGCCAGATTAGCTTGAATGATGCGCTGGATGGTCAGGAAACCCACATTGAGCACATCATTCCGCGCTCGTTGACCCAGGTCGGCCGCAAGCGCTCCGAGGTCGTGTTGGCGCATGCGAACTGTAATACACAGAAGGGTGATCGAACTCCATATCAAGCGTTCGGTGAAACGGACCGCTGGGTGGTTATTGAGGAGCGGGCAGAGGCGCTGGTAAAGCACAAACAGTATCGCAAGGCCAAATTGTTGCTGTTGAAGGATTTCGAGCAGGAAGTGCTGACGGACGAGAGCATCGCTGAGTTTGCTGACCGGCAGTTGCACCAGACGTCCTGGATCGCCCGGGACGCGGCGCAATGGTTACGGGGGCTGTGTCCGGATGTATTCGCGGCACGCGGCGAGTTCACCGCCATACTGCGCCGGTCGTGGCGACTGGATACGGTAATCCCGGAAGTTCGATTGGAGTGCGGTCGTGCTGTTCTGGATACGGAAGGGAATGAAATCAGCAGGGAGCAGTTCGATGAGTTGCGTCATCGCTGGGAAGGTCACGGCCGTGCGCCTGACCGAGTGATAGAGAAGCGTTTGGATCACCGACACCATGTGGTGGATGCATTGGTCATCGCACAATGCACGCGGAAAACCTACGTCAAGCTGGCTGCGAATTACAAAGCCTCATTAGAGGCGAACGCCGGGCGCGCGTCGGCGCCGCCAAAGTGGCAGATTGAGCCACCGTTGGCGGATATCCGGGGAACGGCGTTATGGATCGTCCGCGAGTGTCGCGTGTCGCAGAAGCCGGATCGCTACGTATCGGGTAAGTTGTTCCAGGATACCGCCTATTCGGAAGTCAAAGGTGTCACTAGCAAGTCTGGCAAGGGGGCTATTGCCAGTCGCACTCAGTTGATCGATCTGGTCGATAACAAGTCGTTGGAGAAGACGAGAGCGAAGATCAGATTGATCGCGAGTGATGAAGTTCGGGACGTGGTGCTGAAGGAATTTGAGGCACGGATCTCGCAGGGGCAGACGCCCAGGCAGGCGCTGTCGCGCCCAGTGCTCTACCCCAGGTACGGCACACAGATCCGGGCGGTACGAGTAATCCGGGACGACACGTCACTGGAGAATGCCGTGCCTATTCGGTTCCGTGGAAGAAGGGGGCAGGGTGAGCACGTCAAGTTGCTGTTGCCAGACGGCAATGCGTACCTGGAGATGTCGGGCGAGGGCAAGGAGGTTAAGGGCGAACCCGTGCCGCTGTACAAGGCAGTGAAAGCCAAGGGGACAGAGACGGACGTCGGTCAGAGGTTCTTCAAGGTCGATACTGTGATCGACAGCAAGGATCAGGCTGTGCTGGTTGTGAAGTGGATCAAAGCCGAGGCAGGTGGGTCGCTTATCCTGGCGCCAGTATTTGAATCGCGTCCGATCGAAGATCTAACGGCCCGCGACGGAAGACGAAAGATCAGTGGAAAGGGATTGAAGCGAGTGACCCGAGCTGATGTCGGCCCACCGAATACTACTGCTGGAGGGTCAACGCCACCTGGCGATTGATACAGGACGTCTGGTCATCCGAAACCAGGATGACCAGACGTTCGTGTTGCCAACGGATATTGCGGTACTGGTGGTCGATCACCCGGCGGTGTCGATCACGGCAGCGGCGATGAAGGCGCTGGCTGCTGCGGGCTGTGTGATCCTGATTACGGATGACAGGCACCTTCCGCTGGCGGAAACCCTGCCAGTGGGGGTCCGGGGGCGCACGGGACGCCGTCTGCGCCAACAGCTCATTCTGGAGCAAAGCCCGGTCGGTGCCCGGCTCTGGCGCGATATTGTGTTTGCACGGATCAGGAGTGAGGCTGCGGTGTTGCGCAACCTGGGACGCAACGGGGCGCTGTACCTGGAGCGCCTGGCGGACAAGGTAGTTGATGACGACCCCTCGAACCACGAAGCGCAGGCAGCGCGACATTACTGGAAGCATCTGTGGCCGGAGGGCTTCCGCCGTGAAAAACAGGGTGCTGAAGATGGTGTCAACGCCAGACTGAATTACGGTTATGCGGTCCTGCGGTCGCTGATTGCACGGGCTTTGGTGGCGGTGGGACTGGTGCCTGTCGTGGGCATTGGGCATCACAGCGAGGAAAATCCGTTCAACCTGGCGGATGACTTCATTGAACCGTACCGGTTCCTGGTCGAGCAGCACGTGGCAGAGTGCCTGGCGGCACAGCCGGATGCGCAATTCGATGCAAAAGCCCGGGCCGAGGTCGCTGCCTGTGTCACAAGGGAGCTGAAACTGAACGGCCAAGTCTTCCGGGTGCCAGCGGCGGTAGAGCGTACCGTGGAGAGCTTCGTCCAGGTACTTGAGGCTGGGCGGCCGGACAAGGTAAAACTGGCAGTACCCGAGTGCCTGGCGTGACGCGGAACGGATGGCGCGTTATGTGGCTGGTGCTGGTATACGATTGCCCGACGACCACGGCCGAGGCGCGGCATGACTACTCGACGTTCCACAAGGAATTGCTGCGGCAAAACTTCGTGCAACTGCAGAAGTCGGTCTATGTGCGGCACTACCCGACTATGGCAGCTGCCGAGGCGGCTATTGCCCGCTTGAGCGGGGGCGTCCCGGAGGATGCGGCGGCGGCGTTTTTCATGATTACGGACAAGCAGTACGGCCTGACCCGTGAGTTTTTTGGCCCCAGAAGCTCAAAAAAGAAGCCCGACATGCCGGAGCAGGTCGGGTTATTTGTCTAATAATTTTATTAAAAACAGGAGCTTGCGGGCTTCTGAGCGTATCAGCATTCCGATGGTGGGGTATCGGAACTTGCGATGCCTAAGTTGCAGAATGAATCTAAGCGTATCAGCATTCCGATGGTGGGGTATCGGAACCTGAGGGTATGCAGGCTGCCGCCGCTACTGAGCGTATCAGCATTCCGATGGTGGGGTATCGGAACAAGAAGTAATCCGCCTCCCAATCCATAGCAAGCGTATCAGCATTCCGATGGTGGGGTATCGGAACCCGAGGGTATGCAGGCAGCTGCGGCTACCGAGCGTATCAGCATTCCGATGGTGGGGTATCGGAACCTTTTATCTGCGCCCTTTATACGCGCCGGGAGCGTATCAGCATTCCGATGGTGGGGTATCGGAACTGGCACATACGAGTAATCGCCATCGAGCATAGCGTATCAGCATTCCGATGGTGGGGTATCGGAACAGTGCATCGCCTGGTGCCGTGCTGGCCACCGAGCGTATCAGCATTCCGATGGTGGGGTATCGGAACACTGCCCTGGGCGAATGCCTAGATCAGTTGGAGCGTATCAGCATTCCGATGGTGGGGTATCGGAACGCTCATGCCGCCGCTGATGGAAGTCACGGCGAGCGTATCAGCATTCCGATGGTGGGGTATCGGAACGAATAGCGCGCCGAGGCCAAGCCGCTCAATGAGCGTATCAGCATTCCGATGGTGGGGTATCGGAACTGTCGGTCCAAGACATCTACGACTTCAATGGAGCGTATCAGCATTCCGATGGTGGGGTATCGGAACTTATTCCCGAGTATCCCGGACGCGAAACACGAGCGTATCAGCATTCCGATGGTGGGGTATCGGAACTACTACTACTACCACTACCGCTGCTGTTGTGAGCGTATCAGCATTCCGATGGTGGGGTATCGGAACTGCAAAATGGTGAAGGTGGATCATGACTGGGAGCGTATCAGCATTCCGATGGTGGGGTATCGGAACTACCGCCAGGAGGAGGACCGCATCCGCTTCGAGCGTATCAGCATTCCGCTGCTGAGCGGCGGTGCACCCGGTGATGCGTGCAATGCTGAAGTCACGCGGAGCGGCCCATCAACCGTGTTCGCGCGGCACACCATCCTGCTGTGCTCGGCCCCGGGAAGGTCCCTCCAGGTTCGCGCCATCCAGATCCTCCGGCCGGAGCCGGTAGCTCAGCACATTTCCTTCGTGCAGGCCCCTGAAGCGGCGTTCGATGTATTCGACCGCGGCCTATATTTCGGTGGCGTTGATGCCGGTGGGTACGGCGTCTTGCGCCACCCAGGCGGCGTCAATTTCTTTTACCTCAGTCTCAAATCGTTTCAAGAAATATGAAACGATTTGGCTGGCGGTTCACCCATGAGCCTGGCGCGTGCGGACGCTGGACTGTTCGCCCTCACCGAGGCGGACGGCCGGCCGCTGCCGGCTTAAACCACCCGATTGCGCTCCCCGCCGCGCAGGAAGTCCGCCACGTTCGCCGCGACCTCATCGAGGCAGCGCTGGCGGGCTTCGCTGAATGCGCTCAGCGGGCTGGAACGGGCGTTCGTAAGCCGGACGCTGGGCCGGAATCCTCAAGAGGTCAAGAGAATCAACGGTGGTTGAGCTGATCCGGTTGAGAGTCAGTTGCTCAGGTATGCAGGGCTGTATGGTCCATCAGGCAACGCACGGCCATCCTTGAAAAAGAGCTGCTGATTTACGAGCCGGCACACGGGATGGGCCGCATCAGTCTTGGAGTTGATCACCTGTTCAACCGCGGCAGCGACCAGGTCCACCAGAATATTGCCGGAACTATTGGCGGCATGCTGCACTGTCGCCTCTCCGTCCCAAAGCACCGTCTGACTCAGTGTGTCCACCAGGCTGACTTTGACTGCGACTGTAGAGACGCTGTTTAGAATCTCGTACTTGCTGCCGTACTTCTCGAGCGTCACGTAGAGCACGGCGTCCGCGCCGATGATCTGCCGTACCTTGTCAAGTGGAATCTGGTGCATCTCTCTGGCCGTGGGCAGGCCGTTGGCTTTCAGATATTGATCGATGACCGCCACAGGAAACACGTAGTAGCCAAGTTCTGCCAGCGGGCGTGAGACCGTTGAAAGATAACTGTATGTGCCCTCGACGGAGGTGGATTCGTTCAGGGGCGGCAGCACCAGGATCGAGCGCGGCCGGTGCGCGCGGTAGTTTGCATAATCATACGGTTGCACATTGGTGCAGCCGCTCAGGACGGCAAGCAGGGCCGGTCCGAAGATCCGATACAGAGAATTCAGTTTCATGGCTTGTTGAGGTTCGACAGCAGGTGATCGACGAGGATGGCTGATTCCGGAAACTGGGCTTTCTCCAGGAGCAGTTCCTGGCGCGCCTGGTCCGGGTGACCGGTCTGAGCGTAGAGATAGCCAAGATGAGCGTGCCAGCCCGGTGGAAGGCGGGCGCCGGTGGCGCGAGCCTTCTGGAAATCCTCCTGCAGCTTCTCGATTTGTTGCTCCGGGGTCAGTTTGCCAGGCGAGTTGTAGGAGACGTAGATGAGGTCCTCGTAGCTTCCCCAGGCATAGAGGTCTCGATGGGTGGTGCAACCGGTGAGCAGCAGTGCGGCGGCGATCGTCAGAACCGTGCGCCTCACGGGCTGCCCGCCGGATTCCAGCGGCCCTGGTCAGCGCTCTCCACGAGCCGGTCAACGGCCTCGCGGATGGCCAGATCCAGCACCTTGCCATTGAGCGTGGAGTCATACCCGGAGGCTCCGCCAAAGCCGATGATTTCGCGATCGCTCAGGGCGTACTCGCCAGCACCCGACGCTGAGTAGACCACCTGCGAGGTCGAGACATTGACGACGTTGAGCGTGACTTTTGAATATGCGGTCTGTTTCTTGCCACTGCCGAGAATGCCGAAAAGCTGCTGGTCGCCGGTTTCTTTGCGGCCAAACTCGACGACGTCGCCGGTGATCACGTAGTCGGCACCCTGCAGTTTTTGATGCTTGCCGCTTAGCCTGGATTCCTCGGCCAGATGCGCCATATTGTCGCGGTCGAGGACGTCGAAGCGGCCAGTTTCCTGCAGATGTCCGATGAGGATGGTTTTGGCCTGACCACCGAGCCGGTCCACACCGTCTGAGAAGATGCCCCGCAGATAGGCTGAGCGGTTGTCGAAGGAGCCGACAGTGATAGGGCTGCGTACGCCATGATAGGCAACGTTCGCGGTTACCGGCTTTTCCACTTGGACGGCTTGATGGGATTCGGTCGCGCAACCACTCATACCTGCCATGACGGACAGCATCAGGCAGGTGGGTCCGATGGCGCGCGCAGAGATCTGTCGGTATGGCACGGCTCTCTCCTCCATGAAATCAGTGAGCGCGGCTTTTGGCGAACAGCAGCGCTGATGTTGGGAGCAGTCTACTGGCGGGACCGTGGTACGTGATGCGATTGAGCGTTATCGTGTGTCTTGCATCACAGAATGTCTCAAACACAGGGTTGTTGCCGATAGGTGCGCCTGTTCCGGAGTGATTGCTGCGGCGCACTGCCGCGTGACCGCTGGACTCAGCGGTTAGGGGCGGCTGATGTTGCCGGGGCACCTTCGGCAGAAATCGAAAGGGCCCTTCCGGTTTTTACTGGAAGGAAAATTTGTCGATCAGACTCGACAGAAATAATAGTGTCGAGTAAACTGGACAATCATGGATCCGCTCGAGATCGCCGCCGACTGGAGCTTCTGGAGCCGCAAACCGCCGCCGGCGGTGATGCGCGACGTGATGCTGCCGCGCGTCCTCGATCCACGGGTCGCGGTCGCCGTGCAGGGCGTGCGTCGCTGCGGAAAGTCCACACTGCTGCGGCAGTTCATCGGCCACTACAGACTGGATCCGGCGCGTTGCGTGTTCCTGAATTTCGAGGACCCGCGCCTGGCCGCGCATCTGCGCTGGCAGACGCTCGACGCGCTGTGGACCGCATTTCGCGCGCGCTGCGGCAAGCCTTCCCGCGCCGCGCCGCTGGTGTTCTTCCTGGATGAAATCCAGTGGGTTGAAGGCTGGCAGCGCTGGCTGCGCGCCCGGCTCGACCAACCCGAGGACTGTGTGTTCGTCGTCACCGGCTCGAATGCGCAGCTGCTTTCGGGTGAGCTGGGAAGCTCGTTGACCGGCCGGCACCTGGCCGTGGAACTGATGCCCTTTTCGCTCGCTGAGGCGGTGCGGGCCGTACCGCGCCTGTCGCTCAAAACATACCTGGAACGGGGCGGTTTCCCCGAGCCGCTGAAATCCCCGGACCGCGACGCGCTGCTGCGCCAGTACGTCACCGACATCGTGGAGCGCGACGTGCGCGAGCGGGTGGGTGCGCGCTCGGTTCAGCCGCTGCGGCAGCTGGTGCAGATGGTGTTCGAGTCGGCGGGCTCTGAGTTGAGCATGCGGCGTATTGCGGGCGCCCTGGGCATGGCGGTGGAAACCGTGCAGGCGTATGTCGAGGCCTGCGAAGCGGCTTACCTGTTTTTCGGTTGTCCGTTCTTTGCGTGGTCGGAACGGCAGCGCGTGTCACGCAACCGCAAGTTCTATCCTATCGATACGGGCCTGCGCCGCGTCAGCGTCACCCAGGCCGGCGAGGATCTGGGCAAGCATCTGGAGTGCGCCACGTTCCTCGTGCTGCGGCGCCTGTTCGGCACAGTGTCCTACTGGCGCGACGGTGGTGAGATCGATTTTGTCGTGCAGCGCCGGGACGGCCAGCCCGTGCCTGTGCAGGTGTCCTGGGGGGCGGCCCAGGAGCGACATCAGCGCGCACTGGATAGCTTCTACGGCCGCTTTCCGCAGGCGGCCGAAGCGGTTTTGGTCAATCACGGCAATTTTGCGGATCTGGCGCGCGGCGAATTGCTGGCCGCGGACTGACGCGGGCCGGGCTCATGCCATGGGGGAGGGCGTACCCCATGCTCGCCCGGGTCACGCAATCCGATGCCATCTATGGCGCGGAGGGCTTCGAGCTGACCAGGATCAGCCGCTCGGCCCGGACCTTTGCCGTGTGCGCTCGAAGGCGGTGTTCCTGCCGGGCTTGTTCTTGAAGGGCACCACGAAGGTGGTGGCACGGCCTCCTTCGCCGCGGGCGGGTGCGCGGCGGCGGGCACAACGTCGCCGGGCGCGCGGTCATGGATGGCGCGCTGCTGCTGGACCCGTGGCGTCTGCGCGAAGTGGTGATCAACCCTCAGGCCAGGATCGGTTCCGTCAGCGGTGGCGCGCTGTGGCACGACGTGGACGTGGGGGCGGCGCGGGCCGGTCTGGCGACCACGGGCGGGATGGTCTCCAGCACCGGGGTCGGGGGCCTCACCCTCGGGGGTGGTAGCGGTTGGTTGATGCGCCGGCATGGTCTGGCCATCGACAACCTGCAGATGGACAGCGATGCCTCCCATGCCGGCTTAAACCACCCGGTTGCGCTCCCCGCCGCGCAGGAAGTCCGCCACGTTCGCCGCGACCTCATCGAGGCAGCGCTGGCGGGCCTCGCGCGCCGCCCAGGCCACGTGCGGGGTGATGATGAGGTTGGGCAGGGTGGGGTCGAGCAGCGGGTTGCCGTCCTTCGGCGGTTCCTGCGGCAGCACGTCGATGGCGGCGCCGCCGATCTGGCCGGCGCGCAGGGCCGCGGCCAGCGCGGCGGAGTCGATCAGCCCGCCGCGCGCGGTGTTCACCAGCAGCGCGTCCTGCTTCATGAGCCCGAGTTCGCGCGTGCCGATCATGTTGCGGGTCGCGTCGGTGAGCGGGCAGTGCAGGCTGAGCACATCCGCCTCCTGCAGCAGGGTATCGAGGTCCACGCGGCCGGGCGTGGCGGGCGTGCCGGGCCGGTTGGCGATCATGATCTTCATGTCGAGCGCGGCCTGCGCGGCCTGCGCGACCGCGCGGCCGAGGTTGCCGTAGCCGACGATGCCCAGCACACGGCCGGAAAGCTCGCGGATGGGGTAGTTCAGCATGGTGAACTGCGGGATGCGCTCCCACGCGCCGCCGGTCGCCAGGTCGGTGTAGCTGCGCAGCCGGTGGGTGTGGGCCAGGATCACCGCCAGCACGTGCTGCATCAGCGAGCGCGTGCAGTAGTCGCGCACATTGCACACCGCCACACCGTGCTCCTTCGCCGCCACCAGGTCGACGTTGTCGGTGCCGGTGGCCGTGAGGCAGATGAGCCGCAGCTGGGGGTTGGCCTCGATGCGGGCGCGCGTGATCTTCGCCTTGTTGATCAGCAGCACCTGCGCACCCGCCAGCCGCGCGTCGATTCCGGCGTCGGTGGTGACGTCGTACAGCTGGATGTCCGGCAGCACGCGGCGCAGGCCGGTGGTATCGAGATCACCGTCTCCGCTGGAGACGGTGGCGTAGTCGAGGAACACGGATTTAAGGCTCATTTCCCACCATTATATAAGCGGCCGGCCGGGCCGTCGCCCCGCGGTTTGCGGAGGGTGGCCGCCGCCGCCCGGCGCGCCCGGCGCGGGTTCCTTGACGCCCTTGCGGGCTCCGGCGATACTCGGCGGCATGTCTTTGCAGCATCGCAATGTTTCCCGTGGCTGGTGGTGGCGCCTTTCCTGACGGAGAGGGCCTGGTTGCCGATGCCTTAAGAAAACGTAGCGACGAAGCGAATCACCAGAACCCATCTCCGGACGATAAACCGGGATGGGTTTTTCTTTTTGTGTTGTCAAAACAGGCCGGCGGCCGTTTTGACGAGGTGGAACCACCGGCAAAAAGCGTGGTTTTTGCCGGTGGTTACCTGACGCGTATAACGAGCACAACATGATGAAAGCGCCATTCGACATAGCCGGTGACCTCGACACACCGGTGTCCGCCTTCATGAAGCTGGCGGCGTTCAAGCCGCGCTTCCTGCTGGAGAGCGTGGAGGGTGGCGAGCGGCTGGCGCGCTTCTCCTTCATCGGCTTCGGCGACAGCCTGGAGGTGAAGCTCGATCACACCGGCCTGCTGCTGGGCGGCAAGAGCATGCCGCGGCCGCAGTCCGCCACCGACCTGCTGGGCAAGCTGCGCGAGGCCCTGGCGCAGGCGCCGCTGCCGATCCCGGATATCGCCGGCGTGCCACTGGCGGGCGGCCTGGTGGGTTATGCCTCCTATGACATCGTGCGCTTTTTCGAGCACCTGCCCAGGCGGGTGGCGGGTGGCGATGGCGTGCCGGTGCTGCACTACGTGGCGCCGCGCTCACTGCTGGTGTTCGATCACCTGACACGCAGCATCGCGCTGCTGCACGCCGGCTCCGAGCCGGAGCGGGCATCGCTGCGCAAGGAGATCATCCGGGCGTTGCGCGGCGGCCTTCCCAATGGCGGGGGTGGTGCCGGCAGCTACCAGAAACCCACGGCCTCCATGGGTCGCGAGGCCTACATGGCCGGCGTCAGGCGGGTGCAGGAATACATCGCCGCCGGCGACGTCTACCAGCTGGTGCTGTCGTCGCGCTTCAGCGGCAGGCACCAGCTGTCGCCGTTCCAGGTGTACCGCGCGCTGCGGCTGATCAATCCCTCGCCCTACATGTACTACTGCGCCCTGGGCGACATCACCGTGGTCGGCTCCTCGCCCGAGGCGCTGGTGAAGCTCAACGGCGGTCGCGCGCAACTGCGGCCCATCGCCGGCACCCGCCCGCGTTCGGGCGATGCCGCGACCGACGAGCAGCGCGCGACCGAACTGCTGGCGGACCCGAAGGAAAGCTCGGAGCACGTGATGCTGGTGGACCTGGCGCGCAACGACCTGGGGAGGGTTGCCGCGGCCGGCAGCGTCGGCGTGAACCCGTACCGCTCCATCGAGCGCTACAGCCACGTGATGCATATCGTCAGCGGCGTCAACGGCATGCTGGCGCCGGGCAGGGATGCGTTCGACCTGTTCGCCGCCACCTTTCCGGCCGGCACGCTGGTGGGGGCGCCGAAGGTGCGCGCCATGCAGATCATCGATGAACTGGAGCCCGTGGGCCGCGGCCTGTACGGCGGCACCGTGGGCTACTTCGGCGCGCGCGGCGACATGGACCAGGCCATCACCATCCGTACCATCGTCTTCCACGGCGATGAGTACAGCTACCAGGCGGGCGCCGGCATTGTCGCCGACAGCGTCCCGGAAACCGAACACGACGAAGTGCTGGCGAAAAGCGCCGCCCTGGCGCGCGCACTGGTCCTTGCCGAGGAGGGGTTGTGAAGCCTCGTCTGCTCTTGATCGACAACTACGATTCCTTCACCTACAACCTGGTGCAGGCCTTCCTGGTGCTGGGCGCGGAGGTCGACGTGCGCCGCAACGACCAGATCAGCGTCGAGGAGGCGTTGCGGCTGGATCACACGCACCTGTGCATCTCCCCGGGGCCGGGCACGCCGCACGACGCCGGTGTGGCGATGGACATGATCCGCGCCTTTGCCGGCCGGCTGCCGGTGCTGGGTGTGTGCCTGGGCCACCAGTCCATCGTCGAGGTGTTCGGCGGCAAGGTGGTGCGCGCCGGCCGGCTGATGCACGGCAAGACCTCGCGCGTCCATCACGACGGCCGCACGCTGTTCGCGGGACTGCCGCAGGATTGCGAGCTCGGCCGCTACCACTCCCTGATCGCCGATCCGGCCAGGATGCCGGAGGTGCTGGAAGTCAGCGCGCGCACGGCCGAGGGCGAGATCATGGGCGCGCGCCATCGGCAGCTGGTGGTGGAGGGCGTGCAGTTCCACCCGGAGAGCATCCTGTCACCCGACGGACCGCAGCTCATGGGCAATTTCCTCAAGCTCACCGGCGGCGTGCGCTGAATGCTTACCGCCCGCAAAGCCCTGGAGTGCCTGCTGGAAGGGCAGGATCTGTCCGAGACCGAAGCGTTCGAGCTGGTGACGCAGCTGACGCAGGCCGATGCGCATCCGGCATTGACCGGCGCGGTGCTGACGGCGTTGCGGGCCAAGGGCGTGGTGGCCGATGAACTGCGCGGCTTTGCCAACGGCATGCGCGCGCTCGCACTGAGACCCGCCCTGCCCGGCGGCACCCGGGCCGTGGATATCGTGGGTACCGGCGGTGACGCCTCCGGCTCCCTGAGCATCTCCACCGGCACCTCGATCCTGGTTGCGGCCTGCGGCCTGCCGGTGGTCAAGCATGGCAACCGCTCCATCTCCAGCCGCTGCGGCAGCGGCGATGTCCTGGAGGCCCTGGGGGTGAAAATCCCGCTGGATGAGCGCGAGGCCGTGGCCTGCCTCGCCGCCACGGGTTTCACCTTCCTGTTCGCGCCTCACTACCATCCGGCCATGAAGGCGGTGGCGCAGGCCCGTGCCGCGATGGGGGTGCGCACCATATTCAACATCCTGGGGCCGCTGACCAATCCTGCTTCACCGCCCCTGGGCGTGATCGGCGCCTACAGCGCCGAGGTGGCGCGCCTGATGGCCGATGCGCTCGCCGGCATGCCCATCGAGCGCGCCTTCGTGGTGCATGGCTGCTATGGCTGGGATGAACCCACGCCCGTGGGACCATTCATGCTGCTCGACGTGCGCCCGGGCCGGGTGCAGGAACTGGTGCGCACGCCGGAGGACTACGGCCTGCCGCGCTGCCGGCTGGAGGATCTCGCCGGGGGCGACGCGCAGCACAATGCGCAGGCCATGCGTGCCGTGTTCAGCGGCGAGGACCGGGGGCCGCATCGTCACAGCCTGGCGCTCGGCGCGGCACTGGCATTGGAAGTCGCCGGTGTCGCCGCGGGTCGCGAGGCGCTGGCGCGGGTCGATGCCGTGCTGGACAGCGGCAAGGCGCTCGCCACCCTCGAGGCCGTGACGGCCTTTTCAAAAGCGGTGGCGGCATGAGCGGGGACTTCCTGCAGGATATGGCCGCTTCCAGCCAGGCGCGGGTTGCAGCCGCCAGGGCCGCGGTGTCCGAGGCGGTGCTGCTGGCCGCCGTGCGGGCGATGCCGCCGCCGCCGCCCCTGGTGCTGTCGGGCCGGTTCGATCTGATTGCGGAAATGAAGCTGCGCTCACCGGCGGTGGGGCAGCTCAAGGCCGCCGCTGACAACGACATCGGCCAGCGGGTCAGCGCCTACGCCGAAGGTGGCGCGGCCGCGGTGTCGGTGCTGACCGAGCCCAGCCGTTTTGACGGTCACCTGGATCACCTGCGGCAGGCCGCCGCGGCGCTGCGTCCGTTCGGCGTGCCGGCCATGCGCAAGGATTTCCTGGTCGATCCCTACCAGGTGCTGGAGGCACGCGCCCATGGCGCCGGCGGGGTGCTCATCATCATCGGCATGCTGTCGCGGACGCAGCTGGATGAGCTGTGTGCGGCCGCACGCGAGCACGGCCTGTTCGCGTTGCTGGAGGCCTTTGATGAAGCCGACATCGCGGTGTCGCACGAACTGGCCGGAGGCTGGCGCGCGGCCGCGGGGGCGGCTGATGCGCCGCCGCCGGTGCTGGTGGGAATCAACAGCCGCGACCTGCGCACGTTGAAGGTCGTGCCGGGACGGCTGGAACCCCTGGCACGCCTGCTGCCCGCCGATCTGCCGCGCGTCGCCGAAAGCGGCGTGGGAACGGCTGCGGATGCGGCCGGCATGGCCGCGGCGGGCTACGACCTGGCGCTGGTGGGCAGCGCCCTCATGACGGGTGCGGACCCGCGGCTGCTGGCGCGCGCCATGATCGCCGCCGCCCGGGCCGCCAAGGGGGCAGGCTGATGTGGATCAAGATCTGTGGCCTGACCGATGCGGCCGCGGTGTCCGCGGCGTTGGGACAGGGCGTGGATGCCATCGGCTTCGTGTTCTCGCCGTCGCCACGCCGGATCACGGCCGCGCAGGCGGCGCAGCTCGCGGCGCCGGCGCGCGGCAAGGCGCTGTGCATCGCGGTCACGCGTCATGCGCGTCAGCCGCTGCTGGATGAAATCCTGCGTGACTTCAAGCCCGATGGCTGGCAGACCGACCTGTCGGACCTCGGCGGCGTACGCTGGCCGCGCACCCTGCCGCTGCTGCCGGTGCTGCGCAGCGGTTCGGAGCAGCTGGAATCGCCGCCGCGGCGCTTTTTGTTTGAAGGACCGGTGAGCGGGCAGGGCCACGTCTGCGACTGGACGGAGGCCGCGGCTCTGGCCGCGAAATCGCAGCTGATCCTGGCCGGAGGGCTGAATCCCGACAATGTCGGCGCGGCCATCGCGGCGGTGAAGCCCTTCGGCGTGGACGTGTCGAGCGGCGTGGAGTCGGCGCCCGGCGTGAAGAGCACACAGAGGATCGAGGCATTCGTGCAGGCGGCACGGGCGGCCGGCGCGGCGAGCGCCGCGCCTTGCAAGGTTTTACGGAGAGAGTCATGAACATTCAACTTTCCGCGCAGGAAAAAGCCGAGCTGCTCGCGGCGGAAATCGCCGGCCGCTTCCCCGATGAGCGCGGTCGTTTCGGGCCCTTCGGCGGCCGCTACGTGCCGGAGACGCTGATCCCGGCCATGGAGCGGCTGCTGCGGGGCGTGCGTGAACAACTGCACCACGCCGACTTCCAGCAGGAGCTGGCGCAGGAACTGCGTACCTGGGCGGGTCGTCCCACGGCGCTGACCTTCGCCCCGGCGCTGTCGAAGCTGTGGGGCGCGCAGGTGTGGCTGAAGCGCGAGGACCTTGCGCACACCGGCGCGCACAAGATCAACAATGCCCTCGGGCAGGCGTTGCTGGCCAGGCGCATAGGCGCCACGCGCCTGATCGCCGAAACCGGTGCGGGCCAGCACGGCGTGGCCAGTGCCGCGGCGGCGGCGCGCGTGGGCCTGCCCTGCGTGGTGTACATGGGCGAGGTGGACATGGAGCGCCAGGCGCCCAACGTCGGCCGCATGCGCCTGATGGGCGCCGAGGTGCGGCCCGTGACCAGCGGCGACCGCACCCTGCGCGCCGCGATCGACGAAGCCATGCGCGACTGGGTGGCAAACCCCATCGATACCTTTTATGTGCTGGGATCGGCGCTGGGGCCGCATCCCTATCCGTACCTGGTGCGCGAACTGCAGTCCATCCTGGGCCGCGAGGCGCGGGTGCAGTTCCAGGAGTCCGCCGGCGGGCTGCCGGACGCGGTGTTCGCCTGCGTGGGCGGCGGCTCCAATTCCATCGGCATGTTCCATCCTTTCATCGCGGACCGCGACGTGAAGATCATCGGCATCGAGCCGGGCGGCCGCGGCCCGGGCCTGGGCGACAATGCCGCCACGCTGGTCTATGGCCGGCCCGGCGTGTTGCACGGCACCTACTCCATGCTGCTGCAGGATGAGAACGGCCAGATCCAGGAGACGCACTCGGTGTCGGCGGGCCTGGACTACCCGGGCGTGGGCCCGGAGCACGCGCTGCTGCAGGCCGTGGGTCGCGTGAGCTATGAGTCGGTGGACGATGCCGAAGCACTGGCGGCAGTGAAGGAGTGCTCGCAGTACGAGGGCATCCTGCCGGCGATCGAAAGCTCGCATGCCCTGGCCGGCGCCAGGCGCTGGGCCGCGCAGAACCCCGGTGCGCGCCTGCTCGTCTGCCTGTCCGGCCGGGGTGACAAGGACCTGGCCACGTTGCTCGCCACCCTGGTTCCCGGAGATGCCCTGTGAACGCACAGACCAACGCCCCTGGTGCGGGCATTGCCGCTGCCATCCGTGCCGCCGCCGCCCGTGGCGGCCCGGCGCTGGTGGCCTATGTCACCGCCGGCTTTCCCACCCGCGAGGGCTTCGCCGCGCAGCTGCAGGCGGTCGCCGCCGGCGCCGACGTCATCGAGATCGGCGTGCCGTTCACGGACCCGATGGCCGATGGCGTGACCATCCAGCGTTCGAGCGCGGTGGCGCTGTCGCAGGGGGTGTCGCTGGCGTGGATCCTTGAAACGCTGGCCGGTATGCGGCGGCCCGCGGCGCCACTGCTGTTGATGAGCTACCTGAACCCGCTGCTGGCCTACGGCCTTGAGCGCCTGCCGCTGGCCGCGGCCAAGGCCGGCGTCGCTGGTTTCATCGTGCCGGACATGCCGGTGGATGAAAGCGACCTGATGCGCGAGCGGCTGGCCGCGCAGGGGATCGCGTTGGTGCAGATGGTCACGCCCGTGACCACGCCCGAGCGCCTGCAGCAGGTGTGCGCCGTGGGAACGGGGTTCATCTACGCGGTCACCATGACGGGTGTCACCGGGGCCAATGCCGCGGTGCCCGCGGATGTCACGCATTACCTGGACCGCGTGCGGGCAGCGGCCGGGGTGCCCGTGTGCGCGGGTTTCGGCATCCGCAAGCAGGAACAGGTCGCGGCGCTCAAGGGCCATGTGGATGGCGCCATCGTGGGGTCCGCACTGGTGGAAGTGCTGGAACGCGGTGGAGATGCGACGGCGTTCCTGAAGGGACTGCGGGCGTAACCGGCAACCGGCCCGTTACCGATGGCCCGGAAGCGCAATCACGGCTTTCTCGGCTGGGGCCGCGGTAATCCCGGCGCGCCGCCGCCGGATCCCCGGCGCGGCGCGCTCATCGGCCTGCTGATCACCGCGCTGCTGGTGATCGGCGGGGTGTTCCTGGTCCACGTGCTGCACAAGAGCGCGCAGCTGCAGGACTGCGTGATGTCCGGGCGCAGCAACTGCGCGCCGGTCTATCCCTAGGCCCCGGCTCAGCCCAATTCGGTGCTGGCGGCAACCGCCGCGGCGGCGGCCTGCGGCGTCATCATCCTGGCTTCGCGCCAGCGGCCGAAGTTGTAGTAGATGAAGGCCAGGATCACCGACAGCGCCGAGGAGGCCGGGAAGCTCCACCAGATGGCATCCGCATGCCAGCTGTCCATCAGCAGCCAGGCCATGGGGAAGCGCAGGCCCAGCAGGGACAGCACCAGGATCAGCAGCGGGGCGATCACCGCGCCATTGGCGCGCACCACGCCGAACAGCACCAGCGAGATGCCGAAGAAGATGAAGCTCCAGGCGACAATGGTGTTCATGTGCAACGCGATCGCCAGGGACGGGGAGCGATCGGGAAGGAACAGGCCCAGGAAGCTGGGGCCGATCACCTCGATGAGGCACACCAGCGCGCCGGTCAGCAGCAGCTGGTAGACGACGCCCAGGCGGGTGATGGCGGCAACGCGGTCCCAGAGGCGGGCGCCGATGTTCTGGGCAGCCATCGACGATACGGCCATGCTGATGGCGAACGCCGGCATCTGGATGTAGTTCCAGACCTGGGTGGCGGCGCCGAAGGCGGCCGTGGTGTCGATGCCGAAGCCGTTCACCAGCGAGATCATCAGCACCATGCTCAGGGACATGACCATCATCTGCATGGCCATGGGTATGCCCTTGACCACCAGGGTGCGGACGATGGACCAGTCCATGCGCAGCAGGCCGAACTCCCCCTTGTGCAGCATCAGGGGGTTCTTGCGCCGGTACAGGAACACGATCAGCACGAACAGGCTGATGGCCTGCGCCAGCAGCGTGGCCAGGGCGGAGCCGGCAATGCCAAGGCGCGGGGCAGGCCCCAGGCCGAAGATGAACACCGGGTTCAGGCCGATATCCAGTCCCACCGACAGGCACAGGAAGTACAGCGGGGTGCGTGCATCACCGGCGCCGCGCAGCACCGAGGTGGCGAAGATGTACAGGATCATGAAGGGCAGCGAGAGGAAGATCACCCGCATGTAGGCGATGGCCAGCGGCATGGCCGCCTCGGGCGTCTGCATCAGGTGCAGCAGCGACGCGCAGAACACCCAGCCGATCACACCCAGTCCCACCGCCAGCACGGTGACGAAGCTGGTCGCGGTGCCGATCACCTGCTTGGCGTCGTGCAGGCGGCCGGCGCCCAGGTACTGTCCGATCAGGATGGTGGCGGCCATGAAGGCGCCGAACATCGCGCCCATGACCAGGAACATCACGATGGCGGCGTTGGAACTCGCGGCCAGCGCGGTCTCACCCAGGTAGTGACCGATCCAGAAGGAGTTCACCGTGGCGTTGAGCGACTGCAGGATGTTGCCCACCAGGATGGGGAGCGTGAACAGCAGCAGCCGGCTGGCGATCGGGCCTTCGGTCAGGGCGCGGAGGTTCTTCTGCATGGGGAGGAAATAATGAGGATGGGGGGCGGGAACGGCCGATCAGGCTACCGCAGGGCCTTTGACAAGTCCATGCAAGGTCCTGTGCCGCGAGTCACAAGCCCGTGCCCCGCGGGTCACAGCCGGGCGAAACCGGGGCGCTGCGGAGTCAGCGGCGGCCGAGCAGTATCGACAGGATCCCCAGGGTGGCCAGGACGATGCCCGGCCAGGCGGCCTGGCGGCCGAGTGCGAGCCAGACGATACCGCCCAGCAGCAGCGCCGCGCCCAGGGTGATGGTCTCGCGGCGGCGGGCGGAACGGTCGAGGATTTCCTCGAAGGACTCGCCCACGGAGGGGTCGAGGCTGACGCCGGGGCGGCCGTCACGGGCCTGGCGCACCGCATCCTTGAACACGCCGGGCAGCACCTGCGCGGCTTCCAGGAGGTCCGGCAGCTGCTTGCGCAGCCCCTTGAGCAGGGCGCGCGGGCCGGTCCGCTCGCGCATCCACTGCCGCAGGATGGGACCGGCGGTCACCCACACGTCGAGATCGGGGTACAGCTCGCGGCCCAGGCCCTCGACGTTGAGCAGGGTCTTCTGCAGCAGGATCAGCTGCGGCTGGATCTGCATGTCGAAGCGGCGGGCGATCTCGAACAGCCGCAGCAGCAGCTGGCCGTAGGAAATCTGGCTGATGGGCTTGCCGAAGATGGGCTCGCACACGGTGCGCACGGCAGCCTCCATTTCATCCACCCGCGTATCGCGCGGCACCCAGCCGGACTCCACGTGCAGCGTGGCCACGCGACGGTAGTCGCGGTCCAGCACCGCGAGGAAGTTGCTCGCCAGGTAGTACTGGTCGCGCAGGTCGAGCGATCCCATGATGCCGAAGTCGATCGCGGCATACAGCGGGTTGGCCGGATCATCCGCCAGCACGAAGATGTTGCCGGGGTGCATGTCGGCGTGGAAGAAGTTGTGGCGGAACACCTGCGTGAAAAAGATGCGCACGCCGTTTTCCGCAAGCCGGCGGAAGTCGGTGCCCAGGGCGCGCAGGCGTTCCATGTCGCTGATGACGATGCCGTGGATGCGCTCGGTGACCAGCACGTTCACGCGGCACCAGTCCCAATGCACCTCCGGCACGTGCAGCAGGTCGGTGCCCGCGAAATTGCGCTTCAGCAGCGTGGCGTTGGCGGCTTCGCGCATCAGGTCGAGTTCATCGAGCACGGTTTTTTCGTACTCCGACACGACTTCCACCGGCCGCACACGGCGGGCCTCGGGCCAGTAGCGCTGTGCCAGCCGCGCCAGGGCGTAGAAGACCTCGATGTCGGATTCGATGCGCTCGCGCACGCCGGGGCGCAGCACCTTGACGATGACGTCGGCACCGCCGGGCAGGCGCGCGGCATGCACCTGGGCGATGGAGGCGGCCGCCAGCGGAGCCTCCTCGAAGGAGGCGAACATTTCGTTCAGCGGCCTGCCGTAGGCGCGCGTCAGCGCGGCGATGGCATCCCGGCCCGGAAAGGGCGGCACGCGGTCCTGCAGCTTCGCCAGTTCGTCGGCAACGTCCGGGGGCAGCAGGTCGCGCCGGGTCGAGACGGCCTGGCCGAACTTCACGAAAATGGGGCCGAGCTCCTCGAGCGCCAGGCGCAGGCGCTCGCCGCGGCTTTGCGAGGCGGCGCGGATGCGTTCGGCCCAGATGTCGGGCGAGGCCAGCAGCAGCAGGCGCAACGGCCGGTACAGGTGCGTCGCGCGCACCATGTCGTCGAGCCGGTGCCGCAACAGCACCCGCTGGATACGCACCAGTCGCGCCAGTACGCGCAGCTTCAAGAAATGGTCTCCAGCACGGTTTACCTTGGGTCCGCCGCCAGCCGCCGTTCGATGAGTTCGAGGCGGGCTTCGAGGCGGTCGACGTCCTCGCGCAGTGAGTCGACGCCGTCCAGCAGCTGGCGGCCCTCCGGCCGGGATACGAGGTCGCGGCTTTCGTGGGCGAAGTACTCGGCGGCGTTGCGGACCGTGGTATCGGCGGCGCGGCGGCCGAAGTCCAGCGCGGCGCGGGCGAACCGGCCCAGCTGGTGGGCGGCGCCGTCGCCGATGTGGCCGGCCAGTTCTTCCTCGAGATCCGGCCGCAGGCGATCGAGCAGCTCGCGGTATTGCTGCGCGATGTCGGTGTCTCCGCTCAGGACGACATCGCCGCGCTGGATGGCGGCTTGATCGCCGCTGGCGGCCAGGGCCAGCAGGCTGAACGGCCCGCCGGCGATCCGGGCCTGGGCGCCGTCGCCGGTGCCGCGGATCAGGCGCAGGGCCATGCCGTCGCTGGCCAGCACGAACTGCCCGAGGCCACTGACCTCGAGGGCGCAACGCTTGCCCGCAAGCTGCCCGACCAGCTCCCGGGCGCGCGGCGAGCGCGGCAGGCCCCGGTTGAGCAGGTGTTCGAGGGTGGCGGTGAGCATGGATGCGGGGGGAAGGTGAACGGTATCGGTGTACATTACCAAGGTGGAACTGATCCCGCATCCCGCAGCAGGCAACAGCGCCGTGCAGAGCCTGGCAGCGTCGTGCCGCCGGCTGTCCGGGCCTGGCGTGCTGCTGTTTTCGTACCGGCTGGAGGGCGACCTCGGCCGGCTGCTGATTCCGCCGCCCGCGACGCCTGCGCGTACCGATGGGCTCTGGCGCCATACCTGCCTGGAAGCCTTCGTGCAGAGCGTCGGACAGGCCGGCTATGCGGAGTTCAATTTCTCACCGGCCACGCAGTGGGCGGCCTATGGTTTCGAGGGCTACCGGGCCGGCATGACCGGGCTTGCCCTGGCCACCCCGCCACAGATTGCGGTTCAGGCTGGCCCGAACGTGCTTACGCTCACGGCCCGGATCGTATTGCCGGGGCAGAATGCCGCACCGCTGCGGGTGGGGCTGACGGCCGTCATCGAGGACCGCCACGAGCAGTCCTCGTGGTGGGCCCTGCGCCATGCCGGCGACCGACCCGACTTCCATCTGGCCCCAAGCTTCATACTTGAGATTCCATGAGATTTGGCATCGACCGCCTGCTGACCGAACCCGCGCTGCGCAAGTCGCTGGCGGGCAAGCGCATCGCCCTCCTGGCCCACCCGGCCTCGGTGACCCAGGGGCTGGTGCATTCGCTGGATGCGCTGGCGGCGCTCGATGATCTGAAGCTGTCGGCTGCCTTCGGGCCGCAGCACGGCCTGCGCGGCGACAAGCAGGACAACATGATGGAGTCGCCCGACTTCCGGGACCCGGTGCTGCAGATTCCGGTGTTCAGCCTGTACGGCACGGTGCGGCGGCCGACGCCGCAGATGATGGACAGCTTCGATGTGCTGCTGGTGGACCTGCAGGACCTCGGCTGCCGCATCTATACGTTCATCACCACCCTGCGCTACGTGCTGGAGGAGGCCGCGCGCCATGGCAAGTCCGTGTGGGTGCTGGATCGCCCCAATCCCGCCGGCCGGCCGGTGGAAGGCTCACTGCTGCGACCCGGCTGGGAGAGCTTTGTCGGCGCCGGCGCGCTGCCCATGCGGCACGGCCTCACCCTGGGGGAGCTCGCGGGCTGGTTCGTCAGCACGCTGAAGCTCGATGTGGATTATGAAGTGGTGCCGATGGAGCACTGGTTGCCGGCGCAGGGCCCGGGTTACGGCTGGCCGCTCGGCGAGCGCAACTGGGTCAACCCCAGCCCCAATGCGCCCAATCTATGGATGGCGCGCTGCTACGCCGGCACGGTGATGCTGGAGGGCACGACGCTGTCCGAGGGCCGTGGCACCACCCGGCCGCTGGAACTGTTCGGCGCGCCGGACCTGCCGGTGACGGAACTGCTGGCGGTGATGCATGAACTGGCGCCGCACTGGCTCAAGGGCTGCCGGCTGCGGCCGTGCTGGTTCGAGCCGACCTTCCACAAGCACGTGGGCCAGCTGTGCGCGGGAGTGCAGATTCACGTGGAGGACGGCGCCTACCACCACGAACAGTTCAAGCCCTGGCGGTTGCAGCTGCTGGCATTCAAGGCGCTGCGCCGGCTGCGCCCGGACTACGACCTGTGGCGCGATTTCCCGTACGAGTACGAGAGCGATCGCCTGGCCATCGATCTCATCAATGGCTCGGAGCATATCCGCCAGTGG